>ERZ1066119.954-NODE-954-length-17345-cov-15.469057_pt1 | contig 17345 bp, 20 predicted proteins | sample MGYA00382766_ERZ1066119 | MGnify/ENA primary metagenome ERZ1066119 (study PRJEB33369, sample SAMEA5778349) | biofilm metagenome | biome: Industrial cooling water; feature: Water cooling tower basin; material: Biofilm | place: United Arab Emirates | collected...
GCCCCGCAGACCGTCACGCCCAACCTCTACCTGGCGCCCATGCTGCACTGGATGGTGACGGCGCCGGCGTTCGACGGGCGCTTCATCGGGCGCTACACGCAGCAGTACATGCTCCCCCAGGTGGGCGCGGTGCCGAGCACGTGGGACCGCATGGGCTACGACCCCGGGTCCGACAACGGGGGCGAGCTCTGGCGCACCGTGTACTGGAACATCGGCCAGAACCTGGTCGACATGACGGCCAAGGCCCGCGCCGAGCAGCGCTGGGACCTGCTCGGCGTCGCCCAGATCATCAAGGCGTGGGGCTGGCAGAACATCGCCGACGCCAACGGCGAGCCGATCATCCAGCAGGCCTTCGACGTCACCCGCTCGTCGTTCACGTACGACACGCAGGAGTTCGCCTACACCACCGTGCGGGCGCTGCTCGACACGGCCATCACCAACCTCGCGCGCACCGACGGCGCCGTCGACCAGACGTACCTCGCGCGCACCGACCGGGTGTACGGCGGCGACCGCGCCAAGTGGACCAAGCTGGCCTACGGGCTGCTGGCCATGAACCTCAGCCACTACACGCGCAAGGCCGCCTACAACCCGGCGGCCGTGATCGCGGCCGTCGACCGGTCGCTGGCGAGCAACGCCGACGACGCGCTCGTGACGTTCACCGGGGTGAGCCCCGACAACGCGGACCTGAGCTTCTACGGCCGCACCCGCGCCAACTTCCCGAGCTACCGCCAGACCCGCTTCGTGGTGGGGCTGATGGACGGCACGCAGTTCGGCGGCGTGGTGGACCCGCGCATGAGCCGCATGCTCGCCCCGTCGCCCGACGGCCAGTACCGCGGCCTCGACCCGAACATCGGGACCGGCGGCGCGTTCACGGCCGCCCAGGCGCCGAACAACCTGTACGGCTACGTGGGCACCGGCGGGCTGCAGCAGCCCGGGCGCTACGTGTTCGCCGACAAGGCGCGGCTGCCGATCATGACCTACGCGCAGCTCCAGTTCATCAAGGCCGAGGCCGCGTATCGCGCGGGCGACCGCGCTACGGCGCTGGCCGCGTACCGCACGGCCATCTCGTCGCACATCGACTTCGTCAACGCGCGCAACCGCGACGACAACCAGTCGCCGACGCAGATCACCGAGGCCGAGCGGACGGCGTTCCTGTCGGCGCCGGCCATCGTCCCGGCGGCGTCCGCGCTCACGCTCACGCAGATCATGTCCCAGAAGTACATCGCCCAGTGGGCGTGGGGGCACGTGGAGCTGTGGATGGACATGCGGCGCTACAACTACACCGACGTCGACCCGGCGAGCGGCCGGCAGGTGTACCCGGGCTTCAGCCTCCCGACCAACCTGTTCGCCGACAACGCCGGCAAGCCGGTGCAGCGCCTCCGCCCCCGCTACAACTCCGAGTACGTGTGGAACCGGGCCGGCCTCGAGGCCATCGGCGGCCTGAAGGACGACTACCACACCGTCCCGCTCTGGATCACCCAGCCGTGAGCCCCGTCATGCGCTCCCCTCGCCCCGCCCCCCGCCTCGCCGCGCTCGCCGGCGCCGCCGCGCTCCTCGCGGCGGCGGCGTGCGAGAAGACCGGCCCGCAGGACATCACCGGCACCGTCGCGCCGGCCCGCGTCAAGTTCTTCAACTTCGGCGTCGGCACGCCGGGCGTGAACTTCTACGCCAACGACGCCAAGATCACCGCCATCAGCTCGTCCGACACGGTCGAGTCCACCAACGGCACCGCCTACGGCGCCGCCGGCGCGGGCGGCTTCTACTCCGGCGTCGCGGCCGGGCAGACCAACTTCACGGCCCGCATCGCCGCGGCCACGGACAAGAACCTCGTCATCGCCACCATCCCGGTGGCGGTGGCCGACGGCAAGGCCTACTCGGTGTACCTGAGCGGCCCGTACGACGCCGCGGCCAAGCGCGTCGACGGCTTCGCGATCGAGGACAACTTCCCGACCGGGATCGTCTACGACACGGCCTACGTGCGCTTCGTGAACGCGAGCCCCACCGCCGGGCCGCTCGTGCTCTCGCTCCGCAACCCGGCCACCGGGACGAGCGGCGCGGTGAGCGCCCCCGTGGCCTACAAGGCCGGCGGGACGTTCACGGCCATCCCGCTCACCTTCACCGGCGTCACGGACCTGCTCGTCCGCGCGCCGGGCGCGTCGACCGACGCGGTGGTGCGCACCGGCGTCACGGTGGGCGCCGGCCGCGTCTACACCATCACGGTGCGCGGCGACATCACGGTCACCTCGACCACCGCCGCCAACCGGCCGCTGCTCGACGTCACGGCCAACCGGTAGGCGGCCGGTCGGGCGCGACGCGGGGCCGCCGTCCACACCGGACGGCGGCCCCGCGTCGCGCCCGACCGTCTGCTTACCCCTCGCGGATCGCCGCCATCGGCGGGGCGCGGAAGGCGTCGCGGCCGGTGAGGAGGCCGATGGCCACGGTGAGCACCGTGAGCAACCCGGCCACCGCGAGCGCCGCGAGCCAGTCGGGCCGGAAGGGCTGCCGGAAGACGAAGCGCGCCAGCGCCCACGCCCCCCCGAAGCTCAACGCCATCCCGGCCAGCGAGCCCAGCACGCCGAGCGCGGCATACTCGGCCAGCAGCACCCGCCGCACCTGAGCGCGCGTCGCGCCGAGCGTGCGGAGCAGGACGGCGTCGCGCAGCCGGTCGCGGCGCGTGGCGGCCACGGCGCTGAACAGCACCGGCACGCCCATCGCCAGGCAGAACGCGCCGAGGAAGCGCACGGCGAGCGACACCCGCTCCACGATCGCCCCCACCGTGCGCTGCACGAGCGACAGGTCCACGCTCGCCACGTTGGGGTAGCGCCCGACCACGTCGCGCTGGAGCCGGGCGACGGCCCCCTCGTCGGGCACGCGGGCGAGGAGGACGAACTGCTTGGGCGCCGGCCGCAGCGCCGCCGGCTGGAAGACGGCGAAGAAGTTGGGCTCGAAGCGCGCCCACTGCACCTCGCGCAGGCTGGTGAGCCGCGTGGGCACCTTCACCCCGCCCACGTCCCAGGTGATCGTGTCGCCCAACGCGACCCCCATCTCGCGCGCCACGCCGGCCTCCAGGCTCAGCTCGGTGACGCCGGTCGGGCTCCCCTCCCCGGAGAAGAACCGTCCCGCCGTGACCCGTTCGGCATCGCCTAACGCCGTGCGGTACGTCGAGCGGTACTCGCGGCGGAGGGGCCACGGGGCCTTCCGCCGCGCGGTGTCGGCCAGGAGCTGCGCGGTGGTGCGCCCGTTCACGGCCGACACGCGCATGGTCACGATCGGCGTCAGCCCGCCGCCCGGCGCCACGTACCCGCGCGCCCGCACCAGCGAGTCCAGCCCCTCGGCCTGGTCCTCCTGCACGTCGAAGAAGAGCACGTTGGCGCGCGCCGCGGCGGTGCGCACGTCGAGGTCGCGCAGGAGGTTGCCGCGGGCGAGGTAGACGGTGCTCACGAGGAAGGCGCCGAAGCCTAACGCCAACGTCACCGCCCGCGTCTGGCTCCCCGGGCGGTAGAGGTTGGCCACCCCCTGCCGCACTACGAACGGCCACCCGGCGCGGATCGCCCGGCGGGCGAGCGCCATCACCGCCGTCGCGCTCAGCCAGAGCACGAGTAGCGCGCCGAAGATGCCGACCGTCATCCCCACGCCGTCGCGCCAGCGCCCGGTGCGGTCCACCGCCAGCGCGAGCACGCTCGCCCCCACCGCCACGTCCACCACGCGCGAGGCCCAGTCCACGCCGCGCGCGCGCGCCGCGCCCGGGTCGACGTCGCGGCGGATGGCCTGGAGCGGACTCACGCGCCGGAGCGCGAGCAGCGGCCGGAGCGCGAACACCAGCGCCACCCACACGCCCACGAGCAGCCCGCTGAAGATGGCCGCCGGCTCCGGCCGCACCACCACGTCCACCGGCAGGAAGTCGCCCAGCGCGCGCGGGATGGCGAACTGCAGCGCGAGGCCCAGCGCCACGCCCAACGACGCGCCCAGCAGCCCCATGGCCGCCGCCTGGAGCACGTACACGAGCAGCACCTGGCGGCTGGTCGCGCCCAGGCACCGGAGCACGGCCACCGTGTCGAGCTTGCGGGCGACGAACGCGCCCACGCCGCTCGCCACGCCCACCCCGCCTAACAGCAGGGCGATGAGCCCCACCACCGAGAGGAAGTCCCCGAGCCGGTCGACGGCCTGCGTGAGGCCGCGCTCGGTGTCGGCCACCGTGCGGGCGCGGAGTTGGAGGCGCTCCAGCCCCTTCTCGCGCTGCCGCACCCAGCGGCCCGCGTCCACCCCCGCCGGGAAGCGCGCCACGGCCTCGTACTGCGCCCGACTCCCGAACACCAGGAGCTGCGTCTCGGCCAGGTAGCGCGACGGGATGTAGACGCGCGGGCCGAGCACGGCCGCGATCCCGGGGTCGCCGGGCACGTTCTCCAGCGTGCCGTCGATGCGGAAGCGGCCGTAGCCGAGCGTGAGCGTGTCGCCCACGCGCACGTCGAGGGCGACGAGCAGCGCGGGGTCGACGAGGGCGTGGGCGCCGGACTGAAGGGCGGCCCAGCGGCCGGCGGGGCGCGTGGTCACCGCGCCGTAGAACGGGTAGCCGGCCTCGACCGCGCGCACCTGGACGAGCCGCGTGCGCCCGGTCCGCGGCGCCACGCCCATGCTGGCGAAGCCCGTCGTGCGCGCCACCTGCGCGCCGGCGCGCCCGAGCGAGTCGAGCAGGGCGGTGGCGCCGCGGGTGAAGGCGCCGCGGGCCGTGAACTGCACGTCGCCGCCCACGAGGGCGCGGCTCTGCGCCTTGACGCTCGTGGACACGTTGCCGGCGAACGAGTCGATGGCCACGAGCGCCGCCACGCCGAGCGCGATAGACGACATGTAGAGCAGCAGGCGGCGGCGCGCGGTGCGGCTCTCGCGCCACGCCAGCCCGAGCAGCGCGGCGAGCATCAGGCCGCCGCCGCGGCCGCGGCGGCGCCGGTGGGCGTGTCGCTCACGACCACCCCGTCCGCCAGGCGGATGACGCGCCCCGCGCGGCCGGCGAGGGCGAGGTCGTGGGTCACGAGCACCAGCGTGGTCCCGTCCTCGCGGTTGAGCGCTTCGAGCAGCTCGACGATGCGCGCGCCGGTCGCCTGGTCGAGGTTGCCGGTGGGCTCGTCGGCGAAGAGGACGCGTGGGCGGTTCACGAAGGCGCGGGCCACGGCCACGCGCTGCTGCTCGCCGCCGGAGAGCTGGGCGGGGAAGTGGTGCCCCCGCCCGCCGAGCCCGACGCGCTCCAGCAGCTCGGCGGCCCGGCGGGCGGCGCCGCGCTCGCCGCGCAGCTCCAGCGGGACGGCCACATTTTCGACGGCGGTGAGCGTCGGGATGAGTTGGAAGCTTTGAAAGACGAAGCCGACGCGCTCGCCGCGGAGCCGGGCACGGGCGTCCTCGTCCAGGGTACTGAGGTCGGTGCCGTCGAGCCGCACGGAGCCGCGCGACGGAACGTCGAGCCCGGCGAGGAGGCCGAGCAGGGTGGTCTTGCCGCTCCCCGACGGGCCGACGATCGCGGCGAAGCTGCCCTGGGGGACGTCGAACGAGACGTCGCGCAGGACGGCGAGCGGCCGGCCGCCGCTCTGGTATTCCTTGGTCAACTCACGGGCGACGAGCATGGCGAACGCGAAAGGGAAGGGGCGGCGCGTGGTGGGGATCGCGCTGGTCGGGCTAACGGCGGCGGGCGTGGCGGCGTGTCAGCCGACGTCCGGCGGGGCGGGCGCGCCGGCGGCTGCGGCCAGTACCCCGCCGGCGGCGGGCGGTGCGCCGGCGCCGGAGACGGTGCGCCTCGAGGGGGAGCGCGTGCCCACGCGCGTCGTCTTCCTCGGCACGAGCCTCACGGCCGGGCTCGGTCTGGACCCCGACAGCGCGTACCCGGCGCTGGTGGAGCGCAAGGCCGACGCCGCCGGGCGCCCGATCACCGCGGTCAACGCCGGCGTGAGCGGGGAGACGTCGAGCGGGGCGCTGCGGCGGCTGGACTGGGTGCTGCGCGAGCCGGCCGACTGGGTCATCGTCGAGACCGGCGCCAACGACGGGCTGCGCGGCCAGAGCCCGGAGGCGCTCCGGCAGAACCTCGCGGAGATCGTGCGGCGGGTGCGGGCGGCGCAGCCGGGGGCGCGCGTGGCGCTCGTCCAGATGGAGGCGCCGCGCAACCTGGGCGCGGCCTACGTGCGCCGCTTCCACGACGTGTACGGCGAGGTGGCGCGCGAGGCCGGGGTGCCGCTGCTCCCCTTCCTGCTGGAAGGCGTGGCGGGGGTCGGCGCGCTCAACCAGCCCGACGGCGTGCACCCCAACGAGGAGGGGGAGCGGCGGGTGGCTGAGAACGTGTGGCGGGCACTGGCGCCGCTGCTCGCCGCGCCCGAAGCGCCGTGACGGGAACGCCTTGACCGGGGCCGGCGCGGCGGGGCAAATTGCGAATCTGTAACTAGTTACGACGTTTGTCGCGACGTTTTCCGGTCCTCTTTCCTCGCGTCCCTCATGGCGTTTCCCGCCACCCAGATCCGCCGCGGCATGGTCCTCGTGTTCGAGGGCGACCCGTGCCGCGTCGTCGAGTTCCGCCACCACACGCCGGGCAACCTGCGGGCGATGGTGCAGACGAAGATGAAGAACCTCCGGACCGGCTCGAACTTCGAGCACCGGTTCCGCGCCGCCGACGCGATCGAGAAGGCGGACATGGAGACGCACGAGCTCGAGTTCCTCTACCAGGGGGGCGACTCGTACCACTTCATGAACACCGAGAACTACGACCAGATCGAACTGGACGAGGAGTCGCTGGGCGACAACGCGCAGTGGATGCAGCCGGGGATGAAGATCCTGGCCGAGTACTACAACGGCCGCCCGATCGGCATCCAGCTCCCGAACGTGCTCGTCTACGAGATCGTGGAGACGGCGCCGGTGATGAAGACGGCGACCAAGAACGCGTCGAGCAAGCCGGCGAAGCTGGAGAACGGGGTGACGGTGAACGTGCCCGAGTTCATCAGCACGGGCGAGCGGGTGCGCGTGAACCCGGCCACGGGCGAGTACCTGGACCGGGCCAAGGACTGAGGCCGGCGCGCGCCGGTCTTGTGTCGCTGGTCTTGTAGGGCGGGGGAGGGCCGGCTATCTTCGGTCCTCCCGGGGGGTGGTTGCCCCCGCACGGTGACTGTAGCTCAGTCGGTTAGAGCATCGGATTGTGGTTCCGAGGGTCGCGGGTTCGATTCCCGTCAGTCACCCCTGCACATTGCCTGCACATCGTAGGTCTGTAGCTCAACTGGTAGAGCACTGGTCTCCAAAACCAGCGGTTGGGGGTTCAAGTCCCTCCAGGCCTGTCGCTCGACGCGCGGTTCGACGCGGATCGCCCTGCTGATTGCACAACCGTACACGGCTGGTTATGCTGTTCTGCTCTGCTGGAGACGGCAGGGCACGCGGCGGTATCGTCTAGAGGCCTAGGACACAGCCCTCTCAAGGCTGGAACACGGGTTCGAATCCCGTTACCGCTACTGTTCGGCCCGGTTGACCCGGGAGGATCGGCTGGACCGCGTGGGACCCGCGTGAAGATCGAGACGGCCCTATCGTCTATCGGTTAGGACGCTACCCTTTCAAGGTGGAGAGACGGGTTCGATTCCCGTTGGGGCTATCGCGGCTCTGGATGGCGCAGGACGCAGGTGAAGTTGGGGCCGTAGCTCAGCTTGGTTAGAGCACTCGACTGTCACTCGAGAGGTCGCGGGTTCGAGCCCCGTCGGCCCCGTAGGACGTGACGCAGGACCGCAGCACGTGTTGGTGTAGTGCCCTGGTGGTGAAATTGGTAGACACGCCATCTTGAGGGGGTGGTGCCGAAAGGCATAGCGGTTCGAGTCCGCTCCAGGGCATCCTCTCCTGTTCGGTTTGCAGGCGCAGGCAGGCAGCCGCCACAGTAGCTCAGTGGTAGAGCACTCGATTCGTAATCGAGCGGTCGTCGGTTCAATCCCGACCTGTGGCTCTCTGATCATCGACTGCTAACCTCGTGGTTGGTGGTCACTTGCGCCCCCGTCGCCTTGCCGCGGCGGGGGCGCGTGTCGTTTGTGGTTGCGGTGGCGTTGCGGTTCGCCACGGCGGGGGCCGCCGGCGCGTCCGGGAGCACCAGCCCTTCCGCCACTGCGCGCTGCTCCTCGGCCCGCTTCTTCAGGTAGTGGGTGCGCACCACGCCGATGCTCTTGTCGCCGATCCAGTCGGCGGCGGCGCGCTCGCTGCCGGTGAGGCGGTGGACCTCGCCCGCGGCGTGCTTCCGGTACCCGTGGAAGCCGCGCCCCTTCACCCAGCGGACCGGCCGCCCGTCGGCATCCACCGCCCGCCGGCAGAGCGCCTGCAGCGCGCTCAGCACGGTCTGGTAGGTCACCGGCCCGTCGGGCTTGGCCGCCGCCCGCGCGGCCGCCCGCGCCGAGTGCGCCCCGGTCCCGGCGTCGCGGAGGCCGGCGCCCGGGCGGTAGAACACCCAGGGCCCGCGGTAGTCGTCCCGGGCGCGCCAGACGCGCGCGAGGCGGAGCGCCCGCACGGCGGCGCGGCTCAGCGGCTGGACGCGCTCGGCGCCGAGCTTGTCGTGGGCCGGGTTCCACCACACCGACCGCGGCGGCAGGACGACGTCGGCCGCGGTCGGGTGGCGTACGGTGGCGCCCGAGAGGTTCACGTCGGCCCACTGCAGGTGGAAGAGCGCCCCCTGCCGCGGGCCCTGCGTGGCGGCGACGTCCACCGCCGCGGCGAGCCGCCACCCGCGCCGGCGTCGGTACGCCCGCTCGGCGGCGAGCTGCGCGCGCTGCCGCCGCACCTCGGCCGGCGTCCACTCGGGCACCTCGGCGCGCTTCTCCCCCTTCGCCAGCTTCACCCGGTAGTCGGCGAGCGGGTTCGTGGCGAGGAGCTTCCGGTTCGGCTGGGCGGCGAACCGGAAGACCGCCTTGACGATCCCCACCGCGAGCGCGCGCTGGTTGGTGGCCACGCCGGCCCGCTGCATCGTGGCCCGCCACTCGTCGAGCGTGGCGGTGGTGACGAGGCGCGCGAGCGTGTGCCGGCCGAGGAAGGCCTCGAACCGCCCCCAGCGCCAGCGGAAGTTGGTGCGGGTCGCCGGCGCCCAGGCCTCGCCCTCGGCCAGGACGTAGGCGTCGGCCAGCTCGCGCACGGTGCGGTCGGGCGGCGGCGGCGCGCCGCCGGCGGCGAGGCGGTCGGCGACGCCCTCGGCGAACGCGCGCGCCTCCTTCACCGCCGCCGCCGAGTGGGGCCACGACTCGGTGACGAGCGGCTGCCCCGGCGCCTCGCTCCACTGCGCGCGCACGTAGCGCCGCCCGCCCACCGTCTCGGCGAACACGCGCACGAGGTTGCGCCCCCGGCGGCCGTACGAGGTGATGCGCTTGCGGTCGGCCATCGTCAGGCGGCTTCGGTCGCCGGCACGGCGGCGGGCGGCCGGAGCCCCTGCCGGCCCGCCTCGCGCGCGATGCTCGCCGGCGTGGGCGCGGGGAGCACCGAGCGCCGGTAGTACCACTGGCGCTTGACCACGCGCGCGTCGCCGCGCGTCGCCCACCCCGCCCGGTTCCGGGCGAGGTAGGCGCGCGTGGTGCCCGCGAGCAGGGCGTCCGTCTCGCTCACGAACACGCGGTGGTCCTCGGTGGCCGCGTCCCAGCGGCGCGCCCAGTCGTCGAGCAACTGCGCGCCGCGCGCGTCGCCGTTGCGCCGGAGCGCCGCGGCGTCGCTCCGCATATCAGCAAGGACATCCTCGATCCGTTCAGCCATGGGCGGCGAGGGCTGGCGCGTGTTCCGCGCGGTGGCAAACCGTGCACAGCCACTCGACGATGAGGGGCCGTGCGTAGTCGGTGTGGTGGGCGTGCAGGCGCTTTGGGGGCGGAGCGGCACCGCAGCGCTCACACGTACTCGGCTTGGCTAGACGGCCGGCGCGCACCGCCAGTCGGACGGTGCGATGCGCGGCGGCTTTCTCCGGGTGATCCGCCTTGAACCGGCGCGCGCGTTCGGTTGCGGTCCCCGGCGTGCGCCGCGCCTGCTCGCGCTTCATGGCACGGGAGCGCTCGACGTCGCGACGGTAGTAGCGCTGGTTGCGGGCGTTGGCCGCCGGTCTGTTGAGCTTCTGCCGGGCGTTGTTCTGCGCGTACTCGCACGGCGTGCAGACCCACCGCCGACGCCGGAACGCCGCGATGGATCGCACCTCGCCGCACACGCGACAGGCCCGCTCGGGCTCGATGCGCTCCGGCGGCACGGCGTTAGGCCTCCGGGCTGCCCACGTAGAGCGGCAGGTCGGTCTCGGCGCGCACGCGCTCGGCCACCTCCGCCACCGCCTGGTCGAACACGGCCTGCGCGTTGTGGAGCGCCACCGCCCACAAGACCTTGGCCTGCGCCACGCGGTAGCGGAGCCGGACGGGCAGCGTCCACCGCGGGCCGCCGACGAACACGGGCACGCCGACGAGGAACAGGTTGGGGACGCGCACCGGCGCGCCGGCGCCGTCCTTGTGCTGCTCGTCGTAGATGATGGACACCTCGCCCGAGTCGAGCGTGGTCGCCTGGCGCACGGCGGTCTCGACGTTGACGCTGAAGTTGCGCGACACCGCGAGCAGCGCGCCCGGCGTGCCGAAGCGCCCGCCCACCGTCTCGGCCCACTCCCGGAGCGACTCGGGCAGCTCGCCGGGCGCGGCGACGACGTCGGGCAGGCGCAGGTCGAGGAACTCGGCGAACGCCTGGCCGGTCATCCACTGCCCGTGCGCGGCCTGCCACGCGCGCCACTCCTCCGAGAGCGGCGGCGCGTACACCGCGCGGTGCTGGCCCCAGCGCGGCGCGGCGTCGTCGTGCGGGCCCGCGCGGTGGTAGTCGAAGACGACCGTGAACCTGGGCGCGGTCCGGCTCGGGTCCTGGTAGACGACGGTGCCGTCGTCCTTGAAGCGGTTGGCGAGCGCGATGAAGCTGTCGGCGTCGCCGAGCGTGGCCGTGCCCTTCCGGCGCTCCGGCGCGGTGCGGTATTCGTCGAGGAACTTCTTCACACTCACGACCTCGCGCCCCTTCGGGATGACGAGCACTTCGGCGCGCGCGGTGGGCGCGCCGCCGGCGGCGCCGTTGGCGTCTTCCACCACGAGCGACGTGGTCTCGAAGAGTTTCTGGTACTGCGTGCCCAGCTCGTGGGCGATGCTGCCGGTCTCGGTGGCCATCGGGGATCCTCGGGTTAGCGGGCCACGCGCAGCGGCGCGGGCGCGTGGTCGGGGGTGCGCACCGGCGCCGCCGTGGCGGCCGGGGCGGCGAGGTCGAGCGGGAGCTGCCGGGGGTTCTGCACGGAGAGGCCGTCGCCCGGCGTGCGGAACGCGATGTTGCGCTGGCGCACGGGCGTCGGGCGCGTGCTCGTGATCGAGCCCACGACCTCGAGGACGTTGCCGTCGTCGGTGAGGCCGAGCTTGAGCGTGACGGCCGCCTTCGGCTTGCCGCCGCTTGTGGTCACGTGGCGGCGGAGCGCGGCGACGCACTCGCGGAGCGTCGCGTCCAGGTCCGCCTCCAGCCGGCCGTCCTCCAGCGAGCGGAGGAAGGCGAGGACTGTGGGCGCGGGCGGCGCGTCGAGGGGTTCGCGCGACGCGGGGTCGGTGGGGGCGGAGTCGGGAGCCATGGGGGGGGGCATGGGGGTTGGGTGCGGCGTGCTCAGAACGGCAGGTCGTCTTCGTCGTCGCCGACGCCGTCGCTGCCGAACAACGGCGCGTCGGCGGTGGCGGGGGTGGCGCCCCCGGCCTTCGCCTTTTTCCCGTCGCGCGCCGGCCACACGACGCCGTCGCACCCCTTGTCCCGGCACTTGAAGTCCGGCGCCTTGGGGTTCCGCTTGGAGAGCCGGTTGTCCCACATCGCGCCGCCACACTTCGGGCACTCGGGGTCGTCCTCGGGTGCCGCCGAGTTGGGCGCCGCCGGGTTGGGCGCCCCCGCCGGCGCGACCGCGTCGGCGACCCGTCCGCCCGCCGGGACGGAGGCGACGCGTTCCGCGGCGGCGGGCGGGGTGGCGCGCTGGCGGGCGGGCTGCCCCTGCTTCCGGGCGTAGGCGGCGCCCGGGTCCTCCTTGGGCTTCGCCCACTTCCCGTCGCCGTCCACCTCCACCCAGTTCGGGCCGAAGGTGTAGAGCTCGTGCGCGATCCCGAACCGGACGGCCGCGCGCTTGAAGGCGTCGGTGGCGGCGGCCTTGTAGTCCTGGCCCTGGCCCACGTCCTCGCGGAGCACGCCGAGGATGGTGAGCCGCGCCTTGAACGCGCACACGGCCACGCCGTCCGCGTCCCCGGCCGGCGGGAGCAGGTCGAGCGACAGGTCCCACTCGCCGGGCACGACCAGGTCGAGCCGCTCCCGGACGGTGCCCGCCTCGACGTAGGCGACGAACCGGGCGTAGTGGCGCCCGTCGCGGGTGCTCGGCTTGCCGTCCTGCCGCCACGCGACCGCGTCGGGCGGCAGCGGGGCGGCGAGGCGGGCCCACACGTCGCCGCGGTCGGCGGCGGCCCCGGCGGTGGGGCGGTGCAGGGTGGCGGCCATCTCAGGCCACCCGCAGCGAGACGCTGCGCGCCACGGTGAGCCCGGCCGGGATCGGCGCGCCCGCCTTGTGGGCGTCGAGCACCGCGCGCCGGTCGAGCTGCACCGCGGCCGGGACGGCGCGCGCGAACGGGCTCTGCTCGCGCACCAGCTCCCACAGCGCGGCCTCGTCGAGCGTGCCGTGGACCGCGAGCGGGTTCGCTTGCAGCCGCACCGTGACGAGCGGCGTCTCCACGCGCGTCTCGCCCGCCGCGTCGAGGCAGGCGTGCAGGTAGGTGCGGAGTCGCTCCGCCTCGCGCTCGCGCGCCGCCCTCCGCGCCTGCAACACCTTGAGCTCGGCGTCGATGGCGGCGACCTGCTGCGTCAGGCGCCGGAGCGCGAGGCCCGCGCGCGCGGCCTTGTCGCGCAGGTCGCGCCCGGCCAGCTCGACGAGCTCGGCGAGCCAGTCGGGCAGCGCGCCCTCGTCGAGCCCCTCGGTGGCGGCGTGCTCGACGACCCACGCGTCGACCAGGGCCTGCGCGTCCGCCCGCTCGCGCAGCGTCCCGGCGTCGGTCGCCACGGCCGGCGTGTTCACGGCCGCGCTCATGCCGGCACCTCGCACCTCGCCCCGCCCCGCAGGTAGCGCTCGTGCGCGGCGACGGTCGCCTGCAGCTCGTCGGCCGTTACCGGGGCCGTCGTGGTGGCCATGTTAGGCGGCCTCCAGCTCGGCCCGCAGGTGCGCCAGGTCCGGCGCGCCGAGCGGCACCACGAACTCCACCGCCTCGTCGGTGACCCGCACGAGGCAGTCGCCGTGCACCGTGCGGAGCCACGCCGCGCGCTCCAGCACCTGCGCGACGGTGCGGCCGGGGGTGCGCGCGTGGCGCTCCTTGATGGTGCGGGTGGCCGGCACGCGCTGCGGGTGCCGGTAGCCGGGGCCCCACAGGGCGCCCTCGGGCGCGGCGTCGCGCGGGTCGTCGTCGGGCGTCTCGCCCATCATCTCGCGGACCTCGATCGGGAGGTCAGAGCGGCTGCACATCTGGTCAGGTCCTCAGTGCGGGGGTTAGATTCCGCCCACCTGTCACGGGGAGCGGGGCTTCGGTCCTGCGGCGCCCGGCCGGCGCCTCACACGCCGGCCGGGCGCTTCTGCGTTCGGCGGCGTGCACGGCGGCCGTCATCGCCTTGATGGGGCTGGCGTAGCCCGTTCCGCCGGCGATCCGGGCGCCGTTGGCCGTGCAGACCGCGTAGCACCACGGCGCCGTCGGGCTGCCGTCGGACCACACCCGGAGCGCGCGGCCCAGGCGCCAGCAGCGGTAGCCGTCCGCCGGAGAGCCGCGCCACGACGCCGAGAGCGCCATGGTTAGGCCGCCCGCCGCCGGTCCACCCGCGCGCCGAGCGCGGGCGGGGTGAGCAGGCCGAGGCGCCGGGCCTCGGCGTAGACGGTCGCGCGCACCTCGCGGGCGAGCACCTCGGCGGCGACCGCGGCGGGCACGCCGGCGGCGAGCAGCTGCCGTACGCGCTCCGGCAGGCGGCCGGCGGGGCGCACGGGGCGGCGGGCGCGGAACAGGGCGCGCCACGCGGCGAGCGCGCCGAGGCGGGTGGAGGCGGTCAGCACGCGGAGCGCGTCGCGCAGCGGACGGTCCTGCGCGTGGCCGCCGGCGGGCGGGGCGGCGGGGACGAGGGCGAGCACGACGCCCGACCCGGTCGTCCGGGTGGGGCGCGGGCGGGTGGGCCTGCGATCATTCACGGGGATCTCCTGGCGCAACCGCGCCGGTTGTGAGCGTTGCCGGCTGCCGGGACTCGGCGGCCGGGTCGTACCGTGGGAGGCATGAGCCCTCACGCCCGCGCCCCACCACGTCCCCGCGCCGCGTTAGGCGGCGGCGGGCTCCGGCTGCGCGTTCAGGCGCTCGACGTCGGCGCGGGAGAACACGCGGCGGCCGGCCACCTTCGCGTGCGCGATCAGCCCGTCGAGCGCACGCTCGTACAGGGCGAGCCGGGAGAGGCCGAGCGCGGCGGCGGCTTGGCGGGCCGACAGCCACGTGTCGCCCGCCGGCAGGCTCAGGGTGTTGCGCCGTGTACGCATAGCGGTACGTTGGTCCGAGGTGGCGGTAACCGTTCGGCTACCGTGTACGCACCGAACGTACGCGCGAGCGTACAACCTCGCAAGCCCCGTCCCAACTCGTTGTGAGTCAACCGGATACGCCGCCGGGTACACTCCCGGAGCGCCTCAAAGCCCTGCGGGCGCGGGCGGGCCTGACGCAGCAGGGGGCAGCCGAGCGAGCGGGACTGCGGCGCGAGCGCGTGGCGGAGTACGAGTCCGGCGCCCGAACGCCGGGCGTCGAGGCGCTGCGCGCGCTCGCCACGGCCTACGACGTTCCGTTAGGCGAAGTCGCGGGCGAGACCCCCGACGGATTCGGTGGAACGCTTGACGCCGTCGAGCGCGTCCGTGCTGCATTGGCGTTGCTCGACACCGCCCGCCGTGCGCTCGCTGCTGCGCTGCCAGATCTGACGGCGCGGGCGAGATCTACGGATGCTGTGCTCGCGGCGCCTCGACTCCCGGGACAGGCTGACGCAAGCTACGAAGACCTGGTGGCCCATCGCGCCCGGTCGTTGCCCGAACCCGCGCCCGCCGCGGCGGCCAAGCCAGGCCGACGTCGGACGGGATGAGGACGCCCTCCGCCTCCAGCCAGAGCACCCCGCCCCAGTTCGGCCACACCAACGACGGGGGCTCGCCGTCACGCACGCGCCAGAGCGTCCGCCCGGGCCGCACGGCGAGCCAGTCGCCCGCCGCGAGCTGCCAGTCCGGCCAGTCGCGCGAGACCCGCCACCACCACACCCGCCCGCCCGTGTTCACACGCCGCGTCCGTCCCATATTCGGTTTCCGTTCGGGTCCGATATGCTAGGGCCCGGCAGGGGACAAAGGGAGCCCACTGGGCCGGGACGGGCCGCAGTCGCGGGCCCGCGGCGACCCGTGCGCCTGCCCGGCGGGGCGGGGCCGCTCGCGTTGGCGGCCGGGGGGCGGGCGTGGCCCTGAGGCCCTGCCGGGAGTGCCGCCGAGAGGTCAGCACCGAAGCGAAGGCGTGCCCGCACTGCGGAGCAGGCGCACCGGCCGGCGGCCCCCTACTCTCCGTCGAGCCCTCCGCCCCGCCGAAGCAGTCCGTGGGCTGCGCCGCGTTCGGAATCGGGGCCATCACCCTTCTGATGTTCGCCTGCGTGGTGGTGCAGGACTCCGCCGACCGCAAAGCGCATCTCGTGGCTGACGCATCGCCGACCGGCGTGGGCCCGGCCACCCCCAGCTTCGGGATGCCGGTGTGGGCCGGAGGCGAGGCCGTGATCCGCAAGGCGCCGAAGCGCGGTGCCTCGCAAGTGCGGGCCCCAGGCCGCGGAGAGTTACTCACGGTGGCGGTCCCCGCTTCGGGGGACGCGCCATGGTACGCCGTCCTTGGCAGCTCCGCGGCCGACACCGTCGGCTACGTGCGCGCCGCCGCCGTCCGGCATCAGCGACCGCAGCCGCTCGACGTCGAGTCGTGGACCTGGTACAAGGACCCTGAGTTCGGGGGCGACGGCGCCGTCATCTGGAGCGCCATGGTGAGAAACAACACCGGCGTGTACGTCGAGAACGCCCAAGTCGAGTTCACGAGCTACGACGCGAGCGGGCAGATCGTGGATACCGACTTCGGGTACGCGACCGGCCTTTCGCCCGGCGGCACCGCATCGGTCAAAGGGTACGCCACCTACTTCGGCCGCGAGCGGCGCGCCGAGATCCGGGTCGTGCGGTGATCATCCTCGCCCACCTTCGTCGCACGGCGGCCGCTGCGCCTGCCGGTTCTGCGGCCACGTGTTCGAGAGCCTTGATGGGCTGCGCTAGCCGTAGCAGCTCACCCGCCGTGCGCCGCCACCGTGGGCGCGGGCTGGGGCGCGGGCTGGACCCGGCTCGCTAATGCCCGGGGTCCCGTGCTTCTGTGACGCCTGCGGGCTCGCGTTCCAGAGCGGAATGTTCGGCGACGTCACCCCGGACGTGTTCAGCGCGTTCGAGGACAACACCGTCGACTGCCCGCGGTGCGGCAGCTCGGCCCGAATGGCGAACGTCCGGCGCGACGGGCCGCACGGCGCGCGCTGGGCCTTCGACCTGCGCCGCGCCTACGAGGTGTTGCGCGACGTGCCGATCGACGCGGCGGCCTGGGCCAGCGTCGCGGATTCGCTCGACCGGGCGCGCGCCGGCGCCATCTCGCTCGACCGGGCGAAGGCCGAGGTCTCGCTCATCTCCCCGCAGCTCGTCGCGCTGTTCGCGATCATCGGGGCGGCCTCCGGTGCCAGCACCCTCATCGAGCACATCGTCAAGCTCATCGCGTGGCTGGCGACCTTCTCGCAGCCGCCCCGGCAGGTCCCGCCGTCGGTGATTCAGCAGATCACCTACGTCATGCCCGCCGCGCCGGCGACCGCCCCTCCGGCGGCGTGCCCCCCGCCCGCGCCGAAAACCCCGGCGGCGGAGCGCGCGATGCAGGCCGCGGCCGAGAAGCGCGCCCGCCGCGCTCAGCGTCGACTCGGCGGCCGGTGACGGGTGAGCTCGCCCAACAGCGCCAGCGCGACCGCGAGCGCGACGGGCCGGTAGTCGTCGCGCCACCACACCAGCACGACGCCGATCACCAGCGAGACCACGGTCCACCGGTCCGCGCAGTCGAGGGGGGGGCGGCGGCCGGTCACGCCGGCCCCGCCCCGAGCGGCCGCGCCGTGGCCAGCACGTGCGCGTGCCACGTGCGCTGCTGCGGGGTGCCGGGCTGGGCGACCACGCGCACCCGCGTGACCCGCTCGGCCGGCCACGCCGCGGGCGGCGCCGCTACGCGGTAATCGCCCGCGGCGCCCGCCAGGAGGGTCAGGGG
>ERZ1066119.956-NODE-956-length-17333-cov-13.183470_pt1 | contig 17333 bp, 6 predicted proteins | sample MGYA00382766_ERZ1066119 | MGnify/ENA primary metagenome ERZ1066119 (study PRJEB33369, sample SAMEA5778349) | biofilm metagenome | biome: Industrial cooling water; feature: Water cooling tower basin; material: Biofilm | place: United Arab Emirates | collected...
CCACGGGGACGGCGGCGCGGCGACCACCGCGTGCTCCTGCGGCGGCGACACCTGCACGGCCCGGTAGCCGGCCGGGCCTAACGTCGCCTCGCACTCCGCGGCCACGTCGGCCCACGGCCATTCGAACAGGTGCACGAACACGTCGCCCGCGGCCGCGCGACCGGTGGGGCGGTAGGCGGGCGCGAGCGTCGGGCGGCCGGCGGGCGGCGGCGTGGTGCCGGGGCCCGGGTCCACCGGGGTGCCGGGCCTCGGGTCGCCGCCACACGCGGCGGCGGCGAGGGCGGCGGACAGCGAGAGCGCGGCGGCGCAGGCGCGCGCGGCGACGGGGCGCAGGGCGGCGAACATCGGAGGCGGGAGCGTTGAGACGGTGCCCGGCTACCGCCGGGCCGCGAGGACGGCCGGCCCGGCGGGGCCGGCGGCCGGCGCGCCGGGCAACCGCAGGACGACGGGCGTCGCGTTGTTGCGCGTGGCGACCAGCAGCGTGCGGCCGGCGGACGACCGCACCGCCGCCATCCGCCGCACCTCGCCCGGCAGCAGGGCGGCGGCGCCGGCCGGCGCCACGGGCGCAAAGGTGCCGTCCCCGCGGCCGCGCAGGAGCAGCCCCTCCCCCGCGTCCTGCCGCCCGTAGACCGGCGGCCAGCCGTGGTCGTTGCCAGCGAGCAGCAGGTCGGCGCGCCCGTCGCCATCGACGTCGCCCGCGAGCGCGGCGCGCACGGGGGCGAGCTGCGCCTCCACCGGGAGCGGGCGCAGCGTGTAGCCGCCGCGCCCGTCCGCCACCGCCACCGCCGACTCCAGCGTCCGCGCCTCCAGCACCGCGGCCTTGGCGAGCACCTCGGCGGGGAAGATCTGCTGCAGCGTGCTCGCCCCGAAGCTCGCGTAGCTCGGGAACTTGGCCCGCAGCGCGGGCACCAGCCGCACGAGGTCGTCGCGCCCGGCCACCGGGTAGCTCACGCCGCCCTTGTAGTGCGTGAGCACCTGGAGGAGCGCCCCGTTCCCCGCGAAGTCGCCCACCGTTAGGCGCGCCGGCTCGGCGGGCGACGCGCGCACGTAGCCGTTGCGCCCGAAGTTGCCTAACACCAGGTCCGGGCGGCCGTCGCCGGTGACGTCGGCGGCGGTCACGGTCTGCCACCACCCCGCGGTGCCGGCGAGCCCGGCCGCCGCGGTCTGCTCCGCCAGCCGCCCGCCGGCCGCGGGGCGGAAGACGCGCACCGGCATCCACTCGCCCACCACGACCAGCTCGGGACGGCGCCCGCGCCCCTGCGCGCCCACCCACGCGGCGCCGGTGACCATGCCGGGGCGCACGAGCGCGGGCGCCGCCTGCGCGGTGACGTCGGTGAAGCGCGGCGCGCCGTCGGGGCCGCGGCCGTCGTTGCGCAGCAGGACGCTCCGCGCGGGCTCGCCGTAGCGGCGCGCCACCACGCGCCCCCCCACGAACAGGTCGGTGTCGCCGTCGCCGTCGTAGTCGGCGGGGGCGACGACGGCGGCGTCCACGTGGACGCCGGCCAGGGCGTTGGGCGCCGCGCGGAAGCGGCCGCCGTCGTTCAGGTAGAGCCGCGGGGCGAGCGGCGCCATCGCGCCGAAGAACTCGTTCCCGCCGCCGGCCACCACCAGGTCCCGGTCCCCGTCCCCGTCGGCGTCGAGGAACGCCGCGTCGACGTCCTCGGCCAGGCTGTCCGCAGCGAGCGCGGGCTCGGCGCGCGCCCGGAACGCGCCGTCGGGCTGCTGGAGCAGCAGCCGCCCCGGCTGCCACTTGGCGCCGCCCACGTACAGGTCGTCGCGCCCGTCGCCGTCCACGTCCCCCGCCGCCAGCGCCGGCCCCTCGCGCGAGAGCAGGCGCGGCATCAGCGGCTGCACGTCGCTGTCGAGGAACTCGTTCTCCCGGTGGACGAAGCCGCCGAGGTCGGGGCCGGCCGTGGCGGTCGCGTCGGCGAGGAGGGCAGGGGTGGAAGTGAGGCGTGACCTTGGGTCCCCGCTTTCGCGGGGACGACAGCTCGTTAGGCCATTGCTCCCGCGCCCACCGGCAGCCCCGTCGTTCCCGCGAAAGCGGGAACCCATGGTCCCGCCGTTCCCCTCGCCCTCTCCACCCCCGCACGCCGCCCCCCGCACCACCTCCCCCTGCACCAGCGTCAGCCGGCTGTCGGCCCGCACCCCGCGCAGCGTCTGCCGCCGCCCGTCGGGCCATGCCACCGTGAGCGAGTCCGCCACCGCCGCCCGCCCCAGCCCCACGTGCAGCCGCGGGTCCACGCTCGAGAGGAAGCCGCGCGTGGGGCTCTGCTCCAGGTACTGCGTGCGCCCGCCCGCCGCGACCCACACCCGCGCGCCGATGCCGGCCGTGTTGGGCGCGTCGCCGCGGAGGGTGAGCGTGAGCGAGCCGTTAGGCCGCGCCGAGTCGCCGAGCGCGCGCAGGAACGCCGCGTCGCGCCCGCGGTTGCGGTAGACGAGCGCCGGCGCGTTCAGCCGGTTGACCACGAGGTCGAGCGCCCCGTCGTTGTCGAGGTCGGCGTACGCCGCGCCGTTGCTGAACCCCGCCTCCCCCAGCCCCCACTCGGCGGCGCGGTCGCGGAACGCCAGCCCGCCCTCGTTGCGGAAGGCGTGGTTGGCCAGCGCCACGCTCGGCATCCGCGCCACCGCGGCGCGCGTGGCCGCCGTGTCGCCGCGCTGGAGCGCGGCCTGCACGGCCTCGTTCCCCACGTAGTTGATGTAGTCGAGGTCGTTAGGCCGCCGCAGGATCCCGTTGGTTACGAACAGGTCCTTGCGCCCGTCGTCGTCCAGGTCGGCGAAGAGCGGCGCCCAGCTCCAGTCGGTGGCGTCCACGCCGGCCAGGTACGCGGCGTCGGCGAAGCGCGGCACGGGGACGCGCGACGAGTCCGCCGCCCCCGCGCCGCGGTTGAGCTGCAGCGTGTTGCGCGCGTACTGCGGGTGGTAGCCGGCGCGGAGGCGCGTGTTGAACAGCGCGAACGACTCGGTGCTCATACTCGACTTGAGCACGTCCTCGCGCTCGGGCATCATGTCGGCGACGAACACGTCGGGGCGCCCGTCGTCGTCCACGTCGGCCGCGTCCACGCCCATCGAGAAGCGGCTCGTGTGCCCGGTGGCCCGGCGGATCTCGTCGCGGAACGTGCCGTCGCCCTGGTTGACGAGCAGCCGGTCGTCGCCCTGAAAGTCGCTGGCGAGGTAGAGGTCGGGGCGCCCGTCGCCGTTGACGTCCGAGGCCACCACGCCGAGCCCGTACCGCTCGACGCCCGTGATGCCGGCGGCGGCGGTGACGTCGGTGAAGCGCGGGACGGCGCCCGGCGGAGATCCGTTCGGCGCGCCGTCGTTCCGGAACAGCAGCCCGCCCGCGCGCGGGTGCCGGGGGTCGCCGGCGGGGCCGCCGCCGATCTTGCGCTCGCTGGCGGTGAGGTGCGTGAGCAGGAAGCAGTCGAGGTCGCCGTCGCCGTCGTAGTCGAAGAACAGCGCCTGCGTGGCGTACCCGGCGAACGCGAGCCCGCTCTCGGCCGTGCGGTCGCTGAACGTGCCGTCGCCGTTGTTGACGTACAGCACGTTGCGGCCGCGCATCCCCAGGTAGTCCACCCCGGAGGCGTAGAGGTCGGGGCGCCCGTCGCCGTTGACGTCGGCCGCCGCGACGCCGGTCTTCCACCCCACCGAGTCGGCCACGCCGGCGCGGGCCGTGGCGTCCACGAACCGCCAGCCGCCCTGGTTCAGGTAGAGCCGGTTGCTGCCCGCGCTCGACGAGAAGTAGAGGTCCTGGTAGCCGTTCGCGTCGAAGTCCGCGACCGCGACGCCGCCCCCGTTGTAGTAGTACAGGTAGCTGATGATGTCGAAGTCGGGGCGGTCGGGGAGCGTGTTGGCGAACGCGACCCCCGTGCGCCCCGGGTCCATCCGCTCGAACCGGGCGGGACCGTTAGGCGATCCTCCGCGGCACGCCGCGGCCAGCAGCGAGAGCGCCGCGGCGAGCCGTCGGGTGAGGCGGGGGGCGTCGAAGATCATGAACGGGGATGACACAGGATGAACACAGGATGACACAGGAGAACGGCAACTGACTTTTCGGGGCGTCGGCCGAGACCATCTCGCCCCGCGACCCCAAAGGGTCAGTTGTAGTCATCCTGTTTCCATCCTGTGTTCATCCTGTGTCATCCCCGTTCACGACCGTAACCGTCACCGCCCCGCCGCCACCGCCGGCTCCGCGCGCGTGCGCACGCGGCCGACCACCAGCGCCCCCACCCTGGCCCCCTGGGCCGCGCCCTCCTCGATGGCGTGCCGGAAGTGGATGCCGCCGTACAGCCGCGAGATCCCGGCCTCCTTGGCCGCGGCGGCGAAGCTCGGGTAGCTCCGCACCGGCAGCCCCCACGGCGTCTCGGTGCTGTCGGCGAACGCGAAGTCGCGGCCGAACTCGTCCTCCAGCACCGCCGCCGCGGCCGGCGAGATCACCGAGTGCCCGCTCGGGTACTCGGGGAAGGGCGGCGTCTGCAGCAGCGGCTCCCACGCCGGGTCCACGTACTTGTTGATCACCGTCTCGGGGCGCGGCACGTTGCTCCGGAACTTTTCGTCCCATGCCGAGATGAATCCGTCGGCCAGGGCCACCGAGACGCGGGCGTAGACGGCGGCCGCGCGCATCGCGTCGGCGTTGGCCCGGCGCGCGGCCAGCCCGGCGATCCCCACCCAGTGCCCGCCCGGCGAGAGCTTCTTGGTGGCGAACATGGTGTGCCCCTGCACGTGCAGCGTGTACGGGTTGCACTCCCAGAAGTTGGCGATCGCCGTCTGCTCGGGCGTGAGCGCGCGCCCCACCGCGTGCGTCTCGCGCGCCTCGCGCATGAACGGGCTCGCGGCGCTCGTGTCGAAGGCGTGGGCGGGGGCGGGCCGGAACTGGCTGGCCGAGTCCATAACGAAGGGGCGGAGCCGCGCCCAGTTGGGCTCCACCGCGTCCATGTACGCCGGCGGCGTGGGCGTCCAGCGCGCCGGCTCGGCGGTCACGGCGTACTTGGCCGAGCCGCGCGTCTGGAGGAAGCGGTCCGTGCCGGCCCAGCGGAGCACGTGCGCCGCCACCGAGTCGCCGTAGGCCACGGATCGGGCGAAGGTGGCGTCGTCCATCCCGTCGCGCCCGCGGAAGCGCGCGTCCATGGCCGCGCGCAGCGAGTCCATGCGGGCCCGCGAGAAGGTGAGCATCCGCCCCACGCTCAGGTACGCGCGCACGCCGGCCAGCCCGTAGTCGACGCGCCCCGCGGGCGGGGCGGGCGGCGCGGTGAACTCGGCGAGCTGCCCGGCCAGCGTGCGGTACCCCGGGTGCCCCGGCCGCATCGCCTCGTAGGCGGCCACGCCGGCGTAGGCGTAGGCGCGGGCGCTCTGCGGCGGGCTCACGATGTCGAACACCATCGTACCCGTCACGTCCTGCACGGCCTGGTGCAGCAGGTCGGCGTCGGAGCGCTGCGGCTCGCGGCTGGCGCCGAGCCGGGCGCAGCCGGCCATGAGGACGCCGGCGGCGAGGGGGAGAATGGGACGCATGGGGGGAACGCGGAAGGGCAACGGCAACAGCTTTGACGGGATTATCGGGATTGACGGGATTGTTGGCCTAACGGTCGGGCGGGACCCACTCGCCCTCGCACGGACCCGATCATCCCGTCAATCCCGTGAATCCCGTCCAAGCCCTTGACCTTGACCGCGCCCAGGCCGCGCGCGACGGCCGCGCCCGCCGGCCGGAGGCGGTACACGAGCGGGCGGTCGTTGTTGCGGGCGGCCACGAGCAGCGGCGCGCCGGCCGAGCGCACCACGGCGAGGTCGCGCGTCTGGCCGGGGGCCGCGAAGCCGCCGACGGCGCGCGGGAGCGGCGCGAAGCCGCCCCGCCCGTCGCCGCGGAGCACTAGGCCGCGCCCCGCGGCCAGCCGCCCGATCTCCGGCCGCACCCCGTCGAAGTTGCCGGCGAGCACCAGGTCGGTCGCCCCGTCGCCGTTCAGGTCCCGGGCGACGATGCCGGCCACCGGCGCCACCTGCGCCTCCGCCGGGAGCGCGGCCAGCGTGAACGAGCCATCGGCGTTGGCCCTCGCCACCGACGTCGCGAAGGTGCGCGCCTCGCGCACCAGCGCGCCGGCCCGCTCCTTGGGCGGGAGCACGCTGTCCACGGTCTGCGTGGCGTAGCGCGCGTAGCTCGGGAAGCGGGCGCGCCAGGCGGGAAGGGCGCGGATCAGGTCGTCGCGGAGGGGGACGGGGTAGTCCACGCCCTCGTTGTAGCAGGTCAGGATCTGCTCGGTGATCCCGTTCTGGTCGAAGTCCTTCACGTACAGCCGCACCGGCTCGCGGTCGCTGGCGTGCAGGCGCGAGTTGAGGCCGACGTTGCCGAGCACGAGGTCGGCGCGCCCGTCGCCCGTGACGTCGGCGGCGACCACGCGCGTCCACCACCCGGTGCTCGCCTCGAGCCCGCGCACGGCCTGCCGCGCCAGCCGGCCGCCGCCCGCGTTGTGGAACACCGTGACCGGCATCCACTCGCCCACCAGCACGAGCTCGGGTCGGCCGTCGCCGTCGGTGTCGTGCCACGCCGCGTCGGTGACCATCCCGGCGCCGGCGAGTCCCGGCGCCCGCGCGTCGGTGGCGTTGGTGAAGCGCCCGCGGCCGTCGTTCACCAGCAGCAGGCTCTGCCCGCTCACGCCGTAGCGCCCGGTCACCGCCCGCCCGCCGACGAACAGGTCCGTGTCGCCGTCGCCATCGTAGTCCGCCGCGGCCACGCGCGAGCCGTTGGCCCCCTCGGTCGGCAGCGCGCCGGCGGGGGCGCGCGTGAAGCGCCCGCGCCCGTCGTTGAGGTAGAGCCGGTCCTGCAGCTCCGGCGCGCCGGCGTCCCACTCGCTCCCGCCGCTCACCACGTACAGGTCCAGATCCCCGTCGCCGTCCACGTCGGCCAACGCGGCGCCCGTGTCCTCGCTGCCGGCGTCGGGCGTGAAGGGGGCGCTGTCGGCGCGGAAGCGGCCGTCGCGCGCCTGCACCAGCACCGCGCCCGCCTGGTTCTTGGCGCCGCCCAGGAACACGTCGTCGAGGCCGTCCCGGTTGACGTCGCCCACGGCCAGGGCCGGCCCCTCGGTGGAGAGCAGCCGCGGGGCCAGCCGCTCGCGGTCGAAGTCCACGAAGGCGTTCTCGGCGTGCCGGAACGGAAGCCGCGGCGCCGCCGAGTCGCCCGAGGCGTCGGCCATGAGCGCGCGCACCGGCGGGGGCGGCGCGGCCGGCGGCGGCGTGGTGGCGTCGGCCTGGCGCACGGTCACGAGCTGGTCGGCCGCGACGCCGGGCTGCACGGAGCGCCGCCCGTCGGGCCAGTCCACCACCAGCGAGTCGAGGCGGGCGTGGCGGCCTAAGCCCACCGTGAGCGTGTAGTCCACGCTCGACTGGAAGCCGCGCACCGGCGACTGCTCCTGGACGAACGTCGTGCCGCCGGCGTACGCGGCCACGCGCGCCCCCACGCCGAAGCGGTTGCGCCCGGCGCCGTCGAGCCGCACGCGCAGCACGTGGTGCCCGGGGCGCAGCCGGCGCGCGTTGTTGCGGTAGACGAACGCCTCGCCGTCCACGTTGTTGACCACGAGGTCGGGGGCGCCGTCGCCGTCCAGGTCGCCGTAGGCGGCGCCGCTCGAGAAGCTCGGCAGGTCCAGCCCCCACGCCCGCGCCTCGTTCGCAAAGCGCACCCCCTCCCCCGCCCCCGACTCGGCCGCCACGTTGCGGAACGCGTAGTCGGCGATGGGCGTGGAGGTCATGGCCTTGCCCAGCTTGCCGTAGTCCACCGTGCCCGGGCCGCCCTTGGTAGCCTCGCGCATCGTCGCGGCGTCGGCCAGGTAGGCCACGTAGTCCTGCGACGTGATGTCCTTGGCCAGCCCGTTGGTCACGAACGCGTCCTTGCGCCCGTCCAGGTCGAGGTCGGCCAGGAGCGCGCTCCAGCTCCAGTCGGTGCGCGACACGCCGGCCATCTGCCCCACCTCGGTGAAGGTGGGCACCAGCGGGGTGCGCGCCCCGCCTAACGCGCCCGCCGGCGCCGCCGCCGCCCCCCCGTCGTTGAGCTGGAGCATGTTGCGCGTGAGCTGGTGGTGGTAGCCGCCCACCACCTTGGCCTGGTAGACGTCCCACCCCTCGTACGACGTCATCAGTTTGAAGCGCCGCTCCCCCTCGGGGAGCATGTCGGTGGTGTAGACGTCGGGCCAGCCGTCGTTGTTCACGTCGGCCACGTCCATCCCCATCGAGAAGTAGCTGACCGCGTCGGCGGCGTCGGGCAGCGCGTCGGCGAAGGTGCCGTCGCCGCGGTTGAGGTACAGGTAGTCGCGCTCGAAGAAGTCGTTGGCCACGTACACGTCGGGCCGCCCGTCGCGGTTCACGTCGCTCACCGCGACGCCGAGCCCGAAGGCGATCTGCGAGCCGTGCAGCCCGGCCGCCGCGCTCACGTCGGCGAAGCGGCCGGCGGTCGCGAGGTCGTTGCGGAAGAGCCGGTTGCCGGGCGTGCTGTCGCGCACCCCGCGCACGTTGCGCGTCCCGTAGCCCGACACCGGGATGGGCGCGTTGTTGATCAGGAAGAGGTCGAGGTCGCCGTCGCCGTCGTAGTCGAGCGGGGCGGCCTGCGTGGCGTGGTCGCGGTCGGCGAGCCCCCACGCCGGCGCCACGTCCCGCAGCACAGGGACGCCGCCGCGCAGCCCCGCGTTGCGGTAGAGCGCGTTCGCGCGCCGCGGCCCCTCGTCCTTGCCGGCGAAGCCCACGAAGAGATCGAGCCGCCCGTCGCCGTCCCAGTCGGCCATGGCGGCGCCGGTGGCCCAGTCGCCCTGGCGCCCCACCCCCGACTCGGCCGTCACGTCGCGGAAGCGGAACTGGCCGAGGTTGAGGTAGACGCGCGGGCCCGTCTGGGCGCCGGTGAGCACCAGCTCGGGGAGCCCGTCGCCGGTGAGGTCGCCGAGCGCCACGCCGCCGCCGTTGTAGAAGTGGCGGTAGGTGAAAATGTTCAGCTCGCGCGTCTCGCGGAGCCGGTTGGCGAACCGCACGCCCGTGGCACTCGCCGGGAGCCGGGTGAACAGCGTCGCGTCGCTGCCGGCGGGGGCGGCGTCGCCGCGGGCGCAGGCGGCGAGCAGGGCGCTCGCCACGGCCAGGCGCAGGCGGTGGGGGATGGCGGCCATCGGGGCGGTGCGGCGGGGGAGCGTGCGGGGACGCGAAAGATAAACACCTGAACGCACCGAAGCCGGCCCCGGGGGGCCGGCTTCGGGCGGGGCAGCGGCGTCCGCGAGGGAGCCGCCGCCCCGGGGGGTCCAGCCGCTCAGTACCCGGGGTTCTGGGTGAGGAGCGGGTTGGTCTGGATCTGGAGCTGCGGGATCGGGAAGAGGACCTTGTAGGGCGGCGACGCGGTCGGCTTGAACTGCGTGGCCTGCGTGTAGCGCCCGAAGCGCACGAGGTCCTGGCGCCGCTTGCCCTCGCCGATGAACTCGAAGAGGCGCTCGTTGAGGAGCGTGGTCTCGTCGAGGGTGGTGAGCGGGCGGGCCGGGTTGAAGGCGCGGGCGCGCAGGAGGTTGAGGTCGGCCAGCGCGCCGGCGGTGTTGCCGAGGCGGAACCGGGCCTCGGCGCGGATCATGTACATCTCGCCGAGGCGGAGCCAGACGAGGTCGTTCGGGTGGTTGCCGTCGGGGGCGACCACGGCGGGGCGGTACTTCACCACGCGCGTGCCCTCACCCTCGGTGGCGGCGGCCACGTTACCGATGTTGACGGTGAAGTTGAGCGGCGTGCCGTTGCGCTCGGTGATCGGGGCGCCGGTCACGAAGCTCGTCTGCGGCCCCTGGAGGATGGCGCTCCGGCGCGCGTCGGCGGCGTCGAACTTGTTGTACGTCTCGGCCGTCGCGGCCCAGCCGTTCCAGGCGCCCGGGTTCACCGAGTTGTAGTGCAGCGCGCGCATCGGCACCTGCATGCCGAGGCCCGCCTGCGCCACGTGCTTGGTGACGAAGATGTGCTCCGGGTTCTCGTCGTTGTCCGGCGCGAACACGCTGAGGAAGTTGCTCGCCAGCGAGAACCGGCCCGAGTTGATCACGCGCTCGGCGGCCGTGATCGCCTCGTTCCACTTGGGGGCGCCGGGCGTCACGCCGGTGGGCGTCGGGGTGCCCGTGAACTCGCGGGCGTTGAGGTACAGGTTGGCCAGGAGCGCGTCGGCCGACCAGCGGGTGACGCGGCCGGGCTGCGCCGGCGTCTCCGGGAGGGCGGCGCGGGCCTCGGTGAGCTCCTTCTCGACGAAGGCGAACACCTCGGCGCGGGTGGCGCGGGCGCGCGGCTGGATGTCGGTGGTCGTGACGATGGGCACGCCGCCGAAGAAGTCCATGAGCTGGTAGTAGTACCAGGCGCGCAGGAAGCGCAGCTCGGCCACCACCCCGTCCTGCCCCGTGACGTTGTTGTCGCGGATGGCGTTGATGACGAGGTTGGCGCGCGCGATGCCGGTGTAGGCGCTGCCCCACGCGCTGTTCATGTCGTCGAGCGCGGAGCCCGAGTTGGGCGTCCAGCCCTGGCGGTGCAGCTCGAGCCACCGGCCGTTGTCGCCCCAGTCGCTGCCGCGCGTGGGGACGACCTGGGCGTCGGTGGTGACCTCGTTGAGGTTGTAGTAGGCCCAGTTGGGGCCGCGCAGCGCCGCGTAGACGGAGGTGAGGCCGGCCTGGATTTCAGACGGCGTGCGGAACGTGGTGGCCGGCGTGAGCGCGTCGACCGGGGTCTCGGTGAGGTCGGTGCACCCGGGGAACGCGGCGAGCGCCAGCACCGCGGGGGCGGTCACCAGCGCGCGCCGGGCGGCCCGGCGGAACGCGGCGGTGGGGCGGAAGGGCTTCGGCATGAGTGGAAAAGGCCTGAATGGGGCGGTGGGTTCCGGAGCGCGGGCCGCGGGGGCGTTCCCCCCGCGACCTACGCCGCCCGGCGAGGCGTGGATGGCTAGAACTGGACGCGGGCGCCGGTCGTGATCGTCCGGGCGCGCGGGTAGGCCAGGTAGTCGATCCCGCGCGAGGCCAGGCCCGACTCGGTCACCACCTCGGGGTCGTAGCCGCTGTACGGGGTGAAGAGCAGCAGGTTGTCGCCGGCCACGTAGATCTTGGTCTGCGCCCCGCGCCCGGCGAAGCCCGGCAGGCGGAAGTTGTAGCCGAGCTGCGCGTTCTGGAGGCGCAGGAACGAGCCGCTCTCGATCCAGCGCGACGAGAACTGCGCGTTGGCGCGGGCGTTCACGCCGTCCGTCACCGCCGCGCGGAGCAGGTTGCGGCTCTGGTAGACGTTGGCCTTGGTGCTGTAGACCGTCGCCGTGTTGTTGAACACGTCGCGCCCCACCTCGGCGCGCCACAGCCAGTTGAAGTCGAACCGGCGGAAGCGGGCCTGCGACGTGAAGCCGAGGCTGAAGTCGGGGTTGGCGTTCCCGATGATCCGCTCGTCGTCGGTGGTCGGGCTCGTGGTCACGCCGTTGACGCAGCCGGCGCCGGTGCGGTTGCAGGCGAACGTCTCCAGCCCGGCCGAGTTCACGCCGAGGAAGCGCGGCCCGAAGAAGGTGCCGATCGGCTGGCCCGGGATGAGGCGCTGCGACTGGCGCCCCGAGAGGCCCTGGCCGCTCACGCCGCCGGTGGCGATGAACTGCTGGCCGCCCAGGCTCGTGATCTGGTTGCGCTCGACCGCGAGGATGAGCCCCGTGGTGAGCGAGCGCTCCGAGCCGGTGATGGCGTCGAAGTTGATCGTCGCCTCGACGCCGCGGTTGCGGATGCTGCCGACGTTCTCGAAGCGCGTGCCCACGAAGGCCGGCTGCGCGACGGCGATCTCGAGGAGCAGGTCGCGCGTGTTCTTCTGGTAGACGTCCACGAGGCCGTTCAGGCGCCCCTCGAGCAGGGCGTAGTCGATGCCGACGTTGGTCTGCGCCGACGTCTCCCACTTGAGGTTCGGGTTCGGGTTGCGCGTCGGCACGAAGCCGGTGCTCACCGTGCCCCCGAACGGGTAGCGGGCGCCGTTGTCGGCGGCCACGAGCGCCTGCGTGGCGTAGGGCGCCACCGCCTGGTTGCCCTGGAGGCCGTAGCCCGCGCGCAGGGCGAGGGTGCTGAACGGGCTCCCCTTCATGAAGCCCTCCTCGCTGATCCGCCACGAGGCGCTGACGCCGGGGAACGTCTGCCACTGGTTGCCCGGGGCCAGGCGGGTCGAGCCGTCCTGCCGGAGCACGCCCTGCAGGAAGTACTTGTTGCGGAACCCGTAGTTCACGCGGCCGAAGAACGACACCAGCCGGCTCTGCTGCCGGTAGGACGCCGGCGGGTTGAACTGCTGCGCCGCGGCCGAGAGGGCGTTGAAGCTGAAGGCGTCGGTGGCGAAGCCGGTGGCGTCGACGACGAAGCCCGAGTTGTCGAAGCTCGTGTACTCGTAGCCGCCCTGCACCTCGACCGTGCTGTTGTCGCCGAGGATGCGCGGCGTGTAGGTCAGGAGCTGCTGGAAGTTCAGGTTGTTGAGCGACCGCTGGTTCTGCTGCGCGCGGCCCTGCGTGAGCTGGCCGATCGGGCTCGAGAGCGGGAAGTAGATCTGCCGCACCACGTCCGAGCGGTCCACGCCGACGTTGGTCTGCGCGGTCAGGTTCGGGATCAGGTCGAACGACGCGGTGACGTTGCCGAGCGTGCGGTTCTGCCCGTCCTGGTCGCGGATCTGCCGGGCGAGCGCCACCGGGTTGCGCACGCTCTGGGCGCCCTGGCCCAGCTCGTAGAACGAGCCGTTGGCGTTGAAGACCGGCTGCGTCGGGTTGAAGTTGCCGACGTTGGCGAACACGCCGCCCTCGAAGCCGCCCGTGTTCTCGAACGCCAGGTAGTCGTTGTTGACGCGGGCCGTGGTCAGGTTGAGCCCGAGCCGCAGCCGGCCGTTGAGCACCGAGGTCTGCCCGTTGAGGCGGCCCTGGTAGCGCTCCAGCCCGTTGCTGATGACGACGCCGTTCTGGTCGAGGTAGTTGAGCGACGCGCGGTACTGCGTGTTCTGCGAGCCGCCGGAGAACGCCACGTTGTGGTTCTGCGTGAGCGCCGTGCGGCTGATCGCGTCCTGCCAGTCGGTGTCGGCGTTGCCGAGCGTCGGGAGCCCGGCGCGGAGCGTGGTGTCGGACGCCGAGCGCAGCGACGCCACGAGGCTCCGGTACTCGCCGCCGCTCAGGAAGTCGAGCGTGTTGGACCGCGTCCCCGCGCCGACGAAGCCGTCGTACTCCACCACCGCATTGTTCACCGCGCCGCGCTTGGTGGTGATGAGCACCACGCCGTTGGCGCCGCGCGACCCGTAGATGGCCGTGGCCGAGGCGTCCTTGAGGACGGTGACGCTCTCGATGTCGTCCGGGTTGATCGAGTTGAGCGGGCTGCGCGCGAGCGCCGCGCCGCCGCCGATGCCGATGCCGCCCGGGGAGATCGCCTCGTTCTGCAGCGGCAGCCCGTCGACCACGTAGAGCGGCTCGTTGCTCGCCGAGAGCGACGTGCCGCCGCGGATGCGCACCTGCGCGCCGCCGCCCGGCTCGCCGTTGTTGGCGATCACGTTCACGCCGGCCACGCGGCCGGTGATGAGCTGGTTGGTGTTGACGATGACGCCGACGTTGGCGTCCTCCGCCTTCACCTGCGCCACCGACCCGGTGATGCTCTCCTTGGCCTGCTGGCCGTAGCCCACCTGCACCACCACCTCGCTCAGCGACGCGATCTGCGCCGTGATGACGAAGTTGGCGGCCACCGAGCCGCCGGCCGGCACCGCCACCTGCTGCGTGCGGGCCGCGTAGCCGATGCGCGCCGCGCGCACCGTCTGCGTCCCGGCGGGCACGGCGCCGATGGTGAAGCGGCCGTCCGGGCCGGTCAGCGCGCCGCGCGTCGTCCCGGGGATGCTCACCGTGACGTTCGGGAGGGGCTGGCGCGAGGCCGAGTCGACCACCTGCCCGGTCACGGTACCGGTCTGCGTCTGCGCCTGCGCGACCACGGGGATCGCGGCGGCGAGCAGGGCGCCGGCGGACGCGCCGAAGAGCCCACGAACCACTGCCATAAGTCTGCCCTCCGGGGGGCATGGGGGGAGGCCACCCGCGCTGCGGACACGCGGGGTGGGGACGTGCGAGGGCGCGGGAGGCGCCCCGGGGCGGGAGTACTGCGAGGAACGCGAAGAGGACCGCGACCGGGGGACCCGGGCAGCCGGCGCCAGGTCACCGAACGCCATTCGGCCGGCGGCACCCCCGGAACCTGCCCGAACGGAGATGAACGCCGGCGAACGCGGCTGGTTGCCTCGCGTGCCGCCAGATATCCTCTCCGCGCTGAGCAATGTCAAGACTTTGCCAAGATTGCGGCGCGCCGCCCGGTGACATCCACCGCCCGCCAACGCCTCACCTCTGCCCCCGCCACACCCCCCGCATGACGTGGCAGCCCTCGGCCCGCCCCGGCCGCCCCAGCCGCCGGCGCGACCGGACCGCCCGCGCGGTCGCCCTCGCGTGGCTCCTCGGACCGGCCGCCCTCGCGGCGCAGCTGGTCCGCCCCGTCCTCGCCTTCCCCGAGGCCGGACTCGACGATAGTGTGGCGTACGCCGGGTACCAGACTCGGCTGTACCGCGACGCCGCCGGCAACACCGTCCAGCTCTACCTCGACCAGCGCCAGGCGCGCGTCGTCCACGTGCTGGCCGACGCCGAGAACGAGAGCGTGGGGCTGAGCGCCCACGGGCCTGGCGGGCAGGCCGCCGCGCTCCGGTGGGGCGCGCCGGGGGCCGCCGTCGCCCGCCGCGGGCGCGCACGCACGCTCACCTCCGCGCTCGTCGCCGACGGGGGCGAGGTGCGGCTCTCCCGCTTCCTGCTCGGCAGCATGCGGGTGGAGCGCGACTTCCAGTACTTCCAGGGGCAGCGGCGCCCGTTCGCCAGCCAGCCCCCCGCCGAGGTGGACGCGCTGGTGGCGACGCTGGAGCGGCTGGACGCGCCGGAGCAGGCCCGCCACCTGGCGCTCCTCCGGGCGCCGAGCGTGGCCGCGCTCCGGGCCCGGCTCCGCCCCACCCTCGCCGCCCGCCCGGGCACGGGGGCGGCGGCCACCACCTGGACGCTGCGCGTCGTCCAGCCCTCGATCGACGGGCGCGACACGCTCACCGCCGAGGTCACGGTGGACCGGCGGCGGGTGGAGCCGGTGCTCGCCGGGGACTCGCTCGTACTGCGGGCGCGCGCCGGCGGGGCGGCGGTACCGTTCACGCTCACCGTGGGCACCACGGCGCGCGCGCTCACGCCGCTCACCCGGCGGGAGCTGTTCACGCCGGCCTTCCTCGGCTGGCTGGAGGGCGAGCGGCGCCGCGCCCCGGGCAGCCCCGCCGTCCGCCTGCTGGAGCGCCAGGTGACGGGCGTGGAGCTGCTGGCCTCGCGCGAGAAGCTGATGGCCGGGCTGCCGACGTACGCCACGTACTTCGGCCGCGACATGATGGTGAGCGCGCTCATGATGCGCGCGCCCGGCGCCGAGGTGTGGCGCCCCGAGGTGGCGGGCTTCGTGGTGGCGAGCGTGCTCCGCAACCTCGCCCCTGACGGCCAGGTGAGCCACGAGGAGGCGCTCGGCGGCCAGGCGGTGCGCGAGGGGGCGGCCGAGTACGCGGCGCTCCTGCGCGGTACGCCGTCCGGCGCGCCGGACGCCGCGGCCCTCGCCCGGGCGCGGCAGGTGCTCCGCGACCTGCGCGTCACCCGCCAGAACTACCACATGGTGGACGACGAGCTGCAGCTCCCGGTGCTCGCCGCCCGCTTCCTGCGCGACCCGGACGTCACGCCGGCCGCCCGCCGCGCTTTCCTGGACGCCACCGACGGCGGCGAGCGCCGCGTTGTGCGCCTGGTGCGCGCCCTCGCCGCCGCGGCCCGCATGACCGCGCCCTACGCCCGCACGCGCGCCGTGGCCGACCTGGTGTCCTTCCCGGTGCGCGACACGGTGGACGGGCGGGTCCGGTACTTCGCGGCAAGCTGGCGCGACAGCGGGGTGGGCTACGGCTACGGGCGCTACGCCTGGGACGTGAACGCCGTCTGGGCGCCGCACGCGCTCGAGGCGACCGGCCAACTGCTCGACGTGCTCAGCGCCCTGGGCTACGACGCGCCGGCGCTCGCGCGCCTCACGCCCTACGCCGCGCCGGCTACCCCACTCGGCACCTACGCCCGCGACCGCGCGGCCCTGCGCGCCGCCGTAGCGGCGTGGCGCACGGCCGGCCGGCACTTCGTCGTCCGACTCGGCCCCGACGCCGTGCGCGCCCGCGTGGCCGCCCGCGTCGCCGGCTTCCCGGAGGGCGAGCGCGCGTACTGGGCCGCGCGCGCGGCCGAGGCGGAGGCCGCGGGCGGGCGCGACTCGCTCGTCTTCGACGCGGTGGCGCTGGACGCGGCGGGGCGGCCGGTCCCGGTGGCCCACACCGACGGCGCGACGCGGCTCTTCCTGGGCGACGCCGAGGGATTGGTGCCGCCTGCCGCGCCGCCCGCCGAGCGCGCGGCCGAGGCCCGGCGCGACGTCGCGCTGTTCGCGTGGCCGTACCCGGCGGGGCTGCTGGTGGAGCGCGTCGGGCCGGCCGTGAGCAACGACACTTACGCCGACCCGGCGGTGTGGCAGATGTTCGCCGACGACCCGTACCACAGCCCGCGCGTGGTGTGGGGGCGCGAGGTCAACCTGTTCCTGTTAGGCACCGCCGCGCGCCTCCCCAGCGCCGGCCCCGACGCCCCCGCGATGCGGGCCGCGATGGAGCGCGTGCGGGCGGCGAGCGACGCCGCCGGCTTCCGCAGCGAGCTGTGGAGCTACGAGTTCCGCGGCGGCCGCCCCGCCGCCGTCCGCTACGGCTCCGGCAACGACCTCCAGCTCTGGACGGCGACGGATCTGGCGGTGCGCTTTGCGCTCAGCCGACTGGGTGGGGCGAACAGGGTGGGGCGAACAGAGTGAGGCGAACGGGGTGGGGCGGATGGGACGGGGGTGGGGCGGTGGTTTGGGGCGAGCCGGGGTACGGCGGCTGAACGGCGGCCGTTAGGCGGTTGGGGGTACGGCGGTTGCCGCCCCTTCCCTGTCCGCCGTTAGGCCGCCCTCCGGCCGCCGTTCCCAGGATCGCCCAAAACCCCCGCCGTACCCAGGCCCCGTCCGCCGTTCCCCGTTCGCCCCACCCTGTTCGCTCCACCCTGTTCGTCGTCCCTACAGGCTCCACCCCGCCCGGTACTCCCGCCGCAACAACGCGTTCGCCTCGGGCGCGTTGGTCACCTCGCCCCGGGCGCCGTCGTAGGCGATGGTGCGCCCCTGGCCGGCGCGCAGGGCGACGATGCCCAACAGCATCGTCTCGGTGAGCGGGCCGGCGTAGTCGAGCGGGCAGCTCGCGGCGCCCTGGCCCATGACGGCGTTGGCCCACTGCGCCTCGTGCGAGAC
>ERZ1066119.958-NODE-958-length-17316-cov-6.665257_pt1 | contig 17316 bp, 18 predicted proteins | sample MGYA00382766_ERZ1066119 | MGnify/ENA primary metagenome ERZ1066119 (study PRJEB33369, sample SAMEA5778349) | biofilm metagenome | biome: Industrial cooling water; feature: Water cooling tower basin; material: Biofilm | place: United Arab Emirates | collected...
AGGCTTTCTTGAATGAAAAAGTCTATCCAATTCTAGAAGATTGGAAGCAAAAGATTGTCGCCGAAAATCTCTTGCACCCACAAGTGATTTACGGGTATTTCCCCTGTCAGTCAGAAGGAAATACATTGTATGTCTACAATCCAGAAAACAACGCCGAACAGGTAACGACATTCGAGTTCCCCAGACAAAAATCCTTGCGCCGTTTGTGTATTGCCGATTTCTTCGCGCCGAAGGAGTCGGGAAGCATTGATGTTTTCCCCATGCAGGCGGTGACGGTAGGACACATTGCCACAGAATACGCTCAAAAGCTATTTGCAGCCAACCAATATACAGACTATCTGTACTTCCACGGGTTAGCGGTACAAATGGCAGAAGCTTTAGCAGAGTGGACGCACGCCAGAATTAGGCGAGAGTTGGGATTTGAGGCTGAAGAACCGGATAACATTCGAGATATGCTAGCGCAACGCTATCGCGGTTCGCGCTACAGCTTTGGCTATCCCGCGTGTCCGAATATTCAGGATCAGTACAAGCAGTTGGATTTGTTAGATACTAAACGGATCGATCTGTATATGGATGAAAGCGAACAGCTTTATCCCGAACAATCTACTACTGCCATTGTGACCTATCACCCAGTCGCAAAATACTTTAGTGCTTAAATTCGAGGAAATGGGGCACAGTTTTTCCTGTTGCCCGTTCCCTCTGATGAGATAGGAAGGAGAGTTTCAATCGTAGTTATCATTCTGCATGAATTCTAGCCGTCAATTCTCCCTACTGGGTATGGCTGTTGCCCTTCTCCCACTGGCAGCTAGCTGTTTTCCCCCACCGATTAGCAGCGCGTCGTCCTCTGCTATGGCATCGTTAGATCGCCCTCCTACCACACTAAATGCTGCCCAGGCAGCCGAGCAAGATATTTGGGCACAAATGCGAGAAGGAACGGGGTATGTGGTGTTGTTACGCCATGCCCAAACGGTTTCTGGAACGGGCGACCCACCAGGATTTCAGTTGGATGATTGCTCGACTCAGCGCAATTTATCAGCCACAGGCAGAGCTCGAGCAGTGCGAATTGGCAGGGTATTCCGCGATCGCAAAATTCCAATTCGCCAAGTTCTCTCCAGTCAGTATTGCCGCTGTCTGGAAACTGCAAAGTTGCTCGATTTAGGAGCGATCGAACCCTCTCCCATGCTAAACTCCATCTTTGAAGACCGTACTACTGCAACTCAACAGACGCAACAGGTTCGCCAAGAGATTTTCAACCATCGAGATACTCCAGGAATCATAATGATGGTGTCTCATTTCGCCAATATTAACGAACTCAGTGGTATAGGTTTGCAGTCCGGTGGAGCCGTTGTGATGCGAGCCAATCGGCAAGGCGATTTAGAAGTCGTGGGACAAATTCAAAAGTGGGATACGTAAACTCAAAGATGAGTGCGCGATCGCTCTCACTGGTAATTGGTAATTGGTAATCGGTCACTCGTGGCTGGTCGCTGTTAAAATCTGATACTGCGCCTCATCAATTTTTCCTGCTTCATACAAAGTTTGGGTAATTTCAGAAATTTTCAGTACGGCATGGGCGCGATAGCCGTTATCTTTCAGCCTATCCCTTACTCCCTCTTCGTGGTCGATAAATACGACGATATCTTCTACATTTAAACCCGCTGATTTTAACTTTGCCGCTCCTTCCATTGCACTTTTGCCGCTAATCAGAATATCGTCAACGACTACGACTGTCTCACCTGGCTGAAAATGCCCTTCAATGACTCTCCTCGTCCCGTGTGCTTTGACTTCCTTGCGGGGAAAAATCATCGGATAATTTAAACGCAATGCCAACCCCGTCGCCGTAGGTAAGGAACCGTAGGGAATTCCAGCAATGCGATCGAAATTTAGATTTTGTAAAATTTCTGCATAAGCGTTAAGGACTTGCTCGAAAACTTGGGGGTTAGAAATAATCGTGCGTAGATCGATATAGTAAGGAAATTCTGCCCCCGATGCTTGTACGTAGTTACCAAAGATAATGCAGCCAAGATCGTAAAGTTGCAAAATCAATTGAGTGTGAGGGTGTTGTTGCAACAAACAAACGTCAGGCAACCAGACATCGCACTGAGAAGCATTAGAAACAGCCGCGATTCTGGCTTGTTCCACCTCTTGCCGCAAAGTTTGAATTGGAATGGCTGGATTCTTGTGACTGAGAAAGTCTTGAGGTACGGGAATAAGTAATCCGCTACCGTTGGAATTTAAACCTGCTGCTAGCAGTTGAGCCAAATTGCTTGACTCTGCCCAAATACTCCGAGCCATGATCGTTCTTTCGGGAGTAATTGCCCGAATTTTGGCTAATACTTCCGAGGAAGTGGTTCCAACTTCTAAACAGACTTGTTCGGGAGTCCCCCAGATTTTAGCTTCTTTAACAATTTGCAAATAGAAGGGAGATTCGGGCGCAGGATATTGCTGTAATGCGATCGCGCCAGGATTAGAAGTACAGCATAATACAAATACTCCCTTGCCTGGATAAACTAAAAATGGTGCGATGCAATCTTGTCCCGGATAAGGACTGAGGGTGACAGCATCTACTTGCCAGCGCTCAAACACTGTTTGGGCAAAAATTGTACTGGTGTTGAGGTCGCTATGTTTGGCATCCAAAACAATTGGAATGTCTTCAGGAATGGCTTTGAGCGTCCGTTCTAGCAATTCTATGCCTGGAACACCTAAAGCCTGATAAAAGCCCAAAGTCGGCTTATAGGCACAAATTAAATCTGTTGTTTGGCTGATGACAAATTGCAACCAGTCCCCTAAATCGTCGATAATACTTGTCTCTGTCTGAGGTGCATTATAGCGGGGCATCATTTCTGGATTTGGATCGAGTCCCAAAAAAAGCAAGCTTTGATTGCGGGCGATCGCGGCATTTAATTTATCAAAAAATGTCATGGACAGCTATTAGTGAAGAGTAGTGCTTGGTACGTGAAGAAAGGGTGTGGGGTGTGGGGTGCGATCGCTGGTCGTTGGTTACTGATAACTGCTCCCTTGTCTCCCTTGTTTCCCTTGTCCCTCCAATGTTCCTCATTCCAGTATTCAGAAAATGGCGACAGATCTTCAGGCGATTTTCGTTCAAGAATCGTTTGCTTGCTCCTTTGTACGTCAGTTGTCTGCTACTTGTCCTATTACTCATACTACAAGGATGTCTGAATCTATTTGTAGAAGTTCTTCATCAGCAAGCCTTTGATTGGGTGACTCATTCCCTACTCATAGAACAGAAAACAGAACAGCTATTGAGCAATACCTTAGACCAACAGACTTCGATTCGCGGCTACTTGATTACTAAAGATAAAGAATTACTAGATAATTACGATCGCGCCAACAATGCATTTCGCACTAATTTTAAATCCTTGCAAGCATTACTCAAACGCGATCGCGATCAAATCGATCGGCTTCAAGCACTAGAATCAATTCACAATATATGGCAAGACAATTTTGTGCAAAGCGTCTTGGCTGGCACTGCTAGTAAAACCTATCTACCTGGAAAGATTTTATTCGATCCCATGCGCGATATTGTCAAAACTATGTTGCAGCATGAGGAAAAAATCCTAGCTCGACGCCAACAGCAACTACACCAAATTAACTATATCAAGGCTGGGCTAGAAATCTTCAACGTTGTCCTAGCGAGTGTCGGCGTCAGCTGGAACTTATGGTTATTACGAAAGCGGGTAGAAATTCCCCTGCGCCACTTAACTAGAGTCAGCCAAGCTTGGCGGGCGGGCAAACTGGAAGTTCGGTTAGGTTATGCTGCATCGGATGAGATCGGTAGGTTAGCTAGCGTACTCGATGAGATGGCAGCAGAAATTCGCCAGCGTCAAGAGTACAGCCAAATGCGTACTCAGCAGTTAGAAGATTTGATTTCTGCCCTTTCCCATGACTTGCGTACGCCCTTGCTTGCTAGTCGCAACACCCTACGTCCGATGCTGAATGGAGCTTTTGGTCCCGTCGATGACACTTGGAGAGAAGTGCTGGAAGAGTATCGCCAATCGAACGAACAGTTGCTGAAGTTGGTAGATACTCTTTTGGATGTATCGCGCTATGAAGTTGGCGGGGGACAGCACTTGAGTTGGGAACCCCTCAATTGGGAAAAGATCTGCTGTTTAGCTGTGGAGCGCGTTTGCCAAATTCACGATCGCCAACGTACTCCCACGATTTATATTGCTCCCTCACTACCTACAGTCTATGGCGACCAGTTAGAAATTCAACGAGTGGTGCAAAACTTATTAGATAATGCTGCACGGGTCAGCCCACTAGATGAAGAAATTACCATCGAAGTCTCTCTTTTAGGAAGCGATCGCATTAAAGTTTCCGTCCGCGATCGAGGTCCAGGAGTCCCACCCCAAGAAAAAGATAAACTCTTCCATCGCTTCATCCAAGGGAGAGGTAGGCGGGGTGGTGCTGGATTGGGTTTATATCTCTGCCGTCAAATCGTCGTTGCTCACGGAGGTACGATTAAGGTAGATAGTCAGTTAGGTGCGGGTAGTACCTTTTGGTTTACTCTTCCGGTTCCCTTGGCATTAGATAGGGAGTCGGGAGTGAGAGAGTGGAAGTCGGGGAAGTAAAGAACCAGTGATGAGCGGGTGCAAGGTAGAGGGTGCAGTACGGATTTTATTAGTAGAAGATCATGCTTTGATGCGTCGAGGTATGAAAGGACAGTTTGCCCTCGAAGCTGGTTTTTGTGTCGTGGGAGAAGCGGCTGATGGCATGGCAGCAGTTAAATTAACCGCTGAATTAGAGCCAGATGTGGTACTGATGGATATCGATTTGCCAATAATGGATGGGATTGCAGCAACTCAACAGATCAAAAGCGATCGCTCCACCACGCGGATACTTGCCTTAAGTGCTTTTGACAACGATACTCAAGTTATGGGAATGTTAGCCGCAGGAGCTGATGGCTATTGCCTCAAAACAATTGAATGGGAGCAACTGCTAGCTGTAATTCAGCTGATTCAAACTGGTGGTGCTTATCTCGACCCGCAAATAGCTCGCAAAGTGGCACGGATGCTCAAACCTAGTCCGGTAATTCCCGTTCGAGAACCAAATCCCATTTCGTCTATTCCAGTTCTCAGCAGTCGGGAACGAGAAGTTCTCAAACTTATTGCGGAAGGATACTCGAACCAAGAGATTGCCCAACAACTATTTCTTTCTCTCGGTACGGTTAAGTCTTACGTGCGGATGATCCTCAATAAACTGAGCGTTGACGATCGCGTTCAGGCAGCAGCTTTAGCCGTGCGCGAAGGGTTAATTTAATGGCTAATTTAATTGGCTATTTATTTAGATTGTAGGTGCTGCAACATTTGTGCTAATTCTGCTGGATTAGAAGCAACTGGCAGCTTTATATTTACCTCTAGTTCAGACCACAAAATGAAAGGCTTATCTGTCTGCAGATAGAGCTGTTCTGGTGCGGGCAGGCATATTATCAGGATGTCAGGATCGAATAGACCGATTTCTTCAGCGCTGGGAACCCCATAGTATGGCAAGACTTCTACCATTTGTTTAAGGCAGTAACGGCTGACACGCTGAACTGTGGTAACGAGTCTACCAAGAATCATCACCCGGCTGTGTTGCCTGCCATCACAAGGCTGATGCAAAGCGTCGATTGCAGACACGTAGGTTTTAAAAAATATTGTTAACCTAATCAAGCTAGAACAAAGCACCAAGTCTATACCACTACCAACTGGATATCCAGGTGGATGCTTTTTAGAGTGGAGAATGCAGCCTACAAGTATCCACTGGGTAGTTTTCCCCAATCTGTATCTAGGAATACTGTATTAAGGATTAACAGAATTGAGGGGTTCAGACAGTAGCTGTGGATACAACAGAACAGGTTTATCAACTCATCAAGCAATGGTGTTTGGCAGGCGATCGGTCTCAGGCGGGCGCTACTCTACGTCAGATCGCTGTCATCACTGAATGTTTGCCAGAAGTACCCGAACAGTTGACAGACAAGCAGCTAAAAGATGTTGTGCGGTGGATACAGGAAAATCACCCGAATGCCTACTTGTGGGCAATGGGTCAACGCTGTGTAGGTCATCCAGCAGCAGTCTGGGGTATGGGCTTAGCGCATTTAGAATCAGTGATGCCGAGAATTGCTAGTAGTTTTTGAACCAAAGCCATGTCTGTAAATACGCTACTCTCACCAGTCGAATATTCTTTGGAAGTTATTAAACACGAAGTCGTACATCTAGTACAAAAAGGAATTATCAGCCGCAGGCAACCAATATACGTCCTCTGCGAGTACATTCCTGCTAGAGAGTGGACGGCTTTTGAACGAGAATTGGCAAAATACGAGTACAACTTGCGCGATCGCATTGTCGATCTTCTCGGTTGCGAACGCTGGGAAAATGATTAAACGAAAGGCAAGAAACTACGGTAAGAATGGGAAATAGGTAAAGAGTAAAGATTCAAAGGAGTCAGGAGTCAGGAGTTGCTGTGTCAGGAGTCAGAATAACCCATGTACGCAGCTAATAAATTGGAGGAAACCTCCAATTTCGCTGCTGATAAATACATAGGATTGAAGTAAGGACAGCCAAAAGGTTTCGTATTATATATCTCAACCGAATTGTTTGTTTGAAACTAAGCATTAAACCCATAACTGAAGTTTTTTTTATTCTCCTGACTTCTGGCTTCTGACTCCTGGCTCCTTCTTCGTAAACAAAATTACTCTTTATTTATTTCTCAAGTTCTAATAGCTGATAACGAAATTTTATCGATTTATTTATACTATATTATTGCCAGAGATTATTAAGATAGAGAAGTATGGCTAATGCACTCTAGCTTAAGTAAGAATAAAGCCAGCTCAGGTAGTGAAAAACTTACTTCTGGAGATACTGTGCGCCCAAGTTTTGGGTAGCTAGATTATATATATGAAATCGCTATAGGCTGCATTAGCAATCGATCCTGCTAAAGCGCTGCCAATACAACGATAATTTGCTATTTTTGAATTGGAAAAGCAGATAAGTTTTCAATATAAATCGAGCCTGATTTTAACCGAAAAAAGGTTAGCGATCGCGCTTCCTAATTTTTCGCGTCTATCTGCATGAATTTAATCGCCGTTAGGCAATTTCTCTGTATTTTTAAATTCACCAAACATCAAGAAGAGCGTGAGGAAGGTAGCTTACGTATGATTCAGTTTGTCAACTTAACTTCCCTTGTAGTAGAAGCAAGCAGAGTTTTCTACAAACCCCATCCGTTGTTTACCCTCGTATTCTCTCCAATGAAGTCTTTGAAACAGTGGCTAGATACCTTTGAGATTGCTCACCCCCAAGTCGCAAAATTGATTGCTAAAACTATCCCAGCTCAATGCCCTTTCGAGAGAGATATTATTCTATTCGGTCATAAAATAGGACACATTCCTCCTCTATGCAAACTTAACCCCCTGTACGAGCAATTTGTAGGGTTGAGATTTCGTGCTTTATGTTATCTTGCCGATTGCTGTGGCGAAGATATTCAAGCATATTGTTGAGCTAAGTGAGTGGTGAGTGGTGAGTGGTGCGTGAGAAAAGTTAAATTCCTCCCGACTCCCGACTCCCGACTCCCCCAATTTACCGCGTTTGCTGACTGAGTAACTTCATGGCAATTTCTAAGCTCGATTTCATCCGATTGAAAGAAGCTGCTAAGATACCAATCTCATCATTTGAAGTTTGCTCGAAATCTGCGCTCATTTCTCCAGTGCTAACTCGCTCTGCCGTTCTGGACATTTTCTTAATTGGTTGAATTACAGAACGTTTTAAGAAGAAGTTGAGCCATAACACGACGATCGCAAAAATCCCAAACAATATTCCCATAACTAAAGATAAAGAGCGTCTAGAACTCTCAAAGATCTCGCTCGAAGGTACAGAAATAATTTGTGCTGCTACAATTTCGTGCAGTTTCCAACCAAAACCCCATTCCGAACCGTAGGTAGCAATTTGGCTTCTAGGTGCTGCTTCTGGGGTAGAGTGACAGCGCAAACAACTTTCTTTCGACACTGCTAATGGTCGAGCAATGTAGAAGACTTCTCCGCCTGGTAAATTGCGAAAACCAGAAATTTCCTTAGTGTTTGATTCGTTGCGAAAACGCTCGACAATTTTAGATTCAAAAGCATCGGCTTTGTCGCGCAGGTTGGTAGGATTGAGCGTGGCTTCTTTATAGAAGAAATTTCGATATTCTTCATTTTTACGTAAGTTTTCAAAAACTTCCGTAGCAGAGTAAGCTGGCACTGTTTCAGGAATAAATACTGGTTCGGTTTCGAGTTTGGGTGCAAGCAAGGGATTGACGCGATCGCTGGTATATGCCCTGACAGCATTCATCGCCTTGATCAGAATCGCTGCTTGAGAAGAAACTTCCCTTTCGGCTCTCTGTTCGAGTACCTTGGAGAGTGCCATACCGCTGATAATGATGCCGCCAATGAAAACTACGACCAACATTAAGCTAAATTTGGCAGTAAGCTTAAGATTTTTTAACATTTTTGCTAGTAAGTAGAGATTTATTTTACGATGGTAGAAGAAGTGTATATAATGCTACTTAAAATTATAAATTATTTTCATCTTTCCCCTGAGTGGAGATCGCACCTCATCGATCCAGTAATACTATTAACTACAGCAGGGTGAAAATGGATTCCAGATATTCGCGCCGTCTTTTTTTGCTTCAATTATTTTTCTTAGCAGCTTGTGGTTCGCGATCGCTACAACGTGAAGGAGAAGAGCTAATTGTTGGTACAGTTAGCTACTATGAAGGTCAGAAGACGCTCAACCAATACGATCGCCTGCTGAGCTACTTAGGTGAGAAAACTGGTTCGCTCGTAAGGCTAGAGCCTGCTTTTAATGAAAATAAAGCTATAGAGCGGATTCGCAATCGTTCTTGGTCGTTAGTATTTGCGCCTCCAGGCTTAGCCGCGATCGCCATAACTCAGCAACAATATCGTCCCCTATTTTCCCTAGAAGGAGTTCAAAACCTACGCTCGATTTTAGTTGTCCAGGAAAATAGCTCAATTCGAGAACTGAAAGATTTAGCTAATAAAACAGTAGCCCTAGGTCAGCCTGGTTCTGCGACGGGATTTTACTTACCAATTTATAATCTGTATGGCTTAACTTTGGCAGAAATTTTGTTAGCACCTACGCCAAAAGCTATATTGAGTTTGGTAGCTGAAGGTAAAGCAGATGCTGGAGCACTTTCTCAAAGAGAATTTAATTTTTATAAATCGCAATTTCCTCAAATTCCTTTTCGCGTTTTATACAACGATCCGCATAACGTACCGCTAGGATCGGTTTTAATTTCGCCGACGATCGAACGCAATCGCCAAGAATTTATTCGTCAAGTTTTAAGCGAAGCCTCTTCCGTTTTAGCTCAAGAAACAGGTTACGTTCCTACAGGTTCGATTCCAGATTATCGCTACATGATTTCTGTAGTCGAGCGTGTCAGAAGTATTTTTCCCTACGAACTGCAACCAGGAAGCGCGCAATTAAAACCGGCACGGTTGTTTAAAGGATAAACAGTAGTTGAGTGTTGCGCGAACAGCAGGCAGAATTACTCTTTCAGGAGGAAGTTCTGCCTGTTGGCATACCTATACAATCGCTTCAGCAACGCTGCTGTCGTATGCTCTACAACCATTAGTACTTACCCATTATCAACAGACTGTAATGCAATTATTCAAATCCGATCTCAAGCAATTGCTACCAGCTTTTCTGAACTTTGGTAAGCGAGTGCTAGTGACTCATTGGCGATCGCTACTCTTGCTGGCGATTGGAGTTTACTTGCCTTTACAGGTGTTTGGCTTACTAGCAGAAGAAATATGGGACGAAGGCGGATTTGTCTGGGATACGCTCATATTACTTGGAATTCACGCTACAGCACGATCGCAGCTAGATACGACAGCAGTGACGCTGACTAAGTTTGGTTCGAGTACTGTCTTGCTTCCCGTTGTCAGCGCGATCGCGTTGGTAATGTTGTTGAAAAAAAGATGGCGATCGCTCATCTATTTGCTAACTACCGTAATAGGAAGCGCAATTATCAACCGTGCAGTCAAGCTGTTAATACATCGAGTCCGTCCCGCTCTTTGGACGTCACCCGCACCAGAACTTGATTTTGGCTTTCCTAGCGGTCATGCCATGAATAGTATGACATTGGTAGCCGCTCTAGTAATTTTGACTTGGGGTAGTCCTTGGTGTTTGTTAGTACTAATTGGTGGCAGTATATATGCGATCGCGATCGCTTGGACGCGCTTGTACCTGGGAGTTCATTTTCCTAGCGACATTCTAGCAGGATGGATGGTTTCAGTCGCTTGGGCAATTGGAGTTAGCTTTCTCGTCAGGCTGAAACGGACTGCGACGATCGCTCCTCTTGCCGAGCCGTCAAAAAATGAGACTATCTTACTACCCGAAGAGAGTGGGGAGAAATTGTAAGTCGGAAAATGCATTCCTAACTTCCGATATAGGAAGGGCGATCGCTCGGATTGTTACATTTTGGTAGAGATAGTTAGCACTTGCTCACAGTAATTGTCATATTTTGATAGATTTGCCTATCAAAAGTTTTGATATATTAGGCTATCGAAACCTCTAGTTAAGAGGAAAGAAAAGTTTATGGCTTTTGAACTGCAATCTCTACCATATGCGAATGACGCATTGGAACCGTACATCGATGCCCAAACCATGCAGATCCACCACGATATGCATCATGGGACGTACGTGAACAATTTGAATACAGCTTTGGAATCGCAACCAGATTTACAGAGCAAAAGTATCGAAGAATTGATTCGCGATCTGAATTCATTACCAGAAGCAGTCCGCACTCCTGTCCGCAATAATGGCGGCGGTCACTTCAATCACTCGATCTTTTGGACTTTGATGGCTCCCAATGCTGGCGGCGAACCCACAGGTGCGATCGCCCAAGTCATCAACGATACCTTTGGTGGTTTTGAAAACTTTAAAACCCAATTTAACGATGCTGGGACGAAGCGCTTTGGTAGCGGCTTTGTTTGGCTAGTCCGCTCGGCTGATGGCAAGTACGAGATTGTCAGCACGCCTAACCAAGACAATCCTTGGACTGACGGACACTTCCCCATCATGTGTAACGATGTCTGGGAACATGCCTATTACCTCAAGTATCAAAACCGCCGTGCTGAGTACCTCAAGCAGTGGTGGAATACAGTCAACTGGAATGAGGTTAACAATCGTCTAGCTACAGCGCCATAATGTAGCTAGTTAGGTAGAAAAGATCCCCCCTAGCCCCCCTTGTTAAGGGGGAAATAAATTTCTTCTAAAAAGGCAATGCCCCCTTTTTAAGGGGGTTGGGGGATCGAGATCGGATTTAAGTGCGCAATTCCTGCTTGTAAAATTTAAAATCCAACATCGATTGGGTGTCTCTATGGTTCCAGCTGATTTCGTAGAGCGTAGAAGTTGCGATCGCATTTTATCTAATCGGAAAATAATTTCTCTCGGCGTAATCGCAGTTATTCTCTATTCAGTGGTAGGCTTCTGTCTTGCCAGTCTCAAGATTAATTTGGGCTTTTGGTCTTTAGGGATTCTTTTCTATCACTGGCAGTTAGCAAACTTAGTCGGTGTCGCTAGCAGTCGGTATCGACAACAAGGATCGATCGCCTTGACGGGATTGGTGGGCACGGCGATCGCCTACCTCGTCCAGCAGGCAAAATCAAGCTTGTTGCCCTATCATTGGTTGGCAATTGGTCTAGTGGCAACGATCAATTCCTATGTTATGACTGCGATCGCACTGAAGTATTGGCAAAAGCCAGGAGCGATCGCTATGACGACAGCAGTAGCATGGTTGGGCTTGTTGTTGGGGTGGACAGCATATAACTATCCTGGCATTTCTTAAGCTAACTTAAAATTTACGTTAACCTAGGTTTGATAGCCCAGTAAGCCTATCTACCTGGCATGAATGATGCGATCGAGCGGGTAAGGGTCAAAAATCAGATTTTGTCTGTCATCAAAATGCACGGCTCGCAAACAGCTGTGGATTTAGCAATTAAGTTGCAGGTTTCACCTATGGCAATCCGCCAGCACATGCAAACTCTTCAAGACGAGCAATTAGTCACTTATAGCGAGCAAAAACAAGCGGTTGGTCGTCCCGTCAAATTTTGGCAATTAACAGATAAAGCTAACGCCCTTTTTCCTAACCATCACGCCGAGCTGGTAGTAAAATTAATTGATGGAGTCCGCAAAGTATTTGGCGAAGCTGGGTTAGGAGTCTTAATTGGCGAACGTACCCAAGCTCAAATTCAAACTTACTCGGCGCAGATGCAACACGCTCGAAACTGGCGAGAAAGAGTGGCAATTCTGGCTCAACTGCGCACTCAAGAAGGGTATATGGCAGAGGCGATCGAAGAGTCACCAGAAGTCTTATTACTGGCAGAAAATCATTGTTCGATTTGTGCTGCTGCCCAAAATTGCTCGCAGTTGTGCAGTTCGGAATTGCAAGTATTTGAAACTTTGCTTGGTGCTGATGTTAGCGTTGAACGAGTCGAACATATTTTAAGTGGCGATCGCCGTTGTGCTTATCGCATTTCTGGTTGTAATTGAGACGATACAAATGAATCATTTGTACGGGCGCACAGCTAGCTGTGCGCCTCTACTTGCTACTCCCCGATCGAGCTAAATGCTTTAATAAAGTTGCCTGAGATAGGGGTGCTTGCAAGTGGCTCCAAGGCAAAACTTGTTCGTGCGACCAATTGCGAAATACGTAAAATTCTAAATCGGGTATTTGTCCGCGTAGCTCTTTAAAAGCGCGGCGATAGCTACCGAGACTGTCACCATAGTTTCGTGTCAATTCTAACAGGCGGGATAAGCGGCGATCGCCCCTCGATATCAAAGCCTGAATCACAGACCAGTTGTAGCTTTCGGGACGAAACTCAATGCCTTGAGGTTTGAGTTGTTTCTGTAAAAACTGCAATCGCTTCTCAGCTTGGGGATTAACTCCATACCACTGAAACGGCGTGTGTGCTTTGGGGACAAACGTACTGCATCCAAAAGTCAATCTCAATCCTGGGGCAGCTTTTTTGAGCGATCGCATCATTTTAACTGTTTCTTCCAAGTCTTCCGGTTCTTCCCCAGGTACGCCTACCATTCCGTAAAGTTTTAAACTGCTCAATCCTCCTGCTTTGGCATTCACCGCCGCTTGGACGATCTCATCGTTATGCAGTTTTTTATTAATAATTTGACGCAACCGTTCCGAACCACTTTCTACAGCAATGGTGAGCGATCGCGTGTCTCTTTTTGCTAAAGTCCGTGCTAGTTCTACCGTGACGGTATTCGTCCGCACCGAGGCAATGCTCAAACGGATATCATCGTACTTTGGCTGACTTAAATACGCCAATAAGTCGTTAAATTCTGGATGTTGGGTTACAGATGCCCCTAACAAGCCTATCCTATTTGTAACTGTTAATCCGCGCTCGATTGCCGGGATCAGAGAACCTTCTAAACTTGCCGTGCGAAAAGGTAGAGTCAGATAGCTAGCCAGACAAAAGCGGCACATTTCAGGACAACTGCGCACCACTTCCACCATAAAAATATTTTCCCAGGCTGCTTTTTCAGTCACAACCGTAGAAGCAGAGAGAGTGTTACCTCGATAAGTCTGTTTTTCTACCTGATAGGGAATTTCTGGCGTAATTGGTTTAATAGATTGGATGCAGCCAGTAGGATCTTCATACGTCACCTCGTACAAGCTGGGAATATAGATTCCTGGTACTTGCGCCAAGTGATGCAATTTAGTTTTTCTATCGGCTGTCCGAACTTGTTTGTAAGCTGAAATAAAATCTCCTAATAAATTTTCTCCATCTCCCAACAAAATAATGTCGAAAAATTCTGCGAAGGGTTCGGGGTTAGCCGTCAAAACGGGACCACCACCAAACACTAAAGGATCGCTGTCCGTGCGATCGTTCGTATGAATCGGAATGGAGAGCGATTCTAGTAAACTCAATATATTGATGTAATCCAATTCCCACGAACAGGAAAAGCCGACTAATTCCGGTTGACGCGGTAGCGGTTCGGAAATATCGGTAAATAAACGACTGACATCAACATCAGCACGCATTGCCAAAGTTGCCCATACAACTTGATATCCCAAACTGGTAATTCCAACAGTATATTCATTAGGAAAGGCAAAGATTGCGGGGATCGCATCGGCTTCTGGAGTCGTTGGCGTAAATAGCAGGCGTTCGGCAGAAAATATAGATGCAGTCATGTTGAATTTTAGAATGTAGGGGGGCACAGCCGTGCGCCCTTCCAAGAGTGTAGGAACAAGTTGGAATTATTTAGTTATCTATATCTAATTTTAAGACCTACAATTATGAGATTGAAAATTAATGTAATTGAATTTGCCAGAATAATTGGTAAGGCTTGCAGGTAGATACCGTAGATTAGCCACAAAAATACGCCTGTCGAAAATACAACTAACATAATTAATGAAACATCTTTAGCAGATCGCGATCGCCATGTTTTCATTAGTTGAGGAATAAATGCGATCGTGGTTAAAGTTCCCGCAATTAATCCTAAGATTGTAATTAAATCCATATAGTGTATGACGAACATTCCCCGCCATTATTTATCCTCATAAAACGCTCCTATTTTAATCGTGAAATTTCTTAAATGAGTGAAATTTATGAAATGGAATAGTGAAGGGATTAGAAATTGCGGCTAACATAACCAAAGCTTGCCTAGCCTGCACTAAGCTGCTACAGCGAGCTGCAACAATGCAAACTATCGAAAACAGGAAAAGGCGATCGCGGTGCTGCAATTAGCACAAAGATAGTTTAATTTGTGCATTAAAATAGAAAGATTTTCAGAAAAAAATCGAGGTTTAATTAAGCGCGCTCTAGACTTAATTAACTAATGAAAAAACTATCTACCGATCGCTGACAAAACTATGTTCGCTAAAAATTCAGTTCAATTAGATGTTTTGACTTTTAACTTAACTCAACACGCCACACTGACCCTGATGCCGCAACAAATGGTCGCACAGTACTAAAGCTACCATTGCCTCTACCATCGGTACAGCACGAGGTAATACGCAGGGATCGTGTCTGCCTTTAGCTGCTAAGAGTGTCTCTTCCCCTGCATTTGTGACTGTCTTTTGCTCTTTCCGAATTGTCGCTGTTGGTTTGAAAGCAATCCGCAAAATAATATTTTCGCCGTTAGAAATTCCCCCTTGTACTCCACCTGAACGGTTGGTAACAGTGCGAATTTCTCCCGTTTCATCTGTGTAATATTCGTCGTTGTGTTCGCTACCTGTCATTAGCGTTCCTGCAAACCCAGAACCGATTTCAAAGCCTTTGGTAGCAGGTAAAGACATCACGGCTTTAGCTAAATCTGCTTCCAATTTGTCAAATACAGGGGAACCCAATCCTTTAGGGACGTTGCGCGTCACGCACTCGACAACACCACCAACAGAATCGCCTTGTCTGCCAATCTGCTCGATTAATTCAATCATGCGATCGGCACATTCGGCATCGGGACAGCGGACAATGTTAGTTTCCACCTGTTCTAGGGTGACAGTACTGGGATCGACAACACCTTCTAAATCTTTAATTCGTTTGACGTAGGCAACAACTTCTACCCCAGCGACTTGACGCAAGATTTTTTTGGCGATCGCACCTGCTGCGACTCTGCCAATTGTCTCTCTAGCTGAAGAACGTCCCCCACCTTGCCAATTGCGAATCCCATATTTGGCATCATAGGTAGCATCGGCATGGGAAGGACGATACTTTTGTTGCATTTCGTCATAATCTTGGGGACGGGTATCTTTATTTCGCACCAAAATCGAGATTGGTGTCCCTAGTGTTTTCCCCTCAAATAACCCCGACAAAATTTCGCAGCTATCCGCTTCTTTACGGGGTGTCGTAATTTTACTTTGCCCCGGTCGCCTGCGGTCGAGTTCCCACTGAATTTCCTCTACAGAAATCTCCAAGCGAGGCGGACATCCATCGATGACGACTCCCACACCGCCACCGTGCGATTCGCCAAAAGTCGTCACCCGAAATAAATGTCCGAAGGTATTGCCCATGATGCCGTGTTGTGAGGAACTGTTGATTTTTGTATCACATTCTGAAGCTTTAGATGTAGGAGATTTTTTTCAGTTGTCAGCGACCGGCGACAAGTTAACACCCACTACGCACCACGCACAACTCTAAATTTGCGCTAATATGTCAGCGCGAGTTGACGGAAACCTGAAATGACGAGCGATCGCAGAGTTGGGCAAGTACTGACGACTATTTGGCAAACACTAGCTCTATCGGGGCTTTTGGCTGGTACGATTTGGGCAATGACGCGACCTATTTGGGTGTTGCGCGACAATCGCCAAGTGGCGATCGAAGGTAATAGTTTGTTGTCTAAACCAGCTATTCTCTCTCGCCTTGCCCTAGCATATCCTCAATCGCTACTACAAATATCGCCAATGGCGATCGCTCGCACTTTAGAGTCATACCCTCCGATTGCCGATGCTAAGGTAGCTCGCCGACTCTTTCCTCCTAGTTTAGTCGTCCAAGTTCAAGAACGCACGCCTGTAGCTGTGGCGATCGCCCGTTTGGTTCCTAATAGTTCTACTCCCTACTCTAAGGCGTCTGTTGGCTTTCTCGACTCCCAGGGTGCGTGGATTCCTCTTGAATCTTATCCTGCCCAAGTCCGGCAGCGTCTCCACCCCAAGTTAAAAGTTTTGGGTTCGCCTGCATCTTATCGCACTTATTGGAGTTCCCTATATCAGACAATCGGTCGCAGCGCAATTGAAGTTTTGGAAATTGATTGTCGAGATCCAGCGAATTTAGTTTTCAAAACTGAGATGGGAACCGTTCACCTCGGTCCATACAGCAATCGGTTAGCCAAGCAACTCGAAGTTTTGGCTCAAATGCGTTCTATTTCGACTCAAATTGATTCTCGCCAGATTGCCTATATAGACTTAAAAAATCCTGCCACTCCCTTGGTACAAATGTATCAAACAAATGACAAGGAGACCTCTATTCAGACAGCACCGACAAATCCAAAAATAATCAAAAGTAATCCGCAATAATTTTGACTTTTATGAGATGATTCGATCTTATATATTAGAAGTTTTTTAAACATGTATGAAATATGTATAAACAACTTAAATATATTTAGAGTTCCTCTGTAATTTTACTGAGGTAAATTGGAATTATCGATCGGCGCGGTGTAACTTGTCAGTAGAAACACGCTTGAATAAACACGGGTATAAGCATTAACTTGCTTGCGAAGTAGCGCAAGTTGCAGCACCCATGTCAGAAAATCACTTAAGTATCAGAATTCCCACCACAGAGATGTCTATATTGGAGCAATACTGCAAAAAGCA
>ERZ1066119.969-NODE-969-length-17240-cov-6.751469_pt1 | contig 17240 bp, 13 predicted proteins | sample MGYA00382766_ERZ1066119 | MGnify/ENA primary metagenome ERZ1066119 (study PRJEB33369, sample SAMEA5778349) | biofilm metagenome | biome: Industrial cooling water; feature: Water cooling tower basin; material: Biofilm | place: United Arab Emirates | collected...
GTATCAGAATTCCCACCACAGAGATGTCTATATTGGAGCAATACTGCAAAAAGCACCAAAGAACCAAAACTGACGTGATTCGCGAGTTTATTCGCTCGCTGTCGCAAAATGTATCGATAAGATAGGGAGCAAGTATGAAAAAGTTAGTTTTTCCTGGCTAGAATCTAGTCGTTCCACCGCGATCGCGGGTGATTTTTCTATATTTCTGTTGCGAAACTTAGGAAAAATAATTGATTCGCTTTTAGCGGTGGAATTTCTTGAAAAAGCTTGATTTTGCCGAAAAATTAAGAAATACCAGGTAGTGTACTTGATTCTTCGCTCAATCGCGCCAAAATATCCGGTGTTAGCTACCATTTGTTCTAGAAAGAGGAGATAGCTTTGGAGATGCCAACAATTGCCGCAGTCTCAGTTCCCACAAGTTCGCAACGAGAGATCGGCAGTCGCAATTGCTTTGTATCAAATCGAGCAGTTTACACGGAACAATTTCAAGTTAACTATAGTGCATCTAATTGTCCAATTATCCAATCTCTTCGCCTGAAAACAACAGTAGGCTTGCCTGCTCGCTGCCGGAACCAGGTCAGTATCAATGCCTTAATTGAAATTGTTGGGGATAAGCAGTAGGAAAACGAACCTATAGTAAACTCTTATCCAAATCGTCACGCTTAAAAAAGTTGTTCGTATACACCTAGATTCCAATGACACTTAACAGTAAAATAAACGTTACCCTTAAAACCTCCCAATCTCCAGGGCGGTCGAATTTTCCATTAGGTGTGAATTCGACTGGGGACTTCAACAGTACAGGGCTGCATCTCGGTCAAAACTACATTTATAGGGGAGTTGCTACTGGGGAGGACAACTTGAGCGATAGCGACATTCTTCCGAGTCGGGTAGCGAATATCAAAGTGATTGGTGTCGGTGGCGGTGGTGGCAATGCCGTCAATCGGATGATTGCTAGTGGCGTTACTGGTGTAGAGTTTTGGTCAATTAATACTGATGCCCAAGCGCTGACCCATAGTGCCGCTCCTAGAAGGCTACAGATTGGGCAAAAGCTGACGCGGGGGCTAGGAGCGGGTGGCAATCCGGCAATTGGACAGAAAGCGGCAGAGGAGTCGCGGGATGAAATTGCTAGCGCTCTAGAACAAGCAGACCTGGTATTTATCACTGCTGGGATGGGAGGCGGTACTGGTACGGGCGCAGCACCAATTGTGGCAGAAGTCGCCAAGGAAATGGGTGCTTTAACTGTAGGTGTCGTCACCCGACCCTTTGGCTTTGAAGGTCGTCGCCGTTCTAATCAAGCCGACCACGGGATAGACGGGCTGCAAAGCCGAGTCGATACGATGATTCTGATCCCTAACGATAAACTGCTCTCGGTGATCTCCGAGCAAACCGTATTGCAAGAAGCTTTTCGGATTGCCGATGACGTTCTGCGTCAAGGGGTACAAGGAATCTCCGACATTATCACGATTCCTGGGTTGGTGAATGTAGATTTTGCCGATGTGAGAGCGGTCATGGCAGATGCGGGATCGGCACTGATGGGAATCGGCATCGGCTCTGGTAAAACCCGTGCTAGAGAAGCAGCAAGCGCAGCTATTTCTTCTCCTTTGCTTGAGTCGTCAATTGAAGGGGCAAGGGGAGTAGTGCTTAATATTACTGGCGGCAGTGACATGACGCTGCACGAGGTAAATACAGCAGCAGATACGATTTATGAAGTCGTCGATCCCAATGCCAACATTATTTTTGGTGCAGTGATTGACGATAAACTGCAAGGGGAAATGAGAATTACTGTTATTGCTACCGGATTTAATAAGAGCGATTCTCCACCAACTACCCCAACCCCAGGTATACCAACTGCCAAAAAATCGCCAACAGCTCCAGCGCCGCCAACACCATCCACCAATGACAACAAAGAAAAACCTGGCTTAGATATTCCAGAGTTTTTGCAACGGCGACGACCTTCACGCTAATTACAGGGGTAATGGGGAAGAGAGCAGAGGAAGCAGAGGGGCTTCAGGAGCTTCAGGAGAATCACAACCGACTACCCTCTCTACTGGTCGCTGATAACTGGTCGCTGCTCGCTACTCACTCTCTACTAAATAAATAGTCACTGTCATCGGTCGCTGATAACTGCTCCCTACTCCCTAGTTGCAATTCCAAAGTTTCCCCAGCAGCAGGTAGCAGTAATTCAGTTTTAGAGCCAGAAGCAGCTAAGCGATCGCTAAATTCTTCTACACTGCCAATTGACCGAATTAACATCGGCAAGATGCCCCGAGCTTCGATCTCGCCTAAAGCTGTGGGAACGAAAATGCGGGGACGCAAAGTTTGAATTAAATGCATTGCCTCTGTCGATCCCATAATCACCTGTCCCAGCAGCGGAAATACCTGTCCGATAATCGGGGCGATCGCTACATCCACCGTACCTTGAAATTGAGCTGTAACTTGCTCCGACTGGAACCAATGAGGCTCGTAGTAAACTGTTCCCCCACTCTCCAAATCTTTTAGAAAATAGCCATTTTCTACTTGACCTTGAATTGGCGCGCCTGTCACGGCGGTAATGCTTAAAGCGCCAAAAGTATCGGTTTGTCCCGGTGTAAGAGAAAGAACGGTAGTGTAACCTAAACTCTTCACGATTGTCGCTGCTGTAGGCGAGCCTAACACCGGAATCTGACGATCTAGCTGTTCTAATGTGGGTTTGTGACAATGATCGTCCAAACCTTGAGATATTAAAATTAAGTCTATCTTTGGCAGCGTAGCCGGGTTGTAGACTGGCGGCTTGAGATGAGACGCGGAAAATAGCCAAGGCTGTCCGTAAAAAACTAGCGGATCGACCAACCACGGATCGATCAGCACTCTCAGTCCTGCAATTTCTAACAACCAGCTATTTAAATCGATTCTAGTTAGTTTCATATTTACAGTTATTCAGTTATTAGTTGTTAGGGAACAGGCAACGGGGAACAGTGGTTATTGACTAGTAACTAGACTGAAACAAGAACCTGGTTCCAAAAGCCACTCTTTCGCAACTAACAACTAACAACCAACAACCAATTATCAACTACCACTACGATCGCTGACTAGTTAATTCCGAATCCTGAATTCCGAATTAACTATACCCGCTTTGTTATCAGCTTAGGCGATTCACTAGGTGAGATGGAGTTTTTGACTAAATTAGCAAGTTCTTGTAACTGACTAATTGCCTCTGCACCCTCTAGCTTCATGAGTTCGCGATCGTCTCTCATTTCAGTCCAGGTAATGCCGTAGTCAGACACCAAAAACCGAATCAGGTGATTATCTGCCAAACTGACCATAAACGAGGCACTGCTCATTTGTCCGCCGCAAGTATAACAAGAAGCAGGGTATCCCCGCCGCTCTAGTACAATCGCCAAGGCTTGGAGGTTCATTACCAGATCTTGGACGTATTGTCGGTGTTGCTCTGCCAATCTCAGAAACACTTTTTTCCTCCAAACACCACATCTAATTGTAAACCTTTTTCGTTTTCTTTAGATTTTCTTTAGATTTTTACTGCAATGGGGCGATCGCCGTGAGAAAAAGTAATATTTCTTTGCGATCGAACCCGGTTATCTCCTAAACGTACCGAACAGGTTAAAGGAAAAGCGCCGTTACTACGGTATTGAAACAGTCCGTTTTGGAAAAATTCCAGATGGGATTATCTAAAGATTTATGCCTGCAACTCCTACAAAATAAGCGCAGCAAATGTTAGCAACTAGGCAAGACTCTGCTTTCAGTCATAAATAAATAAATGATGAAAAGTATAAGGACAACTTAAGTATCTAGCTTTATCTTGCTTAGTACTCTAGCTGTCCTCTTAATATCTCTAGATTCAGTTGTTTTACTCCTCGGTCTGAGGAGTGAGTTACTATTTGTATCCTAGTCAACAGTTTGCCACCAACCAAAGGCGGGTCCAATAAACCGAATTGTTACCCAGGAAGCAACTAATAGCCCAATCCCAATCCAACTAATGCGGGTACTCCACTGCGTAAGTTTCTGTGCTTGACTCTTAGTCACGGGAAGCCAAGGAAAGATGGGGGCTTCTTGACCGTACTTATCTCCCAACGCAGCTTTACGACGCTTTGCTTCTCCCATAATCTACTTCCATCCAAAGCTATAAACCCCTTGTTTCTGAATCATATCGTATGTTAGAAGTCAGGAGTCAGGAGTCAGAAGTCAGGAGTCAGGAGTCAGGACTCAGGAGTCAGGAGTCAGGAGTCAGAAGTCAGGACTCAGGAGTCAGGACTCAGGAGTCAGGAGTCAGGAGTCAGGAGTCAGGAGTCAGAAGTCAGGACTCAGGAGTCAGGAGTCAGGAGTCAGAAATTGTTCGATCTCCTCTGCTGATTACTCGCCACTACTCACTACTCACTCCTCTTTTGCAAACAAACTAGCATCTAAGTAATTACATCTAGCCGAAGGACTGAGGGCTGCAAGTACCTGCTGTCCGTAACTGCGGTGTAGTACGCGACTATCTAGCAAAGCTACGACTCCTTGACGATAACGCATGGGGGCGATCGCTCGTTGTAATTGATTTAAAGCCGCAGGTAATAGGTAAAGCCCAAACCAGTCTTGACGCGATCGCTTGTAGTATTCAACTCTACCCGCCACAATTGGATGCTCTAGAGATGGTATAGGTAATGTCGTAATAATTGTTAGTTGCGGTATTGGTAAGACATCTTGATGCTGCTGCCAAAAATCCCAGCCGCTGACGAGGATGCTATTCTCATCCAAACGAGTTTTTTCTACCTGTACCCGCGAACCAAACTCTGCAGCTAATTGCGCCCCGATTTGCTGTTTTAAAGGCAGATCGCCAACTAAGATCGTTGTTAATCCTGGCGATGCCGATCTCGTGCCAATCAAAGCATGAACTTCTCGCATCAAAGCAGGTTGATATTGGGGCGTATTAGGTAAAGGGAACCGCTCCGGCGTGTAGAGTTGAATTGATTCGTTATGGCGATCGCCTGCAAATTTCAAACAAGTGAGTTCTTCTGGCAAACCTAAGCGCTTGCGGTAAGTCGTAGCCTCTGTTTCTTGGTCTAAGGCACTACCCATCAACACTACAGGCTGTCGAGTCCAAATCGGTGCAAGAGCTGAAGCCACCTCTGCGGGAGCGCAGTAGAGCGAAAATAAGCCTTGAGAGCGGTTCAGACTCATCCACAGCAAACGGTCTGGTGTTTGCGATCGCTGTTGGAACAGATGCCAATTCTTTGGCAAGGAGTGGGGAATGAGTGGTGCGTGGTGCGTGGTGCGTGGTGCGTGGAAAGACAATGCTTCCTCTGCCACTCTGTCCTTCTGCCCCTCTGCTTCCGTGTCTCTCTTGTCCGCATCACCACCTAGCCACGCAAACAGGCTCGTCAAAATCTCTTGCTCTGTTTGGGAGAAGAGATAGCACTCGTAGGGGTTGGCTGGATGTTGGAAGACGGCTTTTGTTAGCTGAACTCGCGCTTCCCGAATTGCTTCTGCACGGTTGGGATAAGCAAGCATCAATTCGTCCCAGTCACGAGGATGAATGCTGACAGTTAATTGCGATCGCGCCCAATCTTCTAGATCGTCGACTCCATCGATCAGTGTCGGAATATTAGGAGGAAAATTGCCCGTCCCCGTCCATTGAGCTTGCAACCAAGCAGCAGGGGTAATTAGTAAAATACCTTGAAAATCAGGATGAATCCAGCGATCGCTGACGATAATACCTTTATTCGTCTGCAACCATTGCTGTAGTGGCGGAATTTCTACCCGTAACAGACGCTGTTGTACTTCCTCTGTTGCTACTATGACCGCTGGAGATTGCCACAGCAAAGCTGGTGCTAGATAGCTCAGGCGATAACGTCCCTGATAGCCACAACCAGCACCTACCTGAATCAAAGCACTTCGTCTGAGCCGCAAAGCTCTAGCCACGAGCCGAGCCATCGTCAAATGATGAGACCACGCGGCTTCTGCCTGCGATCGCAGGAAGTTGTGCAGGGAATAATGTACCTCTACTTCAATCACTGACTTCTAATTCTCTACCTAGCGCGAAGCGATCGTCCCGATTCCAGTCCTATTATGTATTTGTTAGCTGCTTGTTGTCTGTTCTCCGACGACTGGCTTAGAGGTTTAACCCTCAGAGTCTTTTATTTTACTAACTTTTGAGGAGCGAGGAGTGTTAGGGAAGCGGCACGAAGTCCGGAGTGAGGAGTGAGGAGCGAGGAGTGAGTTAGTGAAGAGGGTGTAGGGTGTAGGGTGTAGCGATCGGTTAGTTGTAGCTTCTGAATTTTGACTTTTGACTTTTGACTTTTAATTTTTGACTTCTCAACCATGCCAACCTATCCAGATATTTCTGGCGAAGCTTTTCGCCATCCGCTCGATCGCCAAGCAGAACAAGCCTTACGGAGCTTACCAGGTTTCGATTTAGTAGCGACACAATTCGTCAAATTCTTCTACGAGCGCCCCCAGATGGTCTATCACATGGGCAACAGCATTCAAGTGGGACCGCGCCAGTATTCTAGCGTGTACCAAATTTTTCGCGAATGCGTTCGAGATTTGGATATTTCCCCAGAACCAGTTTTGTTTGTATCTCAAACGCCCGTAGTTAATGCTTACGCTCTCGGTCAAGAGGAGCCTAATATTGTTCTTAACACTGGACTGTTGGATCTGTTGAATCCTACAGAAATTCGCACAGTCATAGCACACGAATTAGGGCATCTCAAATGCGGTCATACGATTCTGATCCAAATGGCAACTTGGGTAATTTCCACTGCTAACTATATCGGCGCTAGAACCCTAGGGTTGGGTAATTTAGTCAGTAGCGGATTGGTATTTGCCTTCTATGAATGGAAGCGTAAAGCTGAGTTATCGGCAGATCGGGCGGCACTGATGGTGATGGACGATCTCAAACTAGTCATGCAAACGATGATGAAACTAGCTGGGGGTAGCACTCAGTACGGTCACGAATGCAGTTTAGAGGAGTTTATTCGGCAAGCAGAAAGATTCCAAGAACTCGACCAAGATAGCTTGAACCAAGTTTATAAATTTCTGCTTTACAACAACTTTCCGCAAAATTTGTTTCTAACGCACCCTTTTGCAGTAGAACGAATAACTTATCTACAACAATGGGCAAATTCCACCGAATATCGTCAAATTCGCCAAGGAAACTATGCGCGATCGCCTGCCCAAAATGCAGTCAACGTCCAACCAGAATCATCCTCACCCAGCGCAACAGAGGATTTACGCCGTCAAATTGAAGAACTACAACGCGAGATCGATCGAATCAAGAAGAGGGGTGAGGAGTGAGGAGCAGAGGAGCAGAGGGAGAACGCTCTCTTCCCACGCACCACGCACCACTTTTTTACCAATGACCAATGACAAATTACTTATAATCAAAGATTGCGTCCCTTTATCAGTGCATTCCCTTTAGGAAAGTAGTCATGGCAGAAGAAGATATCCGTGCCACGCGGTTAGAGAAAGTCGAGCAGTTGCGGCAGTTGGGATTAAATCCCTATGCTTATCGTTGGGAATCTACCCACCATGCAGCTCAATTACAAGAAAAGTATGCCGACTTACCCAGTGGGGAAGAAGTAGAAGTAGAAGTGGCGATCGCGGGGAGAATAATCGCGCGGCGCGTCTTTGGTAAACTGGCTTTCTTCGGCTTGCAAGACGAGACTGGTACGATTCAACTGTACTTAGATAAAAAAAGAATCGATGCTGCGATGGCAGAAATCGATCCAGATGCTTTCAACCATCTAAAGCAACTGACAGACGCAGGGGACATTTTAGGCGCAAAAGGGACGATCAAACGCACGGAGAAGGGGGAATTATCTGTTTTTGTCAACCAGTACGCCATTCTCACCAAATCTTTACTTCCACTACCCGATAAGTGGCATGGATTGACTGATGTTGCCAAGCGCTATCGCCAGCGCTACGTAGATTTAATTGTAAATCCAGAAGTCCGCCAAACTTTTCGCCGCCGCGCTTTAATTACGGCAGGAATTCGCCGTTTTTTGGAGCAGCAGGGTTTTATTGAGATTGAAACTCCCGTATTACAAGCAGAAGCAGGCGGAGCTGATGCGCGTCCTTTCATCACTCATCACAACGTTCTAGAAATGGATTTGTATCTGCGGATCGCCACAGAACTCCATCTCAAGCGGTTGGTGGTAGGCGGATTTGAGAAAGTGTTTGAATTGGGGCGAATTTTTCGTAACGAAGGCGTTTCTACCCGCCATAATCCAGAATTTACTTCTATTGAAATCTACCAAGCCTATGCCGACTACCACGACATTATGCAGTTGGTGGAAAATATCATTGCGACTGTGGCACGAGAAGTCTTAGATACGCTGCAAATTACTTATCAAGGTGAGGCGATCGATCTCGCACCCCCTTGGCGCAGAGTTACGATGCACGATCTCGTACAGGAGAAAACTGGACTGGACTTTAACGCTTTCTCAAGTTTAGATGAGGCAAAAGCTGCGGCAAAACAAGCGGGAATTCCAGGTGTAGAAGAGTGTACTTCAATTGGAAAACTCTTGAATGAGGCATTTGAACAAACTTGTGAAGCAACGCTGATTCAGCCTACATATGTCATCGATTATCCGGTGGAGATTTCTCCACTTTCCAAGCCTCACCGCTCCAAGCCTGGTTTGGTAGAGCGATTTGAGTTATTCGTAGCTGGGCGCGAAACTGCCAACGGTTTTTCTGAGTTGAGCGATCCAATCGATCAAAGACAGCGATTAGAGGCACAAGCAGCCCGTAAAGCAGCCGGAGATTTAGAAGCGCATGGAGTAGACGAAGACTTTTTAACAGCTTTAGAGTATGGCTTGCCACCTACTGGTGGTGTCGGCATCGGGATCGATCGCCTCGTCATGCTCTTAACTGATTGTGCCAGTATTCGCGACGCGATCGCCTTTCCTTTACTCAAACCGGAAGCAAGTGAATAGGGAGTCGGGAGTGATAAACAGTAAATGCTCCCTCACTCCTCGCTCCTCACTCCTCGCTCCTCTACTGTTCCATCAAACTTAGGAAAACTTCTTCCAGTGTGGGGCTGAGTTTGCGAACTTCTTCTACTTCTACTCCAACATGGACTAACATTTTGACGATGGGAGCAGCACTGATAGATTGATGTAGGGAAATAGTTAAGCGATCGCTCTCGTTGTCAATTTTAGAAATGCCAATCTTAGAAATTAGCGGTTGAGACTCTAACCAATCGAGCGCATCAGATGTAAATCTACGTCCGATAATTTCTAGCTTGGGATTGCCAGCTTGCGATCGCAACTCATCAGGATGTCCTACTGCCAAAAGTTTACCCTGACGAATCACGCCGACTTGCTGGCACAATTTTTCGGCTTCTGCCAAGTTATGAGTCGTTAAAAATACTGTCACTCCTTCCCGCGCTACCATTTCCTGAATATTGTCGCGCAAAGCCGCAGCGGCGACGGGATCGAGTCCGATGGTGGGTTCGTCGAGAAAAATTAATGGGGGAGAATGTAACATTGCCCGAGCGATCGCGAGTTTTTGTTTCATACCCCGACTCCATTCTCCTACTCTTTGATGGCGGCGCTGCCACAAACCCATCTGCGAGAGTAATTCTTGAATCCGCGATCGCCGTTTGGCTACCGGGATGCGCCAAGCTCGGGCGTAAAATTCTAAGTTATCTTCTGCACTGAGTCGTTCGTAAAGTCCAGGGTGTTCTAGCAAAGCACCCGTGCGCTGTCGGATGGCGTGGGAGTGGGTACGGCAATCAAAACCCAGCACTTCAGCTCCACCAGCCGTTGGCTCTAAAATTCCTAGTAGAAGCCTAATTGTCGTGGTTTTACCAGAACCATTTGCTCCCAAAAAGCCAAACACAATTCCTTGAGGGACTTCCAGCGATAAGTTGTCTAAAGCCGTAACACTACCAAAATTCCGACACAATTGAGAAGTCTGAATTGCGTTAGCACTCATGTCAAGCTGTTGTACAGTGCTGCTCTAGGGTACTGTAAAAATAGTCATTGGTCATTGCTCTCTTCTCTCCCTTGTCTTCCCCAACTCCCGACTCCCTAATAACTGACAACTGATAACCAATTTGCAAAGTGTCACTCGCTACTGTTTTTCACTAGAGGAGTAGCCTAAACTAAGGTTGTGTGTGAGGAGTGGTATTAAAGAAAAAGCTCTTGGGGTCGAAACACGGCAAGACTCCCAGGAGCTTTTTCCATTGTGATGCTACAAATAATGACTATACTGTTCAACTTCTGCGATTCAGTCACAGCAACTGAGAACTTCCCACCAGCTATCAATCATTCTCTAGTTTTTCAGTGAGAGTTAGAATTCCCAACTTTTAATTGATAAGTAGTTACTGTCAACTGTCAACTAACTCAAGCTTTCACCATTTCTAAATGCTCAATTCTGGTTCCCAACAGCTTGAGAAATTCTGCTAGCCAGTTAGGATGAGCGGGCCATGCGGGTGCCGTAACCAAATTACCGTCCACCATCGCCTCATCTGGAGGAATATGCACGTAGAGTCCGCCAGTTTTCATCACGTCGGGTTCGCAAGCTGGGTATGCAGTGCAACTTTTGCCTTGTAAAACATCGGCGGCTGCTAATACTTGTAAGCCGTGACAAATTGCTGCAATTGGTTTGTTGGCTTGGGCAAAGTGGCGTGCAATATCTAAAACTTTTCGATCTAGGCGGATATATTCTGGCGCTCTCCCCCCTGGTATAACTAAAGCGTCGTAGTTTTCTGCTCTAACTTCATCGAAGGAGGCGTTTAAAGCAAAATTATGTCCTGGCTTCTCGCTGTAAGTTTGGTCGCCTTCAAAATCGTGTATTGCCGTGCGTACCTTTTCCCCAGCTTTTTTATCGGGACAGACAGCATGGACTGTATGCCCTACCATCTGTAGCGCTTGGAATGGAACCATGACTTCATAATCTTCTACATAGTCACCAACTAGCATCAAAATTTTTTTCGCCGTCATTGGTTTACTCCATTACAAGTTTGTCATTTGTCATCTGTCATTTATGAGTGGTGAGCGATTTAATGACTCCTGTCTCCTATCTCCTCAGTTTTGACTGCTGACTTCTGACTTCTTTTTTCATTTATTATCCGCGATCTGTTAGCTCGGTTTGCTCGGTTTAGGGAAAAACAAGACATGCAACCCTTTTATCGAGATGAACTAGAAGGTATTTGCTCTTACTACAACTAAGACCTAAGTTGATGTTATAACCGATAACTAGTAATTAGCAATGACCCATGAAAGTGAATGGTCAGTAGTAAGTAGTGAGTGGCGAGCAGTAAAAATACAAATGACTAATGGCGAATCACTAATGACCAATAACGAATAACTAATTTTTACTACAATAAACTAGATGACAGTGCATCTGTACTGTTATTTCTAGATCGAGGGTGTGGTGAAGTAGCTTAAATGATTCCAGTCCAACTTACACTCAAAAACTTCCTCAGTTATCGCGAGACGACTCTCGATTTTAACGGGTTACATATTGCCTGTATATGTGGCTCGAATGGCGCTGGCAAATCATCTCTACTCGAAGCGATTACCTGGGCGGTTTGGGGACAGAGTCGTGCTGTAGCGGAAGATGATATCATTCATGCCGGAGCTAAAGAAGTACGGGTTGATTTTTTGTTTTACAGCGATCGCCACAAATATCGCGTTATTCGTACCCGTTACCGAGGACAAAGCAGCTCCCTCGAATTTCAAGTCGAAACTCCACAAGGCTTTCGATCGCTAACTGAAAAGGGAGTCCGAGCCACTCAGTTGTTAATTTTAGAACACGTTAAGCTGGACTACGAGACATTTATCAACTCAGCTTACTTGCGTCAGGGACGAGCTGACGAGTTCATGCTCAAGCGCCCAAACGAGCGCAAAGAAATTTTGGCGGAGTTACTCAAACTGCATCGATATGACGAACTGGAGGAACGGGCAAAAGATCTGTCGAAATCTTTCCGCGCTCAAGCAGATCAATTAGAACAGACTTTGCAATCGATCGCCACCCAATTACAACAACAAGAAGAGATCGCGACTCAGCTATCAGAAATTGAAGCTCAAGTTAATCAGTTGCAGCAAGAACAAGCTTTCGACGACATTCAACTCAAAAGCTTACAAGTCGTCCGCAGCCAGCAACAAAACTGGGAACAACAGCTGAGTTTCCTCAAACAGCAATCTCAAAATTTAACGGCAGATCGCGATCGCCTGCAACAAGAGCATTCAGCAATCGAGTCTCAACTGGCGGCTGTAGCAGAAATTTTAGCTCGAGAGTCAGAAATTAAAGCCGGATACCAACACTACCAAAATCTCTTGGGGCAGGAAGAGGAATTTAGCAACAAATTTCAGGAATACACCCACGCCCAACAACAGCGAACGCAATTACAGCAGCAACTCGTACAGCAAGTCAACGAACTTCAGCGTCAATTGCAACGTGCTGAAGGTCAATTAGCAATCTTACAGCAGCAAGAACAGGAAACCCAACAAGCCCTGAGCAAATCGGCGGAAGTAGAAGCAGGAGTATTACAACTCGCCACCGCCCGCGATCGCTTGGCAAATTTAGATCGGCTGCAACTCCAAGTCTCTCCTTTAATCCAACGGCGCAATACCTTACAAGTTCAAATTGATAAAGTTCAAGCGCGGTTGACTGCCAGACTTGAAGAACTGGAAACGCAACAAGTTACACTCAGCAAACAACAATCGGCGCAGTCGCAGTTGCAACAAACTGCAACGGAAGTAGCAGTCCAAATCGAGCAGTTAGAGAAAGATAAAGTCTACATCGAACGAGTGCGGGAAAAAGGACAGGAACGCCGCCATTTTCTCGAACGCTTGCAAGAGCAACAACGAGAATATGAAAAGCAATTAGGAGAAGTCGAGCAGAAAATTCAAATGCTCTCCGTACCGGATGCGGTGTGTCCCCTGTGCGAGCGTCCTTTGGACGAACATCACTGGAACCGCGTGGTAGACAAAACCAAAGAGCAAAAAAGGGATACTGAAGAACAATTTATCGTTGTCCGAGAACAACTAGTCGTCACGGAAACTGAAATTCAGGAACTACGGCGGTTATATCGGGAGATCGCGCAGAAGCTTTCTCAGTACGATGCTTTACGAGAACAACGGGGACAGGTAATCGCGCAACTATCTGCGAGTGAAGAGTTACAAAGTCGCTTGGAACAAATTGCAGCGGAAAAACAACACCTAGAGCGATCGCTAGCACAGGGAGACTACGCCGCCGATTTACAAGCAGAATTAAACCAACTCATCTCCCAACTTCAGCAACTTAACTACAGCGAAGAAAGCCATGCTTTAGCGCGGAGTGAGGTAGACAAACTGCGTTGGGCAGAAGTGCGACAAGCACAAATTAAAGATGCTCAAAAGCGACAAGCGCAAATTATTGCCCGACAGCCGGAAATGAAAGCGCAAATTGACGAGCTATGTCAGCAAATCGAGCAATATCAAGTTAAGTCTGAATGCGCCAAACAAATAGCCGCGATCGCCCGTCGGATCGATGAGATCGGTTACGATCCAGATCGGCATAATGCCCTGAGAACCTCAATTCGACAAGCGCAAGCATGGCAGTTAAGCTATCAACAGCTACTCTCGGCTCAAGAACAATATCCCCAATTAGAGCAGCGATCGCGCGATTTAGCTGAAGCCGTACAAGCGAGAACTGCCGAACGACAAGTGATTGCGATTCAGATCGAGGAAGTTATTCATAAATTAGAACAGTCTCCCAACACCACAACTGAAATTCAAACTTTAGAATCGCAATTGGCTGTTCGTCGTCGCCAACTAGACGATCGCCTGAGTCAGTTAGGACGCTTGCAGCAGCAATCTCAGCAATTAGCCGCGATGCAGGCTCAACACGAACAACAGCAGCAACAGCTCCAACTTGCTCGTCGTCAACAGCGAGTTTATCAAGAATTAGGACAGGCATTTGGCAAAAACGGTATCCAAGCGTTAATGATTGAAAATCTCCTCCCTCAACTCGAAGCCGAAACCAACCAATTGTTAGCGCGACTCTCTGCCAATCAGTTGCACGTCCAATTCATTACTCAAAAAACCGGACGTAGCGGACGCGCAGCGAAAAAAAATGCCAAAACGATCGACACCTTAGATATTTTAATTGCCGACGCACGGGGAACCAGACCTTACGAAACCTACTCTGGTGGCGAGGCATTTCGGATCAATTTTGCTATTCGACTAGCGCTAGCAAGATTATTAGCCCAAAGAGCAGGAGCATCTTTACAATTGTTGATCGTCGATGAAGGATTTGGCACGCAAGACCAAGAAGGTTGCGATCGCCTCATTGCCGCAGTCAACGCGATCGCTGCCGACTTTTCTTGCATTCTTGCAGTAACGCACATGCCCTACTTCAAAGAAGCTTTTCAAGCCCGAATTGAAGTTGTTAAAACTCAAAATGGCTCGCAGTTGAGTTTGTCAATGTAGGTTGGAAGTCGGGGGACAAGGGAGAATAACTACAAATGACTAATGACCGATGACGATTTAAAATCTACGGTTATTCTATCAAGATATGTTGCTTTAAACGAGAGAGTCTGATAAGATAACAATCGTAACGAGTAAGCTGTAGCACCTCTAATTTGCACTATGCAGTTAGCTAAACATTGAATTTGCTATAGCTTTCAGCCTTTTGACTTTTGACTTTCTTACTACCATCAGCTTATGAGCAGGTTAGGGCAGGTGCAAGAGGTAGCAAGTACTGATGAAACTATCGGTAAAAAAGCGATCGGCAATGCATATTTGAGCCAGCAACAACCACGCGAACCGATGTTTTACTATTTTGCTTACGGCTCTTGTATGTGTCCGGTAGACTTAAAGCGATCGCTCGGTGAAAAAACACATGTATATGCGATCGGTCCTGCCACTCTTAAAGGCTACAGGTTGGGCTTTTATTCCTATTCTCCGCTAAGAAACTCTGGTGTATTAGATGTTGTCCCCGATGAAACAGCCAGCGTAGAAGGAGTACTATACATGCTACCAAAGCGCCTGAGCCAAGCCCTCGATCGCCGTGAAGGAGTCCCCGAAAATTGGTATCGTCACGAAAGAATCAGCGTTCAAAGCCAAGGGAGATTGTACAAAGGCGTGCGGACATACGTTGTGGTCAATAAACTAGCAACAGAAATGCCCCCTAACGACTGGTACTTTGATGTAGTCCTCAGAGGTGCAGTTACCTGCGGCTTATCAGAGCAATATTGCTGGCAATTGTTCGATCGCATGTACCAGCTGCAACGATTATCATCGTAAGTCAAAAGTGAAAAGTCAAAAGTCAAAAGCTAAAAGTTAAAATGACTTTCTAACTTCAGGCTTCTGACTCCCGCTCGCTTATAACGAGTCACCAGCCACTAGTCACTAGCCACTGTTAACTGGTCGCTGAAAACTGAAAACTGTTAACTGGTTTGCCTGTCTCAATTGGCAAAGATGGATCGCGAGACCATTCATTCCAAGAAGCAAAATAGTTTCTCACGTTTTTAATTCCTGCCTCTTGGAGGGCAATTAAGGTATTGGAAGCGCGAGAACCTTTGAAACAGTAAACATACACTGCTGAGTCTGGAGTAATACCCACTTGCTCGCACATTGCCAAAATTTCCTCTTTGGAACGAAATGTAGGAATTTCAGCATTGGGAACCATAAAGTCATACCACTCAATCCAAACCGCCCCAGGAATTCTACCTTTGCGGGGACAGAAATCTACACCATAAGGTGAAGAACTTTCACCCACCCACTCATCGCGATCGCGCACGTCTAACTTGATAATGGCTGGGTTGTCCAAGGATTGTAACATCTGTTCTGTCGTCACCATAATCGATGGATCGATATCCATCACAAACGTTGTTGCTTCTGGTGTAGAAATTTCCGCAGTTGTCGGTAGTCCCATTGCTAGCCAAGCCTGATAACCACCATGCAGTACGGATACTTGCTGACAACCAAAATATTTCAGCAGAAAATATCCTCGGCAAGATTGTCCAAAGCCTTTATTCATCGCCTCTTCGTAAATGACAATCTTTTCTTGACCGGAAATACCAGCCGCGCCTAAAAGTTGAGCAAATTCTGCGTGCAGACTATTCAATCCTTCAGGTGTTGAAGCAGCTAAGTAAGTAAAAATCTCGCGAATATTGACTGCTCCTGGAATATGGGCAATTGTATACTCTTCTGGAGTGCGAGTGTCAACGATTGTTATTGACTCTTGCTGCACTAAAGTTGCAAGTTCCTCTGGGGAAATCAGCGGTTTCATTTCCATGGTTGCCTTATTCCTATTCGGTTGGGACAATCTTACAGACTCGCTCCAAAGCACCGCAGTCAAGCGAAATGGGCAGCGGGGCTTAAAAGTCAGCCTCCGCACCCAGTAACTAATGCATTCCACCAAGACTGGTGCGATTAAATAGAACGTTCTATCCACTAACTAGTATTATGGCAGCTAGCATAAATAAAAAGTGTCTTGCTATACCAGTTGACTTACACCTTTAGAAATAGGCAGTTATCTTACGTAGATCGGCAGAAAATAAGTATAAATTTTTTTCTGTAATTTTTAGATATGAGATAGGCATGAAGAAGTTCGCATTCACTCAAGCAAGCAAGGGTTTGTATAAAAATTTTCTGGTTTAAGAGAATTTAGCCGAGGAGTACAAGAGATATTATGAGTGCAAGCGAGAAATTTAAATATCAGTTATCAATCATCAGCGATCGCTTACCGTCTCTTGCCTCTTGCCAATAACTAACAATCACTAACTAACTACCTATAATCATTTTTTATTATTCAACTCAGAAGGATTGATATTTACTAAAGGTAGGCTACCGTTGCCACTCATAACTGTAGGGAAACGTCCATCCCATTTTTCAATTGCTTGTTTTTGTAATATTTCTGGGGTTAAAGTGAGTCGCTGCAATCTTTGCGCTTCTGCTTGTCCCTTGGCGCGGTTAACTTCTGCTTGTGCTTCTTTTGTAGCTTTTAAGGCAACAAAATCTGCTTGTTTGGCTTCTTGTTCGGCAATTTGTTTTGACTCAATAGCTTTGCTAAATTCTGGAGAGAAAGAAAAATTCACTAGAGAAACGTCATCTACCATGACTCCATAATCTCCCAGGCGAGCTTTTAGAGCATCGTCAATTTCTGCCTTTAAGTCTGTTCTCTTAGTGATAATTTCTTCCGCAGTTTTTTTTGCAGTTGCGGCTTTGAGGACTTCGGAAACAGCAGGAGTAAGGATGCCGTCAACAATTTGTTTTTCATCTCCAACTCGTTGAAAAATCTTATTGACCTGTGTGGGGTCAATATGC
>ERZ1066119.970-NODE-970-length-17207-cov-12.566873_pt1 | contig 17207 bp, 15 predicted proteins | sample MGYA00382766_ERZ1066119 | MGnify/ENA primary metagenome ERZ1066119 (study PRJEB33369, sample SAMEA5778349) | biofilm metagenome | biome: Industrial cooling water; feature: Water cooling tower basin; material: Biofilm | place: United Arab Emirates | collected...
CCGGTACCGACGCGGGCGAGGTGGTCGGTGTGGTAGCCGCCGCGCGGCGCGGCGCCGGCCGCCGGGCCGGCACGGGCGACCGGGGCGCGCGCGGCCTGCCAGTCGAGGTCGTGCACGAGTTCGTGGGCGACGGTGCCGGCGCCAGTGGCGGGCGGCAGGTAGACCGTGCGGGTGGCGGGCTCGTGGAGCGCCAGGGCGAGGTCGCGACGTGGGGTGTCGCCCACGCGGACCCGCAGGCCGTCGAGAGTGACGTCGCCGAGGACGGCGCGGAGGTCGGCCGTGGCGTCACCGAGCTGGCGGGCGGCGGCGGCGCGCCACGCCGGCGGCGTCCCGGGGTCGAACTCCACGCTCCGGTAGCCGTCACGCGCGCGCACCGCGTCCACCTCGGCGAGGGCGCCCGGGCGGCTCGTCGGCGTCCCCACGGCGACGCCCACGGCCGGCGCCTGCGCCCACGGGCGGACGCCGACCGCCGCAGCCTGCACGAGCGCGGCGAGTTCACGCCGTGCCGGGCCGTCGGCGGGGAGGTCGCCGCGCATGGCGGCCCATTCGGCGGCTAGGAGCTCCTCGGTTCGGGCGCGGGCAACGAGGCGCGTGCGGACGCGGCGCAGGGCGGCCGTGGTGTCGGCGCCGGGGAGGGTGTCGGCCGGGGCGACGTGGCGGAAGCCACCGAGGGTGACCACGACCGGCGCCGACGGGTAGGCGGCGCGCGCGGACGGCAGGGCGGCAAGCCGGCGGGCAGCGGCCGGTGGCAATACGCCGAGCTGGCGGGTGGTCGTGATGGCGGGCGCGTCGAGGGACGCCGCGACGGGCGCGTCGATGGGGACAGCGGCGGCGGCGCGCATCCGGGCGAGCAGGCGTTCAGCGATGCCGACCGCGCCGGAGGGATCGGGCGCGAGGGCGTCGCTTAAAAGTGGCGCCTCCACCAGGAACCGGCGGTTTGCACGCCACTCGCGCAACAGCATCAGCGCATCGGTGGACGAGTCCGTCTGGCGGGCGCGGCGGGTAGCGTCGAGCAGTCGCCGGACGTCTGCCGCGGCGAGGCGGCGGTCGCGGGCGAGTGCGGCGGCGTGGACCGCGGCCGCGACGACGCGCGGGGCGACGAGCCCTTCGGCGCGGGCCAGGGCATAGGCGACGCGCACCCCCTCCTCGCCGGTGCGGGCGGAGGCGGCGTCGGCAATCGCGGCGTCGACCAGGGCCTGGTGCCAGGCGCCGTCGGCGACGGTGGGGGCGCCAGCGGGGTCGGCGTCGCTGCCGAGGGCGGCGGGGTCGGCGGTGAAGGCCTGGCCGCGGTCCGTGGCGGCCAGGATCGCCCAGGCTGTGCGGCGGCCGAGGGGACCGGGGAGGCGCCGGTCGGCCGCGGCCTGCTCTGCGAGGCGGAACGGGCTGCCGAGCCCGAGGCGGAGGCGCTCCAGGTAGCCGAGGGCGACCACGCCGCCGTCGTCCCAGCGTGGGGCGGAGGTGAGCGAGTCGGCGAGCCGGGCGCCGTCGGCGAGTTGGGCGCGATCGTCGGAGGAGACGCGCGCGTCGCGGGTGCAGGCGGCGAGGAGGAGGGCAGCCGTCCCGGCGACCGCGGTCGCCCACGCGCGTGCCCGGCGGCGCCCGTTGGGGGCGACGCGGGCAGGCGGCGGGTGCGGCGGCGTGGGCACGGGGGGAGAGTACACCGGAAACGGGCGAACTTGGATTCCCGCATGCGCGGGAATGACGACGCCAGCATTGACTCGCTGCGCGTACACGAATGACGACGTCGCGAGCCGACGCCCGGCCCTACGGGCCGTCATTCCCGCGAACGCGGGAATCCATGGTCCCGGTTCGACTACGCCGGCCGGCCGGGGGCGCTGGCGCCGAGCATCTGGCGGCCGACCGCGTCGCGATCGACCGGAGCGCTGGTCACGCGTCCGTCGTGGACGACCAGGACGCGGTCGGCCAGGGCGAGCACCTCATCCAGGTCCGCGGAGTAGAGGACCACGCAGGCCCCGGCGTCGCGGGCGGCGCGGAGGCGGGCGCGCACGGCGGCGGCGGCTCGGATGTCGAGCCCCCGCGTGGGATTCTCCGCCACGACGAGCGATGGTGTCGCGGTGGTGGCGGCCAGCTCGCGGGCGACGACGAACTTTTGCTGGTTCCCGCCCGAGAGCGCGGCGGCCGGCGTCGACACGTCGGGGGCGCCCCGCACGTCGAACGTGGCCGACAGTTCGGCCGCGCGCGTGGCCAGCGCCGCCCAGGGCACGCGGCCTCGCCGAGCCCCGGCGTCGCGCAGCGCGAGGTTATCCACCAGTGGGGCGTCCAGCAGGAGGGCGTCGCGCTGGCGGTCCTCGGGGATGAAGGCCACGGCGTTGGGGCGGTCGAGCCGGCCGGCCGCGGGTCGCAGTCGCCCGGCGAGCGCGCGCAGGAGCTCGTGCTGCCCGCTTCCCTCCACCGCGGCCACGCCGACCAGCTCGCCCGCGGCGAGCGTGAAGGTGGCATCGCGCACCCGGGCCACGCCGCGCGCGTCGGTGACGGTGAGGCCGACGGCTTGGACGACCGCGCGCCCGGCGGCGACGGACGGGCCCGTAGGTGCCGCGCGGTCGCGGACGGATGACAGTTCTGGTGAGTCCGCCGCGGCCGACGGCTCACCCGGGACGTCGTCCGGGCCAGCCGGGCGCTCGCCGAGCATGGCGGCGGCGAGCCGCGTCTCGTCGACCGCGCCGGTGGTGGCGCCCTGGTGGCGCATGTCGGCCGCGAGTACGACCGTACCGCGCCGGAGTACCGTGACCGCGTCGGCGTGCCGGAGGGCGTCGCGGAGCTTGTGCGTGACGAGCACGGCGGCCCGCGGCGCGTCGGCCGGCCCGGCGTCCACCCACCGGCGGAGCCACACAAGCACGTCGTCCGACTCGGCAGGGCTCAGCACCGCGCCGGGCTCGTCGAGGATGAGCACCCGGGCCGCACGGGCGAGCGCCTTCACGATCTCCACCCGTTGCTGCGCGGCCACCGGCAGCACCCCCACCCGTGCCGCGGGGTCGAGCTCGAGCCCGGTGGCCACGCCAACCGCCCGCACCTGCTCGGCGGCCGCCCGCGGCCGGTACGCGCCACGCCCGCCGAGCGCCACGTTCTCGGCCACCGTCATGGCCGGGACGAGCGTGAAGTGCTGGTGCACCATCCCCACGCCGGCGGCGAGCGCATCGGCCGGTGAGGCGGGGCGGAAGGGGCGGCCGAACACCCGCGCCGTGCCCGCGTCCGGGCGCACGAGCCCGAAGGCGACGCGCATCAGCGTCGTCTTGCCCGCGCCGTTCTCGCCGAGGACCGCGTGTACGGTGCCTGGCCGCACGCGGAGCGTGACGTCGTCCAGCGCGACGAGGGCGCCGTAGCGCTTGCTGATCCCGTCGAGCGCCAGCGCCTCGGCGGCCGAGGTCACAGCAGCGTGGGGTTCCGGCGCCAGACGCTCCATGTGAGCGCCGTGGCGAACGCCACCCAGGCCAGGTACGGGATCAGCAGCGCCCCGGCGGTCGGCCGCACGCGCCAGAACGCCGCGAGCGTGGCGGCCACGAGCGCGAGCAGCACCAGCACCTCGCCCATCGCCCAGCTCCCGCGTTTGAGGGCGAAGAAGAGCCAGGTCCAGAGCGCGTTGGCCACGAGTTGCGCCAGGAACAGCGCGAGCGCCCCCCGGCGCCCCGGCCCTGCCGCGCGCGACACCATCCACGCGGCCGTGGCCATGAGCAGGTAGAGCACCGGCCAAACGACCGGGAACACCCAGCCCGGCGGCGCCCACGCCGGCCGGTCGAGCATCTGGTAGAAGCCGCGCGCGTTGCGCGACGCCACACCGCCCACGGCCGCGGCGACGCCGGTGACCAGGGCCCAACCCACCCATGAAAGCACGGCGCGCATGTCGAACGGTGACGGGAGCGAGAGGGGACGGAGGGACGGGCCTGGCCGGCAAGCTGTGTGGGACGCACCTTGGCCGCTACCCGCCGAGCCCGCCCTCATGTCCCCCTTCCGCATGTCCCGCTCCGCCCGCCGTCCGCGCGCCGCGTTGATCGCTGCCGTCGTCCTTGCCGCAGCCCTCGCGGCCGCCCCCCGCGGGGCGCGGGCGCAGCCGGGCGCCGTGCTCCCGCCCGCGGGCGACCCGCTGGCCGGGTTCGACGCCTACGCGGAGCAGGCGCGGCGGGACTGGGGGGTGCCGGGGATGAGCGTCGGGATCGTGCGCAACGACTCGGTGGTGCTGCTCCGCGGCTACGGCGTCCGCACGCTCGGCCGCCCGGAGCCGGTGGGCGTGCGGACGCTCTTCGCCAACGCCAGCACCACCAAGGCGTTCACCGCGCTGGCCGCGGCGCAGCTCGTGGACGCCGGGCGGCTGGCCTGGGACGACCGCGCGGCGGACCGCGTGCCCGGCTTCGCGCTCGCCGACCCGTGGGCCACGCGCGAGGTCACGGTGCGCGACCTCCTCCGCCATCAGCTCGGCTTCGGCGACCCGGGCTACCTCTGGTACCTGGCGGACGATTCGCTGCCGGCGCTGCTCCAGCGGCTGGCGCGCGTGCCCGCGCAGACCAGCCTCCGCGCGCACTTCGCCTACAACAACCTGGGGTACGGCGTGGCTGGGCTGGCGGTGGCGCGGGCCGCGGGGCGCCCGTCGTGGGACGACGTGGTGCGCGAGCGGATCCTCGTGCCGTTAGGCATGGCAGACACGCGCACCCGCGGCTCGCTCGTCCCCGACGCGGCCGACGTGGCCTCGGCCCACGACGTGGTGCGCGACACGCTGCGCGCGCTGCCGCCGTGGATGCGCGGTGCGGTGGAGGCGGTGCCGGCCGCCGGGAGCATGTACTCCAGCGCCGCCGACATGACGCGCTGGCTGCGCTTCCTGCTCGACCCGGCGCGGCGGGGGCCGGCCGCCGCCGCTTTAGTATCGGACAGCAGCTTTGGCGAGCTGCTCGCGCCGCAGGCGCTGGTCGGGGCGGACGAGTTCTACCCCACGGCGCGCCGCACGCGGCCGGCGTTCACGGCCTACGGGCTCGGCTGGTTCCTGCAGGACTACCGCGGGGAGAAGGTCGCGTACCACACCGGCAGCATCGACGGCACGGTGGCGATGGTGGGGCTGCTGCCGGCGCGGCGCACCGGGATCGTGGTCTTCGCCAACCGCGACCACGCCGAGCTGCGGCACGCGCTGATGCTGCGGGCGTTCGACGCCGCGTTAGGCGCGACGGCGGGCCCGGCGGCCGGCGCCCCGCCGCGCGACTGGAGCGCCGAGCTGCGCGCCCTCTACGACTCCGCGGCCGTCCGCCGCCGCCAGGCCGCCGCCCGCGCCGACTCGGCCCGCGCCCGCGACCCGCGCCCGATGCGCGCCGCCGCGGACTACGCCGGCGCCTACGCCGACCCGCTCTACGGCCGCGCGACGGTGCGCGCGGAGGGCGGGCGGCTGGTGCTCGCCCTCTCGCGCCGCGCCGTGGCCGACCTGGAGCCGTTAGGCGGCGACGCCTTCCGCGCCCGCTGGCGCGAGACGCCCTGGAACCCGCCGGCGCCGGTCCAGTTCACGCCCGGGGCGGACGGGCGGGTGCGCACGCTCCTGGTCGGCGGCGACGGCGGGGCGGCGTTCGCCCGCGCGGACCGCTGACCCGCCGGGCCTACAGCCCCGTCGGCTCCCCCACGAACGCCCACGGCAGCCCGAACGCCCGCCCCAGCTCCTCGCCTAACGCCCGCACGCCCAGCGTCTCGGTGGCGTAGTGGCCGGCGTAGAGGACGGCCACGCCGCGCTCCGCCGCCTCCACGCCGGTGTGGTGCGGCCCCTCGCCCACGATCAGTGTGTCGATCCCCCGCGCGCCCGCCTCGGCCAGCGTGTCGCTCGACGCGCCGGCGCCGGTGCACAGCCCCCAGCGCCGCGTCCGCCGCCCCGGCGCGACGGGCGTGTGCACGAGCGCGTGCCCCCAGTGCGCCGCGAACGCCCGCGCGCGCTCCACCAACTCGGCCGTCTCCACGTCCGCCTCCCCGCACACCCCCACGTCCACCGTCTTGAACCGCGCGAAGCCGCCCGCCGGCTCCAGGCCGAGCGCGCGGGCGAGCAGGACGTTGTTGCCGAGCGTGGGGTGCGCGTCGAGCGGGAGGTGCGAGGCGTAGACGGCGAGGTCGCCCGCGAACACGCGGCGGACGCGCTCGTACGCCGGCCCCACCATGGGCTGCGCACCACCCCAGAACATCCCATGGTGGACGATGAGCAGCCCCGCCCCGGCCGCCACCGCCTGCTCCACTGCCGCGCGCGAGAAGTCGACGGCCACCGCCACCCGGTCCACCCGCCCGCTGTTGGCAACCTGCAGCCCGTTCACCGCGCCCGGGTAGTCGGGCACCTCGCGCGTGCGGAGCAGCGCGTCGAGGTGGGCGACGACGGCGTCGAGCGACGCGGCGGGAGCGGCGGCGGCCTCCGTCACGCCCCGCCGCCCGGCGCTGACTCGCTCACCTTGATCCCCGACCCGCCGGTCACCTTCTCCCCTCCATACCGCTCGGCATCCGGCAGCGGCCGGAGCGTGCCTGCCTCGATCGCGCGCTCCGCCGAGTCGACCGCGGCGCGCACGGGCGCCGGGATGCGGGCCGCAAGGGCCGGGTTGAGCACCAGCGTCACCACCTTGGTATCCAGCCCGAGCCGGACGACCTGGCCCTGCGTGCCGGTCTGCCGCAACTCGCGCGCGACGCGCAGGAACGCCTTGGGGAGGTCGATAACCACCGAGCCCAGCGTGACTTCCGGGGCGACGCCGTTCTGGTTGGCGTTGGAGCCGATGACGTAGACCGGGGCAGTTGCCGAGCTGCGCTCGCGGGCGGCCTGGAAGACGCCGAGCCCGGCGGCGTCGGCGTTCTGGAAGATCACGTCCGCGCCGCGCCCGATCTGCGCCAGCGCCTGCTCCTTGCCGGCGCTCACGTCGTCCCAGTTGCCGAGGAACGACGACACCACGCGCACCCGCGGGTTGGCGGCCCGCGCCCCAGCACTGAACGCCGCGAAGCTGGCCTTCACGGGCGGCAGCTCGGTCCCGCCGATCACGCCCACCACGTTGGAGCGCGTCATCCGCCCCGCCATCACCCCGGCCAGGTACGACGGCTCCTCGAACGAGAACACCATCCCGCTCACGTTGCCGCGCGTCGAGTTGCCCGATGTGGTCACGTACATCGTCCGCGGGTAACTCGGCGCCACGCGCAGCGCCGCGTCCTGGAACTCGAAGCCGTGGCCGAACACCAGCGTGTAGCCCTGCTGCCCGTACTGCCGGAAGTTTTCCTCGAACTCCGCCGGGGTCTTGGTCTGGATGTGGCTGACCTGGGCGCCGAGCGAATCGCGGATGGCCGTGAGCCCGGCGTAGGCCCCGCCGTTCCACGATTGATCGGAGATCGGGCCTGGCGTGAGCAGGGCGACGCGGAACGGGCCCGACGCGCTGCCCCCGCCCGCGACCGATCGCGCGGAGTCGGTCGCGCCCTGCTCGCCGGCCCGACCGCAGGCGACGGACAACACGAGCGCGGTAGTCGCCGCCGAGTGGACTACTGTGGAAAACCGCAGACCGGCCATGGGGAGAAGTGCAGAAGTGGTTGTGTGCGTTCGACTTGGACGCGTGTGGAAAAGCGGCAGGTGGGGACCGAGGATTTCGGCCTATTCCGGCCGCGTGCCCAACACATCCAACAGCCGCTCGAAGTCCTCCGGCGAGTAGAACGCGATCCGGATCTCGCCCTTGTGCGCGCCCTTGAGCCGAATGTCCACGTCCGTGGCGAAGTGCCGGCGCAGGTGGTCCTCCGTACGCCGCACCTCCGGCGGCCGAGTGTCCCGTGCCGGGTCGGCCACCTTGGGCGGCCGCTCGACGAGGGCGCGCACCCGCCGCTCGGTCTCGCGGACGCTCCACTCGTGGTCCATGGCGTCGCGCGCCAGCTCCGCCATGTCGCGCTCGCTCCGCAGCGCCAGCAGCGCGCGCCCGTGCCCGGCGGTCAACACGCGGTCCTGGATCAACCGCCGCACGCTGGCCGGCAGGTTGAGCAGCCGCAGCGTGCTCGTCACGGTCGTCCGGTCCCGCCCGACCAGCTCCGCGACCTGCTGCTGCGTCATCCCGAACTCGTCCACCAGCCGCTGGTACCCCTCGGCTTCCTCCAGCGCGCCCAGGTCGGCGCGCTGCAGGTTCTCGACGAGGGCGAGCGTGAGCAGCGTCGGGTCGTCCACCGCCTTGACCACGGCCGGGATCTCGGTCCACCCCAGCCGCTCCGCCGCCCGCATCCGCCGCTCCCCGGCGATCAGCTCGTAGCCACCACCGCCGGGGGCTTCGCGCACGGTGATGGGCTGCAGCAGCCCGGTCGCGCGCAGGCTTGCCTCCAACTCGGCCAGGTCCTCCTCCCGGAACTCCTGCCGCGGCTGGTACGGGTTCGGCCGAATCTGCACCAGGGGAATGGCGCGGAACGCCCCACGCTCCTCCGCCGGCGCCTCCGCGGGCTGCCGGGAGGCGAGCAGCGCCTCCAGCCCACGCCCCAACCGCCGCGGCTTGTCGGGCGCGGCCATCAGCGCGCCCCCGCCGTCGTGACAGACGGGCTCCCGGCCGTCCGCTGCATCAGCTCGTCCGCCACCGCCATGTAGGCCTGCGCCCCCACAGAGGTCACGTCGTACAGGTGGATCGGCTTCCCAAAACTCGGCGCCTCCGCGAGCCGCACGTTTCGGGGGATCACGGTCTGGAACACCTGCCCCCCGAAGTACTCGCGCGCGTCCGCCGCGACCTGCCGGCTCAGGTTGAGCCGCGCATCGTACATCGTGAGCAGCACGCCGTCGACCACGAGCCGCGGGTTCACCCCCTGCTGCACCCGCCGGACGGTGTCGAGCAATTGCGAGAGCCCTTCCAGCGCGTAGTACTCGCACTGCACCGGGATCAGCACCGCATCCGCCGCGGCGAGCATGTTGAGCGTGATGAGCCCGAGCGACGGCGGGCAGTCGATCAACACGTAGTCGTATTCGCCGCGCACGGCCGCCAGCGCGTCCCGCATGGTTTCGGTGCGGCGGTCGCGATCCACCAGCTCTACCTCCGCCGCCGCCAGCTCCGCCGCCGACGGCAAGACGTCGAGCGTGGGGAAGAGGACGCCGCGGCGAATCGTGTCCGCCGCCGGCGCGTCGCCCAGCAGCACGTCGTAGAGCGACGCCCGGTCCCCGCCGCGCTCCAGCCCCACCCCGCTCGACGCATTCCCCTGCGGGTCGGCATCGACCAGAAGCGTGCGCTGCTCCGCCACGGCCAGACTGGCCGCCAGGTTCACGGCCGACGTGGTCTTCCCGACGCCGCCTTTCTGGTTGGCGATGGCGAGGACGCGGGTCACAGGCGGGGGGCGGGTAGGGCGTGCGGCATCCGACGGCGGGGCGGGGGAGGGACGCGCAAGATAGTCCCGCCCTCAACCGCTGCAGGCCGGATGTGCCACGTGCCACACCGCCCGGAGGCGTGTGTGGCACGTGGCACGTTGGGGTTGGATGGCCGGTAGGGTGGGTGCGGCAGGGCAGTGGATTCCCGGCCTCACGGGCAACCGCCGTCCCGGGTCACAACCCGACCGCACCTACCGACCTGCCACGAACCGCCAGCGGGCGCTCACCGTGGCGTTCACCGTCTGCGTCCCCTCACTCACGGGCGTGGCCTCGGCCATCGCGTCCCGCGCCATGCGCGCGGCCGCCGCATACACCGGACGCGGGACGGGCACGTTCACGTCTGAACTCAACTCGATCAGCTCGCCCAACTGACCGCCCGCGGCGGACGCCATCGCCTCGGCATCGGCGCGGGCGCGACGGACGGCGTTCTGCAACGCTTGCCGGCGCACGCCCTCGAGCTGCGACGAGTAGAACTGAAGCGACGACACCAGGTTCGCACCGCGCGCCAGCACGGCATCGAGCACCGGGCCCACCTGCGCCGTCCGCTGCAGCTCGACCACGACGGTGTTCTGCACGTTGTAGCCCGTGATGCGCGACCGGCGGGTCTGCTGGTCGTAGGTCTGCTCGGGGTAGACGTTGTAGCCGCTCGTCGAGATCTGGTCGGCCGGGACGCCCTGCGCCCGCACGGCGTCGATCACCGCCCGCTGAAGCGCGGCGTTCCGCGCCGACGCGTCCGCGGCGGTCGCGGCCTGCGTCTGCACGCCGATCGAGAGGCGGGCGCGGTCGGGCACCACGGTCGCCTCCCCCTGCCCACTCACGGCGATGGTAGCCGGCGGCATCGGCATCGGCGCGCCCATCGGCGGCTGCGGGGTGGGGGTGGCCTGCGCGCGCGCCGCCACGGCGGTCGCGGCGACGAGGACGGCGGAGCAGGCGAGACGGGCGGGCGAAAGACGCATGGTCGGAAGGCTGGAAGTGCGATACGGGCGGCCACGGCGGCCGCGGCTGCTCGGGAGACGCGCGCCGACGTCAGCCTTGCACACCGGCGGCCACCCCGGGCGCGGCGGTGAGGCCGCGGCGCCAGCGTTCCACCTCCAGCACCAGGTTCTGCAGATCGGCCGGCGACACCCCCGGCACCCGCCCCGCCTGCGCGAGCGTCGCCGGGCGAAGCCGCGCGAGCTTCTGGCGGGCCTCGGTGGTGAGGGAGCGGAATGCCGAGTAGGGCAGCTCCGCCGGGAGCGCGAAGGTGGCCAGCCGTGCGAGGCGGGCGGCGGCATCCCGTTCCTTCGCGAGGTAGCCGGCGTACTTCAGCTCCAGGTCTGCCGTCACCACGGCCTCCGGGTGCAGCTCCGCGCCGGCGCCCGCGGCGGCGAACAGCGCGGCCAGCGTGACGCCCGGGCGACGGGCGAGTTCGGCGGCGCGCACCGGCTCGGAAAGCTGCGCGCCGCCCACGGGCCCCGCCGCCTCGATCACCGGGCGGGCGACCGCCGGCGAGACGACGAGCGCGCCGGCGAGCGCCGTCGCCCCCTCCACGTCGGCCAGGCGCCGGGCGACGGTGCGCTCCTCGTCCGTCGAGTAGAGCTCCAACTCGCGCGCGATCGGGGCGAGGCGGGCGAGCGCGTTGTCCTGGCGAATGGTCAGCCGGAACTCCGCCCGCGAGGTGAACAGCCGGTACGGCTCGTCCACCCCGCGCGTGACCAGGTCGTCGGCGAGGACGCCGAGGTAGCTGGAGTGGCGGCCGAGGACGAGGGGCGGGCGCTGCTGGACCGCGAGCGCCGCGTTGAGGCCGGCCACCACGCCCTGCGCGGCGGCCTCCTCGTAGCCCGTGGTCCCGTTGATCTGGCCGGCGCAGTAGAGCCCGGCCAGCGCGCGCGTCTGAAAGGTGGCGTCGAGCCCGGTCGGGTCGAGGTAGTCGTACTCGATGGCGTAGCCGGCGCGCGTCATCCGCACCTGCTCCAGCCCCGGGATGGTGCGCAGGACGGCCAGTTGGACGGCGGTCGGGAGCGACGTCGACAGCCCGTTGACGTACAGCTCCGCCGTGTCGTGCCCCTCTGGTTCGAGAAAGAGCTGGTGGCGGGCGGCGTCGGGGAAGCGCAGCACCTTGTCCTCGACGCTCGGGCAGTAGCGCGGCCCCTGGCCGCCGATGGCCCCGCCGTACATCGCGCTCTCGTGCAGATGCTCGGCGATCAGCGCCTTCCCCGCGTCCTCCAGATAGGTGAGCCAGCACGGGAGCTGGTCGAGCGGGCGGGCGTCGGGCGGGGCGAAGTGGCTCCACCAGTAGCCGAAGTCGGCCAGCTCGCTCTCCTGCCGCGTGAGCCGCGCGAAGTCCACCGAGCGGCCGTCGATGCGCGGCGGCGTGCCCGTCTTGAACCGCCCGGCCACCAGCCCGCGCTCCGCCAACTGTTCGGCGAGGTGCGTGGCCGCCGGGTCGCCGGCCCGCCCGCCCGGGAGCGCCACCCCGGTGCCGATGTGCAGCCGGCCGCGGAGGAAGGTGCCCGTGGTGAGCACCACGGCCCGGGCGCCGAACCGGCGCCCTTCGAGCGTCTCGACGCCCACCACGCGCGTCCCGTCCTCGCCCAACAGCAGCCGGGCGACGGTGCCCTGGACCGGGGTGACGGCGGCGTGGCGTTCGAGTTCCTGTCGCACGGTGCGGCGGTAGAGCCCGCGATCGCACTGGGCGCGGGGGGACCAGACGGCGGGCCCCTTGCCGCGGTTGAGCATCCGGAACTGGACGGCCGCACGGTCGGTGGCGCGCCCCATGACGCCGCCGAGTGCGTCGACCTCGCGTACGACGGTGCCCTTGGCCACGCCGCCGATGGCCGGGTTGCACGACATCTGGCCGATGGTTTCGAGCGCGCCGGTCACGAGGGCGACCGCGCTGCCGAGCCGCGCGGCGGCGACCGCGGCCTCGACGCCGGCGTGGCCGCCGCCGACCACCAGCACGTCCACGGTGAACTCGACGGTGGAAGGCATGGGGGAAAGAAAGGCGCGCGGGTATGATTGCCGCGATACGTGCCCCGCCTTCGGACCGAATCGCCGCCCGTGCCCATCCCCGTTTCCGCCGACCGCCCGTCGCTCTGCTTCCGCCGCGCCGCCTACGAGCGCGCCGGCCTGGTGCGCGCCGCCCTCGACGCCCGACTGGGCCTCACCCCCGACGAGTTCCGCGTTGAGGGGGACCTCGTCGTCGTGGGTCCCATCCACGACGAGGACGCCATCGGCGCGCTCGTGGCCGACCTCGAGCAGGTCGGGCTGGTGTACTTCGACGACTTCTTCGAGCTGCCCGGCCAGTGGCCGGCGTGGCTCCGACTCTATGCCGGCGGCGGCGCGTGACGCGCGCCCGGCGGCCGGCCCCGTTCTCTCGATTCCGTTCATGACCGTGCGTGTCCGGCGCCGCCTGCGCGCCCTGTTCGTCCCCGCCGCCTTCCTGACCGCCACCCTCTCGGCCGGCGCATGCCGCCGCGCGCGGCCCGTGCCGCTCTCGGTGCAGTTGCAGGGCGTGCCGCGCATCGTGCGCGTCCCGCCCGAGCTGGTACGCGACGGGCCGCTACTCACGAGCGCCGTCGTGCCCGTGGCGCCCGGGCTGGCCGACGCCTTCTACGGGATCACGGCGCCCCAACTGGAGCGCTGGGGGCTGGACATCCGGCTCGTCGTGGAGCCGGCCTACGTGGCGGCCATCCTCCTGCGCGAGAGCCAGTACGACACGCTCGGCGTGCGGACGGGCGCCGCGGGCGGGCAGCCGGCCGTCGGGCTGAGCGGCTTCACACCGGCCGCCGATGCGGAGCTGCGCGCAGCGGTGCAGACGCCCGCGTTCGCGTGGATGGCGGCCGAGGTGAACGCGTGGCCGCGCGACGCCGCGCTCCGCGCCGAGGCGCCGCAGGGTCCGGCGACGGTGCGCGGCCGGGTGCGGTCGGGGGCGCTGACGTCGCAGTCGGAGTACCTGCTGGGTGCCGAGCGGTCGGCGCGGGCCGCGATGTTCCGCGTGAAGGTGTTGCAGACCCGGTGGACCACCGACGCCCTGCCCGGCGGCGACGGCAGCTTCGCGCGGCGGGCGCTGGCCAACGGCGCCGAGCTGACCAACGACCAGGTGCTCGACCTCGTGACCGTGAGCTACCACTGGGGGCCGGCCTGGGTGCGGCGCACCGTGGAGCGGCTCGGGCCCACCTGGGTGACGCGGCTCCCCGAGCTGGGTGCCGATGGCGTGGCCGCGGCCGCGTACCTGGAGCGGGTCCGCCACTACACCCGGCTCCTCGGCGGCGACCCGTCCGTTTACCCCACGCAGCCCACGCGCCGGCCGACGTGAGGGAGCGGGCGCGAACGGCCCCCTCGCCGTCATTCCCGCGAAAGCGGGAATCCATGGTCCCGCCCTTCACGCTCCTCATACCGCCCGGCCGCTACGCCGCCCGCAGCGTGAACAGCGTGACCTCGGGCCGGACGTTGAAGCGGACTTGGATGGTGAAGCCGACGCCGCGGTTGATGTAGAGCGTGCGCCCGCCGGGCGCGCCGACCACCCCGGCCGCGTAGCGCGGGTTGTTGACCGGGAGGATGGGCGGCGCGAGGAACGGCGGCCGGCACTGACCGCCGTGCGTGTGGCCGGCGAGGATCCACCCCTGGTAGTCGCCCCAGTCGAGCACGTCGGCGGCGTCGGGGTTGTGGCAGAGGACGAGGGCGGCCTGGCCGGCGCGCCCGGCCAGCGCCGCCCGGACGTCGGCCCGCCCCGACCAGAGGTCCTCGACGCCGACCACGTCCAGCCCGGCGACCGTGTGCGTGGCGTTGCGGAGGACGCGCGCGCCGGCGCGTTCCAGCTCGTCGTGCACCCGCGCGGCCACGGCGAGGTCGCGCCAGCCCGGGCCATAGTCGTGGTTGCCGAGGATGGCGAGCGTGGCCAGCCGACCGCGCGGGAGGTGCGCGAGCACCGCGCGGAGCTGCGTGAACTGCGCCTCGCCGCGGGCCACGCGGTGGGTGAGCGCGTCGCCCGTGACCACCACGAGGTCCGGCCGGAGCGCGGCGACCCGGGCGAAGGCGTCGCGGACGTAGGCGTCGGGGACGCGGGGGCCGACGTGCAGGTCGCTCAGTTGGGCGAGCGTGGCGCCGTGGAGCGCGGCGGGGAGGTTGGTGACCGGGAGGTCACGCCGGACCACCTCCAGCCACCCGGGCTCCACGCCGAGCGTGTAGCCCGCGAGCCCCGCCGCCGTCGCGCCGGCGGTCCAAAGGAAGGTGCGGCGGGTGAGGACGGCGGGCGACGGCGGCGTCACGGCAGGGCGCGGCGGGCTGCCGCGCCCGCCGTCGTGGCCCCGTGCAGCGCTACTTCCGGGCGCCGACCTTGGCCGACGGGAGCGGCGCGCCGGTGGCCGGCGGCGGGGTGACGGGCCCACTTCGCAGCATCCCCTGCCACCCGCACGCCATGCACCAACTGGGGCGGAACCACGGCAGCCAGCGGTGCCAGAACGCGCGCTGCACCCGGAGGGTGGCTGCGTCGCAGTTCAGGCACCGATCCCCCTCCGGGAGGAGGAAGAAGAAGAACACCGTGGCCGCGATGATCCGGAGCATGAGCAGCCCCACGAACACCGCGACGAAGATGGCCGCGTCCGACATGCCCCCCTCCCCCTGGTGGCGCGGTCAGAGCCGCGCCTCCACCTGCGCCCAGTCCTCCACGTACGCCACCCCGCCCTCCACCCGGTCGATCGCCACCTCTGCCCCGTGGGCGAGGGCGCCGTCGTCCCACGCGCGGGCGGGAATCGTCCACCGCTGGCCGTCGGCCTCGTAGACGATCGCGCCCGTGCCGCCGGACGGGATGGCCGCCGTGACCGTGGCCGGGTGGCCCTGCATGAGGTAGCGCTCGTCGACCACCTCGCGCCGGGCGCCGGGTACCGCCCACGCCCGGAGCAAGATGATCGACACGCCGAACCCCGCCAGCCCCGCCCCCGCGGCAAGGGCCAGAATCAGTGCCGACGGCCGTGTAGGGAGCGCCCGTTGCAGCAAGTACCCGGCCGCGCCGAAGCAGGTGAGGAAGGCAGCCAGGTTCTGCCCATTGCCGAGCGTGCGCGGCTCGGTCCGTGGGTCGTGTCCGCCTGTCACCTCGTGCAGCGGGCGAGGCACCGCCGGGACTGCGCGCTCCACACCGTAGAGCATCACGTATACAGCGAGGAGCAACCCGCCGACGAACGCGCCGGCAAATACGGCTGTCATCGAGACACCATCACATCATCACCAAGTCGGTCGCGGCGCGGTCGAGCCGTCAGCCTTCGAGGTAGCGGCGGAACCAGGCCAACGTGGCCGGCCAGGCCTGCCGCGTGGCCGTGAGGTTCGCGCCGGCGGCGCCCGCCTGCTGCCGAAGGAAGCCGTGGCCGGCGCCGGCGTAGATGGTGAACGTGTGCGGCCGGCCGAGCGCGCGGAGCGTGGAGTCAGCCGCCGGGAGGGTAGCGTTGACGCGGGCGTCGTTGCCGCCGAAGAGGCCGAGGATCGGCGCCTTGGCCTGGGCAAGCACCGTGGGGGCGGGGGCGGCGCCGTAGTAGACCACGCTGGCCGCGTAGCCCGGCGGGTTGGTCTGGCCGCCGAACACCGCGTGCTGGAAGCTGGCCGACCCGCCCCAGCAGAAGCCGACCACGCCGTAGCGCGGCCGGGCGGCGGGGAGCGCGGTCCCGTAGGCCCCCGCGGCGGCGATGCGGCGCTGCACCTGGGCGGCGTCCACGCGGCGGATGGTCGCCACGTTCACGCTGTCGGGGGCGTCGGGCGGGGCGTAGCCGGTGAGCAGGTCGGGGGCGACGGCGATGAAGCCGTCGGCCGCGAGCTGGTCGGCGACGGCGCGCACCCACGCGCTCAGCCCGAAGATCTCGTGCACCACGACCACGACCGGGGCCTTGGTCGCGCGCTCCGGGTAGACCACCCAGGCGCGCACCGAGTCGTCGCCCACGCGGATCATCGCATACTCGCCATGCCGCGGCGAGGCGGCGAGGCGCGCGGCGGCACCGGCCGCGTCGGCGGGGAGCCCGGCCATGTTCGCGCCCGACGACGTGTTCGACGACGCGCCCGCCGGAGTGGCGGGCATCGCACCGTGGTCGTGCATCATGCGCGGGCTGGACGCGCAGGCGGCGAGGGCGGCGGCCGCGGCGAACGGGACGGCGGCGCGCAGGGGACGTGGCAGGGGCATGGGCCTCGGGTGGCGGTGACCGAACGATGCTAACGCGTCGCGCACCCCGGCGTCGGGCGCGCGCTCGTCCAGCGCGGGCGCCACGCGGCGGGGGCGTCGCGCTCCAGCAGGCCGTAGCGCGTCCCGTCCTCCCCCTCACGGGCGGTGACGAGGGCGACGCGCGGGCCGGGCAGCCGCACGGCGGCGAGCACGGACGGCGCCGGGAGCTGCTCCTCCGGCCCCGTCGCCCGCTCGGCGAACGCGGTCCGCCAGGCGTCGGCCGGGGCGCCGCGGGGGCGTTCGGCCACGAGGAGGACGGCGTCGCCAGCGGGGGCGGCCTCCTGGTTCATGGTCCGGGTGAGCACCGCGACGACCGCCTCGGTCGCCGAGTCCGGGGCGAGGCCGCGGGCCTGCCGGACGCGGAAGGGGACGCCGCGGAGGGCGGCCTGCGTGGCCGGCCGGACGCCGGGCGCGGGCGGAAGGGCGGCCGCCAGGCGGGTGAGCGCCGCAGCCAACGCCGCCGAATCGGGGCCGGCACGTGCGTCGAGCGCGGGGAGGGGGAGCACGCCGTCGGCGCGGGCCGCCGGCGCGGCGACGAGTCCGACCGTCCAGGCCGGCAGGGCGTCGGCGCCGTCGGCGGGACCCACGCGGACCCGCGGGCCGGGGGCACACGCCCGCGCCGCCCCGTCGCCAGCTCCCTCGACCGCCGTCACGCGCGCCCGCCCCGCCAGGCCGCCGTGGCCGAGGAGCAGGGCGTCGGCGGGG
>ERZ1066119.974-NODE-974-length-17172-cov-7.884267_pt1 | contig 17172 bp, 17 predicted proteins | sample MGYA00382766_ERZ1066119 | MGnify/ENA primary metagenome ERZ1066119 (study PRJEB33369, sample SAMEA5778349) | biofilm metagenome | biome: Industrial cooling water; feature: Water cooling tower basin; material: Biofilm | place: United Arab Emirates | collected...
CGCGGGTATGATGTAATGGTAGCCTGTCAGCTTCCCAAGCTGAACGCGCGGGTTCGATTCCCGCTACCCGCTCCACGTCTCGGCAGGCTCGCGTCATCCCAGACCTGATCTGGGTCTGCGTTTCTTCTTCTCAGCGTCTGAGATTGCAGAAGACGGCGGATCCCGGATCAAGTCCGAGATCACGGCGGCGAGAGGCTGCAACTTGCCTAAACCCAATCTTTCGCTACACGGCGCCATGCACGACCTCGAGCCCATTCTCGACCAGATCGCCGCCATCTTCGACCGCTCGGTCGCCAACCTCCGCCGCGCGCTCATCGCCTATGTCCGCGAGGGGATTCGTCCCGATCCCCAGGCCCGGGCGGACGGCTGCTTCGCCTATCCCGAGCTGCGGATCGACTATGACCCGGCCAGCCCGCCGCCGCTTCCGGCCCGGGCCTTTGCCCGCCTGAACCAGCCGGGCGTCTATGTCGCCAGCATCGCCAGGCCCCAGCTGTTCCGCGACTATCTCCGGACCCAGCTCGAGCATCTCTGCCGCGACTATGACGTGAAGGTCAGCGTCGGCCTGTCGGCGAGCGAGATCCCCTACCCTTATGTCCTCGATGGCGGCGAGGATCTGCAGCTGGGCGGCATCCAGTCGGCCGAGCTCGGCCGCTGGTTCCCGACCACCGAGCTGGTCCACATCGGCGACGAGATCGCCGACGGCGACTGGGACATGGCCCGTCATTCGAGCCGGCCACTGGCTCTGTTCGACGGTCCCCGCACCGACTTCAGCCTGGCGCGCCTGCGCCACTACACTGGCACCCCGACCGAGCATTTCCAGCGCTTCGTCCTGTTCACCAACTACGTCCGCTACGTGGACGAGTTCGTCCGCTTCGCCGCTGACGAGCTGCGGAGCGCGGGAAGCACCTACCAGGGCCTGTCGGTGCCGGGCGGCCGCTACGATCGCGGCATGCTGGAGAATGCGGAGGCCGAGATCGCCGCCGGCTCCTGGCGCCGCTACCAGATGCCGGCCTACCACCTGATCGGTCCCAACGGGGACGACGGCATCACCCTCGTCAACATCGGCGTCGGTCCGTCCAACGCCAAGACCATCTGCGATCATATCGCGGTGCTTCGGCCCGAGGTGTGGCTGATGATCGGCCATTGCGGCGGCCTTCGCCCGAGCCAGACCATCGGCGACTATGTCCTCGCCCATGCTTACCTTCGCGACGACCATGTCCTTGACGACGTTCTGCCGGTCGAGATCCCGATCCCGCCGATCGCCGAGGTGCAGACCGCGCTGTTCAAGGCGGCCGCCAAGGTCACCGGCGAGGATGAGGATGCGCTCAAGAAGCGGCTTCGTACCGGCACGGTGGTCACCACCGACGACCGTAACTGGGAGCTGCGCTACACCCAGTCCGCGCTACGCTTCAATCAAAGCCGCGCGGTCGGGATCGATATGGAAAGCGCCACCGTGTCGGCCCAGGGCTACCGCTTCCGGGTGCCCTACGGCACCCTCCTGTGCGTCTCGGACAAGCCGCTCCACGGCGAACTCAAGCTGCCGGGGCAAGCCAATGCCTTCTACGAACGAGCGATCAGCCAGCATCTGAAGATCGGCATCGAAGCGCTGAGCCTCCTCAAGGAGGAAGGTGACGCCCTTCACAGCCGCAAGCTCCGGAGCTTCGACGAACCGCCGTTCCGGTAGGACCGCTCCTCCCCCGGAGTGCCGCGAAACGGCAACGCGGGGGAGGTGGCGCCGAAGGCGTCGGAGGGGGTGTGCGGGAGGTCGAGACCCCCTAAGTTATCGAGGATTGAAGCCGGGAAGACAGCTCCCCCGCGTTGCGCCTTGCGGCGCAGTCTAGGGGAGCAGCCGGCTACCCCCGCTCGCCAGCACCCCGCGACCGCGGCGCAGCCTGCTGATTGACGGCATTGGCAAGCCAGCGGCTGGCGGCGCCGCAGCTCGAGGTGGCGTTGACCGACTGACCGGCTTGGAAAGGCTGATCGTAGGGAACGCACTCCGACGCTCGGCCGGTGTGAAGGCAGAGGCGGCCGGCGCTGGCCGTCCAGCTCGCCGGAACGACATTGCCGCTCGGCGTAGTGATCCGGGCTGCGCCGCCGGGCTCGAAGGACACGTTGTTGACCACGCCGTTGGTTTCGACCTGCAGTGTCTGTCCGGCGATCTCGGAGCCGGGAACCCACTGGGCCGAGGCGCTGCTGGCCGCAAGTGCGGCGACCGCAAGGCCGGCGAGGAGACGGAAGTTGGTCATCGCGGCACTCCCACCATCAAGCAGGTACCGGGGACGCTGAGTTCGTCCCCCGCTGCTGCCACCCAAACTCACCCCGGCAATCCCAAGTTGCAAGGATATTCTGCAGGGCCGCGTTGCCGATCTACCACTTTGCCGTCCCTCCTCCGCCCACTATGGATGCTTCTGCCGGGGAAGGGATTGCACGTGTCTGAGTTGAGGATCGTCGTCGTGGGCCTCGGCTATGTCGGGCTGCCGCTGGCGGTCGCCCTGGCGGACCATCACGAGGTCACCGGCTTCGACATCGACCCCCGGCGCTTGGCCGAGCTCCGTCAGGGCCGGGACCGCACCCGCGAGATTGCGCCCGACCGCCTGCTAGCCTCCCCGCTCCGCCTGGTGTCCGATCCTGCCGAAGCGGGTCCGGCCGACGTCTACATCGTCACCGTGCCGACGCCGGTCGACCAGGCTAACAGTCCTGACCTCCGCCCGCTCCTGTCCGCCACCCGCAGCGTGGCAGGGATGCTGGACCCCGAGCGCCAGGCGATCGTGGTGTTCGAGAGCACCGTCTATCCGGGCGTCACCGAGGAGATCTGCGGACCCGAGCTGGAGCGGGTATCCGGCCTGACCCGCGGCCGCCATTTCCGCCTCGGCTACAGCCCCGAGCGGATCAACCCTGGCGACCGAGAGCATACGATCGACCGGATCACCAAGGTGGTGGCGGGCGAGGATGAAACGACCAGCGCCAGGCTCGCGGAGCTGTACGGAGCGGTCAACGGCGGGCGGATCTTCGTTGCCGCCTCCATCAAGGCCGCCGAAGCCGCCAAGGTGATCGAGAATGCGCAGCGCGACATCAACATCGCCTTCATGAACGAGATCACTCAGATCTTTGCGCGCCTCGACCTGTCGATCTGGGACGTGCTCGCAACCGCGCGCACCAAGTGGAACTTCCTGCCGTTCGAGCCGGGCCTCGTCGGCGGCCACTGTATCGGTGTCGACCCTTATTACCTCGCCCACCGCGCCCGCGAGCTCGGCCACTGGCCGCAGGTGATCCTCGCCGGGCGGGAAACCAACGACGGCATGGGTGCCTGGGTCGCCGACCGCCTGCACGAACGGCTCGGCCACAAGCCGTCGCGGGTGCTGGTGCTCGGCCTCACCTTTAAGGAGAATGTGCCCGATCTCAGGAACAGCCGGGTGATCGACGTCGTCCGCCGCCTCCAGTGGCTCGGCCACGACGTACTGGTCAGCGATCCCCTGGCTGACGCGGCCGAGGCCGCGCACGAGTTCGGCCTTGCCCTCCAGCCGCTCGACAGCCTCGCCGAGCCCGTCGACATGATCGTAGGGGCCGTGGCGCACAGCCCCTATTGCCAGCTCTCGGCCGAGGATCTCCAGGCGCTGCTCCGGGCCGACGGAAAGGTGGCGGATCTCAAGCAATTGTGGCAGTTTGGACCTGAGCCGCCGTTTGCGCTGTGGAGGCTCTGATCCGACGCCATGCTGCAGAGCACTCCTGTTCAGCACGTCCGCCGCGGTAGCTGGCTTGCCCGCCGCCGGGTCCAGTTGCTCGGCGCCATGCTGCTCGCGGGCTTCGGCCCGCTTCTCTGGCGCTTCCTCTTCACCCCCGACGCGGTGTGGATCTCGTCGGTCAACGCGCTCTACGCCAACCTTGCCGCGATCGCGCTCACCATGTGGCTCCGCCTCAGCGTCGAGCCCTATCCCGGCATCCGGTCGAGCTACGTCATCCTGCCCACCGCCGCCGCGGCGCATGGCCTCGTTCTCGCCTTCTTCTTCTTTACCCGCCTGCCCTACGACCGGGTGACCTTCGCGGCAGGTTTCCTGATCCATGTCGCCTGGTTCTACCTGGTCTACTTCCTGGTTCAGCGCCGGACAGTGTTGCGGATCGGGGTCGTGCCCAGCGGCGAGTGGCGCCGCCTGCTCGCCATCCCGCAGGTGGAATGGGTTCGTCTGAGGACCCCCGACCTCGTCGAAGGCCGCCGCTGCGATGCCATTGTCGCCGACTTCGTCGCCGACCTCGAGCCCGAGTGGGAGCGCTTCCTCGCCGACGCGGCGCTGGCCGGCCTCGTCGTCTACCAGGTGAAGCCGCTGGCCGAATCTTTGACTGGAAGGGTCGAGGTCGATCATTTGTCGGAGAACAGCTTCGGCTCGCTGGTCCCGGCCCGCGGCTACTTCCACCTCAAGACCGTGATTGACTTCATGGTCGCGCTTCTGCTCCTGCCCTTGCTCCTTCCGGTTCTCGTCCTCGCCAGCCTCGCCATCCTGATCGACGACGGCAGGCCGGTGCTGTTCCGCCAGCGCCGGGTCGGCCACAGCGGCACCCCCTTCAACGTGGTAAAGTTCCGCACCATGCGGATCGACACCTCCGGCGCCCAGCCCGACGCCAGGGACGCCGCCATGACCGATGCGCTCGATCCCCGGATCACCCGCGTCGGCGCTTTCCTCCGCAAGAGCCGCATCGATGAACTGCCCCAGATCTGGAACATCCTTGTCGGCCAGATGAGCTGGATCGGTCCACGCCCAGAAGCCGAAGTGCTGTCGCACTGGTACACGGGCGAAGTGCCCTTCTACCGCTACCGCCATGTGGTAAAGCCGGGCATTTCGGGCTGGGCCCAGACCAACCAGGGCCATGTCGCCGCGGTCGCGGAGATCCACCGCAAGCTGCAGTACGACTTCTACTACATCAAATATTTCTCCCCCGCGCTCGACATCCTGATCGTCTTCAAGACGCTCAAGACCATGCTGACCGGCTTCGGGGCGCGATGATTGAGAACCTCCCTGTTGCGCAGCAATGGGGAGGTGGCAGCTGCAAAGCAGCTGACGGAGGGGCCAGGCGCAGCGTTGGCGGCCCCTCCACTACTCGACTGCGCGGTCCCCCTCCCCATTGCTTCGCAACGTGGAGGTTTGCCGATAAGGGCCCCTCATGACGAAGACCATTCACATCATCGGCGGCGGCCTCGCCGGGTCTGAGGCCGCTTGGCAGCTCGCCGAAGCCGGGCTGACCGTCCGGCTTAGCGAAATGCGCGGCGGCGGAAATACCACGCCGGCGCACGAGACCGATGCCTTGGCCGAGATGGTTTGTTCCAACAGTTTCCGCTCGGATGACGCGGAGAACAACGCCGTCGGCCTCCTCCACCAGGAGATGCGGCGGATGGGCAGCCTCGTCATGCGCGAAGCAGACCGTCACCGTGTGCCCGCCGGCTCGGCCCTCGCCGTCGACCGCGAGGGCTTTGCCCGCGGCGTGACCGCGGCGCTCGAGGCGCACCCCAATATCGCCATCGTGCGCGACCGGGTCGATGCGCTTCCCGATCACCCCTGCATCATCGCCACCGGGCCGCTGACCGGCTCGGCGCTGGCCGAAGCGATTGCGGCGGAGACCGGCAAGAACGCCCTCGCCTTTGTCGACGCCATCGCCCCTATCGTCCACGGCGACAGCATCGACATGAGCATCGCCTGGAAGGCCGCGCGCTGGGGCAAGGGCGGCGACGACTACATCAATTGCCCTCTTACCCGCGACCAGTACGAGACCTTCGTCGCCGCCCTCAACGATGGCGAGAAGACGCCGTTCAAGGACTGGGAAAAGGACACCCCCTATTTCGAGGGCTGCATGCCGATCGAGGTCATGGCCGAGCGCGGGCCCGAGACGCTGCGGTTCGGCCCTCTGAAGGGCGTTGGCCTCGACGATCCCCGTACCGGCCGCTGGCCCCATGCCTGCGTCCAGCTGCGCCAGGACAATGCGCAAGGCACCTTGTGGAACATGGTCGGCTTCCAGACCAAGCTCCGCCACGGCGAACAGGTGCGCATCTTCCGCACGATCCCGGGGCTCGAGAATGCCGAGTTCGCCCGGCTGGGCGGCATTCACCGCAACAGCTTCATCCGCTCGCCCGAACTGCTCGACCGCGAGCTTCGGCTGAAGAGCCGTCCCAATGTGCGCTTCGCCGGCCAGATCACCGGCTGCGAAGGCTATGTCGAGAGCGCCGCCATCGGCCTCATCGCCGCTCGCTTCGCCGCGGCCGAAGCCCGCGGGCACAGCCTATCGGCGCCGCCCAACACCACCGCGCTCGGCGCGCTCCTCGGTCACATCACGGGCGATGCGAACCCCGAGACCTTTCAGCCGATGAACGTCAACTTCGGCCTGATGCCGCCGCTGCCCGAGCGCTTCCGCAAGGCGGAGCGCAAGAAGGCCTATACCGACCGCGCCCGCGCCGCCTTCACCGAATGGCTGGGGCGCACCGGGCAGGTGGAGGCGGCCGCCGCCTAGGGCGCGACCTCGGCCGAGATGCACTCCGCCATGGCAAGGATCCGGTGGCGAATGGCAGCGGGCAGGCCAGCCGGAAGCGCCCGCTCGATATCTTCGCAGGCGTGCAAGTAAGGGCTGCGCACGCGCACCACTTCCATCGACCAGCCGCCGAACAGCCGATCGTTCGTCAGCCTCTCCTCGCGCACTTCCACGGCGCTGTGCCGCGGATCGCGCCGGAGCCGCGCCATGAGATCGTCGATCGCTTGCGGCGGACCTTCGATCCACTGCAGGAAATGGGTGCCGTTGAAGATGAGCAGGCCGCTGATCCCGTCGATGCCGTTCAGGTCCCGCGCTGCGGCCTGGATGTCTCGAAGCTGCCGCTCATCAAGGTCGAGCGCCGCAAGGCTGGTGTAGGCGACGCACTTGAACTGCATGATTACGCATCCCGGACCGGAAGGCCCGTTACCCTCGTACCGATCAGCTATGTTGTTGGCAAATATGAGCTCTTCCGCGCGGCGACCGCTCCCCGGCGGTAGCCGGGCCCAGCGAACTGGACCCCGGCTTTGCCGGGGAACGCCTCACGCGCTCTCGCGCACCGAGCTCAACAGCTGCACACCGCCTTGCGCTTGGGCGGCTTGGGCGCGGTCACGGCATATTCGGCGGGGGTCAGCCAGCCCGACCTGTCGCTGTCGGCCGATGCGAACTTGGTGACGGTCTTCACCGCCCACTCGTCGAAGCTCAGCGTTCCGTTGCCATCCTTGTCGAGCTTGGCGAAAGCCTTGCGCCGCGGTTCGAACATCTCGGCCGAGGTGATGCGCCCGTCGTCATCCTTGTCGGCGCGGGCGAAACGCTTTTCCTCGCGCGACTTCTGGCTCGCCTGGGGCGGCGTGCGGACGGACAAGGTCGGGGTGGCGGCCGCTACCAGCGGCGCTGGCGTGGCAACAGGCGGTGGGGCCGGCGCCGCGCTTTCGGCGGCCTGACCGGTGAAGAAGAAAGCAGTGCCCGACAGGAGCAGCACGGCTGCAACCGAACCGGCGATGAGGCGGGTCATGAAAGACCTCCCAAAGTCATCGATCCGGCGCCGCCCTTCTCCGCCGGTGGCGCGCCGAAGTCAACGCCCGGTCAGACGGTGCTTCAGAAGCGCCCAGGAGCGACCCGGTGTTGCCTCGGGCTCCGGCGGCCAGCCCCGGGAAGCGTCACGGCGCCCCAGCACATCGAGCATGGTGACAGGCCGCGCCGCAGTCGGAGCCCGCCCGCGCGCCTGCCGCGGCTCCAGCCAGCGCCGCTCTCCCGTACGCCGGGCAAGGTCGGCGCAGGAAAAAGCGCCGCCGCCGGACACCTCCACCCCGAGCAATCGCCCCATCAGTCCGAACAGCGCCCGCCCGCGCGCATCGGGGTCAGCCTCCTCCTCCAGCAACTCCATCCAACCCTCGGGCAAGGCGGCCAGCGCCGCACCGCCAAGGCCGGCGGCGAGCAGCCGCTCGGCGACCTCCCGCAGCAGCGGCTCGGCCGGCGGCTCCTTCTCGTCCAGCGCCGCGAGCTGGTCGCGCCACCAGGCAAGCTTGACTGCCCCCAGCGCCGGCTGGCTGGCGGTCAGCACCACCTCGGCCAGCCGATCGTCGAGCGCCAGCAACGTATCGAAGGCAGGCCGGAGCGCCGGCGGCCAGTGCAGCCGGACGAGATCCCTGTCCCGCACCTCAGGCGACCGGGCGCCGCGCTCGGAGCGCCTGGGCCAGCGTGCCCTCGTCCAGATAGTCGAGCTCGCCGCCGACCGGCAGGCCGTGGGCGAGTTGGGTCAGCCGCAGGGGAAAGCGCTCCAGCCGCTCCGCGAGATAATGGGCGGTGGTTTGCCCCTCCAGCGTCGCGTTCATCGCCAGCACCACTTCGTCGATGCCGCCTGCCGCAACCCGCTTCAGCAGCGGCTCGATCGCCAGGTCCTCGGGCCGCACGCCTTCCAGCGCCGACAGCCTTCCGCCGAGCACGTGAAAGCGGCCCGGGAACAGCCGCGAGCGGTCCAGCGCCCACAGGTTCGACACTTCTTCCACCACGCACAGGCTCTTGTCGTCGCGGCGCGGGTCGGCACAGATGGTGCAGGGGTCGTGCGTATCGACGTTGCCGCAAGTGGAGCAGGTGGCGAGCCGTTCCGACACGGTCTGGAGCGCGCGCAGCAGCGGTTCGAGCGCGCCTTCGCGCTTCTTCATCAGGTGCAGCACCGCCCGCCGCGCCGACCGTGGCCCGAGCCCGGGCAGGCGGGCCAGGGCATTCGCCAATGCTTCGATTTCCTGAGAGGCCAAGAGGTTGCTTCGCTTCGCTGGCAATGACGTGGGCTCGTCATTGCGAAGACCGCAGCGACGAAGCAATCCACATAGGAACGGGCGCGAAAATCCGCCATAGGCGCGCCCATGCGGCTCATCTTCATGGGATCACCGGCCTTTGCCGTACCGACGCTCGACGCCCTGGTCGAGGCCGGGCACGAGATTGCGGCCGTCTACTGCCAGCCGCCCCGTCCGGCCCAGCGCGGCAAGAGGCCGCAGCCCACCGCCGTCCAGAGCCGTGCGGAGGAACTCGGCCTGCCGGTGCGGAGCCCCGAACGGTTGCGCTCGCCTGACGAGCAACAGGCCTTCGCGGCGCTTCAGGCGGACGCTGCGGTGGTCGCCGCCTACGGCCTGCTCCTCCCCCAGCCGATCCTCGACGCGCCGGCGCGCGGCTGCCTTAATGTCCACGCTAGCCTCCTGCCGCGCTGGCGCGGCGCCGCGCCGATCCACCGCGCGATCCTCGCCGGCGATGAGGAAACGGGCGTCACCATCATGCAGATGGAGGCGGGGCTCGACACCGGTCCGATGCTTCGGGCCGGTCGAACGCCGATCGCCCGCAAGACGGTTGGCGCGCTGACGGAGGAACTCGCGCTCCTGGGTGCCCGGCTGATGGTCGAGGAGCTCGCCTCCCCTTCCCCGCCTCGCGTCCAGCCGGAGGACGGCGTGACCCTCGCGCCCAAGATCGCGAAGACCGAAGCGCGGATCGACTGGACCCGCCCGGCAAGAGAGATCGAGCGCCAGGTGCGCGCCTTCGCCCCGGCACCCGGCGCCTGGTTCGAGGCGCAGGGTGAGCGGGTAAAGCTGCTTGCCGCCGACACTGCCGAGGGTTCTGCCGAACCCGGCACCATTCTCGACGACCAGCTCACCATCGCCTGCGGTGACGGCGCGCTCCGTCCCACGCTAGTGCAGCGGGCCGGCCGAGCCGCGATGAGCCCGGCCGAGCTGCTGCGCGGCTTTCCGCTTGGCGCCGGCACCCGCCTCCAGTGACCCGCTGGAAGCTGATCCTGGAATGGGACGGCGCGCCCTTCATGGGCTGGCAGCGCCAGGACCATGGCCCGAGCGTCCAGGGAGCGCTGGAAGCGGCGATCCTCAAGATGACCGGCGAAGCGGTCGCGGCCCACGCCGCCGGCCGGACGGACGCGGGGGTCCATGCCCTCGCCATGGCGGCGCACATCGACCTTCACAAGGAGCTTGCCGCCCACCGCCTGCAGGAGGGCCTTAATGCCCTCCTCCGCCCCGCACCCGTGGCGATCCTCCATGCCGAGCCAGTCGCCCCCGACTGGCACGCACGCTTCTCCTGCAGCGGCCGCCGCTATCTTTATCGCATCGCTAACCGCCGCGCTCCGCTGACCCTCGACAAGGGCCGCGCCTGGCGCATCGCCAAGCCGCTGGACCTGGAAGCGATGCAGCAGGCCGCCGCGCACCTCGTCGGACGTCATGACTTCACCACCTTCCGCTCGGTCCATTGCCAGTCCGACAGCCCGCTCAAGACGCTCGACCGCCTCGATCTCGAGGCCCGCGGCGAAGAGATCCACGTCCACGCCGCCGCCCGATCCTTCCTCCATCATCAGGTCCGCTCCATGGTCGGCTGCCTCGGGCTGGTCGGCATGGGTCAGTGGACGCCGGGCGACATGAAGAAAGCGCTGGATGCGCGGGATCGGGGCGCGCTCGGCCTCAACGCACCCGCCGAAGGCCTTTATTTCGCCGAAGCGACCTATCCGGAGACGACGATTGCCGACGACTGACAATGCCGTGCCTTCGTCGCCGCTCGCCATCCCCGACTTCCGCCTCTACTGGCTGGCACGCTTCGCCGCGGTGATCGCAACCATGGCGATGGTCACCATTCTCGGCTTTCAGGTCTACGACACCGCCCGCGAACAATATGGGATGAGCATCCGCGAAGCCGCGCTGATGCTCGGCCTCCTGGGCGCGGTGCAGTTCGTGCCGCTTGCCTTGCTCACCCCCGTCGCCGGCTGGGCCGCGGACCGATACGAGCGGCGTACGGTGGCGAGGATCGCGAACAGCCTCGACATGGTGCTCGCCCTTGCCCTCGGCTACGCCACCGCCACCGACCAGCTCAGCCTCGTCTTCCTGTTCGCCGTGGCCGCGCTACACGGGGTCGCGCGTGTGTTCGTCGGGCCCGCCATGTCGGCGATGGCCCCCAACATCGTCCCGCCTCAGCTGCTGCCCCGGGCGATCGCCATGTCGTCCATCGCCTGGCAGTCGGCGACCATCGCCGGTCCGGCGGTGGGCGGCTTCCTCTATGCCGCCGGAGCCGATCTGCCTTACTGGGTGTCGGCTGCGCTGCTTCTTGTGGCGAGCCTTTGCGTCACCTTCATCCGGCCGGTCAGGCCGCCGCCCATCGAGGGCCATCCCCACCCCGTCCGGCAGATGGTCGAGGGCCTGGCCTACGTCCGCCGCAACCGCTTTCTGTTCGGGGCCATCACCCTCGACCTGTTCGCCGTGCTGGTCGGCGGCGCCACCGCCCTCCTCCCCGTCTTCGCGCGCGACATCCTGCAGGTCGGGAGCGAGGGCCTCGGCCTGATGCGCGGCGCCCCGGCCGTGGGTGCCGCACTCGTCGCCTTGTGGTTCGCCTTTCGCCCGCTCAAGCACAATGTCGGGGTGAAAATGCTGTGGAGCGTCGCGGCGTTTGGCTTCTTCACCGCGGTCTTCGGTCTGTCGACCAACTTCCTCCTCAGCCTCGCCGCCCTCGCCCTGCTGGGCGCCGCCGACATGCTCAGCGTCTATGTCCGCTCCAGCCTCGTCCAGCTGCAGACCCCCGACACGATGCGCGGGCGGGTGTCGGCGGTGAGCGGCCTCGCCATCAGCGCTTCCAATGAACTGGGCGAACTTCAGTCGGGCCTGGCCGCCGCTCTGCTCGGTCCCGTCGCCGCGGTTGCCGTGGGCGGCGTCGCAGCGGTCGTAATCACCGGTTGGTGGTCCTATCTGTTCCCCGAACTCAGGCGGGCGAAGACCTTCGACCCGCCACCCGAAGTGCTCGACAACCCTGCTCCCAAGGAGAGTGTCACGTGAAGGCCCAGTCCATCCTCCAGACCATCGGAGGAACCCCGCACATCCGCATCAACCGCCTGTTCGGCGACACGGCGGAAGTGTGGATCAAGTCCGAACGCTCCAACCCTGCCGGATCGATCAAGGACCGTATCGCCGTGTCGATGGTCGAAGCCGCCGAGCGCGACGGCAGCCTCAAGCCTGGCGGCACCATCGTCGAGCCGACCAGCGGCAACACCGGCGTCGGTCTGGCGATGGTTGCCGCGGTCAAGGGCTACAAGCTGATCCTGGTCATGCCCGAAAGCATGAGCCTGGAGCGGCGCCGGCTGATGCTCGCCTTTGGCGCGACCTTTGACCTCACCCCGCGCGAAAAGGGGATGAAGGGCGCCATCGCCCGCGCCGAGGAGATCGTCGCCTCCACTCCCGGCTCCTGGATGCCGCAGCAGTTCGACAATCCCGCGAATATCGACGTCCATCTCGCCACCACCGTGCCGGAGATCCTGGCGGACTTCGGCGACGATGACCGCGGCTTCGACGCGCTGATCACCGGCGTTGGTACCGGCGGCCACATCACCGCCTGCGGCCGTGAGCTGAAGAAGCGCTGGCCCCACCTCAAGGTCTTCGCGGTCGAGCCTACCCTGTCCCCCGTCATCTCCGGCGGCGATCCCGCGCCCCACCCGATCCAGGGCATCGGCGCAGGCTTCATCCCCACCAACCTCGACAGGAGCGTGCTGGACGGCGTGATCCAGGTCGCTCCCGACGACGCCAAGGAGATGGCCCGCCGCGCCGCCCGCGAGGAAGGCATGCTGGTCGGGATCAGCTCGGGCGCGACCCTCTCGGCCATCGCCCAGAAGCTGCCCGAACTCGGCGAGCGTCCGCGCATCCTCGGCTTCAACTACGACACGGGCGAGCGTTACCTCTCGGTGCCCGACTTCCTTCCCGAACAAGCCTAATCATGGATTAGTCTTCCAGGTTAGAGGAAGCGTTAACTGGTGATCGGATAACTGGTCCAGCCTCGGGGGGAGCCGGCAAGGACCAGTTATGCGTCGCACAAGGGTGGATATTGGCAGTGCAGGCGAACGTCGCCGGGCCCGCGCGTCGGTGCGGGAAGCGATCACGTTCGATCTCCTTCCACCCGACAATGACGACGACTTCACGCTTCAGTCCAAGCGTATCGCCATGTGGGCCTACGCGCCCTGGCTGCTCGCCGCGACTCACCTGATCGTCGCCATCAGCCTGCTCATGGCGGTGAAGGGCAAGGTCGGCACCTCCGCGCTTTTCCTTGCACTGCTCCCGATCGGGATCGCCCTCCTGCTCAACGGAGCGGCCGGGCTGATGCTCGCCATGCGCAAGCGTCTGGGGATCGGCCCGGCGCTGATCGCCCGCCTGGTCCTCGCCTGGTTCTCGGCGACCGGCTTCCTGTGGATGGTGTTCGGCGAAATTGCTTATAAGGATCTCGCCGACAGCAGCTTTCTTCCGCTGGCGCTCGGTGCAGGCCTTGCCGTCAAGGCAATGCTGTCGATCGGCTCGCCGCCCGCCGCCATCGTCAACGCCCTGCTGGCGACCATCGGCATCAACGTCTTCTCGAGCGACCCCATCCTGCAGGCCGCCATTCCGCTGCTCGGCCTCAGCACCGTCGCTTATTCCATTCTCATCACCCGCATGATGCTGGCCAGCTCGCGCCGCCGCCTTGCGCTCGACTGGCAGGCCAAGAAGGCGCTGAACTTCGTCGCGGAGTTCGAGAATAGCGGCCGCGGCTGGTTCTGGGAAACCAACGCCGCCGGCACCCTTTCCTATGTCAGCCAGCAGCTCGCCGACGACTTCAAGACCACGCCCGAAGCCCTGCTCGGCCGCCAGTTCACCGACCTCCTGTCGGTCGACACCAACAGCAGCGACACGCTGCGCGAAGAGCGCACACTCGGCTTTCACCTGTCCGCCCGCTTCCCCTTCTCGGACGTGGTGGTCCGCCCGGCGAGCGACGAGGACGTGCACTGGTCCTTGTCCGGCAACCCGATCTTCGACGACAATGGCCGCTTTCTCGGCTTTCGCGGGATCGGCACCGACCTTACCGAGCAGCGCCGCTCCGAGCAGGAGATCAGCCGCCTCGCCCGCTTTGATTCGCTGACCGGCCTGCCCAACCGGGCCATGATGCGCCAGACGCTCGACGAGGGCCTCCGCAACGCCAAGCACCGCCAGAAGGGCTGTGCCCTGTTCCTGATCGACCTCGATCGCTTCAAGAACGTCAACGACACGCTTGGCCATCCCGCCGGCGACGCGCTCCTCAAGCAGGTCGCGCAGCGGCTCACCAGCGTGATGGGCGATCACGGCCAGATCGGCCGCCTCGGCGGCGACGAGTTCAAGGCGGTGCTCCCTGGAACGGTCGACATCGGCCTTCTCGAGAGCCTCGCCAAGACGCTGATCGAGCAGGTCTCGCGCCCCTACATGCTCGATGGCCACCGGGTTACCATCGGCGCCTCGGTCGGGATCGCGATCGGCGATCCTGGCCGCTCCTGCGCCGATTCGATGATCCGCAACGCCGACCTTGCCCTTTACGCCGCCAAGGCCGACGGGCGCGGCCGCCACCGTTTCTACGAACCGGCGATGCATTCCACCGCCAGCGATCGCCAGATGCTGGAGAACGACCTCCGCGCCGCGCTCGAGCGGGACGAATTGTCGGTGGTCTATCAGCCGATCGTGCGTGCCGCGGGCGAGGAAGTCGCGGGCTTCGAGGCGCTGGTCCGCTGGCAGCACCCCTATCAGGGCCCGATCTCCCCCGCCAAGTTCATCCCGCTCGCCGAAGAATGCGGGATGATCGGCAAGATCGGCGAATGGGTCCTCAACCAGGCCATCGCCGCTGCCGCAAGCTGGCCGGAAGACATAAGGGTCGCGGTCAACCTGTCGCCCATCCAGTTCAACGATCCCAAGATCGTCGAGATCGTCGGCAGTGCGCTCGAGCGGAGCGGGATCACCCCCTCGCGTCTGGAACTCGAGATCACCGAAGGCGTGTTCCTCGCCGACAGCGATGCGACCGACGACACCTTCGCCCGCTTGAAGGAACTCGGCGTCCGGCTTGCGCTGGACGACTTCGGGACCGGCTATTCCTCGCTCGGCTATCTGAAGAAGGCGCCGTTCGACAAGATCAAGATCGACCAGAGCTTCGTGCGCGGCGCCGCCTCGCGATCCAATCGCAATGCCGCCATCATCCGGGCCATCGTCACGCTCGCCGAAAGCCTCAACATGGACACGGTGGCCGAGGGCGTCGAAACCCATGACGACCTGCAGCTGATCCGGGATCTCGGGGTCAGCCAGATCCAGGGCTTCATCTTCGGCCGGCCTGCCTCTCTGAAGGACGCCTCCGAGCTTGCCCGCACGCTTGCGGTGGAGGCCGAAGGCCACCAGTGCGTGCGCGAACCGCGCCAGCGGCTGATGCGCCGGGCCCTGATCGCCGTCGATGGCGAGGTGGTCGACGTCCGTCTGCGGAATATCTCGGCCATGGGCACTCTGGTGGAATGTCCCCGACCGGTCACGCCTGGCCGCACCCTCACCATCGATATCGTCGGGGTGGGACCGGTCAGCGGCATGGTGCGCTGGGCACAGCGAAATCGCTTCGGCGTTCAGTTCGACAAGCAGTTCGACCTTGCCCGCCTCGCCCCCAGCCAGAAGCGCCAGAACGACGTCACCATGCTCAAGCCGTGGTATGTGGACCAAGCCGCCGCAAGCTCCTGAGGGTTGGCTTTTCAGGGCTTCTGGTGCATGACATGGCCGATCGGCTCGGAGCGACGTTGATGATGTCTGGTGCAACTCGACTGACGGGCGTCCTTGCGGCCTTGGCCTTGATGGCGGGTACGCCCGCCTCGGCCAACGTGCAGGCGCAGCCGCTGCTCTACAGCCCGTGGGCCGCGCTGTCGGCCTTTGCCAGCCAGAGCTCTAGTGCCGCTTTGTGCGGAACTGCCGCCGTCACCGCGGCGGCCTCGGCTCAGCCGTCGGCGACACCCGGCTGCGTGTTCCCGCAGGTGGACGCACCGCCGCCCGCACCCGCGTCCCAGGCTTCGGCGCCCGTTGCTGGCGTGGGGACGGTCGCAAGCGCCGGTACCCTCCCGCTCCTGCTCGGTCTTGGTACCCTGCTCGGCCTCGGCACCCTTCTGCTCGCTGACGGCGGTGGCAGCGGTGGCACCAGCATCGGCGGCACTCCGCTCAGCCCCTGAGCGGCTGCGTTCGGACGTCGCTATTCCGGCCCGACCCTCCCGCCGCGCGGGAGGGTTTTTTCATGTCCGCCCCCATGCTAACGGCCCGCCATCATGAGCAAGCTCCACCTCGTCTTCGGCGGCCGCGTCGCCGACCCGCAGGGTCTCGACTTCACCGACCTCAAGACCATCCATATCGTCGGCCTGTTCGACAATTATGCCGACGCCGAAGAAGCTTGGCGCGCCAATGCCCAGCGCACGGTCGATGATGCCGAAATGAAATATGTGGTGGTGCACCTGCACCGCCTCCTGGAGCCAGAGGCCTGACGGCTGCTCCAGCGCGGCGAGCCCTGGTTCATCTACAGGAAAGAGGGTGGCCGCTTTCGGGCCATGCCCGTCACCTGGCAGGGCTGGGCCATGTTACTCGGCGGGATCGCATTGACCGTCGCTGCCGTCGTCATTGTGGGCTACATGACTGAAGGCCAGCATCTGGCCGTGCGGCTGATCCTGGCCGCAATCGTGAATGTGGCCGGAATCCTGGGAATACTCGCCGTCGCGCTGCGCAAGGGACGGCCGTCCGCCTAAGCCCTCCGATAGCGCCACAACAGCAGCGGCCGCTGCAGGGCCATGCCCGCCACAAAGCCGCCGATATGGGCCGGGGTCGCCAGGAGCATGCCCTGCTGCCCCGCCGCCCAACCGACGATTACCTGCAGCACCGTCCATGCCGCCGCCAGCCACAGGATATTGACGAAGCGGTTCACCGCCGGGTTCGCCGACACGCGCTTGGGCCGGCCGAAGCTCAGCGCATAGGCGCCGATGAGGCCGCTCGCCGTTCCGCTCGCGCCGATCACCGGGCTGACCGCCACCGGATCGGCCGCCCATTGCGCCAGCATCGCCACGTAGGCGCTGACGACATAGATGGTAAGGATCGCGCCCCGGCCCAGCACCCGCTCCACCGCCAGGCCGCACCAGACCAGCATAAGCAGGTTCAGCGCCAGGTGCATGAAGCTGCCATGCACCAGGGTCGCGGACAGGGGCGTGAGGATGGTCGGGATCCAGCCCGGCAGCGTGATGAACCCGCTCGCTTCGGCCGGAACGAAGCCCCAGCTCAGCGCAAAGCCCTGCCCGACGCTGCCCAGCCCCGTGAACACCGAAACGAGGGCGGTCACGGCAGCCAGCCAGAAGGTGGCGGT
>ERZ1066119.976-NODE-976-length-17164-cov-7.606055_pt1 | contig 17164 bp, 8 predicted proteins | sample MGYA00382766_ERZ1066119 | MGnify/ENA primary metagenome ERZ1066119 (study PRJEB33369, sample SAMEA5778349) | biofilm metagenome | biome: Industrial cooling water; feature: Water cooling tower basin; material: Biofilm | place: United Arab Emirates | collected...
CGCGATCCACAAGTAGCAGCATTTGTAGACCAGGAACTCGAACGGGGCGAACTATGGCGCGATCCACTGGTGCAACTCAATCCATCCTATAGATCGGGTGCTACTGTCACTCAACTGGTGCAAAGGGGCGTACTTCATCGCGATTGCCAGCAGTATTTTACTAAAAACGGCAACCCTTTCCGCTTCCACTACCACCAAGAACAAGCATTTCTCGCTGCCCAACGCCAAGAACCCTACGTTCTCACAACAGGCACGGGTTCGGGGAAAAGTATGACGTATGTAGTGCCAATTTTTGACGACCTACTCCGCCATCCAGAGATTAAAGGCGTAAGGGCAATTCTGGTTTACCCGATGAATGCCTTGATTAACTCCCAAAAAGAAGAGTTCGACAAATTCTTGAGTCAAGTTCCCAATAGCCAGATCCGCGTCGAGAAATACACCGGACAAGAAAGCCTCAAGCAAAAAACAGAAATTCAGAACAATCCGCCCCAAATTCTGCTGACTAACTACGTGATGCTGGAACTCATGCTTTCCCGCACTCACGAAAATAAACTAGTTGCTTCCCCCGACTTGAAATTTTTGGTGCTGGATGAATTGCACACCTATCGCGGTCGCCAAGGGGCTGACGTGGCGCTGTTGATCCGCAAACTCCGCCAACGTTGCGGTAAAGATCTGCTTTGCATCGGGACTAGCGCCACCATGTCCACCGAAGGCACGAGAGACAACCGCCGTCAAACCGTAGCTGGAGTAGCCAGTAAGCTATTTGGTGTAGCAGTCAAGCTAGAAAACGTCATCGATGAAACCCTAGAGCGTTCCATCCAACTTCCCGATCCTAGTCCTGAAGATCTTCAACACACCATTAGCGCAGGCTTGCCTCCCCAGTCAGAGCGATCGCTAGCTGCTTTTAAATCCCATCCCTTGAGTGCCTGGATTGAAATGAATTTTGGTCTAGCCGAGGAGCAAGGGCATTTGATCCGCCGGACTCCAATTTCCCTATCAGCGGAAGCCGAGCAACTTGCCGCGCAAACGCAAATTTCAGTTGAAACCTGCCGCGAAACCCTCAAACAAATGTTTCTCTGGGGCAGCAAAACGAAAGGATTGGCGTTTCGCTTGCATCAATTTATCTCTCAGGGGGGCAGCGTCTACGCCACGATTGAATCGCGAGACAACCGCTTTCTGACGCTAGAAGGGCAATACGCCACTACCAACGATCGCCTACTCTATCCCCTGGTATTCTGCCGCGAATGCGGACAAGACTACTACGTAGTGCGCTACGACAAGGATAACTATACTGTCAGTCCCCAGTTAGCGATCGCGCTCGATACCAATGACGATGACGTGGATGAAGGCTACCTCACTCTTGATGAGCCTGGACTTTGGAATACTGGCGACGAAGACCGTCTCCCCGATAGTTGGTTTAACGACACCAAAAGGCAGGGGCGCGTTGCTAAAAAAGAATATGTCGCTCACATTCCCCAAAAGCTGCAAGTCTTACCCAACGGCAAGGTGACTAATTCCTTACTGGAAGGCACGACTTGCTGGTTTGTCCCCAAACCATTTCTGTTCTGTCCTAACTGCGGTGTGGTGCATGACAAGAAAAAGAACGAGTTTACCAAACTGTCTCGACTCAGTAGCGAAGGTCGCAGCACTGCCACGACTCTGTTATGTCTTTCCACAGTCAATCGCTTAAAATCCAGTTCTGCCGTCAAACCCGAAGCAGCCAAAATCCTCAGCTTCACCGATAATCGTCAGGATGCCTCCTTGCAAGCCGGACATTTCAACGATTTTGTCCAAACAAGTTTCTTACGGGCGGCGCTGAATAAAGCACTTCAAACCAATCGAAGTCTCACCCACAGCCAACTGGCAAGCGAAGTTGCCAAGCACATGGGTTTACCCCAATCTAGTTACGCGATTCAGCCTGCCGAGTTTGGTCCTGGTAAAAAGCGCAACGAGAAAACCTTTCAAGATTTAATCGAATACCGCCTCTACGAAGACTTGCGCCGTGGCTGGCGGATCGTCCAACCTAATTTAGAACAATGCGGTCTGCTCGCGATCGAGTATGACGGACTGGAGGAGATCTGCCAAGAAACTCAAATTTGGCAGCAGTCCCCCCATCACCTATTGTTACAAGCTACGCCAGCCCAAAGATTATTTGTCGCTAAAGCTTTGCTCGATCAACTGCGTAAGGAACTAGCGATCGATGCAGCATTGTTACAGAGCGATCGCCTAGAGCAGCTCAAGCGTGAAGTGACGCAAGCAATTAAAGAGCCTTGGGCATTCGATATCAACGAACGCCTGCACGAAGCGACTTGGACTTCCAGCGCCAGTAGTAACTCGGACAGAGTGAAAGTTAAACTCACCTCTCGCAGTAAAATCGGTCGCTTCCTCCGTTCCCCTGCTACCTGGTCGGGGCTGCAACAACCATGAGCGGAATCGGAGTACAACCGACTGATCGGGGCGCTAATCGAGATCTTAGGTGCGTCAGGATATCTCAAAATTGAAGGGCAATTCGTGCAACTTCGCATCGACTGCATGATTTGGCAAGCTCAATCTGCTGACACAATTCCCGCCGATCCGTTGACATCCAAGCGGCTTCAAGGTAGTGAAGACGTACAAATTGAAGTCAATCGATTTTTCCAAAACTTTTATCAAGACAATGCCCAACAACTCCACAGTTTGGAAGGGCGAGAACACACGGGTCAAGTCAGCAACGAAGACCGCCAAGAACGGGAAGACAAGTTTCGCCAGGGGCAACTATCCTCCTTATTTTGCTCTCCCACAATGGAACTGGGCATCGATATTTCCGATCTCAACGCCGTCCACTTACGAAACGTGCCACCAACTCCTGCTAACTACGCTCAACGCAGCGGTCGGGCAGGACGTAGCGGACAGGAAGCACTTGTCATTACCTATGCCTCTGCTGGTAGCGGACACGACCAGTATTTCTTTCAACGTCAAGAACAAATGGTAGCAGGGGCAGTAGCGCCACCAAAGCTGGAGTTAGGCAACGAAGATTTGATGAAATCTCACGTTTACTCGCTCTGGTTAGCTCAGACAGGTCTGTATTTAGGGGAATCGATGAATCAAATTCTCGATTTAGATTTAGAAGCATACCCCCTAAAGGATTCAGTGCGAAGTGCGTTCCGCCCCGCTTCGCTAACGCAACTGACTCTCACTTCTGCCAGCGTCGAAACTTGTATTCGAGCTGCACAAAAAATTCTTGCCGATACCTTCTGTCAAGCCGACCTCAAACGGACATCCTGGTATTCAACTGACTGGCTGCGCTATACGCTGGAAAATGCTTTACTTGGGTTTGACCGAGCCTGCGATCGCTGGCGCAAACTCTATAGTGATGCCGTATTCCAATTGCAGGCAGCTCGACAAATTGTAGATCGTTCTGCCAAAGGTGGCGTGACTCAGGAGGAACGCAAGCTAGCCCAAACGCAAGAACGAGAAGCCCAAAGGCAAATCGATCTACTGGTCGGGCAAGTCAGCCCGAATCAAAGTCAATCCCAGTTGGAGTTTTACCCTTACCGTTACTTTGCTGCTGAAGGCTTTCTACCAGAATATAACTTTCCCCGTCTCCCAGTCCGCGCATACATCCCTGCTGGCGATGCGGGTAGATTTGTCTCTCGTCCCCGCGTAGTAGCAATTCGCGAGTTTGCTCCTAGCAACGTTGTTTACTACGAAGGGTCGAAATTTCAAATTGCCAAAATGCGCGTTCCCGTGGGTGGGATTGAGGGTAGATACGTCCGTATCAGCGTTTGTCCTAGCTGCGGCTACTTCCATGAGGGGGACGATTCCCTGCGCGACACTTGCGAACACTGCGGGGCAAAGATTGCAGCCGATCGCGATGGCAACCCTGGCAAACTCAATCGCGTGCTGGAAGTAGAGACGATGATAACCCGCAGGCGGGAACGGATTACTTGCGACGAGGAAGAACGGCTCAAGTACGGTTACAACGTCACGACACATTTCCGCTACGCGCCGCAAAAACAAGAGACAGCAACAGTCATAGCAGCGGATGGGACGCAGCTATTACGGTTAATCTATGGTGAAACGGCAAAAATTCGGCGGATCAATCGGGGTTTAAGGCGCGATCGCACCGAACGCGGATTTAAGTTGGATGCAGCAACAGGAGTCTGGGGCGATCGCTCGACAAACGACGCGCCCCAGGAGAATCTCCAAACAGAAGTCAACCTGATGGTGGACGATACTTCTAATATTCTCGTAGTCGAACCAGTTAACATTCCTACTGGGAATTCTGAGGCATTTCTCGCCACTCTCCAGTTTGCTCTAGAACGAGCCATCCAAGCAGTATACAAACTGGAAGCGGACGAACTAGCTTCTGAACGCTTGGGTCAAGGGCAACACTTACTCTTTTGGGAAGCCGCCCAAGGAGGAGCGGGCGTTCTTTCCCAAATTCTTGAAGACCCTGATGCGTTCAAGCGACTCGCCAATGCTGCGTTAGATATTTGCCACTTTCTACAAGAGAAGCAAAGCTGTACTAAAGCTTGCTATCAATGCCTGTTATCCTACCGCAACCAGTTCGATCATCCACTGTTGGATCGCCATCTGATTCGCCCTTGGTTGGATCGGCTTGGTAGCAGTACCATCACTCGTCAAGCCGCTAGTGGTTCCCGCGAAGCTCAATACCAGCAATTGTTACAGCAAACCGATCCCAACTCTAATTTTGAACGTGTTGTCTTGGCAGAGATCGAGCGACGAGGGTTAAAACTACCGGATGCTGCTCAAGAGTTAATTCCTGAAGCCAACTCGAAACCAGATTTTATCTACAGGAATGCTAAAGTTGCTATTTTCTGCGATGGTTCGGTTCACGATCGCCCAGAACAACAGCAGCAAGACAAAATTGAGCGCGATAATCTCAGATACGTAGCTGGCTACTATGTCTTAACCCTACGACATGATGAGGATTGGCAAACAAAGTTAGAGATTTTAGCTTCTCTAGTGTGATGTCGATTGTGTTCGAGAAAACATTTTTAATTCTCGCTACTCCAGTCATCTCAGAAAATTGAGTACGTTGAATCAACAAAACTACACAGTTCTATATAAAAGATATGAGTAATACACAAGATTGGCAGAATAAAAGCTTGCAAGAAGTTATTGAGGAGTTTATTGAAGAATGCATTAAATACCAATCTACTCAAGAAAAGTTGATTCAACCAATATCAATATCTGAACCATTAAACCTAAAAGGAATCAACTTAGCAGAAAAGTTAGCAGAGCGACTTGATGAGATAGAAGCTAATACCATTAGTACAACTAGAGCAGAAATATATAGCCTATCTAATCAATTAGAAGCTCGAATAGACGAACAGTTTAACCAGTTGCTAAAGCAGTTAAAACAAACAGAGAAAGATTTAAATGAAAAACTCGATACTCGTCTAGAAAGGATTGAAGACAAGCTAGATAAGATTTACGATTTAATTAAAAAAGATGAAGAAGCGTTAAATTGGTTTTGTGCTAATACCATTTGTATCACAAGTTATATAGTAAGTTCATGGGTCGGCGCACTTCAAGAATTTGCTATCGAGCCTGACCAGAAAATTTTAGTCGGCTTTGTTCTGCGAGATAAGGAAAATAAGTTAAGCAAAGAAAGAATTGAAGCATGGGATTTAACTAGTGGAGAAAAAATTTACACTATAGTACTTAGCGGTGAAGACAATTACAAGCTTACTATTAGTCCAGACGGAAAAACTTTTGTCAATAGTAGTTCTAAAGGCATTCAGCAGTGGGATTTAAGTTGTGGTCGAGAAATTTGTACGCTATCAGAATTTTCTTATGCTATGGCTTTTACTCCTGATAGCAAAATGTTAGTTTGTCGCCAATCTATAGATGGAATGTATAAATATTTCTTGTATGATTTAGAGAAAAAGATGGAAAATAGGACTATCTTACCTATAGAAATATTAAATCCTGCTCTGATAGCCGCACACTTTAACGGTATTGTTTTTAGCCCAGACGGGCAGTTTTTAGCTCTGTTCGATACATTACAAGATTTTATAGAAATTCTAAATATAGAGACTCAAGAAGTCATTCGTGTATTGGAGCATTCCAGTAAAATCAGAAATGTAGTTTTCAGTTCTAGTGGAAGACTGTTAGCAATTCTTGATGGCGCTCGTAAAATCTTTTTACGAGATGTTGATAACGGTACTCAAAATTTTAGTTTAACAAGCGAATCAGACTATTATTCTGCAATGGCTTTCTGTCCACATACAAAAATCTTTGCTGCTGGCTGCTACGATAAAATTGAGTTATGGGATTTAGATAGTAAGAAAAAATTACAAACTCTTACAGGGCATTCCAGCGAAATTTCTGCTTTATATTTTGATAAAAATGGAACAAGTTTAATTAGCTATGCAGTACATAGCAGAGAAGTTAAAATTTGGCAGTCAGCTTAATTTTTGCCTTTATATCTGGAACTAAAACTCAGGCACGGACAACTCCCGTTTTATGCCTGCATAGTGACGATAGATGATTTCAGGTGAGTTGCCTACTAATCGCGCTACATCCTTTGCATATAGACCGTTTTCTACAGCTAGAGTGATAAATGTATGGCGGATGTTGTACTGAGGCAGATACTTTTCAACCTTGCCTGCCTTTACCAAACCTTCTACTACAGGCTTCCAGACCCGATTCAAGAAGTTATGAGAGTCAATAACTTGTCCGCGTGAACCTGGGAAAACTAAATCATGAGGTAACGGGCTTTCGGGTTTAATACTCCCAAGAAATTCTTGAAGCTTAGGGTTACAGGGGAAAACTCTTGTCTTTCCGGTTTTGGTTTGTCCGCGAATACCCGTATCGCTAGGTATGGCTTCTTTAAATTGAATTCTCGAACAATCTGCTGAAATATGCTTCCATTGGAGTGCGTTAGCGAAGCTTACCGAAGGTATCGCTTCTTCAGGACGACAACCAGTCATGAAAAGAAACTTTACATAAGGAGCGTAGTAAGAGTGGGGTGTGGGAGTAAATTTTGAGGAGAAAGCATTATTCTCAAATGCTGCGACGATCGCATCTCTTTCTTCCCGACTAAATGGTTCTCTACTTGTATTCCTTATTGTTTTCTTAATATCACTAGCCATACCCTTGAAAGGATTCTCTGAGGCTAAACCTGATTTGATTGCCCAATTGCAACAGGCATTCATTTGGATTAGAGTGCGACGTGCCACTTCACTGCTGTATTTGCCAAGTAGCCAGTCTCTAACGCCTACAGCATCCTTAAGTGTGGCAGGCATTACTCGAAGTCGCTTGGCAATCTTGCCGTAATCCCTAACTAACGTGCTAGCAGCAACTTGAGAAGACTTATACAGCGTGTACTTTTCCCACAGGTCGGCAAAAGCAATTTTTGGGGTAGCAATTGGGGTAATTGGGGTAACGGTGCTGAGTAATGACTGAGGCTTGTATTTGGCTAGGGTATGGTCAAACCGCTCATAAGTAATATCAGACTCAATTAGCTTAGCCTTAGCCTCTGCTGCTTTTCGATTTAGCTTATTATCTGATAGCCCAAGCGAGAGATAGTGGCGCTTGCCAGTGTGAGTAAACGCTAGCTGCAACCGACCATTGGATACTTTAATCTGTACTGAACCCTTAGAAGCTTTATGCTGCCTGCTTTCTAATGGCATTAGGTTAAGCTGGATAATCTTTTGGGGTAAGCGCCTATAGTCTAACTTAGCTTTACCCCAATCTTACCCCAATAATTGCTCGAAACTACTCTAAAAATACCCCAACTTTTCCGCCTAAGAACGACGTAGAAGGGCTTGTAAGGCTTGAAATTTGGATGGCTCAAGGCAGATTTGAACTGCCGACCTTGGGCTTATGAGTCCCCTGCTCTAACCAACTGAGCTACTGAGCCAAATTTCGACGCTTAACTATACTAACATATCGATCGCGCCACTGCACTTTCTGACAAAATTTTGAAGCTACGCTCAAATCTGCGCCAACTAGATTTAAATGGAGGGGACATCAGAAATTGTTCCGATTTGTTGCTGTTATGGCATGAGCATAAACACAGATGTAGCTTTTTAGCAAGACTGAACTATACTGTTGCTGCTCGTATTCATCCTTATCTTTAAGGATTGGATTAATCAAGATGAACATCTACGGCTTCCTCCAGTCTATCGGCATTGCTAGCCCATACGGTTACGGTTGGCTATCAGTCATGTTTACTTTTGTGTTGGCATGGATGGTAACTTGGCAGTTAATGCCAGCAGTGCGATCGTTTGCTTTAAAAGTAGGTTGGGCTGACCACCCTAACGAACGACGGCTCAATCGCGAACCTTTGCCTAACGCTGGTGGTTTGGTGATTTATACGGGAGTGTTAGCTGCTTTAGTATTGGCAACGCTTTTGCGCCCCATAATTATTGAAGGAGTACTAGCTGAGGTACTAACAATCTTGCTAGGAGGCTCGATTTTAGTTCTAGTCGGATTCATCGACGACCAATTCGGCTTGCCACCTTGGGTACGTCTGTCCGTACAAATTCTGACAGCTTTTTTACTCATTGCTAGCGATATCCGCATCGAAGCCAGAATCTTCCCACCAATCGATCCACTGCTTTCTACTCTGATTACCGTGTTATGGGTTGTCGGAATTACTAATGCAATTAACTTGATGGATGGAATTGATGGTTTGGTAGGAGGAGTCAGCTTCATTACTTCTATGAGCCTACTAGCAGTTTCCGCACAATTCGCTACCAGAGCCGCAGCAACTTTACTCTTAGCTGCATTGGGAGGATCTGCGCTGGGTTTTTTGCGCCACAACTTTCACCCTTCCCGCATCATCATGGGAGACGCTGGAGCTTATTTTTTCGGCTACGTGCTGGCGGCTACAGCAATTTTAGGTAGCTTAAAAGTTAATACTGTGTTTGCTCTAGTACCAACTGCACTATTTCTGCTTTTGCCCGTGATCGATACAACTCAGGTATTCGTGCTGCGGTTGATAGCAGGGAAAAATCCCCTTAGTACCCCTGGTAAAGATCACTTACATCATCGTTTATTAGCTAGTGGCTTATCGCAGAGATCGACAGCAATTTCGCTGTGGTCGATTACTGCGATCGCTAATTGCTTAGCAATGAAGCTACAAGGTATGACTTCTCTAACCATTCTCATGACTATGGTTAGTATTATCGCACTTCTGAGTTTTACCATCTGGCAAAGAATGAGAACGATTTGAACAGAAGTCAGGAGTCAGGAGTCAGGAGTCAGGAGGAATAAGGATTAATTAGGCGATGTGATTCAAACCCCGCGACTAATTAAGAACTACTAAACTTTGTAAGGCAAGGGGTCTGATACGCGACTCCGCCAGTCGCAGTCGCACAGTATTCCCACGCGACTCCTGACTCCTGACTCCTGGCTCCTTCTGGATAAATCAAGGATGAAAGATGAAAAGATTCTCTTCCCATCTTTCATCCTTTCAGATCATCTCGGTAAAAAGGCAATGGGATTAACTGCTTTTTTACCCAATGGATGAATTTCAAAGTGCAAGTGAGGACCGGTACTGAAACCAGTACTACCCATTTCTGAAATCTGCTGCCCTTGGTACACCGATTGACCTTTGTGAACGAGCAACCGCTTGTTGTGGGCATAGCGAGTGATCGTACCATCTGTGTGTTGAATATCAACCATAATGCCGTAGCCACCAGAATTCCAGCCTGACTTAATGACGACTCCAGCCGCCGCCGCAAAAATAGGCGTCCCAACCGGAGCAGCAATGTCAATTCCTCGATGCATTCTCCCCCAACGATAGCCATAGCCGGAAGAAAGTTTTCCTCTAGCAGGCCACATAAAGCCTTTTTTGGAAATTGTCGGCTTGGGTAAATAGGTATCTGCTGAATCTAAAGGTGGTAATGCTGGCGATACGTTTCGTTGCTGAATTGATTGCAGCGAATCTGTTGTATCTCTACCAAGCGGTGCTGTTGCCAAGCTGTCGCCACTTTCATCTTCGACGGATTGAACCGAACGCTGCGGCTGCTTTGGTGCTTCTATTTGTAAAGTCTTGCTTGCTTGCTTGGAATTGAAGTTTGCGTCTGTTTTACCCTCGACAGTCGCTATCTGGCGGAGTTTTTGTAACAAACGATCGCCACTAGGCTTGGCAGCAGGTGATTCTCTTGGTACTGCTTGACTCAGTAATGACTGGGCGCGATATCTCTGCTGTAATTTCTCAATATCGCTGCGTAAATTTTGGACGTAGCGATCGCTCAACTGTACTCGTTCTGCTTTTGCTGATTGTTGTCTCTGGATTTCTGCTATACCTTGAGGATTGGTTTCTACAACCGAATCATCGTCAGAAATGTTCCCACCCATGCCAGCATAATTATTGTTTTCCAGAGCTGTTATTATTGGCTGCTGGCTCTCAATTTTTTTTGATTGAGAAATCGGCACGATCAGTTGTTGGGCGATCTGGATGCGGTTGGGATCGGCTAATTTGTTAGCTGCAATTAGAGTTGTTAGAGGTAGTCCGTGTTGCTGGGCGATCGCTGTCAGCGTGTCTCCGGCTTTTACCTTGTAGTTAATTGCCTGTAAGGGGACTAACACCATTGGGCGATCGACTGCAATTTTTGGCAGACTTGCCGCTGTCTGCGTTTCTCCCAAAGACTTGCTTCGTTGAGGCATTGCCTCCAATACGTAAGGTATTGCCTCCCCACTTGCACTGCCATGTGTCAAATATGGATTTTGTAGCTGAGGATGGAATGCAAGTAGAGATACTGCGGGTTGTCGCCCAGAATGACTTGCTAGCGATGTCCCCATTTGTGCTTGGATCGATGTACCGATCGCCGCTCCTTGCCACTCCTCAAACCCCAACTCCGCCGAACTATCTGCTTCTAAGCGATTCAATTTCTCTCTGAGCCGATCGATCGACCATCTTTGTCTGGCGATCGCCGCTTCTCGCGCATCTAGTTGAGATACTAATGCTGCTGTTGATGTAGTAATTTTACTTGCCTTGAGCTGGCGAATCAGGCGATTGACTCGCAAAGCCTGTATAACTTTAGCTGTTTTCTGTGCGGGTTGCTTAGCTACAGGCTCAATCAGCTGTGGCACGTCAGTATAACTTGGAGTGAATGCTAAAGGCACGGTAGCCGCGAGTTTTCTTGTTGGCGTGCTGATGCTGCTACTGCTTAGGCTCGCTCTAGTTACCGTTGGCATCTGGCTGAGCGACGGATGATTTGCGGCTGCGGCTGGAGCGCTATTACTGAGTTGGGTCAATAGCAGATTGGACGCTCCGGCTGAGAAAATAATGCCGATCGTGGCGGCTGAAGTCCGAACTTGCCGCTTGGCTTTAGAGGCTCGATCTGCCCGATCTTTCGCCCACGTTTGTTTCAACAATGACCTCCTGTCTGGAATAGCGCTTGACTGCCTCTGTTCATTTGCTCTCGCGATCGCAAGAGCGAGTCTACTACATGATGGTTTTGAGTATTCTCAAATCCAGTTTTTTTTCATGCCGAGATAAATATGCTGAGGCAAGCTTACTAGGCATTTTTGATTTAAACAAGCTTACAGCCTAATGGCAAAAAAAATTAACGTTGCCTCCAATCTGCTGAATGTACTACAAATTGGGCGATTTCTACTTAAGAAGTAAGAACTGCCCAGAATACAGGCATTTTTTGTTTTGGCATATTTATTTTTTCTTTTACCGCTATTTAACATTTTTTAAGAAAAAGGTAACATCAATACATTGAGTCATATTACCTATGTTTTCTATTACACATAGTCAATTTAAGTCAATTCCTGCAAGCTAACAAGTGCTGCACCTTACCAAAGCTGCGAATTTCACAGCTAAGGCTGCGATCGGAGTAGAATTACTCAAGTCTTGGCTCTAGCTCTCTACGAGAGCTGCCAATCCTCTATGACAAGGCAGATTATCGATGAAGAAAATGTATCATCGAAACAGGCATTTGCATCAAATAAACTATAAAAATTTCTTATATCTATCTTGAGACTGAAAACAAGCTGGCGAGAAGATACCAAGAACAAGGTGTAAAAAAAAATACTTTCGTTCAAGAAAAAATTAGTAAACCTCAGAACATATACGTATGTCAACAATGTTAATATTCTCCTGACTCCTGACTCCTTTCTTCTGATAACTTTGTAGAGACGTTCCATGTAACGTCTCTACACTGGTCACTGGTAGGAATCACTGTTTAAGTATCCTAACTGCCGACGGGCTTCAAATAGACCAATAGCAGCGCTGACAGAAAGGTTTAGACTGCGAACGCCTGGTTGAGCCATGGGAATGTAAACTCTCGCGTGACAAGCAGAAAGGACGGCTGGGGGTAATCCAGTTGTTTCGCTACCGAATAGCAACCAATCGTCAGCTTGAAATTGGTATTCGATATAGTTCGATTCACCTTTAACGCTAAAGCCAACCCAGCGTCCCCCCCGTTCTTGATGGTGGGTTTTGAAGCTGTCGAGAGATTCATGGTAATGCAAGTTGACGTATTGCCAGTAGTCTAAACCAGCTCGTTTCAAATAGCGATCGCTGATTTCAAATCCCAACGGTGCTACCAAATGCAATTCCGTCCCTGTCGCCGCACAGGTACGGGCAATATTACCAGTATTGGGAGGAATTTGCGGATGAACTAAAACGAGTTGAGGCATTCACAGCAAGTCAAAAGTCAAAAATTAAAAGTCAAAATGCTTAATTGGGGTGTTGCCTTCTCAATAGCACGATTCAGCCTTGAGTTCATGAATATATAGCTTTTTTAAATAAATGTAAACCGGTCACCATTGATTAAAAATTCTTAATATGTACGAGTAAGCAATCGGTAACAGATAACTATCAATTACCTATTACCAATCACCCATGACCACTACACCATTAGAGAAGTACAGAGCTTATCTTCCAACTCTAATTCGCGATCGCTCATTGCCTGGATAGATTGCATGATAATGCTTCTTGGCTCAAAGCCGTATGCATGAAGTTTCAACCACTGCTGAGCGGTGTTACCCTCGCGCAGAATTTTTTGTACGGGGGAAAGAAAACAGTTGAAGCCACGTTGCTTGGCGATCGCCCACACTTCCTGATATACTTCCTCAATCCAGTCTCTTGCTAAGATTTTTCTGCCGTCTTGCCAGTGAGTTAGCTGAGCGTCGAGGCTAGAACGGCTGACGGCGCTTTCGTTAGCAGCAGTAATAGCTAGCAAGTCTTCAGCGCGGGTTGTTGCTGGTAGGGTACTAGTTTCTAGCGGATCGAGTTGTGGATCTGCCATGAGCTGCAACAGCCGTGCTTCTAATAAAGCAGTGATGCTTAATAAAGCAATCGGATCGGTAACGAGATCGCAGATCCTTAATTCTAAACGGTTGAGGTCGTAGGGGCGGCGATCGCCATTCGGTCTTACCGATGCCCAAAGATGGCGGACGCTCTGCATTGTTCCTGCGGCTAACTGTTCCTCTACCCAGCGAATGTGATGAGCGTGGCTTTCAAACAGGGGGACGTGCGCGGGAGTTTGAGGAAAAACTGCCCAACGGGTGGAGTGATAACCAGTAGGTTCGCCGTCAATAAAAGGAGAGGAGGCGCTGAGGGCGAGGTACAGAGGTGCTTCGACGCGGATCAGACGACACGCTCGTAAAAGTAATTCCGGATCTTCAATCCCAACATTAATATGAATGCTAGCGGTAACAACTGTAGTACCGTAGGTCTTTTCAATATAGTCGTGGTATGGATTATTAGGGTCGGAACGGTAGAAGCGATCGCTCTCCCCTAAAGACAAAGTACTGCCAGGAATAAGCGTGTAATTGCCCAACTGCTTGAGATATTCCCGTAATTTGCGCCGAGGACGCAGCAGTTCGCACAACTGCCTTTCGTATTGAGTCGAGGGAGAAGTTATATACTCTACGTTACGGCTGTCTGGCTCTTTGGCAAAATTACCATCTAAATTTGCCACAATTTTGTCTGAAAGACCGACGACATCACCTGATGGTGTCCCCGTGTACATTTCAACTTCAAAGCCTTTTGATAGCAGCACGTCGTTCTCCTCGGCTTGCAGTGAGTAATTATTACGTCCTTCAGTCTATCCACATAAGGACAAGCTTGCATCTTCCTTAAAGTTCAGGGTTGGCAGCGTCCCAACAGCGGATTTTTTCTATCTGTAGTTAGGTAAAAAAGATAGATATATATATACAGATACATATATAAAGCATACTTCTTATCTTCATCCGATCGATCTATCGTTCCTGCCAGCCGAGCGACTTTATTAGATGTATTAGATGTATTAGATGCGTTTTTTCAGATAATTTTAGCTTTTTACATTAGTCATCTTTCTGTAAAAATAGATTAATCTAAACAGAGAGCTGACTTTTGATACATACGGTCTGCAATAGTTCCAGCCTGTAGGTTTCAGAGCAGGCGAATTCGATAGATCGCATAGATGAGATGCAATTGTTTTTCGTGAATAGACTGACTGCTGCTGGATTTGTCGCCGCACTCGCTGCTTTAATTGCTACAGGAGTAGTTTCATTACAAATTCCGGCTAAACAAAGCGAATCGAAACGCTGGGTAGACCACACCCATGAGGTGATCCAAGAGCTTGAAGGTATATCTTCTAATGTAAAGGATGCTGAAACCGGACAGCGCGGTTACCTAATTACTGGTGACGAACGTTATTTAGAACCTTATGAAGCTGCGATCGCTCAGATTGACGCACAGCTTCAGCAGCTGAAAACATTAACTGTGGATAACCCAACCCAACAGCGTTGGTACGAATTACTGGAGCGTCAGATTGATGCCAGACTTGGTTTAATCGAGAAAACTATTGCCTTGCGTCAAACAAAAGGGTTTCAGCCAGCAGTACAAGTTGTGCTTTCCGGTGAAGGCAAGCGGCGAATGGATAGCATTCGTCAAGTTATTGCCCAAATGAAACAGGAGGAGAACCGTTTATTAGCACGCAGAACTCAGGATTATGCAGCAAATGCCCAGACTACAAAGCAGATTTTGTTGCTGCTACTGGGAGGCAATTTAGCCCTAGTCTGCTTGGTTTTCTACCTAGTCAATCGCGATCTGGGCAAACGCCAGCAAGTCGAGCGGGAATTGCGCGAGAGCGAACAGCGGCTCATGAATGCTATCCTCGAAGCTCCTTTCCCGGCGATGATTCATGCAGAAGATGGCGAAGTCATTCAAATTAATCAAAGTTGGCAAGAATTGACAGGCTACCAACATGCAGAAATTCCCACGATCGCAGATTGGACGCAGAAAGCTTATGGAGAAAGAAAGGAGTTTGTTAAAGCAGATAGAGAAAAATTGTATGGCTTAAATAGCAGGCTGGCAGAAGGCGAATACGTCGTTACGACCAATACTGGTGAGGCAAGAACTTGGGATTTCAGTTCTGCACCTCTGGGTAAGCTGCCAGACGGCAGACGGACAGTTTTGAGTATGGCAGTGGATGTTACTGCACGCAGCCAGACAGAAGCAGCACTGCGAGATAGCGAAATCAAGTTTAAGCGAATCGTAGAATCGAATATGGTAGGGATCGTCTTCTGGAATACTAGCGGTGGCATCACAGAAGCCAACAACGCTTTTCTGCGGATTGTGGGATACACGCAGGAGGATATACAGTTGGGAAACGTGCGCTGGCAAGACATGACTCCGCCGGAATATCAACATTTAGATCGAAAAGCCTTGGCAGAGGTAGCAGCCAATGGTGTTTGCACTCCTTTTGAGAAAGAATACATCCGCAAAGATGGCAGTCGCATTTCTGTCATGTTGGGTGCAGCTATTTTAGACGGCTGTCAGGACAGGGGAGTTGGCTTTGTACTTGACATTACAGAAACCAAACAATTAGAAGCTCGATTGCGGCAGCAAGCGGAAGAATTAACGGCTGCAAACCGCATGAAAGACGAGTTTTTGGCAGTTGTTTCCCACGAGATCCGTAACCCGCTCAATTCAATCCTAGGTTGGGCTGAGCTACTGCTAAATCGTAAGTTAGACGAGAAAACTGTTGTTCGTGCAACTGAAACAATTCATCGCAGTGCCAAGATGCAAGCACAGATGATTGAGGATCTGCTAGACATTTCGCGGATCGCGCGCGGCAAGATTCAACTAAATGTTGATCCGGTAGATTTGGTATCTTTAATTTCGGCAGCAGTCGATCGCGCGCGTCCGGCAGCCCAAAAGAAGCAGATTGAGATTTTAGAACTCAATTCTTTAGAGTCTCTAACGGTTTGTGGAGATTCCAACCGCTTGCAGCAGGTATTTGGCAATCTAATTTCTAACGCGATTAAGTTTACTCCTCAAGGCGGGCAGATCGCGATTGAATTAGAAAGCAGAGATTCCTCGGTATGTATTCGAGTCAGCGATACTGGCTGCGGCATCAGCGCGGAGTTTTTACCCTACATATTCGATCGCTTTCGTCAAGGTGGTGACAAGCACGCGCGATCGCATGGAGGATTGGGATTGGGACTGGCGATCGTCCGGCAATTAGTAGAATTGCATGGGGGAACTATCCAGGCGGAAAGTCTCGGTACGGGACAGGGGGCAACTTTTACAGTGAACCTACCGCTAATAGCAGCAAACGAGAGTGCCAAAATAGGAGATGAAACTGAACGAGAAGCCCCATCCCTCCAAGGGTTACACGTACTGGCTGTGGACGACCAAGTTGATACGCTAGAGTTATTGAAGGCTATTTTAGAAGACTATGGAGCTAGAGTCACAACAGTCGCATCCAGTGCCGAGGCACTGGATGCGATCGCTAGATCGAGATTTGACATACTGCTGAGCGATATTAGTATGCCTCAAGAAGACGGCTATACTCTGATTCGCAAGGTGAGAACTTTAGAAGCAGAACAAGGCAGTCAACAAATTCCTGCGGCAGCAATTACTGCAAATGCCAGAGAGGAAGATCGGACTCAAGCTTTGAGCGCGGGATTCCAACTGCACCTGCCCAAACCCATCAATCCAGAGGAATTGGTTGCTGTGGTGGCACGTTTGAGCGGGCGCAGTCTTCAATCGAATACTTAATCTATCTTCTAGAACGTCTGCGGAGGCGATCGATCGTTACGGCAACAATAATGACTAAACCCTTGACAACTAGCTGCCAGAAGAAGGACATATTCAACAGAGTGAGTCCGTTATTCAGGGTAGCAATGATTAACGCACCGACTAGAGTTCCCCAAATCGTGCCAATCCCGCCAGAGAAGCTAGTTCCGCCCAAAATTA
>ERZ1066119.989-NODE-989-length-16994-cov-5.812799_pt1 | contig 16994 bp, 35 predicted proteins | sample MGYA00382766_ERZ1066119 | MGnify/ENA primary metagenome ERZ1066119 (study PRJEB33369, sample SAMEA5778349) | biofilm metagenome | biome: Industrial cooling water; feature: Water cooling tower basin; material: Biofilm | place: United Arab Emirates | collected...
ATCCGTCGGGTTTGCGATTTCCAGTTGTCGGCACTCAGGGTGCGTCATCAAACCATCAGATGCCTCAAAGATGAACCCCGGCACGCCGACCGCTTCCTCAACAATGATGAGAATAGGTGCAGTATGTTCGCCCTGAAAGCCTTCGCCATTCTCTGCGTTCAGCGCCTGAATAAAGTGGCCCGTGTCATTGTTCGGATCGCGCACAAGGCCGCTTTCCAAGATGGTGCCAGGTAACTTCTTCTCGCGCCGAAAGCGCTTAATCTGCTTGAATGTAAGCCCCAAACACTGTTTCCAGGTCGGGGCTGTGATGTAAACAATATGTTCGTCCCAGCAGTCATACCACCAACACGCAGCAATGGCGGCGGTAAAGGTTTTGCCAATGGCGTGCGATGCCTTTGCAGCCGTGCGGCGATGGCGAGCAACGGAAAGCAATATCTCTTTTTGTTCGGGCGTCAAATCCACACCTAACACATCGTGCGCATAGCCGATAATGTCGGTTTGGTATTTGAGATATGGATTTTCAAAATGCAGCAACGAATCAAGCTCTGCGCGCTCTTGCTCGCTCAGCAAGGGCAGCAATTCGCTCCACTCGTTCGGTGTCGGTAAGTCCAACGTCTTCATGTTGAATCGGCCCGCCATTCTTACCCGTCACTTCGGCCCTATCCGTAAACAACTTGTGATAGCGCCCCAACTTCTCTAAAGCCGCCTGCGCATCATGTATCGTAACCTCGACCTCAACCTCTTCCCATTCATCACCCTCTTTGAGCGACGTGCGAGTTTTGGTCTTGAGCTTCTTTATCAGGTGCAGGTTCGCACGCGCCTCTTCTGTGCTTAGATTGAGCTTTGGCGCTTCGCCTCGCACCATAAATTCATCTTGCGGCAAAAACGACACAAACGAACCACGCGCATGGTCTGCCAATCGCATCAGCACTTCGGCAGCGCTCATGCCGTGAGTACTCACAAATTCTGAAATAAAGTTTTGAATTTCAACATTTTTCAACAGTCGCGCGCCCTGAGAATACGCTGTCTTTTCGCTGTAACCGGCCACTAATGCGGCTCGTGTCGCGTTCCAATCCTTGACATATTCAAAGGCGAACACCTGTTGTTGTGGCGACAAACCGGAAGCATTCGGCTCTTGCTCCTGAGCCTTTGGCTTTACGCTTGGCTTCCGTGTTGTGTTTTTCGCCTTTCTAACTGCCATATCTCTACTTCCCACCGACCCCAAAACAGAAAAGAATCAAGCGCCTGAAAACAATTTTTTCATCAAGCAATGTGCCAAGTCCTGCGTGCACGATTCATTGCGTTCGTTCAGTTCATTAATGACCACATCGCGCAAAATGGCCTGTTCCTCGTCAGGCGTCATCTTGTTGATTGTGCCGCGCGCGAAATCGGATAATGGTTTAAAAAACGCGTGAATCAGTTCATGTAACAAAACTTCGAGCCGATCATTGTTGGGGCACTTAAAAAATCCAGCGCAAATATGAATGTTCACGATTCTTTGCCCGTAATCAATGCCGCACGATGCGAGATTATCACCGTCATCGCTATTAAAATTGACGGTCGCATACTGACACCAGTTCGGCAATAACCATTCCAGGGTATCAAGTAAGGGGCGCACGGCATCAAGGATGTCATCCGGCCATTTGCCCATGTATTCAAATTTGCCGACTCGCAGCGATTCACAATTCATAAACGACCCTTTTTTCTATCCAACATCAACCGATACCGCGCCTCTGCGGGCGTTGCGCCAAATCCGCAATAGCCTTCCTGTAAGTTGTGCCCTAAGAGCGCGCACCAACTGTTACCGTCCATGAAGATGCGAACTCTTTTATGTTTTGGTTTTTTCGTCATCCTCATCTCACCTCACACTCAGTCTGCGGCGCGACCTGTTTCAACTTCTCACACAGTTCATGCACCTGCTTTTCCAGCGCTGTCACGCGCGCGCGTAAGTCGTTATTCTCGCGCTCCAAAACATCATTCTTCTTCTTTAATTCTTCTCGTTCGCTTTCAAGCTCTTTATTTTTTTCTTTCACGGCTTCGGTTTCTTTCGTGATATTTTCAACTAAGGCGCGAATAAGTTTTAGATCCTTCTCCAACTGCTCGATTTTCTGCGAATGCGCATCTGCCACATCCTTGTAAGAATCAGCCTCAGCCTCGATGTTCGATATGATGCTTTTGGTGCTGCGCCAGTAAACGCCCCACAAAATGCCGCCAGTTGTCAGCAGTGACGAGCCAAAGCCCACCATGACCTTGTGAAGCTCATCAAGGCTGTCGGAAGTGAGCGCGAGGCCAACCAGCGTGCCCAACCCAAACGCCACTAAAAAGCGTGCTGTGCGCAAAAGCGCCCGGATTGTCTCGCCGCGCTGCTGCCTCGTCATCCATTCCCGCCTGATAGTAATTTCATGACTTTATGATTCAACATCTGTGTCAGCCTTTGCGTGTGGCGCTTGGTTCTTACTCGGCTTCGGTAAAATCTACGTAATAACTTTTGCCAACTTCAAATACATCTTCTGTCACTGTCGAAAGCGTGATATTGCCATTTGGTGTAGCCGCGAAGAATTTTTTATTTTCTTCGGACGTATCAGAGACGGCCTGCAATTTAGCAGAGTACAAAAACGGATGCTCTGCTTTCCATCCTTTTGTTTTGCCGATTTCAACACACGTAAACTTTGCTCTTGTTGCCATCTTCTAAAATCTCCTTTTATTCAGCATCCGTGCCGCTCATCCACGCCCGCCACTTCGCATCTTCATTCGCCGTCATCGCCCGCATTCGCCGCGCCACGATGTGCCGCTTGCGCTTGTGTTCGCGGCGTTCCAACTCGCAGCGCTTTTCGTAGTTGTAGCGAAAGGAAAGCCATGCGAGTACTCGGCCCCAATTCATTTGACGTATAATACCGGGCTTTCGTCACCCCAAGTGCCTTCGCGGGTGATTTCAACACCTGCGGCGCTCAGGATTTTGCGCACCTCTCCCCAATGAGCATCGCCGCGCTTTTCAGCATGAACGCGCACCGGCTGATCGCCATGCACGATAATAACGCTGTTTTGTGGCACCGCAACGGGATTTTGCGTTACAGGTTTCCCTATGACAGGCCGATGCACCACAACGCCGCCTGCGCGCAACGCCTCGATTTCCGACGCGCTTAAAAGCCGCTGGACTTCTTCGTGCATGCCGTCTTTGCGCCGACGATAATCGCCGCCCCAGAAGAAACCATATTTTTTGAAGATCGGTGCGAGACGGCGAACACTGCCATAAGCACCAACCGGCGGTGGCGTGACACCCAGACCGTTTTGCTGTGGGTTGATGTCGAACGCCGTACCGAAAGCATGGTTCGACGGCGTGCGCGTGCTGCCCCTGACCATGCGTGGATTAAAAGAACCGCCCCAGAAAATAATATCCTTGAGCAATCCTTTTTCTTCGATTTCCTCAAATGCGGCTTTAAGCTGCGCCGCCGCGCCCTTGAAAAACGGAATATCGCCATCCAGAACGCCGCCATAAGTCGGCACGCCTTTTAATTGGGGGATGTGAACGGTGACGATATTCTTATCCGCCCACCCGTCAAGCAGTTGGATGCGCCCACCGCTCAAAGGCACCCAGCGCACGGTTCCCACAATGGCGTGTTTGGTGACTTTAGCCATCTTGCCCGTCCTCATGAGTGCTCAGGATGCTGAGGTTTTCAGGCTCATCGCTCCTTTGAATAAACGGCTCTCCATGAACCGGCTCCGAAAAACCAAACGTACCTATTCGTGATGCCAACGGTTCCAGCCTTGGAATTTTTGACGCGACTTCAGCGATGGCCTTTGCCTTGAGAGGCTCAACAATCTGGTCGCGCTGCGTGGTGATCTTCCCCCAACGCGCCATCAGGGAGCTTACGACAACGCCAATACCAGAGCCGCTTGCAATAGTGCCCCAAATGGCAAATATTGGCGCTTTGAAGGCTTTGGCATCTTCAATCGGCAGAACGCTATTGGCCAGCCAGATCAGCCCAATGACAGCAAAGGGGCCAAGAACTACAGACGCAATGAGCACTTTTGACGAGGCTGTTGCCAATGTGCTCTTGATCGGCTCCAAAACATTATTACCCATTCTTGAAAAACTCCTTTGGCCTTAGCCACTAATTAGGCTCGGAATATCTCTTGTCCTGAACCGCAACCTCTGCCGTGCAGCGAGGGTCATCGTCAGGGCCACCGTAAAAACGAATGCACCCCGCGTCGAAAAGACCGCGCTTTTGCAGGTACTCCGCCACGGCATCGCGCAATTCATGACTTTCAAGCTCGACTGTAATTTTCATTTCACCTGCTCACAATCACCGTCGCATCGTCGTTCAAAACTTCCATTTTCAAACCGGCTTTGCGCGTCATGCCCCACAGCGGCGCAACCGCCTTACCGTCACTGCCGATTCGCGCGCCCTCGACACGCCGCCCGGCGATGAATGCCTGCCCATTCGCCCAGTGCACGTAAAATCCCAGGCTTTGCCCGAATTTGCGCACCGGGAACCACAGATGCGCACCGTCGCTCTTGCCCTCGCCCAGCAGCGTTTCCCACAGATGTACGCGCTTCGGGCCTTCAATCACAACCGGCACAGCCAGCGGCGTCGGATCGGGCGCTGGTACGGGTGTTTTTGCGTCGTGGCGGCAACCTGCCAAAGCAAGCGCCGCCACGAACACAACGGAGGAGAGAAGATGAAGAGTGAGAAGTTTTTTCATTGGTCGTGATGCCCCACCGCGCCGAAATCAAAATGCTCGCGCCGATTCTCCATCGCTCTGATTGCCTCATCCACGCGTCTCTGCTCGCGCTGCTGCCGCCACGTTTTCATGGGGTGCAGCGCGCGATACAGCAGAAGGCGCAGATGCTTCATTTCTCGGCTCCGTAATTCTCGATGCTTTCAATGTAGCCGTCGGGCACATCAACCTCTGCCTCGCGCTCAATCGCCCGTTGTGCCGCATAACGCGCGCTTTCCATCACTGTCAGGCCACCGTCAGCGAATCGAGTACTCGCATCGCGCCCTTCGCGCTCGGCTGCAACCGCCGCCGCAATCTCGCGCTGAACCAGCGGCTGTTTGAATGATGCCGCTTTGAGAAAAGTCTTCTGTGCGTCGTTGGTCGTCATTTTTTTAGATAACCCGCCCGTGCGCCTTGCAGCGTAGAGGGGCGGGCCGTTAGGACAGCTTTTAGGCCGTCGGCTTGCGGATGCTATCCACAAGGTGGAACAGTGCGTCTTTAACCCTCGTCCGCTCTTATCCAGCACGCGTCATCGCAATGCGCGCCGCGCAACTCATCACGATGTCTTAAGCCGGATAGCCGCTCGCCGGTCGCGCACACGTGAGCCGTGATTGTGCCATCGCCCTGAATCGAATGGATCAGCGCGCGGTCGTAGTGGCCACACTCCGCCACGACGTAAATCGCATCGCCGACTGCAACATGAGCACTCATGACAAAAGTAGCAGCGCGACCCGCGAGTATGAACGGCACCGGCACGACGCACGCAAGTCGCTAAAACCGGCGCTTTGGTTGCGCGCTGCTTACTTTTATTGTAGCCATTTACGTGCAGAAAATAGCGTTTAAAATTAGTAGTTTTTAAAAACGAATTGAAAGCGAACCAACTTTTTTAGTTTTGGTCTTGAATCGGCGGCGCAGTCCTTTTCCAGCGAAGATATTCAGCGACCACGGCGGCGCGCTCTTCGGCTGTCATTCGGTAACGGCTGCGGCGGCCAAGCACTCGGCGACATAGCCCTTGCGCCCAGCGCTCTGATATTTGAAAGCTGTTCGCTATGTCGGCGGGCGTGTATTCACGCGGATTTGCGACTGTCATGATTCACCTGCTTTTTGTGGCTCCTGGATTGGCTCAATCTTTCAAGCTGCGCCACTTATCGGGCATTGGAGCGGCTGCGGTTTCGCTTTCAACTAACCGAATCAAACTACCATTCTTTGCCGCCAGATACGCCGCGCACGCATCAGCTTCGTGCTCCGTGAGAGTGTGTGGATAATTGAATTGTTCCCGGATGGCGGCATTGACTTCATCTTTGGATGCCGTCTTTTTACCAGTCGCAGCCTCTTTGCCTTCTGCGGGTGTTACCCATTCCGTCGGCACTTTGGCTAATTCACACACGGAAACCACAACGGCTTTAGCCATTGCCATGCACGCCGCCGCGCGGTTGCTTTTCGATCCGCCCGGCGGCACCCGAAGGCGAAGCCGTAGGGTGTCCGTTGCAGCGTTTTGTTAGACGGCGGTTTACGACTTTGGCGCCAAGCTCGGATACAGACGAAAAAACTTGGCCCACGCCGCCCGTGATGCCGACTGGCGCGGCACTTTGGCCGTGACCGGCAATCGCCGCATTTCCTGACCACAACACACTGAGCGACTGCCCGTGCCCTTTTTGAACCACGAATGAGACGAGAATACACGTCTGCACACTGGGCAAAACTTTTTGCGTGGCCCGTGCAGATGCCAATAATGCTGGCGCTCGCCAACGTAATGTTCCGTGTTTTGTTCTTTGTTTCGTTTCATTTGTTCTACCTCCAGAAACGCCGCGCGACGCCGCCTAACACTGAGCTAACCCGCGCCACTGGCGTCGGGTTGAGCGACTCGTTGTAACGATGTTACTGTCAAATCAGGTGGAACAATCACAAATCCACCTACAAGTTTCAATTCTTTGATGGAATTTATTTCTCGGAGCGCTTCACGCTGTTCGGGGGTGGTTTCGGTCAGAAAATAAACCATCGCGCCGTCGCCCCAGCCTGCATCCCGCACAATTTGAACTGCCTGTTCTATTGTCATAATTTCCTCCAAGTTTCGAGCAGCGTTACAACGACTAAATTCACCCGCAACCGAAAGCGTAGGGAGGAACGACCGAAGCTGTAGGTTGTCGTGGTGCAATGCCTTGTTGTGTTGCAACGCGATCAAGTGTTAGCCAAAAGTGGCTTTTACAATCACGCCATTTTCGATATGCACATTAAGACGATTCATGTTCAAATCCGCTGTGCCGAAGTATTGTTCTCCGTCTCGGCTGCGAACCCGAAACTTGCCACCGCCTTGAACCACTACGTCACGGACCGCTTCCTCTGTCTGCCCGATGACACTTTCGAGCCACGCGGCTCTCTCATCTAAAATAGCTTCTTCGCTCATCAAAACCTCCCGCCTGCCGGTAAGCAGGCTTGCAGCACAACGACCAAGCTCACCCGCCGCCGGAAGCGTAGGCTGTAGCGAGGCACGAGCGAAAGCCGAAGCTGTAGGCGGTCGGGTGCAGCGCCTTGTTGTGCTGCTGTTGGGACGCCGGAGCCGACACTGCCGCGTGGCTAAAGTACTTTGAGGCGAGCCGAAACGTATCAGCCGCCGAAACCCAAAACCTGCAAGCGAGCCGAAACGCCCCGACACGCAGAAACCAAAACCCGCACAAGAGCAGAAACGCCGCGCCACAAGAAACCCAAAAAGCCGCGCCTGAGCCAGCTACTTCCAGCCGCAGAAGCACCGACGCGAGTACTCGCATCCAACGCAGCCAACTATCAGCGACCGGAGTACTCCCGCCACGCGACGAACACGGCAGGCGCAGCAGCACAACGCCTAATTTCAGCCGCCAACGGAAGCGCCAGAGTGAGGCACGAACGGCGGCGCTGTAGTTGGTCGCGCTGCAACGATTTGTTGTGCTGCAACGCGACCAAGTTCTGCCGACGTGCTAACCACTACACTACGACCACATGGGCCGGTTGGAATCGAACCAACGCTTTCGGTTTGACGGGCACTATCCGTTATGCTACGCCTTGCGGCGGCAGGAATCGAACCTGCATCTCCGTCCTGAGCGTGCGGGCAGGAATTGAACCTGCTCGGTTAGGAGGCATCCGAGGCTTGCTAACCACACCTCGTCTTTTCTCGCCTGCGTGTCACCGTCCACGCCGCCGCACGCATATTAAATTGTAACAGCGACAGAAGCGCCGGACTTGCAGCACAACATCTGTTTATGCCGCAACTCTGTTTTTCGTTTAGGTTTAAGAATCAAAACCTGAACGCTTTTGCGATATTTTGTTCAATTTGACTTGCGGTATAATTCCACCCAAAGAGGGTTTTGCCGCAAGCCATCTACAACATCTCGACGCCAGTGTTGGGTTACAGGCGGTCGTCATCCAGTTCAGCGGGTGTGTCATCCTTGCTTTCCTTGTAATGCTTGCCACGCACTGGATTGCCCAGCCGCGACGGGTCGTAGTCGGTGCGCAGTGCGTCGGTGTCTGTCCCTGTGCCTGTGGTCGTAGAAAGAAACGGCATTGCCACAGCCTGCACAAAGTAACCCCACTGATGCCCTGACGTCGGCACAGCGCAGACGCCGCCTATCAAGACGTAACCGCGATTTAGATGGTCTTGAACCATACGCTCCAAATCTTCTTCTTCGGATGCTTTTAAAACAGTGTAATTTTTCATTCGTTGCCACCTAAGATTTCAGAAAGGCCACAAGTGCATGGATCGTCATTGCTTTTCCAGTTGATGATATTTTCAAACAACTGCGGGCACTCCGATTCGTGTTGCGCGTATTCTTTTAACTGCTGAATTTTGCGCTCTTTGGCTTCCAGTTGAGATAAGAGAAAATCGATGTCGCTCCTCGCATTGTAAAAAAACAACATATCATTTCTACGGTTATCGCTTTTCGGGAACTGTGCAATAACGCGAATGAGTGTTGCATGTTCGCCATTGCGAAAAACATGAGGCGTATGGGATCGCAGTTGTGCGCTCGTAATTTCAAATGGATGTTGCGTCGCATTCTGCAAACGCTCTCGAATCTCTTGGATCCGCTTTCCCTGTGTTGGTTGATTACTCATTTGTCCTCCATCGGCTCATACAAATTGCTTCGCAGCTTGTATCCCAGTGCTTTTCCAACTCGTACCATTGTTCTTATTGTCAGGTTTTGACCTCGCAACATTTTTGTGACTGTCATTCGGCTTACGCCCATGCGCCGCGCAAGCTCGGCCCTACTGACGTTTTTCGCCTCCATCATCGCAAAGATTTCATCGGCGATATCGTCTTGAGCACACGTGACCGCATGTTCAGGATTTGTTTCAATCTGCTCAATAAAAGCTTTGTGTCGCTCTATAATCACGCACTCGTTGTGAGTACTCATTTTCCCTCCGATTCCCTTTGAATCTGCTGTAGAAACTCGTTAATAGCTTTTTGTGCATCTTCGTCGCGGAATGGTGCATTTTGAATGTCTGAACCTTCAATGTCTCGCACCATTTCAGAAAGTGAATCTACACAAATATGTCGCTGATTGCGCGCTGCAATTTTAGCCAGCAGCGGCAGGTTGGAATTGAGTTGTTCGAGTTCTTGTTTGCTCGCATCGAGTTCGCTCTTCATTACACGGAATTCAAGAGCCACACCGTCAATCGCCGGGTCTTGCAACAAGATTTCGTTCAGCCCGCAGGAACACACGGAATCGCTGATTTTTCCGCAACCCTCCATGTGTTGTGCGTATTCCACCAACGCTTTGTATTTCTTAGCCCATGTCGCATCCATGTGATGCTGGCCATATTCGTAGTCGGAAGATGTCTGGCGCGCCATCAATTCGTTTTCTACTTCATCGAGAGCAGAGAGAAGCACCTCCACATCTTCGTATGTAACGTATTTTAGCTTTTGCTTGATTTTTTCAATTCGTTCGTTGTGAGTGCTCATTTCTTGCCCTCGCTGTAAAAATCAAACTGTCGGCACAGCAGGTGGAGCATCACCATGATGCGATATTTTGGCGACTTCCACTTTTCAAGCTCTGCGCTGTAGTATTCGACCGCGCGATGCCGCAACCGGCGCTCGTCCGCGATGACCTCGGCCAGCAGCCTGTTTTGTTCCTGCAAGCGCTCAATCTGGCGCAAGTAGGTTTGGCGCTCTGTGCTCGTTGGTGTATTGTGAGTGCTCGCTTCTTCGCTCTCGCCGCGTTTCCACGCGGGCCATGATTCAACTTTGCGGGCTGTTTTTTCAGCGTGCTCCCAAAAAGCGCGTGCCTCCAGTGTGTCTTTACGGGGAACGATGCTCATGTTGACTTCCCTTTGAGTTTCGGCGGCGTGCTGCGACTGCTCAGTCGAGGCAACGCAATTGGTTTTAGAACCGCACCGCACTGGCGACAAAAGAGTGTCCCGTCACCCTTCTTGTATATTTCATGCTGCCCACGGTCGCGGCACACTTGGGCGTAATCTGGTTGTTGAGTGCTCATGATGAATGCTCCAGTGTCTTTGGCTCTTTCGATGGTGGTTGCAAGGGAATTACATGTTTTGAAGGCTTGCTCCAAAAATGGCCGCAAGTGTTACATTTGTAAAACATCATCGCACCACTGCCATACCAGCAGCGAATGTTGATTGATGGGCAGTTGGGGCAAATGTATTTCATGTTGTTTTCTCCAATTCCAGTTGTTTGGCAATCTCAATGGCACGATTCAAAAGATGCTGAAAGTAGGGCATCGCATCAAGATCCAAAAACGTCTGTGGCGTTTGGATGTGAACACTACCTTGTGTATTGGATACCCAACATCCCGGCAAATCCACGTCTGCATAATACAGAAAATAGATTTTCCCCAGGCTGCCGCCACTGCGTTCTTCGATTGTGATTTCTGGCAACTCATTTGGTTCACTCATTGTTGGCCTCGCTTTGCGAAAGGCGCTGCAAGCGGTTAATTTCGTCGGCGATGAGCGCACCGGCGTTCACTAAATTCTCAATGACATCACGGTCAAACTTGAAAGGCTCTCGAAAAGGCCAGGCATGTTCACTGGCAACGGCGTCTTGAATTTCCTCGTCGCTTTTGAATGCGTTGAGAGCCACAACAACACCAGTTACAGCATAGTAAATAGCCGCTTGTGTTAATTCAAACCGTGTGTGTTGCGCGTCGTGCTCAGGCGTCCAACCCTTTTTGGTGTTTCTTTTCTGCTTTTCCGCAATCAACTCAATTCCTGTTTTCATCGCCATTCAACCTCCATTTTCACCTGCACCACTTCGCCCGTGAGCGCGTAGTAGCAGATGCGTGACAGTTCGAGTGCGGCTTCACGTTCATCTAAAGTAAAAATCCATGTTGGGCCGCGCAACTCTTCTCCGCGAATATCCCCAAATGACTCAAGGGCATCTTTCATTCGGCTTAAAGCAAGGTCGCCGCAATTCATCAAAACCCCGTCTTTCAGCCGCCACGCTGCCACCAAGTCACTGCAATACTTGCACTGCGGCTCAGGTGTATTTGACCATGATTGCTGCCACACATTGCTTAATTGCAAACCGTTGACGTAATCAACTGCTTCTTGAATCGAACATGATTTAGGCGGCACTGTCGGCTTCGGCTCCAACGCCTGCGCGATTTCTTCATTCAGTTGCTGCGGTGTGAGTACTCGTGTCATGGTTGTAATTCCTTTAATGCCTCGGCCAGTTCGTTTAATTCATCACCCAGATCAACGAATCCGTCACAATACGCAACATCGCGCGCTTGTTCCACAAATCCAATTCGCTTCTCAAACTTTCGCCAAATATCCTTCTGGTATTCACCAACAGCAGTTTTTTGTTCGTCTGTGAGTACTCGCATTATTCTCCTTTAGCAGCTTCTAAAAAGTGCTGCATCCAATCGTCCGCAGTCTTCGCTTCCTCGTAAGTTTGGTCACTGTCCGCAATGCGCTCGCACGCCAATCGTAGGGCCGCTTCCATTTCCTTTTTCCCTTCGGCCTTACCATCATTGAAGGCCGATTCCAAACCAGCAAAAACGTCTGTTGAGTTAAACATTTGATTCTCCCTTCATCGCGGCATCCAGCGCAGCCAGTGCGCGAAGAACATCTTCGCACAAATCACATCTTTGAGGCAGGTATGAGCCACACGCGCCACAACTGGTATCTCTCACGCGCTCAAGAATCTTATACATCTCTTGCACCGCGTCTGATTGCAGCACCTTTGCCCGTTCATGCGCGCGGACAGCGGCTTCAAACTCATCAAACGCCCATGTGAGCGATGGGTTTGTTTTTATGAGTGCGTTGCGCCAATCGTAAAAATCCTGCTCCAACTCTTTCAAATCACTGATCATGTCTTGCTCCCGATACGCGATTTCATGTCGCCTAATCTTCACGCGAGTAAATAAGTTCTCCGTTCAAAACTACATCGTGGATGCAGTCATGCCCGAACCTCAGCACAAAATCGTTTAGCTTTCCGTATTGATTGAAGTCGTAACGATAAATGTTGTCGCGGTCGCCGCCGATGCCAATTTTCAGGCGGCAATAATCATCGCGTTTAGCCAGTCGCCAATACAGCACGTATTTGTTGTAGCCGCAAAGCTCCAAATGACAGTCACCGTAATTTTCCAAAATCCACACCAGAGATTTCATTCCCATCTCATCCTCCAATTTTGCATCCGCGCTGGGCGGCTGAGTACTCACTTCTCGCCTTCCTGCGCTGCTATTACAAGCAAAACTTCCAAGTCCGCCTCGGCTTTGGCAAGCTCGCTTTTCATGCGCTCAATGACGCGTTTTTGTGCATCAATGATGAACATATAAGCCTCGTGCTTAGTGGGAAACCAGTTGCCGTTCCATTCAGGGCGAAAACCTCGAATATACAGCTGACTACGAAACTTCCCATCGCTGCACTTATAAATCTCCCGGATGACATTATCCTCCGCAGCTACAACCCTGATTTCCGTTGGTTCTTTGCTGTGCTCGAAGGCGTGCCACCAAACCGCCGCATTGTCGTAATCTTCCTGCGTGTATTGCTTGCTCATTTTCAATCTCCTTTGTGAGAACTCGAATCATCTTTTAAAAGCTCTGCGACCTGCAAAACAACATCGTCAGAAACTTCGCTCCATCTCGTGTTGTTGATTTTATAGAGAGCTTTCTCGCGCGCCTGATAGTCGCTCAGGGCTTTGAGATTCGCCTTAGTTGGTTCGATGAGCTTTGTGTCCGAATCGCCACGCTCGCGACCGTTGCTTTTGTTGAATCGTGCTTCATGTGCGAGGCGGTAACCGCGCGACACAACAACCTGAGTGTTGGTCAGCTTTTTGACTTCACCAAGCTGCCAGCAATGCACCCCAGGGCGCGTCAACAGTCCTTCAACTTCCACAATCACCTTGTCACCGGTCTTCAGGTTTTCAATCCATTTCAAATTGTTCATCTTCTCTCCTTGTGAGTACTCACGCCTCGACTAAACACTTTGTCTTCATTTCTTCAAACCAATCCGAAATTCCGCCGTGTGCAATAATTGCCTGACACTCCTCGTCGTCGCTTAGAATGCCAATGAATTCACGCATCACACACTCAAGATCGCCATTTTCAAAACAATCATGCAATGGCGCATCGTGCCCCGCGCGGAGTTGCGGGTCAGTTTGCTTGTGCTTACTTTTGAAAATTTCAGCGGCACGTTTCGCTTTTCTTTTTGGTGTCCAACCGTCCACGCAAATGCGATTAAACATCCTCTCTCCTTCGTTTTTAGCGCCTGTTTCATCCAAGTCGCTCTATCCATTCCGAAACACTCAGGCGCCTTCCGTCAACGCTTTTTGCAAATAGACGCGCGCCACTGGCCCATGAATCTTTCGCCCACATCCCTTTTGGCGCACGCCCACAAGTCCCTAAACGCGGCTCTCCGGCATCCTGCCATGCCTGAAACTTGCGCGACGACGTTTGCTTAAAATTCATCTCGATCTGCAAAAGCAACTCGCGCGTTTCAGGACGTGACACGGCTTCTTTAATTTCGTCTTCCTGCATGAATGGACAAAACACGCAACTCGATTTATGGACTTCACCCCAGCCCGATTCACGGAGATATTCAATGCAATCAGCACGCGTCATGCCTAAAAATTGCAATGGGTACGCAAACGAATGGCGCGTTTTTTTACCTGTACTTCGCACAGTAAAACGCTTGCTACGCTTTTCTTCATCTGCCTCGATGCCAACGTACCACGTAATATCTTCGCCTGGAAATCTTTGCTCAGCCCACCGTTGCATCACTTCGCCTTTGAACTTGAGACTGCAAACATGAGAGCCGCCAGGCAAAAGTGGCACAACGCCCAAACGCGTTATCCATTCCGTGATTGTCTCCCTGCTGCCCGTGCCTGAGCACTCGCCTTTGCGCACTGTAACGAACTCAATTCCCGCTTTTTCACACGCGCTTTTGGCGCGCTCAATGTTCTGATAGGTTTCAGGCCATTCTGCGCCCGGATCGGCGAAAACAACAGCATCCACAGGCGAGATATGCGGGTGGCCTTCAAGAAGAATCAGTAAGAGTGCGGTTGAATCCACGCCTCCACCAAAAGCAAGAATGTTTTTCATTGTGAGATTTTTAGCGCCTGTTTCAGCGCTCTCGTGGTTTTTATCACCTTCGCCCCAATCGCGCGGAATAAGCCGGTTTCTGCGCAAATGCGGCCTATTAAAACAACTTGGCGCGTATTCGCTTTGCGTAGCCCGTCATCACTTCGCCGCTTGTCGGGCATATCAAATGTGGAAACGGTTCAGGAAGCGCCGACTTCGTTGTTTTTCGCGTGATTTTTATTTGTTGCTGTTGCTTTTGTTCAGAAGCCCGCTGGCGACGCCGACGGCGCGCATCAACGGATTTTTGCCTGGAGCACGTGTCGCAATACTTTCGATTGCCATGTGCGACTGGTAAAAATCGCTGGCAGTCCTCACATCTTTTGTCGTTCATCCCTCACCTCCTGCAATTCGTCTTTAGCTTCACTAAGTTGCCGCGTGAGTTCGCGCACGTCGTAAATCATGGTCACAATCGCATCTACATCGTTGGTGGCAATGATACGCTCAGCGCGCTCGATGTCGCGGCTGGTGATGTGCTTTAACGCCACGCCGCGCGGATTTTTGATGATTTCGAGTTCCATTAGTAATTCCCTTGATGCAAGGAATCGAAGCGCTGCAAGTGCGCCTGCCAGAGCAATTTGACCGTGCCTGTCGCCCCACTGCGATGCTTGCGAAAAATTATTTCCGCGATGTTGTCGTCCGGCGATTCCGCGCCCCACTGTGACACGCCCGGCGAGCCTTTTTTGCGATAGTAACTATCGCGATAAACAAAGGCCACCACATCCGCCGCAAACTCAATATCGCCCGATTCCCGCAAGTCCGAAAGCACGGGCCTTTTGTCCTCGCGCTGCTCAACCGAACGTGAAAGCGACGCCAGGGCCATCACGTGACACGCGTTTTCCTTGGCCATCTCTTTAAGCGCGTTGGTGATTTCGCCGACTTCCTGCACGCGATTATTCGTATGCCGCCCTGTCTCTTTGTCGCCATGCGCCAGTTGCAGATAGTCCACCATGATGACGGCGAGGTCTCCCACTTCGCTGCGCAACCGGCGAGCCTTGGCGCGCATTTCAAACGGCGTCAACCCGGAAATGTCATCAATGTAAATCGGCACATTGCTGCTAATCAGGCGCTCGGCTGCCGATGCCACTCTTTGCCATTCCTCGTTATGCAGCCGCCCGCGTTTCAAATCGCCTGCATTCACCGCCGCCAGCGAAGTTATCACGCGCTCCACCAGCGACTTGTTGCTCATTTCCAGTGAATAAATCGCGACCGGCAACTTTTCGTAGAGCGCGATGTTGCGCGCCATGTTGAGCATTAAGGCACTTTTCCCCATGCTGGGACGACCGCCCCATATCGAAAGCTCGGAAGGCTGCAAGCCGTTGAGCAGCGCGTCTATGTCCGGGTAGCCGGTCGGAACGCCGCTCATGCCGTCCGAAGTGCGCCGCGCCTGAAAATCTCCCAGCAAGTCCCGGCATATCGAACCGATGTTGCGAAACTCACCGCGCTGCTGTCCAACTCCGATGCTATACGCGCTTTTCTGCCAGCTTTCAATCGCCTGCGGAAGCGGATTATCCGTGTCGTAAAAACTGCTGATCGCGCGCTCGGCCTGCTGTATCGCCTGACGCCGTAACGACAATTCCCTGACGGGGCACGCGTAGTACTCAATGTTTGCGGCACTGGGACACGATTCAATCAGCGCTGTGATGTAAGCCGCGCCGCCGATGGATTCAAGAATGCCGCGATTCCGGCACTCCGTGGCGACGGTAATCAAATCAGCGGCGGTTCCCACGTTGAATAAATCCACCACGACGATGAAAATCTGGCGATGAATTTCGCGGTAAAAATCCTCAGCCCGCAGCAACTCGATTGCGCGCGCGATGGCTTCGCGTTCCATCATCATCGCGCCCAGTGTGCTTTGCTCGGCTTCCAGCGACTGCGGCATCACGCGCTGATATGCGTCCTGATTTTTCCCGACGATGCTCGCTGTGTTCACGTGTCAACCCGTTCTTTAACCTAGTCTGCGCTGCAAAACATCAAGCGGATGCTCCCCGTCGTCGCCCTGCGCTTTTTCTGCACTCCAGCGCTGCGCTTCCTCGCGACGCTGGCGTATCTCCGCGTCCACCGCCGTGCCGTGCTCTATTTCGGCGGCGGCTTTTTCGTACTCCAGAATCAGGTCGTGCACCGTCGGCATAAAAGAACTGATGCCTTTTTGCCGCCGCGTGTCGCACGCCCGGTTGTAGCACCACAGCAAGCTATCGGCGTCTAATCCACGCAGGGTTAAAGCTTCTGTCCACCGCTGGAGCTGCTTCTGCTGCGCGATGCCCACCGGCAGCGAGTGCGAGAACTCCGCGTGCATCCGCTCCAGTATCTCGCTCACCGCCCGCGCCATAGCCATCGGTGAGGCATTCGAGGCCGTCGTAATACGGGTCGTATTCGGTCTGTTGGGCGGCAAGGGCTGCATCGCAGCGGCGGCGGAATTCGGCGAGGCGCTCGTAAGATTCGTTCTGTTGTTCTGCATGAGTTTTCACGTCCTTGCGGTTCAAAATGGCTTTGATGCGGTTTTGTATCTGCGACGGATACGGTGCGGTCGCGTGGGGCCACATCTCGCCACAGCGACGAATTTGCTCGGGGGTGTAACCCTGCTCGTAAAGCGTGACCGCCGCGACCGCGACTTTGGTTTTCATCGAATGAGTAATCGCCGCCGCCTCCAACTGGCAAGCGTCACAGACCGCGAGAAAATGCGGTGTGCGGAACCGCGCGTCGTCGGCACC
>ERZ1066119.991-NODE-991-length-16950-cov-12.121278_pt1 | contig 16950 bp, 17 predicted proteins | sample MGYA00382766_ERZ1066119 | MGnify/ENA primary metagenome ERZ1066119 (study PRJEB33369, sample SAMEA5778349) | biofilm metagenome | biome: Industrial cooling water; feature: Water cooling tower basin; material: Biofilm | place: United Arab Emirates | collected...
CCGCCGGCTGGGTGGTGGGCGCAGCGGGCGGGGCGGGCGCCTGCGCGCCGGCGGCCGCCGCCGTCAGCGCGAGCGCGGCGGCGAGGCCGGCGCGGCGCAGGGAGTCAGTCATCGTCGGACGGTTCGGTGAGGAGGACGAAGGGGACCTTCAGGCTCTCGCGCAGCAGGTACGTCCACGCGAGCCGGGGGTTGGCCGAGATGGGGCTCGTGGGGGTGGGCGACGTGTACGCGGTGATGCCGAAGCGCCGCGCGAGCACGCCGAGGCGCAACATGTGGAACGGATCGCTCACGAGCACGGCCGCCGGCGGGCCGTCACGGGGCCCCGCCGCCGTACCCGCGGCGGCCGGGGCGGTTCGCCGCATCTCCCCGAGCAGCGCGGCCACGGCCCGCAGCGAGGCGGCGGTGCTCTGCCCCTCGCTCTCGAGGAGCACGGCGGAGTCGGGGACGCCGTGCGCCACCACGTAGCGGCGCCCCGCGGCGGCCTCGGTGCTGCGGTCGCCCGCGCGCGCGCCGCCCGTGACGATCACCCGCGGGGCGATGCCGCGGCGCCAGAGCGCGACGGCGTGGTCCAGCCGCGCGCGCAGCACGGGCGACGGCCGCCCGTCGTACTGGGCGGCGCCGAGGACGACGATGGCGGCGGCCGGCCGCGCGCCGTCGTGGTGCGCGGCCGTCCACACGGCGGCCAGCGTCCCGAGCCACGCCGCCCCCACCACCGCGGTGAGGGCACCGAGCGCCCGCCGGGTCGTCCGCCCGCTCACGCGCCTCGCCCCGCTGCGGCCGCCCCGCTCACTCGGCCAGGTTGAGCACCGACAGCCAGAACACGTCGAACCGGAGCCGGTGGTTGGCCTCGGGCTCGAGCGCGGCCTCCCCCGCGAGCCCGTCGACGAACGCGACCGTGACGTCGGCCAGCAGCGGCGCCGGTAGCCGCGGCGTGAGCGAGAGCGCGCCGAAGAGCTGCTCAACGGTCCGCGCGGCCTGGGCGCGGCGGGCCGCCCGCGACCGGCGCACGGCGGCCCGCACCGCGTCGCCGCGCTCCTGCCCCAGGTCGACGAGAGCGCGGATGCTCCCGGCGGCCAGCTCCGCGTCCAGCCAGCGCCAGAGCGCGTCGAGGCCGCCGGTGGCGTCGGCGTCGGCCAGCGCCGCGTCCTCCCCGGCCACCAGGGCGTCGGAGAGCCAGTCGGCGAGCTGCGCCAGCAGCGCGTCGCGGTCGCGGAAGTGGTAGTGAATGAGCGCCTTGCTCACCCCGGCCACGCCGGCCACGGTCTGGAGCGACACCTGCGCGGCGCCGAGCTGCCCGGCCGCCTCAGCCGCCGCGGCGAGGATGCGGGCCGGGGCGTTCCCGCGCGGGGCGTTCCCGCGCGGGACGGCGGGCGCGGACGTCGGGCGGGCGCGGCGGGGCTGCGGCGCGGGCCGCGGGGCGTCGGGCATCGGCGCAAGATAAGGGCGCGTGCACGGCCGCCCCGGCCGTCGCCGTGTGGTGAATCCGCGGGGGCAGCCGGCCGACACTCGCCCAGGACGACGGATCCCGCCGTCGCTGCTGCCCCCTCCGGCCGACCGCCGCATGCTACCCCTCCGTCGTCTCCCCTCGGCCCCGCGCTCCGTGCTCCGCCGCGTCCTCGGCGCCTCTGCCCCCGACGCCGACCTGCAGGCGGCGGCCGACGCCCTCTACGCCAGCCTCGAGGGCGGCGCGCGGGTCGCGGACCCGCCGCTGGCGGTCTACGCGGACGGCCGCCTGCGGCGGGCGAACGCGGGGGCGCTGGGCCGCGTGCCGGCGGCCCTTCGGGACGGCGCGGGCGCACTGCGGCCGTTCGTGGCCCCGACCGCGTTCGGCCAGGTGGCCGCCCTCGTGCGCGAGACGCAGCGGCTGGGCCGCGCCCTGAGGGCGCGGGCGACGCTGGTCGCGGTCGTCCTCCCGACCACGGTCGCCGGACCCGTCCAGGTGGTCGCGCGCCCGGTGCTGCGCAGCGCGGTCGTGAGCGGCGCGGCCGACGGCGCTGGCGGCCCCGAGGGGTGGGCCGAATCGAGTGTGACGGTGGCCGCGGGGCCGGCGGCGATGCCCGAGCCGCTCCCGCCGCCGCCGGCCGCATCGCCCGCGGTCTTCGCGGACGCCGAGACCGGCCTGGTGAGCCGCGCGCTCTTCATGGACCGGCTGGAGCACGCCCGGCACCGGGTGGCGCGCGCCGCCCCGATGACGCTCGTGCTCCTCACCGTGGACGAACCCGCCGCCGGCGACGCGGCCTGGCCGCAGGCCGTCGCGCGGCGCCTGCGCGCGGTCACGCGCGACCAGGACACGGTCGCGCGGTTGGGCCCGCGCGCGTTCGCCGTGCTGCTGGAGCGCGGGGCCGATTCGGCCGACGCGGCCGCCGTGCGCGACCGGCTGGTCCGGGCGCTGGCCACGGCGGGGGCGGGGGTGCAGGCCGTGCGCGTCGGCCTCACGCCCGTCCACGCGGGCGACGCCACCGAGGACCTGCTCGCCCGGGCCGCCGCGGCACAGGACGTCGCGGCACAGGACGTCGCGGCACAGGACGTCGCGGCACAGGACGTCGCGGCACAGGACGTCGCGGGCGAGGCCGAATCGCCGGGCGCCGAATCGCCCGACGCGGTCCCGGAGCCCTACCGCACCCCCACCAGCTCCATGCGGAAGACGAGCACCGCGTTGGGCGGGATGTCGGGGCCGGCGCCGGCCGCGCCGTAGCCGAGCGCGGCAGGGACCACGATCGTGCGCACGCCGCCCACGCGCATCCCCGGCACCGCCTCGTCCCACGCCTGGATCACCTGCCCCTGCCCGGGCGTGAACACGAACGGGCTGCCGCGGCTCGCGTCGAACTCCTTGCCGTTGGCGAGCGAGCCCTGATACTCGACGCGCGCCTCGCGCCCCGCGGCGGCCGTGGCCCCGGTGCCGATCTTGTCGTCGCGCACATAAAGCCCGCTCGGCAGCTTGCGGAACTTGGCCAGGTCGACGCCGAGGGCCGGCGCGAAGGTGTTGGCCGCCGGGTCGGGGTTGAGCGTGGGGAGCGGCGGGCCGTTCTGCTGGTTCACGAGCAGGTCGCCGCCGGCGGCCGGGGCGGCCTTCTCCCCGCCGCCGCATGCGGCCAGGGCCAGGGCGGCCACGGCGGCGCGCATCGCGCCCGCCGCGCCCCGGGTGGCGCGGGCCGTCATGCCGCCTTCACCTCGCCCACGAGCTGCGTGAGCATCTTCTTGGCGTCGCCGAAGAGCATGCGCGTGTTGTCCGCGTAGAAGAGTTCGTTCTCGATGCCCGCGAAGCCCGGGCTCATCCCGCGCTTCATCACGATCACGTTACGCGCCTGCTCGACGTTGAGCACGGGCATCCCGTAGATGGGGCTCCCCTTGTCGGTCTTGGCGGCGGGGTTCACGACGTCGTTGGCGCCGATCACCAGCGCCACGTCGGCGCCCGTGAACTGGTCGTTGATCTCCTCCATGTCGTACATGCGGTCGTACGGGACGTTCGCTTCCGCCAACAGCACGTTCATGTGGCCCGGCATGCGTCCGGCCACCGGGTGGATCGCAAACTTCACCTCGCCGCCGCGCTTCTCGATCAGGTCGGCCAGCTCGCGCACGGCGTGCTGGCTCTGCGCCACGGCCATGCCGTAGCCCGGCACGATGATGACGCGCCCCGCGTAGGCGAGCTGCATGGCCGCGTCCTCCGCCGTGATCGGCTTGGCGACGAGCCCCTCGGCCGACTTGCCGCTCGCGGCCGCCGGCGCGCCGAACGCGCCGAACAGGACGTTGCCGAACGAGCGGTTCATCGCCTTCGACATGATGATCGAGAGGATGAACCCGCTGGCGCCGTCGAGCGCCCCGGCGATCACGAGCACCGTGTTGCCGATGGCGAACCCGGTCGCGCTCGCGGCGAGGCCCGCGTAGGAGTTGAGGAGCGACACCACCACCGGCATGTCCGCCCCGCCGATCGGGAGCACGAACGAGACGCCGATCACGAGCGCTGCCACGAGCATCGCCCAGAACGCCCACGTGGCCTCGGGCACGGCGATCAGGTAGAGCCACAACCCCAGCGCGCCCGCCATCGCCGCGACGTTGACCACGTTCTGCCCCCGGTACGTGATCGGCCGCCCCGGCAGGAACTCCTGCAGCTTGCCGAACGCCATGAAGCTGCCCGTGATGGTGAGCGCGCCGAACAGCACCTCGAAGCCGAGCGCGGCCATCTGCGGGCGGGTGAGCGCCTCCGCGGCCGCCGCGTGCGCCCCGCCGAGCCCCGCGTGGTGCGTGTACTCGGCGACCCCCACGAGCGTGGCCGCGAGCGCGCCGAACATGTGGCTCACGGCGATGCGCTGCGGCATCGCCGTCATCGGAACGCGGGTGCCTAACGGGTAGCCCACCGCCCCGCCAACGACGAGCCCGGCCAGGATCCACTGGTACTCGACGATGCGCTCGACGATGAGCGTGCCGACGATGGCCAGCAGCATCCCCACCGCGGCGAGCTGCATGCCGCGCCGCGCCGTCTCGGGGCGGGTGAGCGCCTTGAGGCCGAGGATGAAGCAGACGCTGGCGGCGAGGTAGCTCGCCTGCGTCAGCAGGTCGCGGGCGCTCACGCGCCGCCCCCCGCCGGCGGCCCGTCGCCGGGCTTGTCCGACTTGAACATGCGCAGCATGCGGTCGGTGATGATGAACCCGCCCACCACGTTGATGGTGGCGCAGGCCACCGCCACGAACCCGAGCACGCTCGCCACCAGCGAGTAGCGCGACCCCGCGACCACGAGCGCGCCGACGATGCTGATGGCCGAGATGGCGTTGGTGGCGCTCATGAGCGGCGTGTGCAGCAGCGGCGGCACGCGCGTGATCACGAAGTAGCCGACGAAGCCGGCGAGGATGAAGACGTAGAGCTGCAGGATGTACGTGAACGTCATCGCGTCAGGCCCTCACCTGGCCGCCGTGGGTGACCGCCATCGCGCCCGTGATCTCGTCCGCCAGGTCCACGTGCAGCGCGCCCTCGCGGGCCACGTGCTGCGCGAAGGTGAGCACGTTGCGGCCCAGCATCATGCTCGCGTGGTAGGGGAGCGTGCTCGGCACATTGAGCGGGCCGAGCACCACGACGCCGCCCACGTCCACCGTCTCGCCGGGGCGGGTGGCGGCGCAGTTGCCGCCGGTCTCCGCGGCCAGGTCCACCACCACCGCGCCGGGCCGCATCGCCCGCACCGTGGCCTCGTCGAGGATGCGCGGCGCCGGGCGCCCCGGCACCGCCGCCGTGCACACGATGAGGTCCATCCCCGTGGCGTGCTGCGCGAGCGCCTCGGCCACCGCCGCCCGCTCCTCGGCCGTCTGCTCGCGCGCGTAGCCGCCGGCCGCCTCCGCGCCCGCGCTCACCAGCTCGGCCGCCACGAACGTCGCGCCTAACGACTGCACCTGCTCGCGGGCCGCCGCGCGCACGTCGAACGCGCTCACCTGCGCGCCCAGGCGGCGCGCCGTGGCGATGGCCTGGAGGCCGGCCACGCCGGCGCCGATCACCAGCGCCTTGGCCGGCGGGATGCTCCCGGCCGCCGTGGTGAGCATGGGCATCAGCCGCGCGCAGTGCGCGGCGCCCAACAGCACGCCCTTGTAGCCGGCCACCGTGGCCTGCGACGAGAGCACGTCCATGCTCTGCGCCCGCGTGATGCGCGGCACCCGCTCGAGCGCGAACGCCGTCACCCCGCGCTCGGCCAGCGCGCGCACGCTCGCGTCGTCGGCCCACGCCACGCCGGGCGGCGGCTGCAGCATCGCCACGAGCGCCGCGCCCTCGGGGAGCAGCGCGACCTGGTCTGGCGTGGGGCGCTGGACGCGGGCCACGAGGTCCGCGCCCGCGGCGGCCGACGCCGCGTCCGGGGCCAGTTCGGCGCCGGCCGCCTCGTAGAGCGCGTCGGCGAAGTAGGCGTTGGCGCCGGCCCCGCGCTCCACCACCACCGCGTGCCCGCCGCCGGCGCCGCCGCCGGTGAGGCGTTTGACCGCGTCCGGCGTGAGCGCGACGCGGCGTTCGCGCTCGGCGGTGTCCTTCAGAACGGCAATACGCATGCGGCGAGGGCGGGAAGGGGGCCCAACGGTAGGACGTGCGCCGGGAAAGTAGGCCCGGATCCGAAACACAGTAGGGGCGGGTCGAAGACCCGCCCCCACCGCCCAACCAGCAACGTCCGCCCGCCTACGCCGCCGCGCGCCCCTCCTCGAGCAGCGCCTCGCAGCGCGCCGCCAGCGCGGCCGCGTCGTGCAGGGCGCCGCTGGCGTCCTTCCACACCCAGCCGGTGCCCGCGCCGCCGTCCACCGGCGTGAACGCCTCCTGCGTGAGCGGCGTGGCCACGGCGCCCACGCCCGGCCGGCGCGCCGCGCCCGGCCGCGCCACCTGCCCGCGCCAGGTGATGAGCTGCAGCTCCCCCAGCGTGAGGTCGTGCACCGAGTCGGCAAACCAGGACACGCTCACCGCCTGGGTGGCGCCCTGCAGGATGCACCCCGTGGGCGAGCGGTGGCGCTGGATGGCCGCGTCGGGGGCGTCGCGGCGCGTGGGGGGGCGCTGCGGGACCAGCAGTTCGAACAGCCGGGCGACGGCCTGCTGCGCACTGGTGCGCTGCGCCACGGTGGGGCGCTCGGCCCAAGCCAACGGCGTGGCGGGGGTCGGGCGGGGGCTCTCGGTCATGTCGCGCTCTCTCCTCGACGAGCGGGCGGAGCGCCTGGCACGCGGCCCCGGGGCCGGCGGGCACGCCGCGTGAGTGCAAGCCGCAAGATAACCCGGTGCGCGCCCGGCGGACTCAGCCGTTTGGGGGAGGCGAGGGCCCGGCCGCCCGCAGTGCGTCGCCTTCGAGCACCCGCCTGGCCGCCGCCGGGTCGCCGGCCAGGCGGACGAGGGCGGCGGCGAGCTCGTCGCCAGAGGTGGACCGGTACCGGTCGGCCAGGCGGGCCGCGGCGGGCACGGCGCGCCCGAGCGACCGGAGCGGCATGGCGAGCACGTCCACGGCCGCTGCCGCCGCCCGCTCGGCCGGCCGCGACTCGGCGCGGTCGGGGCCGGTGATGAAGCTGGGCCGGGCCACGGTCCACGGCACGGGCCCCGCCGCCAGCTCCGCTTCCAGCCGCCCACGCACGGCCAGGTACGCGTTCCCCGACCCGGCGTTCGCGCCCAGCGCCGAGAGGTAGACGAAGCGCGGCCAGGGCGGGCCGGCGTCGCGGGCGGCGCGGAGGAGGAGGGCGGTGAGGGCGTAGTCGACGCTTTCGTACGTATCGCCGGTGCCCTGGCCGCGGCGGCGCGTGGTGCCCAGCAGGGCGAAGACGGCCGGCGGGCGCAGCCGGGCGAGCGTGGCGGTCATGGCCGCCGCGTCCCACGCGGTGACGTCCACCTCCGCGCCCCACGCCTCGAAGCGCCCGCGCCACTCGGCCAGGCGCGCGGAGTCGGGGCGCACGTGCGCCACCGGCGCCAGCCCGGCGGCCGCGAGGCGGCGCACCACGGCCTGCCCCACGTACCCCGTCGCCCCGGCGACGAAGGCGCCGCGCAGACCGGCGCCGGCGGGCGCGCTCACGCGGCCCACCGCCGGAGCCACGCCTCCGTGAGCGCGAACACCCGAGCCCGCTCCCGGTCGACGGCGATCACGTGGCCCGAGCCCTCCAGCCACTCCAGCCGCGTGACCGGGCGCCGGGCGGCCTGCGTGCCCACGCGTGCCACCGCCGCCGCGCCCGCCGCCGCCGGCACCCGGTGGTCCTGGCGCGAGAGCACGGCGAGCGTGGGCGCGTCGACCTTGGGCAGCGCCAGCCGCGCGATCTCGACCACGCGCGCCAGCTCGCGTACGAGGTGCGGCGTCACCACGCCCGGCGCGAGGGCCTCGGCGCGGGCGCGGGCGTCGTGGATGGAGCGCGCCCCGCCGTCGCTCGACAGGTACTGGACACCCAGGGCGAGGAGCGGGGCCAACCGCGCGCCCCAGCGCACCCCCGCCGGCGCGAACAGGTAGGGCGCGAGCAGGACGAGCGCGGGCACCCGCTCGCCGCGCCCGGCCGCCTCGGCAGCGAGCACGGCGGCCAGCGCGGCCCCCATGCTCTGCCCAACGAGCGCCACCGGCGCGCCAGCCTCGCGACACGCGGCGGCGTGGGCGTCTCGGGCGGCGTGCAGCCAGTCGGCCGCGCGCACGGCGGCGAAAGCGCGCGCCGAGCGGCCGTGGCCGGGGAGCAGGGGCGCGCGGACCGTCCAGCCGGCGGCGTGGAGGTGGCGGGCCAGTTCGCTCACGCTCTGCGGCGTGTCGCCGAAGCCGTGGAGGACCAGCACGGTCAGCCCGGGCCCGGTGCCGAGGGCGACCGGGCCGGCGCCGCGCACCACGCCGTCATCCCCGAGGGGGAGGCGGGCGGCGACGCGGGCCTCCACCCGCCGCGCGGCCCGGGCACGCAGGGCGGCGACCACGGCCGCCCCGCCCAGCACGGCGAGCCCGGCGGCCGCAAGGCCCGCGGGCCCGAGCCCGCCGGTCCGGCCGCCGGAGTGCCCGCGCGCGCGCACGGGCCTCGCTAGTAGCGCGGCACCGACGCGTCCACGCGCGTGCTCCACGCGTCGATGCCGCCGGTGAGGTTGGCCACGCGGGTGAGCCCGCGCGCGCGCAGGAATTCGACGCCGGCCAGGCTCCGCACCCCATGGTGGCAGTAGAGCACGTAGTCCGCCGCCGGGTCGAAGGTGGAGAGCGCGGCGCTGAGGCTGCCGAGCGGCACCAGGCGGGCCCCGTCGATGCGAGCGATCGCGTGCTCCCACGGCTCGCGCACGTCGATCAGCGTGGGCGACGCGGGGCCCCGGCGGCGCTCGGCCAGCTCGTCGGCGCTCATCTCGTAGACGTCGGGGCCGTGGGGCCACGCGGGCGGGGCGGACGGCGGCGCGGGCTCGGGCGGGTCCGGCAGGGCCATGCGGCGGGGGCGGGAGGACGAGGACAGCGGCGGCCGTCCGGCGCGCCGGGGCCGGCGCGGGGGCCGGCCTGGGGGCGCGTCCGAATCTGACGCGGTCAGCGGGCCATGCACAGGGCGTCGCGCGTCAAACGTTTGGTGCGGGCGGCGCCGGGCCGTGGTACACTCCCGCCGCCTTCCACCATGCCGCGCATGCCCTCGCCCATCCCGTCCGCGCCCATCGCGCCCGCCCTCCGCGCGCGCGGCGCCTCGCTGCTCCTGCTCGCCGCCGCCTGTGCCCTGGCCGCCTGCGCCGAGCCCCAACTCACGCTCGACCAGTTGCAGCGCTACCAGGACACCGAGGCGCTCGGCGGCCAGGCCGACACCGCCGGCGCCTGGCGGCCGACCAGCGCGGACCCCGTGACCATCACGCTGAGCGTGCCGGCGCAGGTGCCGCGGGGCGTCCCGGTGCCGGTGCAGGTGCTCCTGCACAACGGCAGCGTGCGGCCGGTGAGCGTGGGGCTCGGCCAGCGGGAGGACATGGAGGTGGTGATCTCGCGCATCGACAAGCCGGCCCGGCAGGGGGCGGTGTTCGGCCCGATGCAGCTCCGTAATCAGCAGCGCCGCGCCCGCGCCACCGTGGTCACCGACCCCATCCTGCCGGGGCGCGACAGCACGTTCCAGGTGCTCTGGCCGCAGACCGACGACCTGGGCCACCGCGTGCCCCCGGGGCGCTACAAGGTGCGGGCGGTGGTCAACGCGCAGCTCCTGGCGCGCCAGCGCATGTGGACCAACTGGGCCACCGTGACGGTGACCCCCTGACCGCGGCCCCCTGACCGGGGCCCCGCCCGGCGGCCATCTTCCGGGGATGCCCGCCCGCCCCCGGTCGCGCGCCGCCGTGCGCGCGGCGGTCGTGCTCGACCGCGCGCTCGAGCGGCTGCCGCTCTTCCGGCTGAGCGACTCGGCGGCCGACGAGGGGGCGTTGCAGTTCGCCCCGGCGCCGGGCGCGCGCTGGCGCGTGCTCCCCGCCCCCGGCGACCGCCTGCCCGGCACGTTCGACCAGGACGTGTACGTGGGGCTCCTGCACCGCTGGACCGAGGGCGGCCGGCCGGCCGACGGCGCGGTCACCTTCACGCTCCACGCGCTGCTCCGCGACCTCGGGCGCAAGGCCGACGGGCGCACGTACATGCAGCTCCGCCACGCGCTCGCCCGGCTGGAGCGCACCACGCTCGAGTCGAGCGGGGCGTATGCCGCGGGGCCGGCCGCGGCGGGGCGGGCGGCGGCGGGCGAGGCGGACGCGCCCACGCGCTTCACGCTGCTCTCGTCGGTGGTGATCGAGCGGCGGCGGGCGGCGGGGCGGACGGGGGGGGACGCCGCCGAGCAGCTCGCCCTCTTCCCCGAACTGGCCAGCAGCGACCCGGGCGACGCGCGCGTGGTGCTCGCGCCGCCGCTGCGGGCCAACCTGCTGGCCGGCCGCGTGGCCACGCTGGACTGGGCCTGCTACCAGCGCCTCGGCTCGCCGGTGGCGCGGCGGCTGTACCGGCTGCTCACCGCGCTGGAGGGCGCGCCCGGCGCCGCGGAGGACGGCGCGTGGGAGGACGCGCGGGCCGACGACGGCGCCCCGCTCCGCCGCTGGCGCGCGCCGCTGGAGCGGTGGGCGGAGCGGCTGCCGCTGGCGCAGCGGTATCCGTCGCACCTCCAGCGCGTCCTCACGCCGGCGCACGAGATGTTGGCCGCAGCCGGCGTTCTCCGGTCGGCCGCGTTCGTGCAGGAAGGGCGGGCGTGGTGGGTGACGTACGACCGCCCCGCCGACCCGTAGTCCCGCCGACCCGGCGTCGCCGCCCCGCCCGGCCCCGTTTCCCGCGCCCCCCCCCCATGCCCCTGCCGCTCGACCGCACGCTCAAGCGCGAGATCACCCTCGGCGGCGAGCCGTACACGGTGACCATCTCCGCGCTCGGCGTGCGCCTCGTGCGCAAGGGGTTCCGCAAGGGGGTGGCGGTGAGCTGGCGCCGGCTGCTGGCGCTGGAGGCGGGGGCGGGGCCCGAGGCCGTTCGGGGCGCGCGCGGCGGGGAACCCCTGCCGCCGCCCTAGGTATTGCCTACGTTGCACGTCCCTCCCTCCAGCGAGCGCTTCATGCCGCGTCGTCCGACCCGCCGTACCGCCGCCCGCGCCGCCGTGGCGGCCGCCGTCGCCGCCGTGCCCCTCGTGGCCGGCGGCTGGATGTTTCAGGCCCGCGCGACGGGCGGCCAGGCGGCCGGCACGCCGCAGCTCCTCGAGCAGGTGATGGGGCTCGTGTCGCAGCGCTTCGTGGACACGCTGAGCAACGGCGCGCTGTACGAGCGCGCCGCGCGCGGGCTCGTCAAGGAGCTCAACGACCCGTACAGCGAGCTGTTCACGCCCAAGCAGATCCAGGACTTCTCGCGCACCACCAACGGCCGCTACGCCGGGATCGGCATGGAGATCACGCCGCCGGCGAGCAACACGGGCGGCTACGTCGCCGTGCACCGCGTCTTCCCCGGCTCGCCGGCCGAGGGGGCGGGGGTGCAGGTGGGCGACCGCATCGCGCAGATCGACACGCAGGTCACGCGCGGGTGGACCACCACGCAGGTGAGCAACACGCTGTTAGGCACCCCGGGCACGCGCGTGCGGGTGACCTTCCAGCGCCCGGGCGTCGCGCAGCCGATCACGGCCAACTTCACGCGCGCCGTGATCCACATCCCGGCGGTGCCGTTCAGCCTGAGCTTCGACGGGACGGTGGGCTACATCCCGGTGCAGCGCTTCAGCGAGAACACCGCCGAGGAGATCGGGCGGGCGCTGGTGGCGCTCCAGGCCAAGGGGGCGCGCGGCGTCGTGCTCGACCTGCGCGGCAACCCGGGCGGCATCTTGGAGCAGGCCGTGGCGACGAGCAACCTGTTCCTGCGCCAGGGCCAGGAGGTGCTGAGCCAGCGCGGGCGCGGCGGCGAGTCGCAGACCTACGTGGCCACCGAGCGCCCGCTGGCGCCCGCGGTGCCGCTCGTGGTGCTCACCGACGGCGGCTCGGCGAGCGCGAGCGAGATCGTGGCCGGCGCGCTGCAGGACCACGACCGCGCGCTGGTGGTGGGCACGACGAGCTTCGGCAAGGGGCTCGTCCAGACGGTGCTGCCGCTCGACGGCGGCTACGCGCTCAAGCTCACCACGGCCAAGTACTACCTGCCGAGCGGGCGCAGCATCCACAAGGAGCGCAAGCTGCAGGCGGACGGGCAGTTCGTGGAGACGCACCCCGACTCGCTCGAGAGCGACTCGGCGCGCAAGGCGCGGCCGGTGTTCCGCAGCGACGCCGGGCGCGTGGTGTACGGCGGCGGCGCGGTCACGCCCGACGTGATCGTGAAGCCCGACACCTTCAGCACCGCGGCGCAGACGCTGGCCAAGGCGCTGGCGCCCAAGTTCCCGGAGATCGCCGGGGTGCTGAGCGACTACGCGTTCGAGCAGAAGGGGAAGGTGCGCCCCGACTTCGTGGTCACGCCGGCCATGCGCGAGGAGTTCCTGCAGCGCATCCAGCGCGCCGGGGTGACGGTGGACCGGGCGCAGTGGACGGCGGGCGGCGCGTGGATCGACGACCAGATCGCGGAGCGCGTGGCGCGCGTGGCGTTCGGCGACAGCACGCTGCGCCGCCGCGAGGCCGCCACCGACCCGCAGCTCCAGCGGGCGATCGCGCTGGTGAAGCGGGCGGCGTCGCAGCGCGAGCTGTTCGCGCTGGCGCAGAGCGCGGTGCCGACGGCGACGGCGAACCGGCAGAACGCCCGCGCGGGGAGCGATACCGCGGCCCGCAACGTGCGCGTCCCCGGGCCGGTGTTGGTGCCGCAGACGTCGGTCCCGCGCCGGTAGGGGCGGGTCTCCGACCCGCCCGCCCCTCCACGCGGAGGGGCGGCATCGAGGTCACACGGGGCGACACGGGGGCGAGCGCCGCGGCGTTCGCCCCCGTGTTTTGTTTGTGCCATGCTCCGCCTCGCCACCGCCGCGTCCGCCGCGGCCCTGCTCTCGTCCTGCGCCGCCGGGCGCGGCGCCGCCCCCGCCACCCCCGCCGCCGCGCCCGCCGCCGTCCCGCCCATCCCGACTGGTTCGCGGTCGGTGGCTGCCGACAGCGGCGAGGGGCACCTCGCCAACATCCGCCAGCTCACCTTCGGCGGCGAGAACGCGGAGGCGTACTTCAGCGCCAACGGCGACTATCTCACCTTCCAGGGGCGCGCCGACCCGGGCGGGTGCGACCAGCAGTGGGTGCTGCGCGTGCGCGACGGCGGCGGGCTGGCGCGCATCTCGCCGGCGCCGGGCAAGACGACGTGCGGCTTCTTCTACGGCGACGACCGGCGGGTGCTCTTCGGCAGCACGCACGACAACGAGCGCGGCTGCCCGGCGCCGCCAGATAAGAGCAAGGGCTACGTCTGGAAGCTCGACAAGTACGACATCTACACCGCGACGCGCGACGGGCGCGACGTGCGGCGGCTGACCAACTACGGCACCTACACGGCCGAGGGCGTGGTGAGTCCCGACGGGCGGCGGATCGTGTTCACGTCGCGCAAGGACGGCGACCTGGACATCTACACGATGAACGTCGACGGGTCGAACGTGCGGCGCCTCACCACCACGCCCGGCTACGACGGCGGGCCGTGGTGGAGCCCGGACGGCACGCGCATCGTCTACCGCGCCTGGCACCCGGCCGACTCGGCGGGGCTGGCCGACTACCGCGCGCTGCTGGCCGAGGACCTGGTGCGGCCGAGCCGGATGGAGCTGTGGACGATGAACGCGGACGGCAGCGACCAGCGGCAGATCACGCGGCTGGGCGGGGCCAACTTCGGCCCGAGTTGGACGCCCGACGGGCGGCGGATCATCTTCTCGAGCAACTACCGGCAGCCGCGGAGCGGGAACTTTGACCTGTTCCTCGTCAACGCCGACGGGTCGGGCCCGGTGGAGCAGGTGACCACCAACGGGACGTTCGACGGGTTCCCGATGTTCAGCCGCGACGGGCGGACGCTCGTGTGGGCCAGCAACCGCAACGCCGCGCGGCCCGGGGACACCAACCTGTTCGTGGCGGAGTGGAGGCCGTAGGTGGGGCGGGTGTCGTGACGGTCGTGGACGGGGATGACACAGGATGAACACAGGATGACACAGGATGACTGCAACTGACTTTTTGGGTTATCGGGCAAGACCATCTTGCCCCGCGACCCCAAGTGGTCAGTTGCCGTTCTCCTGTTTCATCCTGTGTTCATCCTGTGTCATCACGCGGCGCAGCCGCGCGCCTTGCGGGCGCCGGCCCTACCGCCCGAGCACCCCGCCCAACGCGCCGCCTAACGCGCCGCCGAGCCCGCCGGGAAGGCGCAGGGTGGCCCGGCCGGGCGCGTCCACCGGGACCGGGAAACTCCCGACCGGCGTGCGCACGCGCACCTCGCCCACCACGCGGTAGTCCACGGCGCCGCCGGCGGCCGCGGCGCCTAACGCGCCGGCGCCGGCCCGGGCCAGCGCGTCCCAGGTGACCGACACCGGGAGCCGCACCACCGCGGAGTCGCGGGCGCCGACGCGCAGCGAGTCGGTGGCCTCGCCGCGCCCCAGCTCGGTCGAGTCGGCGGCGAGCAGGCGGTAGGTGGCCCGCTCGGCGTCGAGCGGGTACGGGTTGGGGTTGCGCACCAGCAGCCGCACGTCCACGACGCCGCCGGCCGGCCCCACGCCGCGCACCGTGGCCCCGCGGAAGGCCACCGTGGGCCGCTCGAACACGCGGTCCACCGCGGCGCGGCAGCCGGCGGCGGCGAGGGCGGCCACCGAGACCGTGGCGATCACGCGGCGTCGGCGGGCGGGGCGGCGGGTGGCGAGGGCGTGGCGCATGACGGGGCCCTCATGCGAGGGGCGGACCAATCGCGCGGACGGTGCGCCGCGTCGCAAACGGGTGGCTATTTGGGGGGTGGCGGTGGTATACGTCCGGGACCGCCGAGCGGCGGCGACTTCTGCGCGCGACCCGGGCACCACGGGCGCGCGGACGCCGTTGGCCCCGGTCCCGCCTCGCCTCCTCCGCCTTGTCGCATCCCTTCCTCGTGGCCGGCGTGTCCGCCGCCCACCCGTCGTCCTTCCCGGCCGGGCTCGGTGCGCCCGCCCCGCCGCTCGCCTGGGCCCTGGAGGCGCTCGACGACGCCCTGCTGCTCGTCGACGCCCGCGGGCGCGTGGCGTGGGCCAACGCGCGCGCCGAGGAGCTGCTGGCGGCCCCCGTCGACGAGCTGCGCGGCGTCCTGGTGCACGAGGCGGTGCCGGGGATGCCGGCCGCCGACGGCGCGCCGCTCGGCCGCCCGGTCACCTGGCGCGAGCAGCGCATCACCCGGCACGACGGCACCGCGCTCTGGGCCGACGTGACGCTGGTGGCCGCGCCGGGCGACGCCGAGGACGCGGCCTACGCCGTGGTGCTCGCCGACGCCACGCCGCGCGTGACCGCCGAGCGGGCGCGGCAGCGCGCCGAGGAGCGCTTCGCGGCCGTGGTGGACCAGGCCGTCGACGGCGTGTACGTGGTGCAGGACGAGCGGCTGGTGTACGTCAACGCGCGCATGACCACGCTCACCGGCTACACGGCCGACGAGATGCTCGGCATGGCCTCCATCGCCGAGCTGCTCACGCCGGAGAGCTGGGTGGCGATGCGCGCGCGCCTGGCCCGGCGCATGGCCGGCGACCCGCTCCTCGGCCCCATCCCGCCGGCCTTCGTGCGGCGCAAGGACGGCACGGTGGTGGAGGTGGAGCTGCGCGGGCGCGTGGCCGACTTCAGCGGCCGGCCCGCGGCGGTGGGCACCGCGGTGGACGTGACCGAGCGGCGGCGCACGGAGGCCGCGCTCCGGCGCCAGGCGCTCATCGTCGACACGCTGCACGAGGCCGTGCTCGTGCTCGACCCCGAGTTCCGGCTCGTGGATTGGAACCGCGCGGCGGCGCAGCTCTTCGGCCGGCGGCCGACGAGCCACGTGGACGGGCCGGCGGCCGTGGTGCCGTCGGCGGTGGCGGTGGACCAGCTCCGCGCGGCGTCGCGGCAGGGCGCGGGGGCGCTCGCGCGGCGCGGGCGGTGGGCCGGGCGCGTCCCCTTCCGCCGCGGCGACGGGGGCGACGGGGTGGCCGACGTGGAGGTCGTCGCCCACCGCGCGCCCAACGGCGCGCACCTGGGCTACGTGCAGGTGGTGCGCGACGTGACCGACACCGTGCGCGCCGAGGCGGCGCAGCGGGTGAGCGACGCGCAGTTCCGCGCCGTGTTCGAGAGCGCGGCGGTGGGGATCTCGGTGGTGGACGGGCGCACGGGGCGCTTCGCCAGCGCCAACGAGGCGTTCCAGCAGATGCTCGGCCGCCCGCTCGACGCGTTGGCCGCGCTCACCGTGGACGAGGTCACGCACCCCGACGACCGCGCCGACACCGCGCTGCTGCACGCCGAGCTGCTCGACGGCCGGCGCGCGTCGTACGCGCACGACAAGCGCTACCTGCGCCCCGACGGCACGGCCGTGTGGGCGCGGCTCACGGTGTCGCTGGTGCCGGCGCCCGACGGGGCCGACCCGGGCGCGCGCTTCCTGTTAGGCATGGTGGAGGACATCACCGAGCACAAGCGGGTGGAGGCGGCGCTGGCCGAGCGCGAGGCCGAGCTGCGGCAGTCGCAGAAGATGGAGGCGGTGGGGCGGCTGGCCGGCGGCATCGCGCACGACTTCAACAACCTGCTGGCGGCGATCAGCTCGTACGCCGAGCTGCTGGCCGAGGAGCTGCCGGAGGACGCGCCCCCGGAGGCGCGCGACGACGCGCTCGAAATCCGGCGCGCGGCCGAGCGGGGGGCGCGGCTCACGCGGCAGCTCCTGGCCTTCGGGCGGCGGCAACAGATGGAGCCGCGCCCGATCGACCTGCACGCGGTGGTGGCCGACCTGGGGCGGCTGCTCGACCGCGTGCTCGGCGCCCGCGTGGAGCTGCGGCTGCGGCTGGCCGACGGCCCCGCGTGCGTGGTGGCCGACCCCGGGCAGTTGGAGCAGGTGCTGCTCAACCTGGCCGTGAACGCGCGCGACGCCATGCCCGACGGCGGCGTGCTCACGTTAGGCACCGTGCGCGTCACGCGGCGCCCGCCGCCCGCCCCCCGCGC
>ERZ1066119.995-NODE-995-length-16910-cov-13.680154_pt1 | contig 16910 bp, 20 predicted proteins | sample MGYA00382766_ERZ1066119 | MGnify/ENA primary metagenome ERZ1066119 (study PRJEB33369, sample SAMEA5778349) | biofilm metagenome | biome: Industrial cooling water; feature: Water cooling tower basin; material: Biofilm | place: United Arab Emirates | collected...
CGAGATGGCGGACATGATCTTCCTCGCCATCGGCGCAAGAGACCGTGTAGCCGCGCCCACCGACATGCAGGGTGATCTCGCTCATCGCTCCAAATCCGCAATGACCTCGTCCAGCGCGCCGAGCGCGGCCTCGACCCGCTGACGGAGCTGCGCGTCCTCAGGTCCGGCTTGCTGCCTTTCCTCCTGCAAGACGATGATCTGCGACTGCAGACGATCGAGCGCGCTCTCGATGCGGTTGATCGCCAGATCGATACGCCTCTCGTCCATGGCGCAGGATTTACCTGATTTCCCTGTGAGCGGCAAAGGCTTGGGGCGGGCTGTTGATAAATCCTCCGAGCATCGCCGCCGCCGCCCGCCTTGACCCCGGCTGTCAGCTTGCCCAAGGCCTGCCGCGCGCCGAATCGCCCGGCGCCGACACTCCGGAGCCCGGCCGCTACATGCCTCTCGACACCGATCGTCTCGCGCTCATGGCCAATGCCATTCGCGCCCTGTCGATGGATGCGGTGGAGGCGGCGAATTCGGGCCATCCCGGCATGCCGATGGGCATGGCCGACGTCGCGACGGTGCTGTGGAGCGAATATCTCAAGTTCGATGCCGCCGCGCCCGATTGGCCGGACCGCGACCGCTTTGTGCTGAGCGCCGGCCATGGCTCGATGCTCATCTACAGCCTGCTGCACCTGAGCGGCTTTGCCTCGCCGACGATCGAAGACATTCGGAACTTTCGCCAGCTCGGCAGCGTGTGCGCCGGGCACCCGGAAAATTTCCTCATCGAAGGAGTCGAATGCACGACCGGCCCGCTCGGGCAGGGGCTGGCGATGGCGGTGGGCATGGCGATTGCCGAGCGGCACCTGAATGCCCAGTTCGGCGATGAGCTGGTCGATCATCGGACCTGGGTGGTTGCGGGCGATGGCTGCCTGATGGAGGGCGTCAATCACGAGGCGATCGGGCTCGCCGGGCATCTCCAGCTTGGCCGACTGAACGTACTGTGGGACGATAATCGCATTACCATCGACGGTTCGACCGACCTCTCGACCAGCGAGGATATAGAGGCGCGCTACCGGGCGACCGGGTGGCACACGGTGCGCTGCGACGGGCATGACTTCGCCGATATCCGCCGCGCGCTGGACGAGGCACTCGCCGACCCGCAGCCGTCGCTGATCGCGTGCCGCACGGTGATCGGCAAGGGCGCGCCGAACAAGCAGGGGACCCACGCTACCCACGGCTCGCCACTGGGCAAAGACGAGGTGGCGGCCGCGCGCGAGGCACTGGTCTGGGAGCATGAGCCCTTCGTGCTGCCCGATGCGATCGTCGACAACTGGCGCGAGATTGGCCGCCGGGATGCCGAACTCAACAAAGCATGGCAGGATCGTCTCGCAAATCATTCGCAAGGCAGTGAATTCATGCGGCGAATGAAGGGCGATCTGCCCGCTGACTTCTCGCTGCGCGACCATATCGCTGGGCTGCTTGCCGCGCCGCAAAAAGTGGCGACCCGAAAGGCCAGCGAATTGGCGTTGGCGGCGCTCAACCCTCTATTGCATGAGACGGTCGGTGGCAGCGCCGATCTCACCGGCTCGAACAATACCAAAGCCGGCGGGATCGAGCCGCTGACCGCCGAGAACTACGGCGGCCGCTATATCTACTATGGCATCCGCGAGTTTGGCATGGCCGCGGCGATGAACGGAATGGCGCTGCACGGCGGGGTGATTCCCTACGGCGGCACCTTCCTGGTTTTCACCGACTATTGCCGGCCGGCGATCCGACTGTCGGCGTTGCAGGAGACGCGCGTCATCTATGTGATGACGCATGACTCCATCGGCCTCGGTGAGGATGGGCCGACGCATCAGCCAATCGAGCATCTTCAGTCGCTGCGCATGATCCCGAACTTGCTCGTCATGCGCCCGGCGGATGCCGTCGAGACTGCCGAGTGCTGGGAGCTCGCGCTGCGCGAGAAAACCCGTCCCACGGTCCTGGCGCTAAGCCGCCAGAACCTGCCGCAGGTGCGCACCACGGCGGACCGCAATGAAAGCGCGCGCGGGGCTTACCGCCTCAAAGCTGCGGCGGAGGATCGCAAGGTGGTCCTGATCGCGACCGGCTCCGAGGTTTCTGTGGCGCTGGAATGCGCCGCGAAGCTTGAAGAGCAGGGATTTGGCGCGGATGTAGTTTCGATGGTCTGCACCCAGCTCTTCGACGAGCAGGATGCCGCCTATCGCCAAGATATACTGCCTGCGGATGTGCTGCGAATTTCGATCGAGGCCGGCATCACTTTCGGTTGGGAGCGCTATACGACAAGCCAAGGCCTGCGTTTCGGCATCGACCGCTTCGGCGCCAGCGCCCCGGCAGAGCACCTTTACGAAAAATTTGGCCTCACCGCAGATGCCATCGTTCCGCACATCATCAGCAAATTGAAAAGCTAAACAGGAGTTCTTCGCATGGCGACGAGAGTTGCGATCAACGGCTTTGGGCGCATCGGCCGTCTGGTGGCGCGCGCTATCCTGGAACGCGCCGACCACGACCTCGAGCTGGTCAGCATCAACGATCTGGCCGAGCCGAAGGACAATGCGCTGCTATTCGCCTTCGACAGCACTCACGGCCGCTTCCCCGGTACGGTGACGAGCGACGGCGATTCCATGCAGGTGAACGGTCGTGACATCATCGTTACGAAAGAGCGCGATCCCGGCAAATTGCCCCATCGCGACCAAGGCATCGACATCGTCCTGGAATGCACCGGCTTCTTTCAGTCCGATGCCGCAAGCCGCCCGCATCTCGAGGCCGGCGCCAAGCGCGTGCTGATCTCTGCCCCGGCCGATGGTGTATCCAAGACGATCGTCTACGGCGTCAACCAGGACACGCTGACCGGCGACGACGTCATCATCTCCAACGCGAGCTGCACCACCAACTGCCTCGCGCCGGTTGCCAAGGTGCTGCACGAGACCGTGGGCATCGAGCGTGGTTTCATGACCACGATCCACAGCTACACCAACGACCAGCGCATGCTCGACCAGATCCACAAGGATCTGCGCCGGGCGCGGGGCGGGGCGCAGAACATGATCCCGACCACCACCGGCGCAGCCCGCGCAGTGGGGTTGGTTCTGCCCGAGCTCAAGGGCAAGCTGGATGGATCGAGCGTGCGCGTGCCGACTCCCAATGTCAGCCTCGTGGACCTGGTCTTCGTTCCCGGCCGCGACACCACCAAGGACGAAATCAACGCCGCGCTGAAGGCCGCGGCCGAGGGCAAGATGAAGGGCGTACTCGCCTGGACCGATCAGCCGCTGGTTTCGAGTGACTTCAACCACTTCCCTGCGTCTTCCACAGTCGATTCTCTGGAAACTTCGGTACTCGAGGGCAAGCTCGCCCGCGTGGTGAGCTGGTACGATAACGAGTGGGGCTTCTCGAACCGCATGATCGACACCGCCGGAGTGATGGCGGGGTTGTTGTAAGGCGACACGCCCTCCCCTGCGCGGGAGGGCCGCGAGACTTGCGAGCTTGCTCGCTAGTCGCAGCGGGGTGGGCAGTGCTCGGCACAGGCCCACCCTCGGCCCCTCCCGCAAGCGCGAGGGAAGAAGGAGATGATTGTGCCCGCATTCAAAACCCTCGACGATCTCCCCGCCGACCTCACGGGCCAGACCGCGCTCGTCCGCGTCGATCTCAATCTCCCTATGCAGGAAGGCCGCGCGAGCGATCTGACGCGGGTCGAGGCGGTGAGGCCCACCATCCTCGAGCTGTCCGACCGCGGGGCCAAGGTGCTGCTCCTCGCGCATTTCGGCAGGCCCAAGGGCCAGCGCCATTCCACCATGTCGACCAGCGTGGTCCAAGGCGACGTTGAGCGCGTGCTCGGCCGCGAGGTGATGTTCATCTCAGAGGTCAGCGGGCCGGTGGTAACCCAATCGCTAGCTATTCTGCGCCCCGGCGATATCGGCTTGCTCGACAATGTCCGCTTCTGGCCGCGCGAGGAAGCGAACGATCCCGAGTTCGCCAAAGCGATCGCCGCAAACGGCGACTTCTATGTCAATGATGCTTTCTCCGCCGCACACCGCGCCCACGCCAGCACCGAGGGGCTTGCGCATCTCCTGCCCGCTTACGCCGGACGCGCCATGGAGGCCGAGCTCAAGGCGCTCGATGCCGCGCTTGGCAATCCGCAGCGCCCGGTGGCGGCGGTCGTGGGAGGAGCGAAGGTTTCGACCAAGCTCGATGTGCTCCAGCACCTCGTCGCGCGCGTCCAGCACCTCGTGATCGGCGGCGGCATGGCCAATACCTTCCTCGCCGCTCGCGGGATCGACGTCGGCAAGTCGCTGTGCGAGCATGACCTCGCCGCCACCGCGAACCGCATCATGGACGAAGCCGACCATGCCGGCTGCACGGTGCACCTGCCCTATGACGTCGTGGTCGCGAAGGAGTTCGCTGCCAATCCGGAGAGCCTTCGCACCGCGAATGTCCATGAGGTCGCGTCGGACGAAATGATCCTCGATATCGGGCCCCAGGCAGTGGAAGCCCTGGCGGATGTCCTCAAGACCTGCCGCACTTTGGTGTGGAACGGTCCCCTGGGCGCCTTTGAGACGCCGCCCTTCGATGCCGCCACGGTGGCGCTGGCGAAGACCGCAGCGGCGCTGACACAGGATGGTTCGCTGACGTCGGTGGCTGGCGGCGGCGACACAGTGGCGGCCCTGGCTCACGCCGGCGTGGCGCAGGATTTCACCTATGTTTCAACCGCTGGCGGCGCCTTCCTCGAATGGATGGAAGGTCGTGAGCTGCCTGGCGTGGCAGCGCTGCAACGATGAGCGAGGAGCCAAAAGGGCCGACAATCGTCACCGAAGGCGAGTTCGCCGGTTGGAAGAACTGGGCGCATGACGCCTTTGAGACCCGCGCCGGGCCGTTCTACTACCGCGAAGATGAGACCGGCGCTACCGTCTGCGCCTTTCGCGCCGAGCAGCGCCACATGAACGGCGGCGGCTTCATGCACGGCGGCTGCCTGATGACCTTCGCCGATTTCGCGCTGTTCTCCATCGCCCACCGCGAAATGGCCGGGCAGTGGGGCGTCACGCTCAACCTGTCGGGCGACTTTCTGGAGGCTGTTCGCGTCGGTCAGCTCGTTGAGGCCCGCGGCGAAGTCACCCGGGGCGGCGGCAAGACGGTGTTCGTCCGCGGATTGATCACCGCCGATGGCACGCCCGCGCTGAGCTTCACCGGCATCATCCGCAAGGTTTCGCGGGCCTGATTGTCCGCTAGCGGGGCAGAGAGGCAATAATCGGGCGGCGGAGTTGCGGCCATTAGCCGCGCCCGTTAAGCGCGCCCGCATACGAATGCACCACACGGGGAAGACCATGAATTTTGAAGAAATGCGCCAGCGGATCGCCACTGGCGAAGGGTTCATCGCGGCGCTCGACCAATCGGGCGGATCGACGCCTAAGGCGCTCAAGGGCTATGGGATCGAGGATGGCGCCTGGAGTAGCGAGAGCGAGATGTTCGCGCTCATCCACGAGATGCGCCAGCGCATCATCGAGAGCCTTTGTTTCGGCAATGGCAAAGTGATCGGCGCGATCCTGTTCGAAAAGACCATGGATGGCGAGAGCGGCGGCAAGCCCGTGCCCGAGCGCCTCGCCGAGCGCGGTGTTGTGCCGTTCCTGAAAGTCGACAAGGGTCTGGAGGACGAGGCCGCGGGCGTGCAGCTGATGAAGCCGATGCCGGGCCTCGAACCGCTGTGCGAGCGTGCGCGTGCCAAAGGGGTGTTCGGTACCAAGATGCGCAGCGTCATCAAACGCGCCAATGAGGCGGGCATCGAGCAGATCGTGGTCCAGCAATTTGCTGAGGGGCGCCGTATCATGGGTGCTGGCCTGGTCCCCATGCTCGAGCCGGAATATGACATCCACGCCGATGACCGCGCCGAGGGCGAAGAAATCTTGCGGGACAGCATAGCTCGCCACCTCGACACGCTCGGTGAGGGCGAGGATGTCATGCTCAAGCTCTCGATCCCCGTGAAGGCCGGGTATTACGCTAGCCTCATCGAGCACCCTCGCGTGCTGCGCGTCGTCGCCCTGTCGGGCGGATATTCGACCGACGAAGCCTGCGCCAAACTTGCCGAGAACCCGGGCATGATCGCCAGCTTTAGCCGCGGCCTGCTGCAGGACCTGCGTCACCAGCAGAGCGACAATGAATTTGACACGACACTTGGCTCCGCCATCGACCAGATACACGCCGCGTCGGTGACCTGACGGCGCGCTAGTATCAGGGCACAGACACGGGCGGTATGGGGCTGGACGAGTATATTTTGGCCCTCCTGGCCATCATCTCGGGCTTGGCCATCAGCGAAATGATTGGCGGCCTGCACGGACTGCTATTTCACCGCGACCGGGTAAAATGGGACTGGCTGACGCCGCTCGCTGCGATGCATGTCGCATGGTCAATCCTTGCGAGCTGGTGGATAAGTTGGCTGAGCAACCATGACCGCACCGATCCAATCATGTTCGGCTACTTCCTGGTGCTGGTGGCGCAACTCGTATGCCTGTTCATTGCCGGGCGAGGCATCCTACCCTCGGCTTACCCCGCCGCCCGACAGCCGAAGCTCGATCTGGTTCTGCACTACGCTTCGGTCAAGCGGTACGTCTGGGGCGCGATGGCGGCGAACATCTTTCTATTGTTGCTAGCCGGCGGCCTCAACGCGCTGCGGGGTGCCGAACAAGCAGGTGGCATTGCTCTTTCTCCACCGGTGCTAGTGCTCGCTGCGATCGCCTATCTTGCGCTGGCCGTGATCGACAATCGGTGGTTCCAGCGGATCGCCCTACCGGTTGCATTTACGATCCTGGTGACGCTGACTTTGACGGAGACAATCGCGCCCTAACTTGCCTCGTAGCCCAAGCGGTAGACTTCGGGAGGGGTTTCGCGATCGGTGCTCTTGCCTGGCTCACCGGAGACTAGCGCGATCACGCGGCCGTGGGTGTGGTAGGTTTCGCCCAAACGCATGTCGGCGGTGTCTCTCCATCCTGCGCCGTCGATCTGGGTGCGCACGACCAGGCGCCCGGCCCAGGCGCATCGCGCGTTGATCGGGCACCGGCTGTCCTCGACTACTGAAACCGGCGTGACGGTGACATCGCCGACCCGCACCTTCTGGCCCAGCGCGACTGCGTTGCCGGCGGGCGCGGGCGGTGTCGTATCGGGGGGCGGCACGATTGCGCAGGCGGCGAGGAGAGCGGGAGCCAGGGCGGCAAGCAGGGTCCGCATTCCACCATAACGCACACACCCCGCTTGCGGTTGGCTGAACGGCCGTTACCGCTGCGGCGATGACCGTCACGAACCCGCAAGCCCAGCTCTATTTGATCTCCCCGTTGGAGGTGGGCGGCGCCTTTCCCGAGCGGCTCGAGCGCGCGCTGTGGGCGGGGCCGGTTGCGGCGTTCCAATTCCGCGTGAAAGGGCTGGGCGAGCACGAGGCGGCCCGCTTGGCGGGCCCATTGCAGGAAATCTGCGCCGCGCAGGATTGTGCCTTCGTCGTAAATGACTCGGTGTCGCTCGCTCGGCGGCTCAGGGCCGATGGTGTTCATCTCGGCCAAACCGATGGCGATGTTCGCGAAGCCCGCGAGTTGCTCGGGCGCGAGGCGCAGATCGGCGTTACCTGTCACGCCAGCCGCCACCTCGCCATGGAAGCGGGCGAGGCGGGGGCAGACTACGTCGCTTTCGGCTCCTTCTTCCCCAGCGACACCAAGCCGAGCGAGCACCGGCCTGAGCCGGACATTCTCGCCTGGTGGCAGCGGCTGTTCGAGATCCCCTGCGTCGCCATCGGCGGCATCACGCCGCAGAACTGCGGACGGCTCGTGGCGGCGGGCGCCGATTTCCTCGCCGTGAGCCATGCCGTGTGGGGCGGGGACGAGGCCGAAGCGGTCGCGGCCTTCCAAACCGCCATCGCACAGGCCCGGGCACCGTCGCTCGGCTGACGCGGAAACATAACAGGCCCGCGGCGTTCCCCTTCGCGAACAAGGGAGAATTGCATGCGTTCCATTTTTGCCGCCGCCTCGCTGCTCGCGCTCGCTGCCTGCGGCTTGAACGGCACCGACCGATATAGCGATGAGGGCAAGGAGGGGGCGGCGCAGACGGCGGAGAGCGGCCGGGACAGCCTCGCCGATACCATGGCCTCGCACGACGGTCAGACGATTGAGAACGACATTCCGGACCCTGAGAAGCGGCCGATTATGCAGGCGCAGGTGGTTCTCGATCGCATCGGTTTCATGCCCGGCGTGGTCGACGGCAAGATGGGCATGTCCACCGTGAATGCGCTCAAGGGTTTTCAGGAATCGCGCGGCCTGACGGTCACCGGCAAGCTTGACGAGGCGACGACACAGGCGCTGGCGCAATGGCAATCGATACCCGCCACCCGCGTCGTTACCATCCCGGCCGATTGGGGCCAGGAGCAATATTACGCGACGCCCGAGGAGCCGGAGGATCAGGCCAAGATGGAACGGCTCGGCTACGCCTCCCTGGACGAGCGGCTAGCCGAGCGTTTCCATACCACGGTGGAAACGCTGAGAGCGCTCAACCCCGGGGGGCGCCCGGCCGGTGTTGCAGCCCCCACTGGCATGGCGACGCCACCAATGCCCTCAACGCAAGTGCCGATGCCGGCTCCCACCGCCACGGGCACAGGCGAGGCATTCACCCCGCAGCCTGGCCCGCGCTCGACCTTTAGAGCCGGCCAGCAGATCCGTGTCCCCAATATCGGCGCCGACAAAATCGAGCCGGGCAAGGTGGAAGACGCCGATTGGCAGCGCACCCTGGCATCGCTCGGCGTCGGCACCACGCAGCCCAAGGCCGATCGCATCGTCGTCAGCAAATCGCAGAATACGCTCAAGGCCTATGACGCCTCCGGCAAGCTGACCGCGATTTTCACCGTCAGCTCCGGCTCCAGCGAATTCCCGCTCCCGCTTGGCAATTGGGAGATCAAGGGTGAAGCTTACAACCCGCCCTATTCCTACGATCCCAAGCTGATTGTCGGCGCCGACAAGTCCGACGAGAAGCAACAGCTTCCGCCCGGACCGAACAGTCCGGTCGGCGTGGTGTGGATCGACCTCAGCAAGGAGCATTACGGCATCCATGGCACGCCCGATCCTGAGACGATCGGTCGGGCGCAAAGCAGCGGCTGCGTCAGGCTGACGAACTGGGATGCCGCGCGCCTCGCCCAGATGGTCTCCACCAGAACGAAGGTCGAGTTCGTGGCATGAGCCGGTTGGCGCTCGGCGACCGAATGCGGACCATCGCGATAACCGCGATGGTCACCAGCCTGGGCTGGATCGTCTTCGGCGCCGGCGTCATGGACAGTGTCGGCAATCTGGCTGTGCTACGCAAGGTGGAGCCGGCTGGCGTTCCAGCAAGCGGCGGCGACCAATCACGGGCCGCCGACACGCGAGCCTCCCCCACGATCGTCCGGGTGCCACCCGGGGGTTATGTGTTACCCGTCGCCGGCATCCGACCGGACCAGCTCACCGATACCTTCACACAGGCCCGAGACGGCGGAGCCCGTGTCCACGACGCCATCGACATCATGGCTCCGCGCGGCACGCCCGTCCTCGCCGCGGCCTCGGGCACGGTCGAGAAGCTGTTCACGTCTAAGCCCGGCGGGCTAACGATCTATGTGCGAAGCCCCGACCGCCGGGTCATAACTTATTACGCTCATCTGGACAGCTATGCAGAAGGCCTCAGGGACGGGCAGCAGGTTCGTGCGGGCCAGCAAATTGGGACAGTCGGCTCCACTGGCAATGTCGAGGCCGGCGCCCCGCATCTTCACTTCGCCATCCTAGAAACCACGCCCGATGCGGATTGGTGGGAGCCAGCGACCCCGATCAATCCCTATCCCTTGCTGGCCGGGCGGCGCTAGTTCAAGCCAGCGGCACTGCCCCGCGGCGGCTGCACTTCAGGCGCCCGAGCTCACCATCGCGAGCGATCTGCTGCCAGAACCCTTCGCGTGTGCGCCGCAACCGCATGTCCTTGAATGGGCCGCGCGTGAAGGTCAGGATGTCGCTCGCCAGCAGATAGGTGCCGCCGCCTGCTTCACTCTGGTAACTCGATCCCCGTACGATCGTGAAGCTTTTGCTAGGCTCGTCGACCACCGCGGGTCCGCTCGCGATGCCGGCCGTCCAGCAACCGTAGCGGCCTTGCGGCAGGACGGAGAGGTCGCTCGCGGCCAGGGTGGGCGAGGCGAGGGCGACGGTCATCAAAACAGCGGCAAAGCGGATCATCGGCGGGCGCATACTCGTGCCGCCCAGCCTACGCCAGCCACCTTGCCCCAGGCTGACCGAGCCGCTAAGCGCCCCGGCGCATATGGCGCGCTGTTCGGCGCTCCTGCTCTTTCTCACGCGAAGGCATCCGACCCATGAAGATTTCCGGCGTGGACATCCGTCCCGGCAACATTCTCGAGTACGAAGGCGGCATCTGGAAAGTCGCCAAGATCCAGCACACGCAGCCGGGTAAGGGCGGGGCCTACATGCAGGTCGAGATGAAAAACCTGCAGGACGGGCGCAAGACCAACGTCCGTTTCCGCAGTGCCGACACGGTTGAGCGCGTGCGCCTCGATACCAAGGACTATCAGTTCCTTTACGAGGATGGCGACCAACTCGTGTTCATGGACCAGGACACCTACGAGCAGATCACCCTGCCTTCCGATCTGCTGGGGGACGCCAAGGCCTTCCTCCAAGACGGCATGCAGGTCATGCTCGAACTGTGGGACGAGAAGCCGATCTCCGTGGAACTGCCCGCCCAGGTCGAGGCGACGATTGTCGAGGCTGATGCGGTCGTAAAGGGGCAGACCGCCTCATCCAGCTACAAGCCGGCCATTCTGGACAATGGCGTGCGGATTATGGTCCCGCCGCATATCGAAAGCGGCACGCGCATCGTCGTCGATGTCTATGAGCAGGCTTACGTCGGCAAGGCCAACTGAGCAGGGGCAAGGCTATGGGCAAGAGCGTCGCGTCTCGGTTCGACAACATCGCAGTCGAGCGGTCGATGCTGCTCGGGGTGGTCGTCGATGACGACCAGCTGACGCTTCAGATGGATTTCTGCCTCGAGCCTGGCCATCCTGCCTACGAGGCGCCAGGGGATGGCGAAGACTGCTGTTTTCACCCCGGCACGATCCGCTTCGGCGGCATAACGACGCTCAATCTCGAGCGGGCCGAGCAGCCGGCCGGCAGCCAGCGCCGTTTCGCCATCCAGTCCTTCGCCGTCGACGGCACCAAGTTCGACATGAAGTGCGATTGGGGCGCCATCCACCTCCAGGCGCGTTCCATCCGCGTCAGCACCGAATAGAAAGTTCCCCATGGCCGCAGTATCCGGGCTGATCCGCGTTATGGAAAAGGCCGCACGCAAGGCGGGTGCGCGCCTGCGCCGCGATTTCGGTGAGGTCGAGCACCTCCAGGTCAGTCGCAAAGGCCCAGCCGACTTCGTTAGCAAGGCCGACCAGATCTCTGAACGCACCATCTACGATGAATTACTGGCGGCCCGTCCGGGGTGGGGCTTCGTGCTTGAGGAAGGCGGCATCATCGAGGGCGAGCCGGGCAGCCCGCGGTGGATCATCGACCCGCTCGACGGCACCAGCAACTTTCTCCACGGCATCCCGCACTTCGCGATCTCGATTGCCGCGCAGGAGCCGAAGCTCGACGGTTCGGGGTGGGGCGATGTCGTCGCTGGTGTCGTCTATCAGCCGATCACCGACGAGACGTTCTGGGCGGAAAAGACCCGCGGCGCCTGGCTTCAGGACAAGCGGCTGCGGGTATCGGCGCGGCGCCACCTTGGCGAGGCCTTGATCGGCACCGGCATCCCCTATGGCGGCCGTGGCGATTTCGGCGAGTGGGCACGCATCTTCGGCGCGATTGGCCCGCAGGTGGCCGGCATCCGCCGCTTTGGCGCCGCCTCGCTCGACCTGGCGTGGGTAGCGGCCGGCCGGTTCGACGGATTCTGGGAAAGCGACCTTAGCAATTGGGATACCGCGGCGGGCTGCCTGCTCGTGCGTGAGGCCGGGGGCTTTGTATCGGACTATCGCGGCCGCTCTGCCCCCATCCTCGCCAAGCAAGTTTTGGCTGCGAACGACACGCTCCATTCTCGCCTGCACAAGCTCCTGGCAGGCGCGTTGAAATAGTCACAGCGGCTTTGCACAGTTTAATTCGCGTAACCATTGACGGGAACCCGGAACCAACCAAACATCGCCACATCTGACGGGCACGAACCCTTCGGAGTCGCGGAGAGATATGCTGACAATGGCAATAGGGGCGGCGCTTGCCGCACAATCCGCCCCGAGTGCCGCGCCTGAGAGATCGATTCATTACGATCTCCCGCCAAGCGCCATCGGCCACCGCGTGGATAATCCCACCGCGCCACTGGCCCCTCCCCCACCACGCAATCTCGACACCCGAGACTTGAACGCGCCTGAAGCCGAGTGGCGCCTTGCCGAAGGGGGACCTGCCTTGTCGGTGGGCGCGATGGGCGGGCAGCGGTCCGGCATGCCAAAGCTTGCGCATGTTGCGCTTGATTGGAGCTTCTGAGAACTGCCCTCGGGCCGCGGCGCATCAGCCTGCTCGAACATCCGCGCGCGCATCGCCTCAACATCAGACGCAAGCTCCCACATAGGTGCAAGGCCTTCGCTCCCGATGCGATGCGGCGAACGGGTAAGCGCCGTTCAGAGCTAATGCTGCCTCATGCCATCACGCGGGATCGACCAGGAGGGCGGTGGCTGCTCTGCGCAGCCGCCAGTTTTGCCAATGCGCGCCAGCCAGAGCAAGGCCGCCGGCAACGGTTAGCCCGGTTTCAATGAGTTCGGGCTGACCAGCGAGTGCCCCGGCTCCCAGCAGAGCCAGGCCGATAGCGCCAAATAAAACGGGCAGCAGCGCTCCATGGTGCCTAAAGCCCGAATTGAGCGCAATGGCACTCACGGGCACGGCCAAAGCAAACATGGCGACGTGAAATGCCTCAGGAATGTCAAACGCCGCGCTCAAAGCGGGCAACACGGCGAAAAGCAGCGGCAATCCGAGGCAATGGACCAAGCATGCCGCGGAAATGCCGATCGCCAAACCATCGAACGCCGGCTTCGGTGAAGATATTGCGCGCATGATCGATGGCCCCTGGTGTGCTTCGCTAAACATAGATGATATACTATATCATAAGCACAACGGCCAGGGCTTCAAGAGCGAGCGTTGTTCGATATTGCTGACCGAAGCTTGCGCCGCTAAGGCGCTGGTCCCGCTGCCCCTGTGGTGGAATTGGTAGACGCGCTCGACTCAAAATCGAGTTCCGCAAGGAGTGTCGGTTCGAGTCCGACCGGGGGCACCACGGCTTAGCGCTGTTGGCAAGACACCGCGCCCAGCGGTAAGCTCCATGGCAGGGGGCAGGCCGATGCAGTCGCTGACGGAAATCTCGCGCAAGACTTTCGCGACCGACGCTGACGATGCTTACGGCAAAGACCCGCAACTGCGTTTCGACCAGAAGCGCCTCGCTTCGCTGGTTGGCTTCGCAGCCTTCGGATTGCCGCTGACGCTATTAATCGGAGGCTTGCTCTACCCCGGCGGGTGGAGCGAGGGACTCATCGACCGATCGATCAGCCATTACTATTATCGCGAGATCGTCCTGGGCGATTTCTTCGTCGGGACGCTGGTATTCATCGGAACTTTGCTGCTCGCCTACCGGGGCGGAAACGAAAATGTCGGGAAACTGGCCAGCGTGGCCGGCCTGTGCGCCTTTGGCGTGGCGATCTTTCCGACCGAGGGCTGGCGCTTCGTCCCGCCCAATTCGACCGTGCCGGGGACCGAATGGACCAAAGTCGCGCATTATGCGAGCGCCGCCTTCCTGTTCGGTATTCTGGCCTTCTTTTGCCTGTTCGTTTTCACGCTCATCGAGCCGCGCCATCGCGATGCCGCCGGCGCTTGCCTCCAGACGAAGCACCGGCGGAATGTGATCTATAAGATTTCGGGCAGCGTCATCATCGCCATGATGCTCGCCATCGCGGGGGGCGGCAATTTCCTACAACCTGCTTGGGATCGAAACCACCTCACCTTCTGGTGCGAAGCGGCCGCCTTGTTTGCCTTTGGCGTGTCATGGATCACCGTTGGCCGCGGTATGAATCACTTGCTGCTCGATCCGCGCGATCGGCGCGACCGTGCCATCGTAAAAGGTCGCGAGGCGGCAGAGAGCTAGCGACTGGGGATTGCTTTCCTACAGGGCGCTTTTGTGCCAGCCTCTCTTCAATCACGCCTTCAATGTAAGGTGACGATTCTTCCTCTAGGACCGTGTAACACCCGGTCCATGTCTCAGGAGATGTGCTGGTGAAGTCCTTCAAGACACTGGCCCTGGTATCGGCCCTGGCATTCGGCGTGGCAGCCCCCGTTCACGCCCAGTCCGACGATCTTCGGCAGAAGATCACCGCCGATATGCCCGGGCTGATGGAACTTTATCGCGATCTCCATGCCAACCCCGAGCTGAGCTTCGAGGAAGTGCGCACCGCGAAGCTGCTGGCCGCCAGGATGCGCAAGCTCGGCTTTCAGGTCACCGAGGGCGTCGGCAAGACCGGAGTAGTGTCGGTGATGAAAAACGGTGAAGGGCCGACCGTGATGCTCCGTGCCGACATGGACGGGCTGCCCGTGGTGGAGCAGACCGGGCTGCCCTTCGCCTCTAAACGGACCGCGACGCCCGCCAGCGGCGTGACCACCGGCGTCATGCACGCTTGCGGCCACGATACCCATATGGCGGCTTTCATCGGCGCGGCGCAGCAGCTTGTCGCGCGCAAAGGCGAATGGCGCGGAACGCTGGTGATGATCCTCCAGCCGGCCGAGGAAATCGGGCTGGGGGCCAAGGCGATGCTCGATGATGGGCTCTACACGCGCTTTCCGAAGCCGGAGTATGTCATGGCCTTTCACGATGCGGCACAAATGCCGGCGGGGATGATCGGCTATTCGCCGGGCTATGCGCTCGCCAACGTCGACAGCGTCGACATCACGGTGCCGGGCGTGGGCGGGCACGGGGCCTATCCGCATACGGCGAAGGACCCGATCGTGCTGGCGAGCGCGATCGTCATGAAACTGCAGACGCTCATCAGCCGTGAAGCGAACCCACTCGAGCCTGCAGTGGTCACCGTCGGCAGCTTCCATGCGGGCGCCAAGCACAACATCATTTCCGACGAAGCCAAACTGCAGATCACTGTCCGCAGCTATTCCGACGAGGACCGCAAGCGGCTGCTCGACGGCATTGCCCGCATTGCGCGCGGCGAAGCGATTGCCGCGGGCATGCCGGAGGACAGGATGCCGAAAGTGGAGGTCGAAGACCCCTACACTCCTTCGACCTTCAACGACCCTGAGTTTTCCGAAGCGGTCATGGCCGATCTGCGCACGCGGTTCGGGGAAAAGCGGGTGCTGAAGGTGCCCTCGGTCATGGGCGGCGAAGACTTCAGCCAGTTCCGGCGCGCTGCCCCTGAAGACGTGAAGTCACTCATCTTCTGGGTCGGCGGGGTGCCGCAGGACAAGTGGGACGCGGCGCAAAGGCCGGGGGCTGCGCCATTGCCCTCGCTGCATTCGCCGTTTTGGGCGCCCGATGCCGAGAAGGTGATCGCGACCGGAGTGGAGGCGTTGACCGCCGCCGCCATGCGCCTGATGGCCAAGGGTTGAGCCTATGCGGCCGCCGGAGCGCAAGGAGAGCGCCCCCGCGGCCGCAGCTCCTCCCCAGGAGCTCTATTCGCCGCTGACGTAGGTACCGAGGCGGTGGTGCAGCGCGTTGATGCGGGCCAGTTCCTCCCGGTCGTCGGTCACCCGCGCATGACTGGCAAGCGCGGCCCGGAGGAGGCGGAAATCGGCGGTCGAGAACAGCGCGCGGGCGCGGCCAGGTTCTTTTAACGGCTCGGTGGTGGGGCGTTCCTCGGTCATTGTGGTCATCGGTCCTCTCTCCTTAGGCCGCAGCGAATTGATTCATGGTGTTGGCCGCTCCGCCGGCCTTGAGTGCGGCTTCTCCGGCGAAATACTCCTTGTGGTCGTCGCCAATGTCGCTGCCAGACATGTTCTGGTGCTTCACGCAGGCGATGCCCTGGCGGATCTCTTCACGCTGCACCTGCTTGACGTAGCCGAGCATGCCTTCCTCGCCGAAGTAGCGCTTGGCGAGATTGTCGGTGCTGAGCGCCGCGGTGTGATAGGTGGGCAGGGTGATGAGGTGGTGGAAAATACCTGCGCGGCGCGAGGCATCGGCCTGAAAGGTCCGGATGCGCTCGTCGGCCTCGCGACCGAGGTCGGTCTCGTCGTAATCCTCGCTCATCAGCCGCGCGCGGTCGTAAGCCGAGACATCGCGGCCTGCCTGCGCCCAGGCGTCGAACACCTGTTGGCGGAAATTCAACGTCCAGTTGAAGCTGGGCGAGTTGTTATAGACCAGCTTGGCATTCGGCACGACTTGGCGGATGCGATCGACCATGCCGGCGATCTGCTCGATGTGCGGCTTCTCGGTCTCGATCCAGATCAGGTCCGCCCCGTTCTGCAGCGATGTGATGCAATCGAGCACGCAGCGGTCCTCACCCGTGCCGGGGCTGAACTGGTAGAGGTTCGACGGTAGCCGCTTGGGACTGACCAGCTTACCGCTGCGGCTCAGGTAAACTTGGCTGTCCGACAGCTTGGCGGGGTCGACCTCCTCGCAATCGAGAAAGCTATTGTACTGGTCGCCAAGATCGCCCGGCGCCGTTGAGTAAGCGATCTGCTTGGTGAGGCCAGCGCCCAGGCTATCAGTGCGCGCGACGATGATCCCGTCGGGCACACCCAATTCGAGGAAGGCGTAGCGGATGGCGCGGATCTTCTGGAGGAAATCCTCGTGCGGCACGGTCACCTTGCCGTCCTGATGCCCGCATTGCTTCTCGTCAGACACCTGATTCTCGATCTGCAGCGCGCAGGCACCGGCCTCGATCATCTTCTTCGCGAGGAGGTAGG
>ERZ1066119.997-NODE-997-length-16893-cov-13.038900_pt1 | contig 16893 bp, 12 predicted proteins | sample MGYA00382766_ERZ1066119 | MGnify/ENA primary metagenome ERZ1066119 (study PRJEB33369, sample SAMEA5778349) | biofilm metagenome | biome: Industrial cooling water; feature: Water cooling tower basin; material: Biofilm | place: United Arab Emirates | collected...
CGCTAGTTCAGTCAGGCGCGCGTCGAGGCGGCGCAGGTCGAGGTTGAGCGCGACGCGGCGCGCGAGCTGCCGCTCCCGCCCGGCCGCCGCGCGCAGGGCGGCCGCCTCGCGGCGCAGCCGGGCGTGCTCGCCTAACGCCGCACGCCGGGCGAGCGCCGCCTCCGGCGTAGCCGCCACGCCCCAGCGCCCCGTCACGCGCGCCGCGTCGAGCGCCGCCACGCCGTCCACCCAGCCGTCGTAAAGCGCGAACAGGTGCGCGGCGGGCGCGGCGCCCACCCGCAGCGCGGCGAGGAAGGCCGCCTCCACGGGGTCAGGCGCGCCGTCGCCCGCGCCGAGCGTGGCCTCGGCGGCGGGCAGCTCCGCCACGGTCGCGTCGCCCCCGGTGGCCGCACGGCGCTTGTGGGCGAGCGAGAGGGTGGCGGCGCCATCGCCCGCGCCCAGCACCAGCGCCACGGGGTACGGCACCGCCCGGTGCACCCGCTCGGCGAGGCGCGCCGCCTGGGCGGGGCGCACGCCGGGACGCAGCGTGGCCGCGAGGACGGCGAGCTCGCCGTAGTCGCGCCCCTCGCCGCGGTACGCGGGGACGCCGACCGTCGCGGGCTTGAGCACGGCCACCCACACCAGCGCCTCGAGCGCGTCCTGCACCAGGCGGCGGTCGGCGGCGGTGGGGGCGCCGTGCTCCAGCAGCAGCTTCTTGGGGACGCGCTGATCCACGCGCTCCTCGGGCGGGAGGGCGAAGGCGGCGAGCAGGCGGTCGGCGGCCGAGACGCTCACGCCGCGGCGCTCCGCTCCAGCGCGGCCACGCCGCGCCCGGTCGTCCGGTACTGCTGCGAAGGGGAGCGGGGCGACCCCGGCTGGGTCAGCTCCAGGAGCCCGCGCTGGAGCAGCGGCACCAAGTACCGTGCGCGGAAGTGCTCCCGGCCCGATAGGCCGAGCTCGGTCATGATCTCCGCCCGCTCCCGAGGCGTCCGGCAGAACCGGAGGAGGGCGGCCTCCCGGGCGGTCAAGGCCAGGTCTACTTGCTCGGTTACTTGCTCTGCTACTTGCTCTGTTACTTGCGCCGTCACATGCTCGGTCGCCGAGCCAGCGGCCGGGCTGAACCCGGGGTGGATGGGCAGGACGGTGGCGAAGTACGTCCGGTCCTCGTCCGTGCGGAAGCGGGGCGGCGGCGAGCCGTTGGCGCGCATGGCCCGGATGATCTTGGGGACGCCGGTTCCCCGCCCCTCGGTGAGCTTGAGCTCCTTCAGGAACTCGCCGATGCGGCGGTTCCGGTACCGCCGAGCGACGAACGTGCCGGCCTCCAGCTCGGCGACTGTGATGGACCGGTCGGGGCCGGGATAGCTGGCGATGGTGATGTGGTCCGGGAGTACGCGGACCTCGATCGGCTCGCGCTCCTCATACGAGCGGTGGTACACGGCGTTGACGAGGGCCTCCTCGATCGCCGCGTACGGGTAGTTGAAGAACCGGTCCGCCTCCGCACGATCGGGGTGCTTGCGCACCTGCTCCTGGAGCACCGCGTTGCGGATGTAGGCGAGGGCGTCGCGGAGCTGCTGCCCGATGGGGCCGGTGAACGTCTGCTCCAGGATGCGGTCACCGCCCGGCCCGTCGGGCAGTTGGACGACGTCGATCTGGACCTGGGGGAAGAACTGCTCGGGCTCGCTGTTGAAGAAGAGCAGGCCGACGTTGCGCGGCCACGGGCGCTCGCGCGGCCCCTCGGTGAGCTTCATGCGCTCGCACAGGTCGGCGAGGTCGAGGCGGCCCGAGTCCGCAAGCAGGTCGCTGCGGACCTGGCGGAGGTGCGCTTGGATGAGCGGGAGCTGCAGGTCGGCGAGGGCGGCCCGCTGGCACGCCCGGTCGTCGAACGGCACGCGCGCGGCGAGCTCGATCAGCTCGCGCTCGTGGTCGCCGCGCGCCTCGACGGTCGTGGAGCCGATGCGGATGTAGAACGGGTGGCGGGTGTTGTCGCGGCTCAGCGAGGCGGGGGCGCGGTACGGACGGCTCTGCCCGCCGGGCGCCCACAACACGAGCACGTGTCGGCCGCCGAGCACGTAGGGCTCGACCAGCGGGTGGAACGCAGGGCTGATCCGGTGCCCTAACCGGACGACTTCCTGCTGAAGATGGTCGAGGTGCTCGACCGCGAGTCCTACCGGCGGGAGCACCGGCCGCCCGTGCTCGGAGTCCACTCCCACGAACAGGTACCCGCCTCCCAAGTTGTGGAAATCGTTGGCGAACGCGCAGAGCGTGTGGAGCACGGCTTCCGGGTTCCAGCCCGCCTTGAACTCCAGCCGCTCCTGCTCGACGACTTGCCCGCGCAGCACCTCCTCGACGTTGATGGGCAGGGGCATAGGGTGAGCAGGAACGTGGGGCGGCTAGCGGGCGGGGTCGGGCGCGGGCTCGGGAAGTATGACCACGAACGCGACCACCTCGAAGCGGTCCGCGCCGCGGAACTCGCCGCGCCGGGCGTGGGTGCCGCCGGGGGTGAACAGGCTGGCCGCCGCCCGCTCCTCCTGCCGCCCCGCCACGGCGGCCACCGCGGCGGCGAGCTGGCGCTGCACGGCAGCCATGTCCTCCCCGCCCCGCGTCAGCCGGTCGAAGTGTGCGCACGCCGCGGCGTCCGGGCGGTCGCGCCCGGCGGCGAGTCGCTTGAGGCGGTCGAGGATCTGCTTGGCCTGCGTGTAGGGGAGGAGCACGGCGCCGTCATCCCCGACGTGCACGAGGTAGTGCGGCGCGAGCGGGTAGCCGGGCTCGGGCGGGGGCGGCGGCTCGCCGTCGTCGGCCGAGGCGCGGAGGCAGAACACCGTGCCCGGGGGCACGCCCCAGTCGCCCGACCCGAACGCCGTGGCCACCGCGAAGCTGCCTAACGGCAACCGCGCCAGCGCGCCCGGGTGCGCCGCCTCGTAGCGCGCCAGGTCTAGCCGGAAGTCGCCGAGCGTGAGGTCGGCGATCGAGACGCCGCTGGAGAGGTCCTCGAGGTCGATCACCGCGTCCTGCAGCTTCTGGAGCTGCGCCCGGCGGTACGCCAGGTCGTTCATCCGGTCGCCGCTCTCCTGCTCGATCAGGTTCTCTTCGCCCGTGGCCGAGACGTCGAGCAGCACCATGCGGCCGCTCACACGCCGCTCGAGCTGGATGTACTCCTCCAGCTCCATGTTGGGCCAGAAGTTGACGAGCTGGACGCGCGCGTTGGGCGACCCGATGCGGTCCACGCGGCCGAAGCGCTGGACGATGCGCACAGGGTTCCAGTGGATGTCGTAGTTGACGAGGAAGTCGCAATCCTGAAGGTTCTGCCCCTCGCTGATGCAGTCCGTGGCGACGAGCAGGTCGATCTCGCCCTCGCCGGCGAGTGCGGGGTCGCGCTCCTTGGCGCGCGGGGCGAAGGCGGCGAGGATGCCGGCCAGCCCCGCGCCCCCGCCGGGTGCGTTGGTGCGGTTGCTCCCGCTGCCCGTGACCAGCGCCGCGCGCACGCCGAACGTGTCGTGCGCCCACGGCGCGAGCGCGTCGTACAAGTAGCGCGCGGTGTCGGCGAAGGCGGTGAAGACGAGCACCTTGCGGTTGCTCGGGTTGAGCGGGTCCCGGACCTTCTCGGCGACCACCCGCCGCAGGTCGGCGAGCTTGGCGTCGCGGTCGGCGCTCACCGCCCGCGCGGCGTCGCGCAGGGCGGCCAGGCGGCCGCGGTCCTCCGCCAGGTCCTGCCGCCAGCGCACGGCGTCCACGTCCTGCAGCAGCACGCGCACGGTCGAGCCGACGAGGAGCGTCTCCATCGTCGGGTCGTCGAGGTCCACGTCCTCGATGGTCAGCTCGTCCACGTGCTCGGGGCGCTCGCCGAGCCGGCGGAGTAGCGCGTCCACGGCGGCGAGCTGCCGCTCCACGGTGAGGGCGAACGACGCGACCGAGCTCTCCATGCGCTTGAGCAGGTTGATGCGCAGGAGGTGCACGAGGCTCTCCTCGCGCTGCACCTGCCGGAACACGCTCTCGCCGCCGCGGATCTGCACGCTGTACCGGTCGTCATAGGCCTTGCGCTTTTTGGGCAGCACGTAGCGGAGCGGCGCGTACGCGGCGAGCGTGAGCTTGCGAATGCTGGTGTTGACGTCGGCGATGGGCGGGAACTCGCGGGCGAGGTCCACGTCGGCCTTGACGTTGCGCGGCGGGAGGCGCTCGGGGAAGGTGCCCGTCTCGTCGGTGCCATAGTACCGCTGGATGTGCTTGCGCGACCGGGCGATGGTGAGCAGGTCGAGCAGCGTGAAGTAGTCGAAGCCCAGGCGGTCGAGCAGCGCCGCCGGGGTGCGCTCGGCGGGCGGCGCCGCGAGCCAGGCGCTGAACTGCGTCTGCGCGCGCCGCACGGTGCCCTCGACGCTCGGGATCCCGTGCGCGGCGAGCGCGGCGTCGTCGCCCTCGGTGGCGAACGCGATCTGGTTCTTGAGGTCGGCCAGGCGGTTGTTGACCGGGGTGGCCGAGAGCATCAGCACCTTGGTCTTGACGCCCTCGCGGATGACGCGGCGCATGAGGCGGTCGTAGCGCGTCTCGCGGGTGGTGTAGTTCCCCTTGTTGCGGAAGTTGTGCGACTCGTCGATGACGACGAGGTCGTAGTTGCCCCAGTTGACGTGAGCGAGGTCCACGTCGCCGCTCTCGCCGGCCTCGCGCGAGAGGTCGGTGTGGTTGAGGACGTCGTAGCGCAGGCGGTCGGCCGCGAGCGTGTTGCGGCGGTCGTTCGCCTTGTGCAGCGTCCAGTTGTCGCGCAGGCGCTTGGGGCAGAGCACGAGCACGCGGTCGTTGCGCAGCTCGTAGTACTTGATGACGGCGAGCGCCTCGAATGTCTTGCCGAGCCCCACGCTGTCGGCGATGATGCAGCCGCCTAACCGCTCGAGCTTGTCGATGGCGCCGACGACGGCGTCGCGCTGGAAGCGGTAGAGCTTGCGCCACACGGCCGTGTCGCGGATGCCGGTGGCGGCGCGGACGACGCGGTCCTCGTCGAGTGCGTCGCCCACGCCGGCGAGCACGTGGTGGAGGACGGCGTGGTAGACGAGCGCCGGCGCCTTGTGGTCGGCCACCTCGGCCAGGCGCGCGACGAGGCGGTCGCGGGCGTCCCCGCCCCGGAGCGTGCCCCACGCGGTGTCGAACCACTGGCCGAGCTGGCCCGCCTCGGCGGGGGATTCGGCGGCCTGGCTGAAGCCCAGACGCCGTGCGGGGGTGAGGCCCAGCCCGTCCGTGGTGAGGGCGCACGCCCCGGCGAGCGCGGCGGCCGGGACGCCGGCCGCGTCGCGAGTGACGTAGAGCGCCTGCGGCAGGGCGGCGCCCGCGGCGCGCACCTCGGCGGCGCGCGCCACCCACGCGGCCAGCCGGCCGGCGAGCCACCGCGCCTGCAGGCGGTTGCGGGCGGGGCGGTCGGCGGCGGCGCCGAGCAGGGCGAGGTCGTCGGCGTCGCCTAACGGCAGCGCCAGGCGGGCCGCCGGTACCCGCTCCAGCGCGGCGCGCAGCTCGCCCCATGCGAACAGGGACAGCTCGGGGGTGGCGAGGTCGAGCCGGGCGGCCGCGGCGAGGGCGGCGCGGAGGGCGTCGGCGGGGCGGGCGGGGGGAGCGAGGAGGCGCATCAACCGGTGGCGCGGTGAGTCGGGGCACGCGGCCCAGGCCGCGCGCTCAACGACCCCCGCCCGCGCCGGTTCGCAACTTGTTCAGCTCGCGGCGCTGGTAGAACGCGAGCGCGAACAGCGCCAGCGTCAGGGCTGGCCAGATGACGCAGAAGATCCAGACGTTGATTGCCTTGTACGTGGTGCCGAAGAACGCGGCCCCCGCCTTGAGCAGCACGACGCAGAGGTCGAAGACCTGATCGATGGCCGAGGCGGCGAACCAAAGGGGTGCTGTCGTCATGGGCAACGCAACGTGGCGGCGTCCGCGATGAGCGTCCGGTAGTTGGCAGCCGCGAGTGACGCGCCGGCGGCTTCGAAGTATTGCCCCCAAAACTCGCGGACGCGCACGCCGCGTTCGCTCGCCACGTCGGCGCCCGAGACGAACACGCAGACGCCGCCGAGACCTGGCAGGCGATTCTGTGCCTTCCGCGTAGCGATCCAGCGCGCTTCGGGGACGCCCCGCCCACGTTCCATGTTGAGTTCGGGGGTCGAGTTCAGCATGTCGGACACGATCAGGAGCGTCGTCGGACGGCCTTCACGCGCGTAGTCGCTGACCCGCTGGAGCATGCCGAGCAGGTCCGTCGTGTTTACGGGGTGGGCCGGGTCGGGCGTGAAGAAACCGTCCGCGAGGTTCCGGGTCCGCTCGCGGAACCGGGCGAGTTGCTTCCGATCGTTGGCGTTCGGTGCGTTAGGCCGGCGGGCGGGCGGCGCGCGCGTCACCCACTGCCCCGCCGAGTCGGAACCCGCCCGGTACGTCTCGACGATCGCGAGCTCGTCACCGAACGACAGGCGGCCCACGAGGTCGTTAACGAGCGCGCGCGCTTCCTCTCGACGCGTCGGGGTCTGCGAACTCGACACGTCGACTCCCACGATGTAGCGGCGTGCGACCACTGGTGGTGCGGCGGCCGCCTCGCGCTCCGAGCACCCCAGGGCGCCGGCGGTGCCGAGGGCGGCCAGACATGCGGCGAACACCCGGACGAGCGTCCACATCTCAGGCAGCGCCCACGCGGCTGGCGAGCGGTCCCGGCGTGAGTCGGGCGAGCCGGACGAGGAGGGTGTCGAGCTCAGACCCGAGTCGGGCGAACTCGGTGGGCTCGACGAAGGCCGTATGCTCCTCAACCGGCGGAAGCTCGATGGCCGGGGGGTCGTCGAACGCTCGGATGTTCGCCGGGTCTAGGCCACGGCGCCGCGCGTTTTCACCCCGGAATAGCGGCAGGACGCCTTCGAGCCGTTTCACCTTCGACTCCCAGCCCCGCATCGGGTGTGAACGGAGCAGATGCTGGACGTGACCGATGGCGCCGTGCGCCTGCCCGACCGCCGCGCGTGCCTCTGCGTCGACCGTCACGAGCTCGCGGCGCAACTCGTTGCATCGGTCGCGCAGGACCCTCAGGTCCGGGTGCTCCCCCGTGCGCTCGTCCAAGTCCGCATGCGCGACTCCGAAGCCGAGCATGGCCGCCGTGGCGACGAGGCCCAGGTTGAGCAGAAGGATTGGGAAGTTGTTGAGTTGTACGGTCGCCGCGTAAGCCGCGGCGTCCTCGTGCACCCGCACGGCTTCCTCCAGCTGCTGGATCTGGCCCAGCGTCGCCTCGCGCTCCGACAGGGCGCGCGGGTCGAGCGCCGCCAGCTTCGACTGCGCGTTACTGAGCGCGACGCTGTCCTGCTGCACCCGCGAGCGCGCAACGGTCGCGATTCCCCCACGCGCCTGGAACAGGAAGCTCAGAACGCACACCCGGCCGAAGAGTGAGACCAGGGCGACCGCCGCGTGCTGACGGCGGTGGGCGCGCACCCCTCGGGCGGCAAGCGGATAGTCAGCGGTGCGAAGGACGACGAGGGGCCGGAGCGACTTCCCCACCTGCTTGCCGAGCACCACGAGCATGACGACCGCGACGAAGGCGACAACGCCCGCCTCCACATTCCAGACCAAGCCGCGGAAGAACTGCTCCAGCCCCGCGAACCAGCTCGCGTCATCAACGTCGCGCATGGCGGCGGCAGCAGCTGACGCCAGGTCGGCGTCGAGCGGCAGCAGCAGCCGGAACACGGGAAAGTTCGCAAAGAACTCGACCGCTGCCAGAAGAACTGCGCAAACCCAGAGCACCCGGGCGGGCACGAACGCGGTGTAGCGCACCGGCTCCGGATTGGTCGCCTCGGCCTCACGCCTGAGCTTCTCGATCTTCCCCTCGCGCTCTCCCAGCTCGTGCCCAACCACCTCCAACCGCGCCACTCGGCCGCGAAGGGTGGCGACGTGCTCGCCGAGCTGCTGGCTCGATCGCTCGATGGCGTCCTGCATCTTGGTGCGGACGCGGAGCTGCCAATCCCGAAACGTCTGCGCGCAGCGCTTCGCCAACACCTGCTCGGGCTCGAGCGGTTCGTTGCGCGGCACGTCGTGGCGGGGGAGCCCCTTGTCGGCCCAGGCGTCCGCCCACGCAACGGCCTGCTTCTCGAGCGTGCCGACCTCACGATCGAACCAGTAGTCGGTCTTCTTCGTGACGGCGTGCACCCCGTGCGACATGTCTTCCGGCGCGTCGACGTCCGGGGCCGGAACGATGGTCAGGGAATCGGCGGACTCGCCCTCGGCTAGCAACCCGTGGGAGGCCACCCCCTGATCCGGCGTCGGTAGATCGGACGCGCGGCCAAAGTTCGGACCGAAGCGGATCAACGGCTTCCCGTTGGTCTCGGTAGGCATGGGCGAAGTGCTCAACGGTGAGGGGATGTACCGGCGGCGAGCGCCAGTCTTAGTTGCACGGCCGGTCGGCGCCAGATCTTGTGACCTGGATTACTCCGCGTTACGCACCCCCCCGCCGCAGCCGTTCCTTCCCGCGCTGCTCTCCGCGCGCGCTGGCGTACGCCATCTGGCCGAGGTACTTGGCGTCCGCCGCCGACACCGCCCCCGCCCCGAACGCCGCCGCGAGCGTCCACAGGTCCGCGGCCTCGCGCGCCACCTCCGCCGCCGCGTCCGCGTCGAGCGGCGGGGCAGCCTCGCACACCAGAGCCGCCTGAGCGAGCGCCGTGCTGCCGCCCTCGCAGTCCCCGCGGTCGCGCCCCGCGAGCGCCCCCTCCCGCGCCCGCGCGGCCTGCTGGAGCAGCGCCTCGCGAACGATGGCCGGCGCTTCGCCCGCCTTGCCCGGCACGACCGCCACCGGCAGCGTGATCGCCACGCGTTCCACGCCCCCGCCGGCCGTGACGACGTGGGCCTCGACCGCGACTTCGGCGACCGCGCCCACCGGCGGGCCGGCCGCGGGGTCCACGTCGTCCGCCGCGCGCACGAACCACTCGACCAGCACCCGCCTGGGCTCGCGGGTGTAGCGGTCGCCGAGTTCGAGCGCGCCGTCGGGCGCCACGGGCCAGGCGTGGTGCACCTGCGCCGGGCGGCGCGTCGCGTGGTCCGCCCCGGCCGGCCCGCCGAGGTGGACGCGCACGTTCTGGGCGCCGAGCGTCAGCAGCCCCTCCCACCTCCTCCGCGAACACGTCCGCCGCCTGGTCGGGGTGCTCGACGTAGTAGGTGTTGCCGCCGCCCGCGTCGGCCATGGCGCGCAGCAGCGCCTCGTCGTACCTGGCGCCGAAGCCCACGGTGGTAGTCGTGATGCCGCCGCGCCGCGCGTTCGCGCAGAGCCCCACCAGCGCGCCGCGGTCGGTGATGCCGCAGTTGGCGCGCCCGTCGGTGAGCAGGATGACGCGGGCCGCGGGCGCCGCGCGGTCCGGCGTGGCGTCTGGTGCCATCGACGACGGGGCCGGGCGGGCGCCATCCACCAACTCGCGCCCGCGCAGCCAGCCGCCGCTGAGGTTGGTACTGCCCCCGCTTCGGATGCCGAGGATGACCCGTGCGACCGCGGCCTGCTCGGCGCCCGCAGCCGGTTCGGCGACGGGCAACACGGCGTCGTCGTAGGCCACCACGCCTACCACGTCGTCGGGGCGCAGCCAGCGCACCAGCTCTGCGGCCGCCCGGCGGGCGGCGTCGAGCGGCGCGCCGCGCATCGACGCGGACCGGTCGAGCACCAGCGCGAGGGTGAGGGGCGCCCGCGCTCCCGTTCCGGCCACGGGTTCGGGCGGGGCGACCGACAGGGTGAGGAGGGCGCGGACCGCCCAGCCGCCCGGGGCGGCGTACGGGGTGGCGTCGACGAGCAGGGTGGTGTCCATCGCGGGCGGGGGCCGGGGTCGGAGCGGGGTGCGGCGCGTGCCCAACGCTCGCACCGCCCCCTGACACTCGGCCCCCGCGACCCCTACCCGCCGACCGGCAACTCGCTCACCAGCGCCTCGGGCACCCCGTCGTACCCCGGGTCCGCGCCGCCCGTCGCCACGGCCCACACGCGGGCCGCCGCGTCGTGGTGCGCGATCCGGCACACCCGCAACGACGTCTCCAGCGCCCGGTGCAGGTCGCTGGGCACGGCGGCGCGCGGCAGGGCGGTCCGCTGCCACGCCACCGGGCGGACGTGCCGGAGCGCGGGCGCGCGCTCGCAGAGCGGCGCGTAGTACCCGGTCACCGAACCGACGGCGTACGCCGCGCCGTCCTGCGCGGGCATCACCACGGCGTCATCGATGGCGATGCCGTGGGCGAAGGCGTGCAGCTGGGCCGCCCACAGCACGCGCGCGTCGGCTGGGCCGTCCGGGTCGGCGATTCAGAGCGCGTGGGCGACCGCCGCGGGCGAGTCGAAGGGGCCGAGGTCGGGCAGCCCGGTGACGTTCAGGGCGGCCCGGTTGGCCGACACGGCCTCGTCGGCGCGGGCGGCGGGGCGGATCAGCCAGAGGGTCATGCGCGGGGAGGGGACATGAGGAGGTGCGCCTCAGTCCGAGGCGCCGAGCACGTCCGACCGCGGCGGCCGCCACGCCGGCACCGTTGGGCAGGCGCCCGGCCGCCGCGCCACGGCGAACTCGGAGAAGCCGAGCCCGGGCTCGCGGTCGTAGCGCGCGTCGCCCACCACCAGCGAGTCCGGGCCCGCATCCGTCCACACCGGCACGCGCGCGAAGCGCAGCACGGCGTGCGCCGCGCAGTTCCCCGCGCCTAACGCCCGCAGCTCGGCGGCCGGCCGCTCCCACTGCCGCCGCCACACCACGGCGGGGGTGCGCGGCCGCGGGGACGTGCCGAAGTCGGCCGTGGCCGTGCCCACCACGCGTTCGGGCAGGGCGCACCGCGCGGGCGACACGAGCGACGGCGCCGCCGCCGCCCACGCCGTGGCGACGCGGTACCGGCCGCCGTCCAGCTCCGCGGTGAGGACGCGCGCGCAGAGCGGGTTGCCCGGCGCCGGGGTGGTCACCACGTCGAGGAGCCGCGCGCCCGGCGACGCCGCGGCCACCGCCGCCGCGACCTGCGCCCGCGCCGCGCGCATGCCGGCCGCAAACGTCAGCTCCACCGCGACCCACAGGCTGACGGCCAGACCCGCGCGTCGACCCGGCCCCAGCCGCGCCGCCGCCCACGCGCTCGCGACCGCCCCGAACGTCACGCCGAGCGCCGCCCCGCGCCCCACGAGCGGCACCCGCCACGCGAGCGCGAGCCCCAGCACCAGCACGCCCCACAGCGCCACCCGCGCGGCCCGGCGGCGCGCCGCGCGCGCGAGCGCCGGCACCGCCGCCACCCACAGCCACGGCTCGATGATGAACACGGCGTCGCCGTAGCTCCACGCCGGCGAGGCGGGCCACCAGACGTGCACGCCGTAGTCGTTGGTCCAGTCGAGCCCGAGGTGGCAGACGAGCGACGCCACGAGCGCGACGCCGAGCAGCCAGCGGGCGTCGGCGGGGCCGGGCGGCGCGGCCTCCGTTAGGCGCCGGGCGCGGGCGCGCCACCACGCGAGCGCCGCCGCCCACACCAGGGCCGCGCCGGCCGCCGCGGCCACCACGGTGTGCGTGTACCCGCGGTGGTGCAGGAGGGTCTGGAGCCGGTCGGCGCCGAGGAGCGGGGCGACGACGTCGGCGTCCGGCAGGTTGGCGGCGACGGCGCCGGCGAGCCAGGCGGCGGTCCGGAAGGCGGCCGGCGGTTCGGCGCCGTCACGGCGGGCGCGGAGGCGGGCGGCGGCCTCCCCCGCGAGGAGGCCGGCCAGGGTGTGCGTGACGTTGTCCACGGCGCGGATGTTAGGCGAGCGCCGCCGCCGCCGCCGCCGTCATCCCCGCCGGCACCCGCGCCAGCGCGCCGCGGACCTTACGCCGCCCGCTTCCGCGCCCGCTTCCGGTCGTAGAGCGCCGCGTCCGCCTCCACCATCAGCGCCGAGAGCGTCGTCGCCTGCGCCGGGTCGAACAGGGCCACGCCCACGCTCGTCGCCAGCGTATACGGCCGCCCCGCCGCGAGGTTGGACTCGGCCAGCGCCGCGTGCAGCCGCGTCTGCAGCCGCGCCGCCGTCGCGCGGGCGTTCTCCAGCGCGCCGCCCGCCCCGCTCGGCCCCTGCCCGCACCGCGCGAACGCGACGAACTCGTCGCCGCCGAGCCGCCCCACCACGTCGGCGTCGCGGAACGCCTGCCGGAGCACCGCGGCCATCGCCTGCAGCGCGCGGTCGCCCTCGGCGTGACCGTGGGTGTCGTTCACGCCCTTGAAGCCGTCGAGGTCCAGGTAGCAGAGCACCGCGCCCTGCCCGCCGGCGCGCGCCGCCTCCCACTCGCGCTCGGCCAGCGCCAGGAAGCCGCGCCGGTTGTACAGCCCCGTCAGGTCGTCCACCAGCGAGAGCGCCTTGAGCGTGGCCTCGGTCTGCTTGCGCTCGGTCACGTCGCGCAGGATGCTTGACAGGTACTCGACGTCGCCCTCGTCGGATCGGTGCGCGAGCACCACCTGCTCCACCGGGATCTCGCGCCCGTCGCCCTTCCGGAGCGTCGTCTCGCCGGCCCAGCGCCCCTCCACCATGGCCGCGGCGAGCGCGCCCGCGCGCTCGCCGCCGGCCGCGAACTGCGGCTGCACCGCCGTCACCAGCAGCCCCGCGTCGCGCACCCGCTCGGCGCCGCCGGCCACGCCTAACAGCCGCCGGCCGGCCGCGTTCAGGTACTCGATCCGCCCGCTCGGCGTCGACACGGCCACCACGTCCGGCATCGCCTCGAGGATGCTCGTCAGGCGGCGCTGCGTGGTCTCGGCGGTGTGGCGCTCGGTCACGTCCTCGAGCGTGCCCACGCACCCCGTCACGCGCCCCTGCTCGTCGCGCAGCGGCGCCGACCGGCCGTGCACCCAGCGCACCGTCGGCGCGCCGCGGCCGGCCGGCAGGAGGAGTCGGTAGACGCGGGCGAACTCCTCCCCGGCCTCGCTCGCCGCGCGCCAGTCCGCGAGCAGGTCGGGCAGGTCGTGCACGTGGACGCGCTCGTGCCAGCCGTCGCCGAGCATGGCGGCCTCGGGGAGCGCCCAGATCTCGCAGGCGCGCGGGTTCACGTAGCGCAACCCCCCCGCCAGGTCGGCCTCGAACACGCCCACCGGCGTGGCCGCGCTCATCGCGCGGAGCCGGCCCTCACTCGCGCGCACGGCCTCCTCGGCGGCGCGGCGCGCGGTCACGTCGCGGGCCACGCCGAGCAGGTGCGTGGTGCGCCCGTCCCCGTCGCGCACCGGCGTGAGCGTCGTCTCGACGTGCACCTCGGTGCCGTCGAGCGGCACGCGCTCCTCGTAGCGCAGCACCGTGCCGCCGTCGACGGCGGCGTCGTAGTGGGCGCGCAGGAACACGGCGTGGTCGGCCGGGACGATCTCCTCGAGCGTGCGCCCCACGAGGAGCGCGTCGGTGAGCCCGGTGGCCGCGTGGTAGGCGGCGTTGACGCTGGCGCAGCGGTAGGCGCGCGCGGCGTTCGGCGCGTCCTCCACGGCCATGAGGAACATCAGGTCCGTGGCGCCGTTGTAGATGACGTCGAGCGTGGCCTCGCGGGCGCGGAGCCGGGCCTCGGCCGCGCGGCGCTCGGCGGCGGCGACGCGCTCGGCCGTGACGTCGCGCGCCACCCAGAGCACGGTGCCCGCGTCCGGGTCCAGCGGCGACGCGACGGCGTGGAAATGCGTCTCGCGCGGCGGGCCGCCCGCGGCGTCGGGAATGGCCAGCACGTAGTCGTGCGCCACCGGGCGCGCCGCCGCCAGCGCCTCGCGCACGACCGCCAGGCACGCGCCGGCCTCGGCGGGCGGCAACACCTCGTGCATCCGCCGGCCGAGCACCTCGGCGCTCGGCCGGTAGAGCAGCTCGGGCGCCGTGGGGAGCACGCGCACGTAGGTCCCCTCGCGGTCGAGCACGAACATCACGTCGTGCATGGCCGCGAAGACGGCCTCGCGCTCGCGCGAGACGGCCACGAGCGCCGCCTCGCGCTCGCGCGAGACGGCCACGAGCGCCGCCTCGCGCTCGGCCAGCCGGCGCGCGGCCGCGCGCAGGTCGAGGGCCGCCGCGGCCGCGGCGGCGACGCCGCGCAGGATCACCACGTCGTGGTCGGTCCAGGCGCGCGGGCCGGGCTCGGTGGCGCACACCGTGCCCAGCACGTGCCCGCCGCCCACCGTGATCGGCACGCCGAGGTAGGCGCCGATGCCCAACTCCCGCACCGCCAGGTGGTCGGCCCACGCCGGGTCGCCGCGGGTGTCGGGGATGACCACCACGTCGCTGAGCGCGTGCTGGCAGAGCGAGTGCGACAGCGGGTGCGACAGGCCGGCCGGGTTCGGCCCGTCCGTCGCGCAGGCCTTGACGAACTGCCGGTCGGCGCCGACCAGCACGACGAACCCCGCCGACGCGCGCAGCGCCTCCCGGGCGAGCGCGGAGAGCCGGTCGAAGTCGGCCTCCGGGGGCGTGTCGAGCACCGCGGCCGCGTCGAGGGCGGCCAGGCGGGCGGCGTCGTGCAGCATGGGCGGGGGCTGCGGAGGGCGGGGGCTGCGGAGGGCGGGGCCGGCGGCGGACAACCTGCCGGGAGGGCCGTGCGGAGGGAGCCTGCAGGGGGGACGTTCCGGGGGCGCCCTTCACGGACGCTGCACCCTGCCGAGGGTAACACGTCGGGGCCGAGCTACCCCACGGCGGCCACGTCCGCGGCGGCCACATCTGCGGCCGCCACGTCCGCGGCGGCGACCGGGCGGAGCGTGCGGGTGACGGGCTCGGGCGGGGGGAGGTCGCCGGCGCTGGTGGCGCCGAGGTCGCGGAAGCGCCGGGCCTGCGGCAGCACCATGCGCTCGAGCGAGCCCACGGCCGCGTTGTGCGCGTCGACGGCGCGTTCCAGCCCGCGCCGCAGCTCGCCGAAGTGGCCGGCGAAGGCGCGCACGCGGTCGTACAGCTCGCGGCCTAACGCGCTCACCTGCTCGGCGTTGCGCGCCACCCGCTCCTGCTGCCACCCGTAGGCCGCCGCGCGCAGCAAGGCGATGAGCGTGGTGGGGCTGGCCGGGAGGACGCGCTGCTCGGCGCCGTAGTCCACCAGCGCGCCGTCCTGGGCGAGCGCCGCGCCGAACACCGCCTCGCCCGGCAGGAACATCACCACGAACTCCGGCGCCTCGGGGAACTGCCCCCAGTACGCCTTGGCCGACAGCCGCGCCACATGGTCGCGCACGTGGCGCGCGTGGTCGCGCAGGTGCGCCTCGCGCGCCGCGGCGTCGTGGCACTCGGCGGCCGCGAGGTAGGCTTGTAGCGGCGCCTTCGCGTCCACCACCACCACCTTGCCCCCCGGCAGCCGCACGAGCAGGTCGGGGCGGAGCCGCCCGGCGCCCTCGGGGTCCCCGTCCAGCCGCGCCTGCTCGACGAAGTCGCAGTGCTCCAGCATCCCTGCCAGCTCGCACACGCGCCGGAGCTGCATCTCCCCCCAGCGGCCGCGCGCCGTGGGCGTGCGGAGCGCGTCGGCGAGCGCCTGCGTGCGCCCGCTCAGCTCGCGCTGCCCGTCGCCTAACGCGCGCACCTGGGCGAGTAGCCCCTCGTACGCGCCCGCCCGCGCCGTCTCCACGGCCCGCAGCGCCCCGCCCACCCGGTCGAGCGTCTCGCGGAGCGGCCCCACCAGCTCGGCCACCGCGCGCTGCCGCTCGGCGAGGTCCGCCGCGCCCGCCTGCCGCGCCTCCGCCGCCGCCCCGGCGAGCTGCGCGCGGGCGACGGCCAGGAGCTGGGTCTGGCTCTCGCGCAGCGCCTCGGCCGACAGCGCCTGGAAGGTGTCGCGCAGGGCGTCGGTGCGGGCCGCGTCGCGGCGGGCGTGGCGCGCGTCGGCCCGCGCGGCGCTCACCGCCCACGCCGCCCCGCCCGCGGCCAGCGCGCCGAGCACGAACCCGGCGGCGGCGCCGGCGAGAAGGTCGGGGGTGGGCACGGCGCGGAGGGGGACGGCGTCGGACGCGGGCGGGGCGGGGGCGGCCAAGCTACGCCCGCCCCCCGCGCCCCGCTATGGTGGCCTCCGGTCGCCCCCTTACAGCCGCCCCGCGCCTAACAACTGCCGCACCACCCCGACGAGCGCGAGCGGGAGCTGCTCCGCCCGCCGCAGCACGGCGTAGCCCGCGCCGCCGAACACGTGCCCGAGGTGCGCCGATTCCTCCGAGGCGGCGCCGTCGCGGTCCACCGTGAGGCAGTACGGGGTCACGCCGCGGGCGCGCGCCTCGTGGACCGCCTGCCGCGCGTCCTCCACCGCGCGGGGCCCCTGGTAGCCGTCCATGTCGTTGGGCCGCCCGTCGCTCACGAGCAGGAGCAGCCGGTGCCCCGCGGGCTGGCGCGCGAGCAGCGCCGTCGCGTGGCGAAGCGCCGCGCCGAGCCGGGTGTTGGCGCCGGGCCGCACCGCGCCCACCCGGCGCCGCAGCAGCCCCGCGTCCGCGTCGCCGAAGCCCTTGAGGGTGGCCACGCGCACATCCCGCGCGCCGCGGCTGCTGAAGGCGAGCACCGCGTACGCGTCGCCTAACGCGTCGAGCGCTGCGGCGGCGAGCAGCACCGCCTCGCGCTCGACATCGATGACCTGCCGGCCGCCGCCGGCGGGCGCGTCGGTGCTGCCGCTCACGTCCACGAGGACGAGGATGGCCAGCGCCCGGCGTGCCGGCGCCGTGGCCACGTAGAGCCGCTCGTCGCCGTCGCCGCCGCGCCCGGCCGCGCGGTCGGCGTGCGCGTCCACGTAGGCCGCGAGGTCGAGCTCGTCCCCGCGCGGCTGCCGGCCCAGCCGGGTGCGGCGTGCCCGCAGCGGCTCGAACCGCGCCCGCACCCGCCGCACGAGCGCCGCGTGCTCGGCCAGCACGCGCTCCGCCCACCCGCCGTCGCCCTCCGCCGCCGCCGGCTCGCGCACGGTGACGGCGTCGCGGACGTGGGTGCGCGCCAGGTGGTCCCACTCCGGGTACGCGATGCCGTCCTCCGCCCGCCCGTCCCCCGCCCGCGGCGGCGTCAGGCGGTCGGCCACGCGCGCCACCGTGGCG
>ERZ1066119.1000-NODE-1000-length-16875-cov-14.100119_pt1 | contig 16875 bp, 22 predicted proteins | sample MGYA00382766_ERZ1066119 | MGnify/ENA primary metagenome ERZ1066119 (study PRJEB33369, sample SAMEA5778349) | biofilm metagenome | biome: Industrial cooling water; feature: Water cooling tower basin; material: Biofilm | place: United Arab Emirates | collected...
TGCGCCGCGGGGCCGATCGCCGTCGTCTGGCCCGATCAGATCTGGTATCACTCATGCACGCCGCCGGTGCTCGAGCGCATCATCCAGGAACATTTGATCGGCGACCGCCCGGTGGAAGAATTTCGGCTCCGGAGTTTGCCCTAAGGCCAATCCTCGCTGTCGATCGAGTGATCATGCCCGGTCCCGCTGGACAGAAACACTAAGCCCATCAAGGCGCCGCCCAGCATCATCGTTGCTCCGATCCCCAGCGTGATGGCGATGTAAAAGTGGATCGAAACCGGCTCGTCCTGGGCAGCAAAGAACGCCAAAGCCGCAGCGATGGTCAGCACGGTGATGGTCCCGACCAGCGCCATCAGGCGCCGCCAGCGCTTCCAGGCCACCGCAGCGGTTGTCTGATCTTCGAGAGGCGAACGCCGCACCATTTCTCTCAAATGGAGAACGTTTGCTCTCGTGCCAAGTCTGCCGTTCCTTGCAAAGCCACTGCGGAACGCGCCGGAGGTCCGCGGGTTGGCTCAACGATGCCCCAGATCGACAGTCTTCCGTCCGACGCTCCCAAAGCGATCATTGCCATCGAAAAGGCGGATATCGCGATCGCCGAACACGCGGCCGAGGTGACCGATAGCCGCATCGTCAAAGCCCTTGGGGCCGCGAGCGATATCGCAGACCAGCCGCCGCTGGTGGCGATTTCCCTGGCGACAGTCGCGATCGGATTGGTAGCTCGCCGTCCACTGATCGCGATTGCCGGCGCTCGCATGCTTGCGACTCACGCCCTGGCGACCGGGATAAAGACGGTGGTGAAACGCTCCGTCGATCGCACCCGCCCGCATGTTCTGGCCGAAGAGGGCAGATATCTGGTTCGCAAGGGCCAGGAACGTGATTCGCGCTACAACAGCTTCCCTTCCGGCCATACGGCGGGTGCGGTGGCAATTGCAGAGGCGGCGGGGCGCTCCTTCCCGCGAATGGCATGGCCGCTGCGCGCCTGGGCCGCGACGATGGCCGCGATTCAAATCCCGCGCTGCGCCCACTATCCCAGCGACATTGCCGCTGGAGCCTTGATCGGCCTCGGCAGCGACCGCGCAGTCCGCCTGGCCGAGAAAGCGCTGACCGGGTTGCTGAGGCGGTAGCGCGGAACGCGGGGATGGTCTTGCAGGGGAAGATGTGGCAGCCTGCAAGCTTCAAGGAGACAGGGCATGCTAGTCTCGACACTTCTCGAAAGCCGGCCCACCGCCGACATCGTCAGCTGCACACCTCAGCAATCGCTGCGGGCGGTCGTTCAAACCCTTGCCGAACGACGGATCGGCGCGATGCCGGTCGCGGAGGGTAGCGACGTCGTCGGCATCATTTCGGAGCGCGACGTTCTCTATTGTCTTGCGTCCGAAGGCGAAGGCAGTCTCGCCAAAGGCGTTCAAGAGGTAATGACATCGCCGGTAACGACGGTCGATTGCGCCACGACTTGCGATGAAGCGCTCGCGATGATGACGGCCGGGCGTTTCCGCCATTTGCCAGTGATGAAGCAGGGCGCCATGTGCGGCTTTCTCTCGATCGGCGATCTGGTCAAGGCTCGGCTGGACGAGGTCAGCCATGAAGCTGCCGCCATGCGCGATTATATTCGCTTGGCTTGAGGTACGCGCCGCCGCACCCTAGATCACGGCAATGGCCGCGATGCTCACTCTGACCCCTGCCGCCGCGCGACGCGTCGCCGCTATCGCGGAAAGGCAGGCCAAGCCAGCCATCCTGCGTCTCGCCGTCGATGGCGGGGGATGCTCGGGATTCCAGTATCGCTTTGAGCTGAGCGACGCGCCGGATAGCGACGATTCGGTCAGCGAGACGGACGGCGTCCGACTCGTTGTCGACCCCGTGAGCCTCGATCTCGTCGCCGGGAGCACGGTCGATTTTGTCGAGTCGCTCGGGGGAGCAGCGTTCAAGGTCGAAAACCCACAGGCGGCCTCGGGCTGCGGTTGCGGTTCGAGCTTCGGCATCTAATAGCCGACGGATGCGGATAGCATCCTTCAACATCAACGGCGTCAAGGCGCGCCTGCCGCGTCTTCTGGAGTGGCTCGAGGAGACCCGCCCGACAGTCGCTTGTTTGCAGGAGATCAAGAGCCAGGACGAGGGCTTTCCAGCCGCCGAATTCGAGAAGATTGGCTATCACGCCATCTGGCACGGTCAGAAGGGCTTCAACGGAGTCGCGATACTGGCCGACGGCGTCATGCCGGTGGAGGCGCAGCGCACGCTACCCGGCGATCCGGACGACGCGCATGCCCGCTATATCGAGGCAGACGTGCAGGGCGTACGCATCGCCTGTATTTATCTTCCCAATGGCAATCCCGTGCCGGGGCCGAAATTCGATTACAAGCTCGCCTGGATGGAGCGGCTGCGCACACGCATGCGCGAACTATGGGCGCTCGAAATTCCAGTTGCCGTGGTCGGCGATTTCAACGTCATCCCCGAAGACAAGGATGTCTGGTCGCCCGCTGCCATGGCCGCCGACGCACTGATGCAACCCGAATCGCGCGATGCCTATGCGCGCATCCTGGGAGATGGCTGGACCGACGCCATCGACAGCCTCAACCCCCGCGGCGGGGTATGGACCTTCTGGGACTATCAGGCCGGCGCCTGGCAACGCGATCACGGCTTTCGCATCGATCACCTGCTGCTCAGCCCCGAAGCGGCCGACCGCATGATCGGCGCCGGCGTGGACAAGGCTTATCGTGGGCGAGAGAAAGCCAGCGATCACGTCCCCGTTTGGGTAGAACTCAGCGACTGATCAGCGATAGAAGACGTGATTGCTGATGCGGGCCATGGCCTGGCGACGATTGCTCCAGCCCGGCGATACCGATCGGGCGTGGAAATAGAGTGAGCCTTCCGCCTCGCTGTCCCACAGCCCGCGATGCGCGATCTGGGCAATCGCTTTGGCGCGATTCCAGGTGAGCGAATTGACGGGGAGAGCGGGCATGCGGCCGCCCTTCACGAAACTGAACTGCAATCGTTGGAGCACAACCCCGCAATAGCTGGCCGGAAAACGGCCGCTGGCGGCGCGATTAATCACCACTTCGGCGACAGCGAGCTGGCCATAGAGAGGTTCGCCACGCGCTTCGAAATAGACTGCCCCAGCCAGGCACTTGAGCTGTTCGTCGAGCTCTGCGTCGGTAGGGATGCTGTTGACCAACTCGTGCAGGCTGCCAGCCTTTTCTGGCGCGGTATCAGCAGCTTCGACCGGTGCGGGAAGCGGCTGGACGACTGCCTTGGCCACGAATTGCGGAACGATTTCGTCCGCCGAAGGTTGAGTATGCTGAGCGACAATTGTCGCTTCGGTCTGCCGCGCGACAGCCGTGCCGGCGTCGATCGGGGCGAAAATTGATGCGAGCGATACGGCAAGTGCCGCCACGCCGGCGGAAACTCGGGTTCCGGTCATTGATACGTCATTCAGGGCGGTGAACGCGCCTGCCGCAGGCTGCGATCGGGCACGCGGTTGGCGCGTCTAATCCGATCGGTGGCAGCCTGCCGGCCGTTCCCCGTCTGCGCGCTAGCCCGCTGACCTCAATGTCCTGCTGGCCGCCTGCGCTTCAACTTTCCGGGCCAATAGTGACAATTGCAACCAGGTCAAGTTAACGGCCAAGCTCTGCGATGAAGCGTTCGGGGTTCGCGATATCCAGTTCGACAACCCAGCTATCGGCATCCCGATCGATTCTTCGCGAGATATAATCGCTGAATTCTTGTTGATTATCAGAGTCTTGTTCCCGCGTGACGCAGTAGCGAGGCGGCCCTGTCACGCTTGGGAGCTTCTCCCACAACCGCGCTTTTCCGCCCCTCTCGATAGTTAAGATCAAGATTGCGCCGGCATCGCGATCGCCCTTGTTTAATACCGCCGCAAAGCCGCCTGCGGCCTCCACCGAACGAATCAGCGCCGAGGCTTCGAGGTGAGTGGGCAACCGTGGCTCACCCATCAAACGTCAACTCGATAACCCGGCAAGCTGGACAGGGCGATGTGGCTGCGCATGAAAGTACCGGTGCCCCGGCCGATCTCGTCGCCTTCACTATCGATCAGCCTGGCCTCAGCCACAAACACGCGCTTTCGGCCGGAAACCCAGCGACCTTCCGCCACCACCGCGCCCGCCCGCACTGGTTTGGTGAAGTGCAGATTGAAGGACGTCGTCAGCAGGAAACGATCGGTGGCTAGCGTGTTGGCGGCATAGAATGCTGCGTCGTCGAGCATTTTGAAATAGATCGTGCCATGCGCCGCGCCCGCCGCGTGATACACGTCCGGCGTCACCTCGAAATGAATGCGGGCGCTGCCTTGCGAGACGATTTCGAGCCGCGAGGCGAAAAGGCCGTTGACCGGCGCGGTGGCATAAAGCCGCTCCAGCGCGCGATGATGCAGTTCGGCCCCCCCGCCGGTCATGACATTCTCAGCAGTCAGCGCGGCTCGACCCAGCCGATCGACCCGTCACGCCGCCTATAGACCATGTTATGCACGCCCGTGCCGGCATTCTTGAAGAGCAGCGCGGCGGTATCCCGCAGGTCCAGCATCATCACGGCGTCCGCCACGCTCGCCTCCGGGATGTCAGCAGTGGTTTCGGCAATGACCGGAGGGGCGTCGGCAACCGCCTCCTCCTCGTCGTCCAACGTGGCGGCCGGCGGCGCAAACACTGTGTAGGCTGCTTCTTCTTCGGCAAGCGAATGCGCAGCCTGCTGATGACGGTCCTGGATGCGCCGCTTGTACCGCCGCAATTGCTTGTCGAGCTTCTCGGAGGCCTGGTCAAAAGAAAGGTGAACGTCGTGCGCATCGCCGTGGCTTTTCAGGATCAGACCCTTGTTCACATGGGTCACGATGTCGCTGGTGAAGGAACCGTTTGGCCCTTTTCCGAACGTTACCTGCGAGGACAGTGCGCGGCTGAAATATTTCTCCACCATCGCATTGAGCCTGTCAGCGACATAGGTTTGCAGCGCTTCGCCCGTGTCGAGCTGGTGTCCCGAGACGCGGATATCCATGTGCGGCTGTTCTCCTTTGTTATGTCCGACCCGGTGTTGGCCACCGCTGGGGCAGCCGGGATTCAATGCGCGAGCGGCGGCGTGGTGCCCCACAAAGCGTTCTTGATCCGGGCAACGAAGCCCGCGTGACGGGCAAGCTCCGCCTCGCTCGCCGCATGCGGGCGCGGGGCGCGGAAGGGGCGGCGCGGCGCGGCCGTCATGCCAATCGACGTCTGCGACGTCGCTACGATCCCCGAGGCCAGCTCGAGGCCAATCTGACGGCCCCCGCGAAGCTCGATATAAAGCTGCGCGAGCAGTTCCGCATCGAGCAGCGCACCATGCTTCACTCGGTGGCTGCGATCGATCCCGTAGCGCGTGCAGAGCGCATCGAGCGACAGCTTCGCCCCGGGGTGGCGTTTCTTGGCCATCGTCACCGTGTCGATCATCCGGCTGGAACATACGGGATCCAGCGCGCACAGCGCCAATTCGGCATTGAGGAAGGCAAAGTCGAAGCCGGCATTATGCGCAATGAGCGGGGCGTCGCCGATGAATTCGAGCAATGCTTGCACGCTCTCCCGAAAACAGGGCTTGTCGGCGAGAAAGGCTGATGTGAGGCCGTGAACCTGCTCGGCACCGGCCGGCATGTCGCGCTCCGGATTGAAGTAAGCGTGAAAGGTCTGTCCCGTCGGGACCAGATTGAAAAGTTCCACGCAGCCGATCTCGACCATCCGGTCACCCGTTCGGGGGTCGAGGCCGGTGGTTTCGGTGTCGAACACGATTTCGCGCATTGCTCACCGTCTCTGCGCCGCTTGGCGGGGCCGCGCAAGCCCTCAAAGCGTCCGGTAGTCGGCCAGCTTACGGAGGAGCGCTTCCACTTGCCGACGCGTCTCGCCGAGCGTTCGGTCGGTGTGGATCACATAATCCGCGCGGGCCCGCTTTTCCGCGTCGGGCACCTGTAAGGCGAGGATTTGCGCGAACCTCTCAGCCGTCATCCCGGGGCGCGCGAGAACCCGGGCGCGCTGCACTTCGGGAGGGGCAGAAACAACCACCACCCTGTCCACCGCATCCTGCCCATCCTTCTCAAAAAGCAGGGGAATATCGAAAACGATCACCGGCGCGCCGGCGTGCTCGAGCAGAAACAGCGCGCGGCGCTCAGCAACCGCCGGATGCACGATGCGCTCCAGCCGGGCCAAGGCCTCACTATTGCCAAAGACAGCCTGCCCTAGCGCTTCGCGCCGCACGCCACCGGGTCCGGTGCTGCCGGGAAAGGCCGCTTCGATGGCATCCACCAGCGCGCCGCCCGGACCCTGGAGTGCATGAACCTCCGCGTCGGCGTCGAACACCGGCACGCCAGCAGCCTCGAACATTTCGGCCACGGTTGATTTCCCCATCCCGATCGAGCCGGTAAGCCCGAGAATGAGCGGTTTCCTCCGACCTTCTCCCCCAGGCCCGCTCATTGAAGCAGCATCGCGCGCAATTCGGCATCGTGCTCGCGCGGCGCTGGCTCGCCGAAGAAGATTTCGAAAGCGGCCGCGGCCTGGCCGATCAGCATCGCCAGGCCGTCAATCGTCCGATGCCCGGCAGCGCGCGCTCCCTGCAGAAACGCTGTTTCAACCGGATCGGTGACGATGTCATAAGCGATCGCGCCGGGCGGGGCGTGGCTCCAATCGAACGCGAGCTGCGGCTGGCGACGCATGCCGAGCGGGCTGGCATTGACGATCAAGTCCAGGCAGCCCTCGCGGTCGTCGAAAACGAAATCGGTCGCAGTGGCGAAGTGGATGAGATCGACCGCGTGATGCTCGCCACTGGGTGAGAGTTCGTCGAGCAAGGCTCGCGCCTTGGCCACATCGCGGCCAGCGAGAACAAGGGTGAAGCCTTCTTGGGCCAGGGCAGCCACAATCGCGCGCGCCGCGCCGCCGGTTCCAAGAATCCGCGCCATGCGGAACCAATGGCCATCCTCCAGACGCGGGCGAAGGGGCTCAAGAAAGCCCGCCGCATCGGTGTTACTGCCAAGCAGCGCGCCCGCTATCGCCTGCACGGTGTTTACGGCACCGATCTGCTCGGCTGGAGTTTCGAGCTTATCGAGCAGGGGAATGATCCGCTGCTTGTGTGGCATAGTGACGTTACATCCGCGCCATGTTGGATCGCCTCGGCGGCTCGCAAGATAGTCTGCCAGTCCCCCATCGCTTACCTGACGAGCGCGATAATCACCCTCCAAGCCCAGCTTCTGCAACCAGAAACGGTGGATGATGGGCGACTTTGACTGAGCGATGGGATCGCCGATGACCTCGGCAAAGGGAACATTCACGCCAGCAACACGCCGCGTTCGCGCAGAGCGGCAAGAACCGGCATCAGGGGCATCCCGAGAACGGTGAAATGGTCGCCAGTGATCCGCTCGAAAAGCTGGGGCCCCAACCCCTCAACCCGAAAAACACCCACGCAGCCCGCAATCGCCGGCCATTCGGCTTCAAGATAAGCTTCGAGAAAGGCCTCGCTCAGCTCGCGCACCGACAGGCGCGCAAAATCGCTTTCCACCCATTCGATCCGCCCATCTCGCGCGAGCACTGCAGCGCTATGCAGCGTGATCGCCTGACCGGAAAATTTGCGCAAATGCTCAGCTGCCGCCGCGCGATCCGTAGGCTTGTCGAACCGCCGACCGCCAGCCTCGACCAGAGAGTCGCTTCCCAGCACCCACATCCCGCGGTGTTCGGCCGACACCGCGGCTGCCTTCGCGGCTGCCAGCGCCTGCGCAATCTCCGCCGCATCGCTGCCAGCCATCTCAGCTTCGATCGCACGCTCATCGATTTGCGATGGAACGATGCGATGCTCGATCTTGACATTCGTCAACATCGCACGGCGTGAAGCGCTTGCCGAGGCTAGGATGATCGGCTCAAGGCACAGGCTCAAATCGCCTTTACTCCTTCGAATTCCCCGTCGAGGTCGTCGCTCGCTCCGCGCTTGCGTTCATCGAGCAAGCGAATGATGGCAGCGGCGGTTTCTTCGATCGAGCGGCGGGTGACATCGATCACCGGCCATCCGCGGTCGGCGAACATCCGCCGCGCGAATGCAACTTCGGCCTGCACACGCTCGGCGTCGACGTAATCGGTGCGCATTGTCTCGCCGAGGGTCAGCAGCCGATTGCGGCGTATCTGCACCAAGCGCTCAGGAGAGTTCGTGAGTCCGACAATCAACGGCTTTCTCAGTGTAAACAGTGCCGGCGGTGGCGGGCTTTCGACCACAAGTGGGATGTTAGCGACCTTATACCCGCGGTTGGCAAGATAAATGCTCGTTGGCGTTTTGGAGGACCGCGAAACCCCAGCAAGCACGATATCGGCTTCTTCCCAATCTTCGCTGGCGATCCCGTCGTCGTGTGCGATCGTGTACTGGATGGCATCGACGCGGCTGAAGTACGCCTCATCCATCAAGTGCTGGCGGCCCGGCCTTCCTTGCGCGACCTGGCCGAGAGCATTGGCCAGGGCCGCCGTCACCTCGTCGAGGACCGGTACGGCCGGCAGGCTCAAGTGTCGGCAGTGCTCCTCCAACCGCGCCCGCGTTTCCGCATTGACCAAGGTGTAGAACACCAATCCCGGCTTGGCTGTGAGTTCGCTGACGATGCGATCGAGGTGCTGGCGCGAGCGAACCATGGGCCAAAAATGGCGCACCACTGTCGCGTGTTCGAATTGTGCAAGCGCAGCTTTGGCGATCATCTCCAATGTCTCACCAGTAGAGTCCGACACCAGATGGAGATGCAAAGGCTTCACGAAACAGGGGCAGTCCGGCTGTGGAGAATACACTGCATAAACCACGGGAGCACTTCGCGGACAAGGCGGGGACAAGAAACGCTCCCCGCTACCAAGCGATCAGCAAGCCAATCCATGGACAGTATAGCGGCACTATCGACAGCTTGGGGACAAGCGGGAAAACTTTGACTCGACTCCCGGCCTTCCACGATTCGCGGTCAAGCCTGAGCTACCCAAAACGGGAAAATTCGGGCAGGGCAGGGCTGTCCCCGCTTTCCACAGGGCCAACAGACTCCATCATCTCTCTTAGAATCTTTGTATTATTGGATTGTGAGCGCCCCTGATGCCCGGTCTCCTTCTCGATACCTTGAACGGCCGCCGCGGCGATGCGGTGCCATTGTGGCTCATGCGGCAGGCTGGGCGTTACCTTCCTGAATATCGCGAGCTTCGAGCGGAGAAAGGCGGCTTTCTCGAGCTGGCGTATAACAGTGAAGCGGCGGCTGAGATTACATTGCAGCCGATTCGCCGCTTCGGCTTCGACGGTGCGATCCTCTTCTCCGATATCCTCGTGATCCCGCATGCCTTAGGACAGGACCTGTGGTTCGAAGCCGGCGAGGGACCTCGTCTCGCTCCGCCGCTCGTCGATGGAGCATGGCAGGCGCTCCATTCTGCTGAAGCTCGGCTCGATCCGATCTATGAAACCATCAAGCGGACCCGCCCAGCATTGCCTCCGGGCGTGACCATGCTTGGTTTCGCAGGATCGCCTTGGACGGTGGCCACCTACATGGTGGCAGGTCAAGGCTCCAAGGATCATCACGAGGCGCGGGCCCTAGCCTACCGCGATCCGAGCGCATTTGCTTCGCTTGTCGAAGCGATTGAGACCGCCACTGTTCGCTATCTTATCGGTCAAATAGATGCCGGGGTGGAAGCGGTGCAGCTATTCGACAGCTGGGCCGGCAGTCTTGCTCCCGACCAATACGAACGCTGGGTGATAGCGCCTAACGCTCGCATCGCACAGGCGGTGCATGCAGCTCGGCCGAGCGTGCCGGTGATAGGCTTCCCCAAGGGCTCGGGCGAAAAGCTGCCAGCTTATGCGCGCGAAACCGGCGTCGACGCGGTCGGCGTTGACGAGACAATCGATCCTGGATGGGCCGCCCGCCAATTGCCCTCGGGGATGCCGGTGCAGGGCAATCTCGATCCCCTGCTCCTGCTGACGGGTGGGGAAGCCCTCGAGACCAGAACCCATGCCATCCTGGCGGCATTTGCCGACCGCCCGCATGTCTTCAACCTCGGCCACGGTATCGGCCAGTTCACTCCGATCGAGCATGTGGAGCAACTCATCGCCACAGTGCGTGGATGGCGGGGATGACGCGCGCTGACCGGCGGACTAGAGGCTAGTCATGCAACAGACGCTCGCCACACTCTATCCCTGGCTCAAAGCCGGCCACATCATTTTCGTGGTGTTCTGGATGGCCGGCCTTTTCATGTTGCCCCGCCAAATGCTGTATTGTGCCTCGGCGGCGCCGAATTCCGCTGAGGAAGCGCTGTGGGCCGAGCGGATGGCAAAGCTCCGCGGCATCATTCTGACTCCGAGCTCAGTGATCACCTGGGCCCTTGGCCTCGCTACCGCGAGTGCGCTCGGCGCGTGGAGCGAGGGCTGGCTTCATGCCAAGCTCGCACTTGTCGTCGCGCTCAGTGGTTTCCATGGCTATCTGGTCGCTCAGGCGAAGAAGATGGCGCGCGGCTTGCGGCCGCTGAGCGAGCGTCAGTTGCGCATGTGGGGGGAGGCGCCTGCGATCGCCTTGGTGCTGATCGTCGTGCTGGTGGTCGTCAAGCCGTTTTGAGCCATCTTGGGTTGCAGCGCGATTGACGCTGGCTGCACCACCAATTATCTGACGCGCATCTCTTCGGCATAGGCCTGTCGCTTTTCTCGCGCTGGGCCGGGTCTGCTTTCTCCAAGCCCTTCCGACTCGCCGGCCATCCCAAGACGGACACGATCCATGCATCTTCGCGAATTGAAAAGAAAACCGCCGGCCGAGCTGGTCTCCATGGCTGAGGAGCTCGGTGTCGAGGGCGCAAGCACGATGCGCCGCCAGGACCTCATGTTCTGCATTCTGCGCGAGCTCGCGGAGGACGAAGAATATGCTGAGCCAATCATGGGCATCGGCACCATCGAGGTGCTGCAGGACGGCTTCGGCTTTCTGCGCAGCCCGGAAGCCAACTATCTCGCCGGGCCGGACGATATCTACGTTTCGCCCAACCAGGTGCGCCGCTGGGGCCTCAGGACCGGCGACACTGTGGAAGGCGAAATCCGCGCGCCCAAGGATGGCGAGCGCTATTTCGCTCTCACCGGCCTCAACAGCGTCAATTTCGATGATCCCGAAGCGGTGCGTCATCGCACCAACTTCGACAACCTAACCCCGCTCTATCCCGAGCAGAAGTTGACTCTCGACACTCTCGATCCGACGGTCAAGGACAAGAGCGCGCGGGTCATCGACATCATCTCGCCACAGGGCAAGGGCCAGCGCGCGTTGATCGTCGCCCCGCCGCGCACCGGTAAGACGGTGCTCCTGCAGAACATCGCCAAGGCGATTACCGATAACCACCCGGAGGTGTTTCTCATCGTCCTGCTCGTCGACGAGCGGCCCGAGGAAGTCACCGACATGCAGCGCAGCGTGAAGGGCGAGGTTATCTCCTCCACCTTCGACGAGCCTGCCACGCGCCACGTCCAGGTCGCCGAAATGGTGATCGAGAAAGCCAAGCGGCTGGTCGAACACAAGAAGGATGTCGTGATCCTGCTCGATTCGATCACCCGCCTCGGCCGCGCCTACAACACAGTGGTACCCTCAAGCGGCAAGGTGCTCACCGGCGGCGTCGACGCTAATGCCCTCCAGCGTCCCAAGCGCTTTTTCGGTGCCGCGCGCAATATCGAAGAAGGTGGGAGCCTTTCGATCATCGCCACGGCGCTGATCGACACGGGCAGCCGAATGGACGAGGTCATCTTCGAAGAGTTCAAGGGCACCGGTAACAGCGAAATCGTGCTCGACCGCAAGGTAGCCGACAAGCGCATCTTCCCCGCGCTTGACGTCGGCAAGAGCGGCACCCGTAAGGAGGAGCTGCTGGTGGAGAAAGACAAGCTCACCAAGATGTGGGTCCTTCGCCGCATCCTCATGCAGATGGGGACGGTCGACGCGATGGAATTCCTTCTCGACAAGATGAAAGATTCCAAAACCAATGAAGATTTCTTCGCTACCATGAACCAGTGAGCGCGGTGGCATACCTGCTCTCGGGGCACCCGAGCTGGGCACAAAGGCTTGGCAAGACTTGTTTAAACCGGTGCCGTTAGGGTTGATGATCTGTCGGGGTACCTATGCACCAGATCATCTATACCAGCACCGCTCGGCCAGGCCTCTTACAGGAGGACGTATTTCGCATCGTCGAGCAGTCCGCTCGTAACAATCCTAGTGCTGAAATTACAGGCTTCTTGCTGTTTCGTAAGGATAAATTCCTGCAACTAGTAGAGGGCCCACTAATGGCGCTCGAGACGCTGTTGGCCCGGCTCGGGCTAGATGACCGTCATTCCAACATTGAGGTACTGAGCCGTATGCCAATCCCCCAGCGATCCTTCCCCCGCTGGCGAATGCGACGCGTGGGTGGCGATCGCGATGTGCTTGACGAATTGGAACAAGCGCTCAGGGGTGAAGGAAGCGGCCTTCCTATCCCACAAATCGTTCGAGACTTTGTGCGCGAGACCATTGACGCCTGATCTCGCCGCTGAAATTTTTTAAGAGAGGGCCACCTAGCCGCCCTGATATTGCCCGCGCTCAGTCGGGTCGCCTATATCGGAGGCGTAACAGGAGCACGCCCATGAAGATCAATATCGAAATCGATTGTACGCCTGAAGAAGCGCGTAACTTCATGGGCCTGCCGGATGTGGGCAAGGCCAATGCCGTGTATGTCGACATGATGTCTAAGGCTATGCAGAGCGTCTCGGACACTGAAAAGCTACAGGAATACGCGCGTCAACTGGCGCCAATGGGTCAGGCTGGCTTCAAACTATTCCAAAGTTTCATCGAGGGTGCCAGCACCGCCTCTCGACGAAGCCGGGAAGATGGAGATCAAGGCAGCGTTGGCCAGAAGTGATATCCCGGCCCATCGAGTTGTGACCGATACCATTTTTGCTTTGTCGAGCGGCTCGCCGCCGGCAGCAATTGGCGTTGTTCGTATAAGCGGTCCGTCGGCACGTGTCGCGTTGTCTCGCCTGGCCGGGGATGTGCCAAAGCCGCGTCATGCCTCTTTGCGCACATTACGGGGCGCCGACGGCGATGTGATAGACAATGCGCTGGTGCTGTGGCTCCCAGGGCCGGGAAGTGCGACAGGCGAAGACTGCGCCGAACTTCACTGCCACGGAGGACGTGCGGTGGTGGCAGCGGTGTTTTCGGCGCTGATGGCGCTACCGGGCATGCGGGAGGCGCAACCAGGCGAGTTCACGCGCCGCGCTTTTACGCAGGGGAGGATAGATCTCGCCCAAGCGGAGGCCCTTGGAGATTTGCTTGCTTCCGAGACAGAGCTTCAGCGCCGTGTCGCCCAAGCGGGTGTCGGCGGGGCGTTATCGAGCGTTGTCGCGGCTTGGCGCGACCAGGTGCTCGCATTGTCAGCCGCTGTAGAGAGCTCCCTTGATTTTAGCGACGAAGCCGACGTGGCGCCCCTGCCAGCAAAATTTTTCAACGAGCGTGCAGGCCTGCGAAACGAGATTCTTGACTGTCTTGCGCAGCCCCGAGCGGAGCGGCTTAGGGACGGCGTCCGGGTGGTTATTGGCGGACCACCCAACAGCGGGAAGTCCAGCCTTTTCAATACCCTGACCGGTGAGAACGCGGCGATCGTATCACCTATACCAGGAACGACACGTGATTTCATCGAGAGATCGGTCGCCCTCCAGGGAATTCCGCTTGTTTTCGTCGATACGGCGGGTCTGCGCGCTAAAAATGCCGGCGAGATCGAGGAACTAGGAATAGCGCGTGCGCAGGCCCAAATGGCCGATGCTGACATCGTTTTGTGGCTGGGCAAGGAGGGAATGGGACCGCCGCAATCTATCGAAATTCAAGCTCGCTGCGATGATGCCTCGGCAGAGCCGAAGATACAGCCTGACTATGTCGTTTCCAGCACCACGGGTACCGGCTTGCATGATCTGGAACAGGATCTCGTTCAGCGGGCTATCGAGCTTTTGCCTAAGCCAGGTCGTAATGCGGTGAATGAGCGGCAGGCTCGGCTACTGGAAGACGCCGCTGAGGCGCTAGGGGAGCCAACAACAGACGAACTTTTGCTGGCGGAATCATTGCGACGGGCGCGGAGGAGGTTCGACGAACTTCTCGGTTATAGCGGCGTGGAGGAAATGCTTGACACGCTCTTCGCTCGCTTCTGCATCGGAAAGTGATGTTCCACGTGAAACATCATATGTTTTGACGCTCTAGCGAGTGCTACCTAGGCTAAATCATGACACATTTCGACATCATCGTCATTGGCGGCGGGCACGCGGGTGTGGAAGCGGTTGCTGTTGCAGCGCGCATGGGCTTGAATGTCGCTTTGGTCACATTCGATCCCGAGAAGATCGGCTCCATGAGTTGCAACCCGGCGATTGGTGGGTTGGGCAAAGGTCATCTCGTTCGCGAAGTTGATGCCTTCGACGGTGTCATCGCCCGCGCTGCCGATCATGCCGCCATCCATTATCGCATGCTCAACCGCTCTAAAGGGAGCGCGGTCTGGGGGCCTCGCATTCAAGCTGATCGCCGCTTGTTCCAGCAAAGCGTCCAACAGCAGCTCGTCGAACTACCCAGTTTGCAGATCATCCGCGGCGAAGCAGCGGCGCTCGTTTTGAAAAACGGATCGGCTGTTGGCGTAACTCTGTCTTTCGGCGATGCGCTCGCAGCGGACCGGGTCATTCTTTGCACGGGAACCTTCCTGGGCGGAGTGATGCACTGCGGACAGCAAAGAACGGCCGGGGGCCGGGTGGGAGAGGCTGCGGCTCATCGTTTGGCAGACCAACTTCGCGATGCTGCTTTGCCATTAGAACGACTCAAAACCGGTACACCGCCGCGGATCGACGGAAGGACGGTCAATTGGTCCACCCTCGACGTGCAGCAGTCAGATGCCGAACCATGGACAATGTCCTCGCTGACGGCGCGGAGGTGCAATCCGCAATTGTTCTGCGCCATCACGCGAACGAACGAGCGTGCCCACGAGGTAATTCGGCGGAATCTCGACCGGTCGCCGTTGTTCAGTGGCGCGATCGGCGCGGACGGCCCGCGTTATTGCCCTTCGATCGAAGATAAGATCCATCGCTTCGGAGACCGCGACGGCCACCAGATTTTTCTCGAACCTGAGGGTCTGGACACGCATCTCATCTATCCGAACGGCATCAGCACCTCGCTGCCTGTCGACGTTCAGCAGGAAATGGTGCGGAGCATTGGAGGATTGGAGCGGGCTGAGATCGTCACTGCTGGCTATGCGGTAGAATACGATCACTTGGATCCCCGCGCCCTCAATACTGATCTGCAGGTCGCGGCAATGCCAGGTCTGTATTGCGCGGGCCAGATCAATGGGACGACGGGTTATGAGGAAGCGGCGGCCCAGGGTCTTGTTGCGGGGCTTCACGCAGCCTGCGCGGTGACAGGGACTGAGGCGCCGGCGCTTGACCGCGCCAATTCCTATCTCGCCGTAATGGTACAGGACCTTGTTCTGCATGGTGTGACAGAACCCTATCGGATGCTGACGGCGCGCGCGGAGTATCGGCTGCAATTGCGGGCCTCGAATGCCGATAGCCGTCTCACCAACTTAGGCATCAAGCTCGGGTGCGTGGGTGACCGTCGGAAACGGTGGTACGAGCAACGTGTGAAGGCACGCGCCGCGTTCGAGGAGCAATTGGATGAAATGGTTAACCTGAGGGCAACCCATCCTACAAATTCCGCGAGTGCCGACGGGCGGAGGACGGCGCGCCGCTTGATCGAAACAGGGGCGTTGGATGCGGCAGGCTTGCAGGCCGTGTTCGGCCCAGATGCTGATCCGTCCTTGGCGATCGAGATGTACGAGGATGTGCGCTATGCACCCTATCTCGAACGACAAGAACGGGAGTTAAGGGAGCTTCGGGCTGCAAGCCGGCAAAAACTTCCTCACGACTTCGTGTTCGCTGACGTCCCCGGGCTGTCCCGAGAAATGGTCGAAAGACTGACCGCAAGTCGGCCGGCAACAATGGCCGAGGCCCAGCAGGTAAGAGGAGTAACGCCCGCTGCGCTAGCAGCGGTCCTGGTGCATGCGCGGAAACACGCTATCGCATGACTATCCTCCAGAACGAAGAAGCGGCGCGCAATTTTGTCGCAGCGCGCTGCGAGCCCAAGGACTTTGAGAGATTAGAGCGATTCGTCTCTCTTTTGAGCCACGCGAACCTCCAACAGAACCTAGTTGCTGCGGGAACGCTAAACTCTGTTTGGGTCCGCCATATCGCAGATTCCGCGCAGCTGCTTGACCATGTTCCACGTGAAACAAATGATCTGTGGCTTGATCTCGGGACCGGCGCTGGATTTCCAGGGCTAGTGCTTGCGATCATGCAACCGCGGCGAACCTTCGGCCTGGTGGAATCGCGTGGATTGCGGGTCCGCTGGTTAGAAGAGGCTGTAGCATTGCTGAATATTTCGAATTGCTCGGTGATCGGCAGCGATATCCGGCGGGTTCAGGATAGCCCAGCCGGAGCGATCACCGCGCGAGCATTTGCTCCGCTTACCCGGTTGCTAGCACTGTCCGCCCGCTTCTCCACAGAGACGACGCACTGGGTCTTGCCGAAGGGGCGCTCGGCGAAGCAAGAACTGACCGCGCTTCCAATTGCACAGCGAAAAATGTTTCACGTGGAACAGTCGGTCACTGACCGAAATGCGGGCATTATAGTCGGCGTGGGCAAGCCGGAGTTTTAAGGGTGATTACGGTAGCCGTTGCAAACCAGAAGGGCGGCGTCGGCAAGACGACGACAGCAATCAATATCGCCACAGCCATGGCTGCTACCGGATGGCGAACGCTCCTGATTGACCTAGACCCTCAGGGCAATGCCTCGACAGGTCTTGGGATAGCTGGCGACGACCGCGATCGCTCGACATACGATTTGCTCATCGAAGGCGCC
>ERZ1066119.1001-NODE-1001-length-16868-cov-6.709094_pt1 | contig 16868 bp, 14 predicted proteins | sample MGYA00382766_ERZ1066119 | MGnify/ENA primary metagenome ERZ1066119 (study PRJEB33369, sample SAMEA5778349) | biofilm metagenome | biome: Industrial cooling water; feature: Water cooling tower basin; material: Biofilm | place: United Arab Emirates | collected...
GATTAAAACAATATTGGAAGGAGTTAATTATTTTATTTTTACTCTCATTACCTCCGAGTTTATTTGTTTCTATTATTAATCATTTATTACAAATCACAGTCTTAACGGCAAAAGTCTCTACCTTTATTCTTTGGTATCTAGGATTTACTCTTTCTCGTCAGGGCGATACTATGATTCTCAATAATGGTGCTGTTATGGTAACGCCTGAGTGTACTGGTATAAGCACGGCACTATTATTAATAAAACTAGCAATAATTTATATCCTCATATTTCCTACCAGCTGGCGCGAAAGAATTTTAGGGATTAGTGGCGCTATAGGAATTTCATTTATAACTAGTACGATACGGGTTACTATGCTTGTCACCGTCGTTTCAGATAGTGCAGCTTTTCACTATTGGCACGGTGGAGCTGGAAATCAAATATTTTCTACTATTTCTATTCTTTGTTTTGGCGTTTTCTGTAATCATTTTCTTTTTGCTAAACACACCGATCGCCTAAAAAACAAGCAGTTAAATACTCATGCTTAAATGGCAACAACAGCGACAAATAATTCTCGCGATCGCGCTAGGGAGTGTAGTTTTTTCGCTCTTAAGATTAAGTACAGACTCTACAATTGGTAAGCGTTCTTTAGCGACTTTCACCTTTCCTCAAACTGTACCGTTACCAGGATGGCAGACGTTAGAGAGTCAAGCTATAAAAGCAGTCTTAGATAGTACTACTAACTCCTATAATGCTGTTTTAGCTAGTCAAAAATATCATTATCGTAATCGAGAACGCCTGCTAGAAATTGAGATGCGCTATACGGCAACGAATTCAGGAGATCTAGAAAACTACTTGATGCGTCATACTGCAACTAAATTAAAACCAGGTCAGTTATTGCAGAATATGCGACAGGAACAGGGAATTGGTTACTATAGCTTATTTACAGAGAAAGGGCGATCGCGCTTAGCTGCTTGTATTAACCCTCAGGGTAGCAGTACTGTTACCAAAAAACAATTTCTCGCTAATCGCTATACTTACGATCTGCTGCCTCAACGAGTGATGTCTGTATTACTAGGTAAAGTCAGCCTGCTCGATAATCGCTGTCTTTGGGTAAATTTATCTATGACGATGGATGGAGATGCCGCCAGTACCTATCCAGTTTTGGAACAGGCGTGGTGGTCTTGGTATAGATGGTGGAGCGATCGTTTTCCTCAACAATAAACTTTTCGTAAAAAGATCGGGCAGCGAATTCTACTCGTATTTATACAAAAGTTCTATTCGTATTTATACAAAAGAGTCCGCGTAAGCGGACTAGTCTTTTAAAAGCTATATATTTTACCCATTTGGCAGATCCACAACTTTATTCAGCTAAAGCTGGTTTCTTAATAGATTTTTCTTCTTGCCAGCGACGCTTGAACTGAACTATAGCACCCCAAGCTCCCAATCCCACAATTCCTAGCCCTGGAGAGAAGCCAAAGGGGACTTGGTAGGAAAAGGCATGGTTATCTGTTTCAAATCCATTATTAGTGCTTGTATCGCTAAGGATGATTTGACTAATTGATTCGTTAGTTCCGGCAAAGAAATTGACGTATTTACTACCTTGGCTTGTCACTTGCCCTGTATTAAAAAGATTTTGACCTGTAAATGTGCCTATAGTCTGATTGCTTGCGTTGCGGAATGTCACGGTATTGCTAGCATTAACTAGACCCCAGTACATTCCAAAATACTTCACTGGAGTAGCAAAACTAATGTTTACCGGACCAACGGGATATGGACCTCCATTCGTATCGTAGTATCTACCCGCGATTAAGAAGTTAGATGTATCGTTAGCGGGTGCATAATTATTAGTCTGTGTTATGTTTTTGACCGTACCACCAGAATAGCTAATTGGAGGGGTTGTTGGTGCGCTACCCGAATTGAAATCAACGATGCCATTATATGGTTGGCTGGAGGGAGGATATAAACCCTCATTTGTCTGTGGCGTGCCTTCTGGAGACAAATTAAATGTGACGGCATGAGCTGCAATCGGAAGTGCTAGCAGTATTGCTGCACTTAATGAGGTAGATGTGGAAATGTATTTAATTTTGTTGCGAAAATTTCGCATAAGTTGCTCCAATTCAGTATACAATTACTTAGGACAATACCAAACGCAATCTAACGCCATATCACTTGTTAGCCCAAGGGTGATATTACAGATTAATTTAGTCAAAATTTAACTGAAAAACGGGAAAATTCAGTGGATTTACGGCTAAGGTGCTTGCTGAGATGACAGCAGTATAACCCAACAAAATAAAATCGTCATCTTATATTTTTCTTTGTTTAATTGGTTGAGCGGGATTGCCTGCGTAAATGGTCATGGGTTGAAGCGATCGCCCTGCCACGCTGCCCAAACACAACACTGCTCCTTGCCCTACAGTTACGCCAGGACCGATAACAGCCCGGGCTGCAATCCAGCTACCTTGTTGAACGTGTATTGCGGCTGGGATCAGTTTGAATTCAGGATCGCTCCAATCGTGATTCCCCGTACACAAATAGACATCTTGCGAAATACAAACATCGCTTTCAATTGAAATTAGCGCAACATTATCCAGCCATGAATTTTCGCCAATCCAAACGCGATCGCCTACCGATAATCGCCAAGGAAATTTTATTTTTACTCCAGGCTTAATCCGCACGGATTGACCTACTTTAGAGCCAAAACACCGTAACAGCCAAACTTTAAATTCCGAACTAGGCAGCCAATGAGTGCGGAACAATGGTTCGCCGAGAAAATACCAAAGAATTTGCTTCCAACGAGGAGCGCCAGGGGTATAAGAACCAACAGTATAGCGATCTAAATTCATCGCTACATTTGGGGTTAAATAAATTGTTTCTTCTGACATAGATAACCTCGCTATATACTGACAAATTTTGATCGCAAGGAATAGGTCTATTATTTAAACTAGCTCCAGTACGTTTTGTAATAATCCATAATAGAGCGCGACAAATATCGCGAATTGTCGGCAGCAACGATTCAGAAGGTTCTTTTGAGGGAACGGGAACGGGAGTAAAGGCAATACCTTGGCTACCGAGAACAAAGGTAGCGATCGCCTGGGCGCGGGACATGTGATAGTCGGAGGTAATTAAATAAAGATGCTCGATATTTCTGTTTTTAAAGTCGCTAACCAAAGAAGTAAAATTCGTTACCGTATCGACAGCACGGCAGTCAACGTGTAATTGAGACTCTGAAATTCCACCAATACGACGAAAAAGTTCGCGGGCATTTTTGGGTGGCATTCCAGACGAAATCCAAATATCCAAAGATGAATGCTTTCGAGCAAATTGAGCGGTGAAATATTCCCGATCTGTACTTCCACCCAGCATCAAAATTGCTTGGGGTTGAGGCGCGCGAACTTTAGCAATTGCGAGTCGTAAAGGAATAACACCGATGAGAATTAAAATTACAGCAAAGCTAGCTAGACAAAAAAAACAGTATCGTTTGCGCTTGTGAGACAGAATAAACACATTCTTTTGCTTATTTTGACTAAGATATATCGCTGCTTTTTCAAGTTTGCTTGCGATGCAATTCATAGAGTTTGGCATCGACTAGAAAGCGATACCAAAAGCCTTGTAAGAAATGAAAGATCAATCCTTCTTTACCATCTAAGAAACCTAAGCCAAGAGTATAACGCATGAGAAAGTAAGCAAAGGCACGCAGAAAAAGTGGCGATCGCTCGTAAAAATTCTTCTTCATCCACCGTCGTTGGCTTGCTTGAGACAGTTGACGTTGCTTCAATAAAGAATCATCTTGCTCTACTCTCAAACCCAACAGATCTTTCACTTCTCGGTCTGCATAACGGTTGTGCTTATCTGTCCAGAAACTCAAGCCTTTTTTATTTTCGTCGATAATGTCGTGCTTTAGATTGGCAATTTTACCTTCGGACAAAACGATATGCTCGTCCATCCACCGCTGTTCGCAAGTACCCAATCCAGTACGCCAAACTCTTAACAACCAAGTTGGGTAGTAGCCACCGTGACGTATCCAACGTCCCATAAAAAATACACGACGTTTGACTTGAAATCCTCCAATTTCCTCAGGAGTTTGAGCTAAGACGAATTTCAATTCTTCGACTAATTCCGGTGTTAGCCGTTCGTCTGCATCGAGACGCATCACCCAAGGAGTTGTTATCGGCAAGTTCCATAATGCCCAATTGATTTGTTTAGCTTGATTTTCAAATGGATGCTCGAAGACTTGGCAACCCGCTTGCCGAGCAATTTCTACTGTTCCATCTGTACTACCAGAATCAACAACAAAAATTGTCGCATTAAGTTTTTGCAAGCTCGTTAAACAGGACGGGAGATTAACAGCTTCATTTTTTGTCAAGATAACGACGGAGATTCGCATTACTTTTCTGGCTAAAGCGGAGAACAAGACACGCACATTGATTTCCAAAGATAGGGTAATCTTCCAGCAAATTTAAATTGAATATCTGTATATCCCTCTGTTTCAAGTAATTCGGTCATAGTTTCGACCGAAAAGAATTTGACATGACCGCCATCCCAAAGAACGGTAAAGTGTTTGTCCATTTTTCCTAAAAGAGCAATTGCTAAGTTTTTACAGTAACCGTGGTAAGGAGTAGTCATAATTAAACGACCATCTGGCTTCAGTAATTTCTTAGCAGCTCTTACTAATTCTCTAGGAAAAAGTAGATGCTCGATAACTTCAACTGAGAGAATAATATCAAAAGGTTGTTGTAATTCTGCTAATGGCAGATCGTAGATACTGGCTTGGATAAAATGACAGTCAGGAAAATTTCGGCGGGCTATAGTAATGCCCTGTTCGGATGGTTCAACTCCAGTCACTTCATAGCCTTGTTCTGCAATTAAATGGGTGAGGCTACCGTTACCACAACCTAAATCTAAAACGCGCAATTTTTCAGTACTGCTACACTTTGATTTAGGCAGCAGCGATCGCAATGGAGATATTAGGAAGGAATGAGCATTGGTTAAGTTACTATCTCCATAGTAATATTCATGCTTTTGAACTGTCTGTGTCATAGCTTTACTAGTTATATTTACTGAAACTGTGGAGTGTTTTTTTTGTTAACAATCGCGGTATAAACCTCAAGCATTTCAATTGCAATGCGTTCCCAAGTATATTTTTCAAAAATAAACTTACGAGCGCGATCGCCTGTTTCTTTCGCTTGTTGAGGATCGTTCAAGCATTCAGTCAAAGTTAAGGCAATTTCTGCTGCATTGACATTAACAACATAAGCTGCTCGTGCTGCTGCGGCTTCAGGAAAATTACAACCAGTAGTGATCGTGCAAGGTAATCCTGATGCCATACCTTCTAAAACAGACATGCTAAATCCTTCTGAATAAGAAGGCGCAACGTAGACATTAGCTGCTGCTAAAGCAGCGTATTTTAGCGAACCTGTGAGCATTCCCGTGAACGTCACAGCATCGAGACAGTTTGACTCAGCAAAAAAAGCTTGCGCTTTGGGAAGAAAACCAATATTATCTGGACCTGCAATCACGAGATGCGATCGAGGAAACTGGACTAAAACTTGAGCAAATGCAGTAGCAAGTAAATCGAGTCCTTTTTTGGGATCGACTCGCCCTAAAAACAGAATTAAATTCTTACCGCGAGTTTCTGGAAACTGCTGGTAAAACACCTCTGGATCTGGCAGCTTTTCAAAGTCTTGGCGATGAATGCCATTGGGAACAAACACTAAAGGAGTTCCAATCCCTAATGACTTGACGCTATCTGCTTCTGGAAACCCAATTATTTGAATTGCCCCAGCTTTTTGTAGGGCTGATTTTTCAAACAAAGTATAGAAAAAATGTTTTTTCCAGGCTTTGTATGACATTGCCCAGCTCTCTAACATGCCATGAGGAGTAATGACATAGGGAACTTTATGCAATTGACAAGCCCAGTAAGCTGGTAAGTTGGGCAGCGAAAAGACAGCGTTTGTGTGTACCAAGTCATAGCTATTTACGTGTTGAAATAGCCAACGACTCAACGACCAACTCATTTTATAATCGCCCCATCCCCAGTAAGAAAAATATTGAATCCGATAAGATTCTTCAGTAATCCAAGTCTGAAGCGGGACATCTAGCGTGGCAGAGCCGTTAGCATTGGTAGTGACAATATCAACATTAAGATTGAGTTTACCTAATGCTTGAGCCAGTCCTTTTACAGTCTGAGAAGGACCACCGTAGATAGAGCCAATAGAAGGAATGACAATTAAAACTTTCATTTAGAACTAATAGTGAGCTAAAGCATATTCAACTGCTTGAACTAAACCTTGGGCAAAGCGATCGGGAGAAAATTTTTGGATATGTGCTATTGATGCTTTGCCCATTGCCTGCAAATCTACTTCTAGCGAACTTATTTTTAACATCAAACTAATTAGTTGCGGAGAGTTTTCAGGGTCAAAACCAAAACCATTTTCACCTTCAATTACTAGGTCTTCATAACAGCCACAACGGTTTGAAACTAGTACTGGTAAACTAGCAGCCATAGCTTCATTCACTGCTAATCCCCATTGTTCTTGAGTACTAGCATGAATAAAGCAACTAGCATGGGCAAAGTAAGGTAAGAGCTGGTCTTGCTGAAGAAAACCAGGTAGATGAACGTAATTTTGTAAATTGAGAGTAGAAATCCGCTGTTCGATTTGCGGGCGTAATTCACCATCACCGCATAAAACTAAATCCCAGGCATTAACTCCAGCTAGTTGACGATATGCAGCATAAGCAGAAATTAAAAAAAATAGATTTTTCTTAGGAATAAATCGGTTGATAGATAAGAAAAAAGGATTTTCGAGGGGTCGAGTATAGTGCTGGATGTTTTCTCGATTAAAAGATTCATTACCAACTACGTTATAACCTGAAAAAACAGCTTCAGCAGCCATGCCTAATTTATTCAAATATCGTTTTTGAGGTTTTCCACCTACTAAAGCAGACTGATAGCCTTTCAGCAACCAGCCTTTGAAGATTTCCTGCCACCAATTTCGAGTTGCATCATCTTCTTTAGATGCTGTCATCAAAATTGCAGGTTTACGGTGTAACAAACACCAGCCTAAAGTAGAGAGCATAGCAGGGTTTGCATAACCAGCGATCGCTAAAACATCTGGGTTAATTTCAGCAAGAATCGCATATAGTCGAGGAATTAGCTGCCTCAATCCGGCTTGCTTATATCGTTGGTTTTCTACAACAGAAACTATGGGAAAGTCTTGAATTTGAGTTTGCCAAGGATATTCAATTTCAGAACGGAATAACTCAATTCCAACTGTACTCCAGCCCATTTGCTTGCAGTAAGTGTGGGCGCTGTTTAGTCGTGCCAAGTGGTAAGGTCCATAATTGGAAAAAATTAAAGCAACTGTAAACATTATTTTCTAAAATCAAATTGCATTTTCTCGTTTGAATTAACTTCCGATTTGCTAAACATAGAACTAACTATTTCAAGTAACCAAATTAACCCTAACGAATAAACCAAAACTCTTGAAGCTCCTCTACTAGCGCTATGGAAAGAGATAATGAACGCATAAAGTAGTGACAGCCAGATCAACACATGAGTCCAATACGCTCTACCGTAAACTTTAGTATGAAAAATAATATTTGCTTCCAGTCTTCCTAGCCACCAACCAAGAAGAAAAAATATCGATAAGCCTAACCATCCCATTTGAAAGTAAAGTTCTCCTACCACAGGCATTGGTATTCCAACACTAGTGATACCTAGTAGTTCAGCAACAGCAGGAATGTGCTCCTTGATTCCTAAAAAACTAGGAATGGGCACAATAGTTCCAAGCCATGCCAAGAAACCATCTATAAAACTTTGATTTTCTGGTCGCAAAGCCACGATCGTACTTAATATTCCCAAGTTTGAGTTAGTTTCTAGAAAAGTTTGTGTCGAAGATAGTAAATCGATGTGACCTGAATGAAAACCAGAAACAAATCCAGTTATACCACCGGATGATAAACCTCTGGCAGTCAAAGCTGTAGCACTCAGGACAACGGAACAAGGAATGGCGATCGAATAAACCCAGGTTGGAATTCTATTTCCTAAAAGGGAAGAAGAGGAGAAAAATAGAACTACAGGTAAGAAAAAGCCTCGGCTAAGTAATACTAATCTCGGCAATACATCCATCACTGGAACTATAAATATGCCTTTCTTTTTGGCATAAGCATAAACAATTCCTGATAAAAGAGTAAGAATAGTAGACGAAATACTAGCGAATGGAACAATTATTTTCATGAGATTTGAGGCATTAGTAGTTCCTCTTCCTCCTGAAAAAATGACATCAGTTTTTAAACCAAGATTGAATGGCAATATAAAAACCGATAAGAAAACCAAGCTTAAAACAAGTATTTCTATATTTTTCTTGTTTGCAAATAAGTTATCTAAACTTCTAGATGGAGTTTTATTTTTTTTGGCAATGCCAAATAATTTTGAGAACATCATATATTTACCTGTGAGTATTCCTAGTAAAAGTAAAAAAGATGATGTCAAAATTAATATTATGGCGCTCTCAATAAATTTTTGGTTGAACCATTCAATGACAAAGTTAGCATCTAAAGCCGCCCAAAATATAGGCATACAGTACAGAATAACTATTAAAACAGGTATTAAAGTTGAGGGCAGTAAAATAAATTGATTGAAAAGTATCTGAGTTTTTTTGGCGTGAATCCAGTTAACAGTTAAGTGGAATATACAAAGAATAAGTAGAATAAAGTTTTGCAAAAACGCGTACTCTGAAAAACGATTAGTATTTATAAAAAATCCAGCAGTAGTCTCGTCCCAGAGCGAAAAACACATTAAAATCAGAGCAAAAAAAATCAAAATAAATAAAAACATAAAATGATTTATCCTGGATTTGTGTATATTTTATAAAACTGAATGGAGCAATGTTTGTTCGGAGTCTCTAAAAGTTTGTTGAAGATAAAGGCTAGTGTCAGTGGGTGCGAATTTTTGTTGACGTTCTGCTTGCCAGAGGTAGATTAGCTTAGAAGCAATTGCTTCTGCATCTCTAGCTGGAACAATGAAACCATCAATTCCATCTCTAACAATAGAGCCAGAATTCATAGTAGTAATAATAGGTAGTCCCCAGCTTAGTGCTTCATAAGTAACCATTGCCGATCCTTCACAAAGAGAAGGAAGTATGAAGACATCAGCCCAATGATAGAAGCTTGCCATTTGAGAACGAGGAACTATTCCGACAAAATCGCAAACATCACTATATTCTGCAACTCGCTGAGGCTTAATTTGTAACGACCCTACAACTTTACAAGTAAAAGGGATATTTCCTTGCAGTTTTCGTAAAGCCTCCATTAGATAGGGAATTCCTTTACGAAGTCCAACTGCTCCAGCGAATAGTATTCTTAGTCCATCTCCTCGCTGTTGCGGTGTTTCGTATTCGGGTTGATGCTGAGGTAGTGAAACATTAGGACACTGACCAAGAGATACTACAGAAATTTTCTCAGGACTAATTCCTCTAGATATTAAAGAATCTTTGACAAAAGTAGAACCACAAATAATGCGATTGGCTAACTCTTGCTCTCTTTGTTCTCTATCTAAGAGTTCTAAGTCAGCAGTACCAACTGTAAAAGGCGATCGCGACCATTCAGACCAGCGTTGTTCTTCTTCTAGTAAAAGTGAATATACGAGCGATCGCTCGGCTAAAGTTTGATCGAGAATACAACGGATACCAAGATTTTTAGCATGTTTAAATAATTCGAGAGATGCGCTGTTAAAGCCATAAATAGTGTCAGTATTTCCTAATCCAGAATTCAGGATTTTTCGGCAAAACTCTTGTCCTGCCCAAACATAGACCTGCGATGCTTGTTGAGGGGAAACCTTCCTTAAAGCTTTAGCATATTGATATCCGAATTTGGGGAAATGAAGAATTTTTGCAGTTTCAAGTCCCAGCTTGTACCGCTCCAATCCTTTTTTGACAAATTGAGGTAGGCGATCGTGAATTTTGGCATAGCGTAGTAGGGTAGCAAACTTACTATGACCTGAGTAGAAATCAGTGTAGAGCCTGTCTAATATACCCCATTGATGGAATAGGAGAGGCTCTTGGTAGTGTTTTCTAGCACCTAGTTGTGCTACTAAAATCTTGGTTTTTATCATTTTAAAATGGAGTTTTATTATCTATTTTTTCAAAACTGTTTCAAAAAGCTTTAAGTATTTTGAACCAACAGTATCGATGCAAAAGTCACGCGATCGCTTGCATCCTTTCTTTGCCAAAATTTGTTATAAATTAGCTGCTTCACTAGTTGGCTGCCCTTTACTAATTCAACCAGTTAGTTAGAGTTTGAACTCGCATTTGCCAGGTGTTTTGACGAGCAAATTCTATTTGTTTCTTACTTGTATCTATAGCTTCAGCCTTTGCTGACAAGGCTAGCTGTCGGCGGAGCAGATCGATCGCACCTTCTGCTGAATGAAAAATCGAAATCCACTCTGGATACAGACGGCATTCTGGAATATCGGTACTCAAGATCGGGCGACCGCTAGCAATACCATCCATAATTTTGGTAGGACAAGCTGCTTGATTAAATTGATGCTTCACTACATAAGGAATCCAATTGATTGCACAAGACCAGTAGTGCTGTGCGACTCGATCCGCAGGCACTTTTTGGATATGACGGACATTAGCCAGTGCCAACACTGCTGCACGCTCTACTTGCCAATTTTCAGGGTGACTTTCTTGCCGATCTAAACCGCCGACAAAAACAAATGTAATTTCTGGGCAAGCCTGCGCGACTTGGCGAACTAATTGCCAATCGACGCGATCGCCTAAATTGCCCACATAACCTACAGTCCTTGCTTCCGGAGGATCTTCTAGTTGGGGATTGAGATAGGTATCTACAACTCCATGGGGATAATGATGAATGCGATCGGCTCTATGAGGATGAGATTTCTGAAGCGCACTCAGTTGCGAGTAGGAAGCGCACAAGGTGATAGCGGCGCGTTCGACCAATTCCTTTTCTTGCTTCAGAATTATGTCTTTACGATTGGGTCGATAAAGAACGTAGTCATCAAAATTGTAGTAGATCAATCGCTCTGGTCGAACTTTGCGAACCCAATAGGCGAGATATGGATGAGATGCGATCGCCCAAGGATGCTCGCCTGAATCTTGTTTGAGTTGACGACACCACTGTCTAATAAGCTGTTGTAAGTAAAATCGGAAAAACTTTTCTAATCGTCCCGCATAACCAGATGGTAGTACTTGCATTGACTTCTGAAGTAGGGGTGGGGAAGTGCGGCTCGACCAAGTTGGGCGCAAAAGATGATAAGTTTGCCAATCGTAAAATGCAATTGCGTGGGTATGGTGTCGTTGAGCTAGAGCCTCTGCCAAACCATAAGTCCAAGGACTATTTCCACCTAAAAATAAAAAACTGATTCCCATACGAGTTTGTGATATTAAGTTTCTACCATCCACGAAGATCGCGCAGCCAGTAGCCAAGATGAGGCGATCGCCCTACAGTTTCTCTAATTACCGAACGTACTGAGGGAGGTAAGAGCTGAAAGCGACGAATTGGAGGTTTATATGGGGTTGGCTGTTGACCTTTTTTATTTCTTTCGATTGGCTCAAGCAAAGAGATCCGCTCGATGAGAGATGCATAGCCTTTCCACATGACCGCGCGATCGAAGTTAGAACGCGCGCGTTCCATGACAGCAGTACTAAAAGCTCGATAATTATCGCAAGCATATAGAATTCGCTCGCTTAGCACCTGTATGTTGCCTAAAGGCGCGAAAAGTCCTGACTGGTTTGCTACAACTATTTCCTTGGTTCCGGTATCGACATCCCAAGCAACCGGAACGCATCCCATACTCATTGCTTCAATCGTAGCCATACCAAAAGGTTCGACGCGACTCAACATTAGCAAAACTTTTGCCGATGCCGCTGTCGAGAAAATGAGCTCGCGTTTGACGCGACCGTAAACTTGAATCCTTTCCCTAGCCGGCATTCGGTCGATCTTAGCTCGGAAGTTAGACGAAACATTACCAAACCAGTGGAGTCTGCCAGTAAATTCACACTGGACTAGCTGTTTCCATAATTTGAGGACATCAAAAGCTCCTTTTTTTGAACTATCGCCACCTAAAAAAATCAGATCGTCATGCCGAGCGGCATTTAATTCTGGTTGTTCGGGAAAAACGCAGCCGTTGCAAATGACAGTCAGTTTCTTCGGCTGTTTTAATCGATAGCGAAACTGGTTAGCCACTGTTTCAGAGACAGCGATAATTGCCTCTAAGTTATCTTCTTCTGCCAAAGCTTTACGCCAGTATTGAGGAGCAGTGTCATGGACGACAAACACGCACTTAAGATTTGGTGGTAAGTAGGGAATAGCAGCTTCTAGCTCCCCGCAACCATTAAAAAAAACTACATCCTGCGGATTGTTCTGAAGCCATTGCAGTAGTTTTACTGGTGCTTCAGGTGCTGAACCGCTCAATTCTAAAGAAGAGACTCGGAAACCACGACTAGTAATCCAGTTAGTAGATTTTACAAGCATGAGTAAAGTTGTTTCATGTCCAGCTTCAGCAGCTTGCTGACAACAAGATAGAGCTACAGATGCTACACCATTACTGCGATCGTCAGGAATTAGCCAACAGAGTTTCATTGTCAAAGTAAAAAATAGCTATAAATTTAAGTAGCTCTACATAGCTGTCTGAGAACTATTGACTGTCCAATACTTCTCATAGCAATTCGAGTTTTGCCTAAATAATGTCCGCAGTAATGAATGAAACTGCAAGTTCTCTCATTTTGAAGTCGTCCTGTGTTGTATTCATTCTCTGGTAGAATTGCAACTTTACTTTGGCTTACTAATGCAGCGGTTATAGTCTGTTCTGCATAGTGACTGCTTTGAGGATATTGCTCGTTAGATAACCATTGTTCTATTACGCTAAAGTCAATGATTTGACGGTTGATAGCACAAAATCCAGCACACAATCCCGGTTGAATATTAACATCAAAATAGAGTTTTATCTGTTCGGGAGTCATACTATATGGATAAGGCTGAGGATCTTTAGCAAAAACGTTTAGTTCTGGATGATGACTGACTAATTCTTGTAAGCGATGGAGCGATTTGAAAGCAAGGCAATCCGTATCGAGTAGAATAACTCGGTTGGAGCAAGAAAGCATAAAAGCATCGATTAGTTTAGATGCAAATACATTAATTTGACGAAATTTTTTGCAACGTACTAAACCACGTTTTTCTAGCTCTGGTTCGATTAAATCGTCACGCATCTGCCGAGTAAATATCTTAGATTGGGGAAGATGCCGCTCAAGTCGTTTGATAATATCTTCGGTGACAGTGCGATCGGCATGAATAACTAAACTAATCGGAGAATGATAGTGGTGAACGAAAGATTTAGCAGCATAAAGCAGATCGACATGATGTTTTGCACCTGTCAGCATATGCACTTCTGGAACATCTGGAGTGCCATAAGTAGCTGTGGTGACTGGTGCAGTACGTTCAATATCTAACGAACGTTTCCATAAGTAATAGTGATGTGGAAATACATACCAGAATTGTCCGGTTTGTAATGTTTTTAATAGAACTGAAATTTTTACCATAATTTGATGCCTGGAGTTAAAGCTTTAATTCATGAGATGGGCGAAAGAGCTGAAGTCCAAGCTTGATGTGCAGATGCTAGATCGAATCCATTGAAATAGCGATCGCGAATCTTATTTCCATCAATCGATCCATGAGCCAGTCGTTCCAAAGTTAAAACAATTGCTTGGCTTATCTCAGTAAGATTATTGGGAGAAACTAATAAACCTACCTCTGAAAAACCTTCATACAAATCTGGAATTCCTGCCACGCGAGCTACGACACAAAAGCGTCCGGCTTGCATAATTTCTAGCAGCGTAAAAGGAGCACCCTCAAAGCGTGAAGGACAGACAAAAAAATGACAATTAGCCATAATCTGCGGCAGCTGAGTACGGTGATCGTAAGCACCGTGAAAGACAACATGCTTTTTGATACCTAAACTTAGGGCGAGTGCTTCGAGTTGAGTTCGATCCGCTCCTCCACCGTAGAGGTGTAATTCAACCTGTTGCCATTCTTGAACTACAGGTACTAAGGCCCGCAACAGGGTATCCAAGTTCTTCTGTTTAATATCCAAACGACCGATAAAACCAATCTTCCAGGGTGGACCTGCTGGAAGAGGAACAGATTCCTGGAACAGAGGTAAATTGTGATAGGGAACTAAATGAACCTTGCCTGTGTACCCATACACTTCCTTAAACTGGTGAGCAGTGCATCGGGAAACAGAAATTACTGCATCGGTCTGAGCTATGGCTTGGCAAAACTTTTCACCATGGGGAGGTACTGGCGGCAAATATTCTGGTGCCAACATCCAACTTGCCGCTAGTCTGGCTTGGTGACGATGCACCAACCTTACCATCCTCGGATACAGCCTTGCCATAGGTTGGCGCACGCAGAAGACCCAATCTCCTGGTTTCAACTGAGTTTCCAACCAAGTGAGCATAAAATGCTGTCTTACTAGCCAGCGATCGCCTGGTAATCTTCGCTGACGGTAAACTTCTATCCCCCTTTCTACTAATTCATCCACTAGGGGACATGATTCCAACTCTGCTACTACCACCCGAAAGGGTACGTTATCGTTGTGTAGACGAAGTGCCAACGCATGTAGGTAGGTTTCGATTCCACCTGCACGATAAATTACATCAGAGTAGAGAAAAATCATAAATTTAGCTATCTAAGTTACTGACAAATTCACTCAGGTGTTTATTAACCAAATAATCTTCGCTTAGAAACATTAAGCAGTCAGTTTAGAATACCGTTTAATAATATTTTTCTGGAAATTCCTAAGTTTTCTAGCTGGCTGCCAATATAGCATAAGGGTTATCCAAAAAAAACGATAGTTCCATATAGAGTGCCTAAAAAAAGGGGCTGAGACTTGTAGAAAAGTCTTTAAAGAAATTTCTTTTCCAGCAGTCTTCAAAGCCAGATGATAGTTAAATCTTGAGCGCGATCTCTGCCATTGTTTAGGCAGTAAGGAAGGGTGTTGGCAGGCAAATTTATCGAACACTTGCATCATTTCATTTGCCATGCAGATTGATTGCTTAACAGTCTTACAATCAGGATGCCATCGAGCTCGTGCAATGGTAAGATTCAGAAGCTTTACTTCAAAGTCTGAAAGTTGAGTCAGCCGTAAGTAAAGTTCATAGTCCATCACATAGTGTAGTGATAGATTAAGTCCATTGACTGCTCGACAAGCACTGCTAGAGAGAAAAATTGCAGGTTGTGGCGTAGACCATGTTTCCCAGACACAAACAAGTTCGGACAAATTCTGAAAACATCTAGACTTTTTATTCACTGAGGACAATAATCCATCACTAAAAATAGTGTATTCCCCACCATAAACTGTTGCTAAGGGCTCCGCTTGATAAGCTAAAGCAATCTGCTCAAGAACGCCAATTTCAAGTAAGTCGTCAGAATTCAACCAATTCCAAACTACACCAGTAATCCGATTAAATCCTTGTTGAATAGCGTCAGTTTGTCCTTTGTCAGGCTGACTTACCCAATATGTTAGCCAAGGTTCGTATTTTTTGATAATTTCAACTGAATTATCCGTACTGCCACCATCAATAATAATATATTCTAAATTAGGGTAGCCTTGCAGCAATACCGAACGAATTGTTTCTTCTATAAACTCACCTTGATTGTAGCTAGGGGTGATAATGCTAATCCGTGGATATTCAGAGCCATCAGGCATTCGCTTTGGTAGCGGTTCAGTTGGCTCTGTCCAGGGCCAACCTGTTTTGCCTAGTGGGGGAGCAGGTAAATCTTTTAAAGTGGGGGCAGTTTTAATAATGGGCATTTTGCTGTTTGTTTCAGGCTGAGAATTTTGGTTTAGCCTCATAGCTTTAAAGCAAATTTCTCAGCAAGTGTCATGAGAAATTGCCAACAAAGATGTCAATATGCAGAAATTGCTAACTCTAATTGAGAAACTTCAGTAACAGGTATGTAAAAGAATTGTTACACGAGACGCTTGTTGTACGAACAAAATCTAATCTGACTTCTACATGTAGTCCAACCGAAATTCCACTGATAAATTAACTTTGATTCTCTTGTTACCGCGAAATTACCTAAGTAAAATTACTAATAGCCAGCTAGGTTTATTTCAGTAGATTCCGAAAAAAGGTAACCTCAACTTCTGGTCGAGTATTAAACGCCACAATTGTAGTTGCCAGTTCGTTAAAAATACTCAGTCAGATGGCAAAGCGATGATAGACCGCTTGTTGCTAGTGCCTGTTCGGGAAACCTTCGTTGCACGGTAGTTTCGTTGAAGTCGCATTAGGGACAATTTCCTGCTACGGGCATTGCTCACACCGTACAGGCGTCCGAGGATTGGTTGCAGGATTAAAGTTAATCTTGACTGCACAGCAATGCCGCAGTAGGTGTGACATATATCCAAGCAATATACAGAAATGAATACAGATATGTAAATGGATGAGTTCTACTCATTTATGGGCGATGTCGTCTTCTCAGAACTGAAGATCCCATTAACACGATTTTGAATTTCATCCATCACTACAACGAGATGCTAGGAGTTGAGCTATTAGGTTGTTGAGCAATTTTTTTACCCATCCTTAAAATCGATTTCTTCATGGATTATTTAATATTCAACCTGGTTTCTTCACTGTTTCTTTGACTAAAAATCATTTTTTCGATCTAAGCGCTCTGTCTATCTATCTTCTTCACAACTTATTTAATATTCAACCTAGTTTCTTCACGTTTTTTTTGACTAAAAGCCTCTCTTTCAGTATTTAATACAACTAATACCACTAGTGGAATTACGGAGATAACGTTTAGATAGATTTTATAGGAAGCAGAAACATCGACCCTCAAAAGCAATAAGCCTCTTATTAGAT
>ERZ1066119.1008-NODE-1008-length-16817-cov-8.430736_pt1 | contig 16817 bp, 6 predicted proteins | sample MGYA00382766_ERZ1066119 | MGnify/ENA primary metagenome ERZ1066119 (study PRJEB33369, sample SAMEA5778349) | biofilm metagenome | biome: Industrial cooling water; feature: Water cooling tower basin; material: Biofilm | place: United Arab Emirates | collected...
CGCCACGAGCAGGGTGAGCGCCACCAGTCGGTCGACGGCCGTCTTGAGCGGCGGATACCACCCCGGCGCGCCCTCGGCGAAGCGCGGCGCGGCGACCGCGCTCGGCACGCTCGCGCCCACGTGGCGGCGCTGCGCGCCGGGGAGCGGCTGGAGACTCGTGCGGGCGACCGGGGCGACGACGCGGTGGCGGAAGGTGGCGCGCGCGGTGGCGGTCGCGCCGGCGGCGACGAGACACTGCGCGACCGTCGCTCCCTGGCCGACGCGGGCGCCAGGGCCGATCACCGCTGGGCCGACCACGAGCGCCTGCCCCTCGACGATCGCGCCCGAGGCCACGTACACGGGGCCGATCAGCCGCGCCGTCTCGTGCACCACGGCGCCGGCGGCGACGACGATCTCCTCGCCTCCCGTGGGGGCGCCGCGCCGCGCCCGCTCGGCGGCGCGCAGCTGCGCGTGCAGCCGCCGCTCGGCCAGCGCCAGTGCGCCCGCCTCGTCGGCGAGGTCGCAGAGGGCGCCGTGATACGGGACGTCCTGGCTGGCGACGCCGTGCAGCGCCAGCGCCCGTCGCACCGCGTCGAGCGTGCCCGGCACGGCGCGCAGCGCGTCGGCCAGACACGGCACCGGCACCAGCGTCGCCACCACGCCCACCGGGAAGGGCCACGTCACCGGGTCGTAGTAGCGGCGGATGCGGCGCACCCGCCCGCCGACGTCGGCGTCGACGAGCTCCTTCGTGCGCAGCGCGCTCGCCTCGAAGGCGACGAGGTGCCGCACCATGCGGCTGTCGGGGAGTCCGCTGCCGACCAGCTCGCGCAGCTCCAGGCGGTCGGCCGGGTACCAGTCCGGGCCGACGAGCAGCAGCTGGTCCGACGGCTCGAAGCGGGCGAGCGGGTCGAGCAGCACGTCCTCGCCGAGCACGCCGCGAACGCGTGGGAGGGCGCTGCGCAGCCCCTCCTCGTAGCGCTCGTCGACGTCGGCACCGGCGAGGACGAACGGCGCCTCGGGGGTGACCTGCGCGACGGCGGCGGCGAGCTCCTGGATCAGCGGTTCCGCACCGAGGGGGAGGAGCAGCAGCGAGCCGCCGCCGAGGTAGGCGGGGCGCCGGTCGAGGAGGATCGGGACGATGGCCACGGGCGTGCTCAGCTCCGCGGGGCGCGGACCGCGGGTCCCGCGGCCGGGGCGACGCCGTCGGTGGCGCCGCGAGGGAGGCGCGCGTCCGTGGCGTCGAGCGCGAGCGAGAAGTCGCGCGGGAGCGCCACCGCGGGGGAGTCCGCCGCGGAGTCGCCGCCGGCGTACGCCGGCTCCCGGCCGCCAGGGACGAGCGGCCGGGTCGCCCGCGGGTCGAGCGCGTCGCTCGACCGGCCGAGGCGGTGCTCGGCGACCAGGTGCGCGCCCGCGTGCACCGTCACGTCGTGGCCGAGGAAGGCCGCGTCGAGCCGGGCGCCCCGTCCGACGGTGCAGCGCTCCCACAGGATCGAGCGCGACACCGAGGCGCCCGGGCGCACGACCGACCCTGCGCTGATGGAGGTGGGCCCGACGACGACCGCGTCCCCCTCGATGCGCACGTCGGCGCCGAGCAGCACGGGGCCGATGAGGCGCGCGTCCGGGTGCACGCGCGCGGTGCGGTGGTGGCGACTCTCGCCGACGACGTCGTGGTCGGGGAAGAGGTCGGGGCGCCCGACGGCGGCGCCGATCAGCCACGCGCTCGCGGCCACGTAGCTCGCGTAGTCGAGGATGCGCGGCGTGACGCCGGCCATCTCGTACGACACGACGACCTCGTCGCGGGCGTGGAGGCGCGCGAGGAGCCCTTCCTTGATGTCCTGGAAGCCGGTGGCGGGGACGCTCTCGAGCACGTGGCGCTCGAAGACGTAGATGCCGCCCGGGAGGCGGTGCGCCATGCCGCGCCGGCCGCTGTGTCGGCGGTCGGTCTCGACGACGAGCGTGGCGGCGGCGCCGGCGGCGCGGTGCGCGTCGAGCACGGCGCGCAGGTCCACCGACGGGAGCAGGGAGCCCTCGACGACGACGAACACGCTGGCGTCGCTCAGCTGCGTGGCGTCGCGGGCGCACCCGGCGGGGCCGCGGGGCTTCGGATCGTCGACGAGGCGCAGGTCGAGCCCCACGAGCTCGGGGCGCAGCACGGCGTCGAGCCCGCGCGTGCTGCCGTTGCCGCAGATGACGGCGCGGCCGACCCCCGCCTGCCGCAGCCACGCCAGGGGATAGCGGATCGCCGGGATCTGGGCGACGGGGAGGGCGGGGCCGCGATGGCGGCGCTCGAACGCCCCGTCGCCCCAGCTGTACGATCCCGCGAGCACGATGCCGCACACCGACGGGTCGTGGGCGAGCGGGGCGCGGAGCGCGGCGGGCTGCCGGCGCGTCGCGGCCGCGTCCCGCCCGCCGAGCGCGGGACGCAGACTCTGGAAGTTAGGCTTCACCGCCGCACCCCGCCGACGCCGAGGGCTCCTGCGCGCCCGCGCGCGCGACGACACCTCGCGCATGGGGGCAGCTCCGGCTGGCTGCTCGGTGCGCACCTGGAACGGAGGATCATGGAAGTTCGCGGCGATCGGCGGGAGGAGCGTGACGGGCTCGAGCGTAATGGGCGATGCCGCTCGGTGCGGCTCGAGCTAGTCTCGACCGCTCGCACGAGGGGCTTGAACGCGGTGCAGCGGGGAGGGACCGATCGCGCGCGGCGAGCCGGATCGGTCGGGGGTGGAGCGGCGGGCACCCGACGAGGTCGGGCGGGAGGCGACGGGGCGGGAGCGTCGGCGGGCGTCGCGCCTGCGAGTGCGCGGTCGAAGCGCCACCCGGAGTGGCGCCGAATCGGCAGCAGCGCGGTCGAACGATAAACAGCAGCTGCGTTCCTTGTGGCGCGCATCACTATGCGGGTGAAGTAGGACTAACGCAATAGGAACGTGTGACTCCGTGACACGTTGCTCATGTTCGCGCGTGCGGCGTCACCGTGGTGCCTCACGGCGCGCGGCGGGGGTGTGGCATCGACGCAGCATGTTGGTGTCCGCGGTGTGTGGCGGCGGTGCGACATGTGACCGCGGCGGCGGGCGATGCGCGCGAGAGCCGTTGGGCAGCGCCGCCGCGCCCGGGCCCCGTGTGCCCTACGTGTGGCGCGCGCGCAACATCGCGGCACGCCGTCCGTCACGGCGCGAGCGCGCCGTGTATCAGCCCATTCGGTGGCGTGACACGGCTCACCGATGGGCGCACGCGCCGCGTCGTTTGACATTGTCGGGATCCACCGGGCTCTCGAAGTTCCACGCGCCCGGAGGATCGCGCTCGGGGCGAGGACGGCGCAGCGCGCTCCGCGGCACCCTGGTGCCACGGTGCACTTCCTCACGCCCGGGGAGGACCCGGCGCACGAGGTGAGCGCCGCGTGACGCGCGCTGCGGTGGCGCGTCCTCCCTCGTGTTCGTTCGTGCGCGTCCGCCGCGCCCGACGTCCCGCCGCAGCCGAGGAGACTCGGCGGGGCACGGCAGCGATCCCACCCATCTCACGCCTCGCCTTCCCTGTGCCCGTGCCCGCCCACCTCCCGCCTCGCACCCGAGGTCCCGCCCCGCTGCAGCTCGTCCCGTCGCCCTCCTCCGCCGTCCTGCTTGCGACCCTCGTCCTCAGCGCCGCCTGTCAGGAGGATGCGGCGCGCGCGCTCGCGCCCAGCGCGCGGCTGCTGACCGCGAGCGCCGCCACCGCCCCCTCGGCCCCGCGCACCCCGCGGGCGTGGGCGCGGCCGAACGGCGCCTTCGTCCGCTGGAGCACTCCGGCGAGCGACGGGGCGTCGGCCGTCCGGACGTACCGCGTGAGCGTCGAGCGCTTCAACAACGACCGCGCGGTGTTCTGGCAGGACGTGCCGGCGACCGACACGTCGGTCGTGATCACCGGGCTGCGGACCGGCGTCTACTGGCGCTTCCGGGTGCTCGCGCTCAACGCGGTCGGCGCCAGCCCGCTCTCGGTGCACTCGAACGGGATCATCCCGACGGCGGGCGCCGCCGTGCCGGCCGCTCCGACGAACGTGACGGCCACCGCCGGCGATGCGCAGGCGACGGTCACCTGGACGGCGCCGGAGACGACGACGTCGACCGGGCCGCTCGTCAGCCATCGGGTGACGGTGCAGCCGGGCGGCCGGGAGCTCGTCGTCGCCGCGCCGGCGACGTCGACGACGGTGACCGGGCTGACGAATGGGACCGCCTACACCTTCGTCGTCGCCGCCACCACGGCCAACGGCACCGGGGTCAACTCCACCCCGTCGGCGGCGGTCACGCCGCAGGCGCCCGTCGTCACCCCGCCGGTCTCCGCTCGCTGGCTGATGGGCTACTACGTCGGGTACCAGCGCGCCCTCTATCCGGAGAACGAGGTCGACTTCGGGATCCTGACGCACATCCTCGTCGGGCGCATCCGGCCGGCGGCCGACGGGTCGGTGATCACCAACTTCGACGTCGACGACGTCCAGGGCCCGGCGATGGCCCGCACGCTCGCGACGCGGGCGCACGCCGCGGGGAAGAAGGCGCTGCTGATGCTCGGCGGCGCCGGCGAGCACGCCGCCTTCCAGAGCGCCGCCTCGAGCGCCAACCGGGCCCGCTTCGCGGCGAACCTGATCCGCGTCATGGATGCGCTGGGCTACGACGGGATCGACGTCGATTGGGAGCCCATCCTGCTGGTCGACCGGGCGCCGCTCGTCGCCCTCCTCGAGGAGCTGCGGCGGCTGCGCCCCGGGATCCTGCTCACCGTGCCGGTGCAGTGGGTCAACGTGAACCTCGCCTCCCGCGAGATCGACCCGTGGTACGCCGAGCTGGCCGCCCGGGTGGACCGGATGAACATCATGTCGTACGACATGGCCGGGCCGTGGGGGTGGGAGAGCTGGCACCACTCGGCGCTGACGGACCACGCCGGGCTCCGGCCGTCGTCGGTGAGCTCGAGCGCCGAGACCTACCTGCGCGTCGGCGTGCCGCGGGCCAAGCTCGGGATCGGCCTCGGCTTCTACGGCTCGTGCTGGCGCAACGTCACCGGCCCGCGCCAGACGGTCGGCGGCAACGTGACGCTCGGCAACAGCGACAACTCGATGAGCTACGCGAACATCATGGCCCAGTACTACGTCGCGGCCAACCGCGTGTGGGATGCGGCGGCGCAGGTGCCGTACCTCAGCTTCACGACGCCGCGCGGGCCGCAGCAGTGTAACTTCGTCTCGTACGAGGACGAGCAGTCGGTGGCCGCCAAGGGTGCGTACGTGAAGGCGCAGGGGCTCGGCGGCGCGATCGTCTGGACGATCAATCAGGGGCGCCTGCCGACCGCGAACGCCGCGGGGACGCGCGACCCCCTGCTCCGCGCCGCGTACACGAGCATGGTGCCCTGAGCCAGACCGGGGCGCGGGCGTCGGCAGCCGACGTCCGCCGCCGCCCCGCCGGTCGACACACCCGTGCGACGACGCCCCGAGCGGCCGTGTGCCGCTCGGGGCGTCGTCGTGCGTACGTCCCGCGGCGCGACGGCCCCGGCGGGCGGCGGCAGCACCGGCGGGACCGGCGCGCCGCGGCTCGCCGGGCTAGCGGCGGAGGACGAGCGTGGTGACGCTCATGGGCGGCATGGTGTAGCGCACGACCGGACCCCCGCCGAGGGGGAGGTCGGGCGCCCGCCGGGGCGCCGGGGCCGCGTCGCTGAGCGTGTAGACCTCCGCGTGGCGCCAGCCGGCGGCGCCGCGGATCTCGATCGCGGCCTCGCGCGCGACGCCACGCTTGTTGATCGCCACGAGGACCAGGCGCTCGACGCCCGCCGCGCCGGCCGAATCCGCCGTGCCCGCGGTGCGCGCGGCGGGCGCGGGGTCGGTGCTCGCGTACACGGAGGTGGCCGCGACGTCCGAGGTCGTCGCCGCGAGCCCGACGCTGCCGAAGGCGCCGCCCCGCCCGTCGTAGTCGCGGTACATCCGGAAGGCCCCGACGATGTAGCGGTAAGCGCGATCGGGGCTCCCCCCGTAGGGCGCCGCGTCGGCGTTGCCGGTCGGCCACATGGTCGCCGCGAAGACCCGCTCGCGCCCGAGGATCCCGAGGACGTCGGCCTGCGCGATCCCGCCGGCGATGTCGCCGCCACGTCCATAGAAGTACTCGGAGATCGCGAGCTTCGTCCCCGGGTAGTGCGCGGCGATGGTCTCGCGCAGGTACGGGATCAGGCGCACAGGGCCGCCGTTCGCCTCGGTCACCCAGCTCCCCTCGTCGTAGGTCGGGTCCCACAGCGTCCGGGGCGCCTGGAGGCGGGCCTCGACCATCGCCGGCCCCTGCGGCGCCATGTCCTGGATGATGCGCTGCCCGTCGACGACGGTCTCGGGGTACCAGTGCACGTCGAGCACGTCGAGCAGGCGGCGCCCGGTGGCGCGCTCCGCCTCGCGCAGGCGCTCCAGGTAGACGTCGACGAAGCGTCGCCGGCCGTGGCGGGGGTCGTTCCCCCGATCGCGGTGGAACGCCGTGATCCCGAGCCAGGTGGCCGTGCTCGGCCCGAACACGAGCGCCTCGGGTGCGGCGGCCTTGATGGCGCGTGCGTAGGCGATCGTGCGGTCGATGAAGGCGTCGTAGCTCTGCGTCGCCATGCGGCCGTCGACCTGCGGCATGAGCGCCTCGTGCGTCGCCCCCCAGATGTCCGGCTCGTTGTCGAGGCCGAACCAGATCGGCGTCGTGTCGCTCCGCTGGGCGCGCGGGAAGGCGCGCATGATCCAGCGGACGAACTCGTCCTGGTACACCGCCTGGTCGTTCACGTCGACGGCGTCCGCGTCGGCGGCGGTCGACCCCGTCGACCGCGTCGGGAGACTGGGGAGGAAGCGAGCGGCGAGGCGGGTGCGCAGCCGTGCCGGGTCGGTGCCGACGGGGGTGCCGTCGACGTCGCGGGCGACGTGGCCGAGGATCGGCACGGTGAGGATGATCCCGGCGCCGCGCGCCAGCGCCCCCTCGACCCGCACTCGCGCCGCGGCACCCGGCTCGGTGCCCCCGCCGAGGTACAGGTCGTTGTGGAACGACCAGTCGGCGCCGGCGTTGCTGGCGTTGTTCTCCCAGTTGTAGGCGGTCAGGCGGTTGCCGCCGAAGCGGCTGAGCGTCACGCCGCGCGGCCACTCGGGCGCCGTCCGGTCGCGGGGGGCGCCGTACATGTTGATCCCATAGATGTAGCGCGAGATCGGAAAGCGCTGCCCGGCGTCGACGACGAAGCGCACCGGCGTGCGCGTCGCCGGTGCGGCGGCGATCTGGGCCCGCACGGCGTCCCCGGCGTCGGGGGAGCCGCACCCGCAGGCCGCCAGGAGCACGGCGACGACGGTGATGGGGCGCCACGCGCCGCCTCCGGCGCGTCCGGCGCGCGAGGGCGTCGGACGGGCGCTGCGGCCGGCGCAGCCGTCCGTCGCGGGGCCTGGGCCCGGGCGGGGGCGGGGGCGGGACTCGGAGCGCGGGGTGGGCATCGCGTCGGTGGGCAGGCGGGGAGGAGGTCGCGGAGGACGGGCGGGCGACGCACGGACGCCTGGAGCACCGCGCGCCAACATGCGATCCCCCGGACGATCGGGCAACGTGGCGTCGGCGCCTCACCGGCCACCTCCGCGGGTGGGGGACGAGCGTCGTGACGCAGGCGCAACGGCGGTGCGAGGCCGGGGCACGGTAGACGCGCTTGCGCGGATCGACCGATCGTCGCAATGGTGCAGCGACCGCCCGTTCGGCCGCCGCACCGCCGCGGTGGACGCTCCCCGCCGCCCCCGTCCCTGCGCCCGTGCCCACGATCGAAACGCTGACGCGGCTTCCGGGCGTCCGCCAGCTGCTCCGCCGCCGCTTCGCCCGCCGCTTCGAGGGACCGCACGGAGCGGGCGCATGCCGCGGGGTGCATGCGTCGTTCGCCGGAGCCGCCGCCGCGGCGCCGTCGGCGGGCGCGCTCGGATACGACCACGCGGCCGCCGCGGAGCTGTACGAGGACCTGCTCGGCGAGGTGCGCCCGAAGGACTATCCGGTCCTCTTCTGGCTCCGCGACGCGATCGACGGCGCGACGCGGCTGTTCGACTACGGCGGGCACGTGGGGCTCGCCTACTACGCCTACCGCACGCGGCTGGCGCTCCCGCCGGCGCTGGTCTGGACGGTGTGCGACGTGCCGAGCGTGGCGGCGCGCGGCGAGCAGCTGGCGGCCAGCCGGGGGGTCGCCGGATCGCTCCGCTTCACCGGCGCGTTCGGCGACGCGGACGGCGCCGACGTGCTGCTGGCCGCCGGATCGCTTCAGTATATCGAGACGCCGCTCGATACTCTGCTATCGACGCTGGCCGCGCCGCCGACGCACCTGCTCGTCAACCAGACGCCGACCACCACCGGGGCGGAGTTCTGGACTGTGCAGCACATCGGCGTCGCGTACTGCCCGTACCGGATCGCCAACCGCGACGCGCTGCCGACGGCGCTCGCGGCGCGGGGCTACGAGCTCGTCGACCGCTGGCACGACCCGTCCCGCACCTTCCGGCTGCCCTACGAACCGGCGGTCGGCCCCATCGAGTACACGGGCTACTACCTGAGACGGCGCCGTTCGGCGGCGGGGTGAGGGCGAGCCGGAGGGGCGCAGCTGCCCAACGGTGTGGCGTGCGTGCCACACCGTTGGGCACCCCGCCGCACGAGCAGCACGTCGTTTGACACACCTGATAAGCGTCTGTATCGTGGCGCGGGGGTGATCGGCGACACCCGCTCGCGCGTCGGCCGGTCGTTCGCCGGCAACGGCGGGGCACCCCGGCGGGGTGCTCCAGCGTTCCCGCCCTCCGCTCGCGGCGCCGCCGGGCGCGCGCTCGCGTGGTCCACGCACGGGCGCTTCGCCGGGGGCGCGATCGGGTTCGTCTGATCGTGCATCTATATGAATGCGCGCGCGCCGCCGGTGCTCCGGGTGGCGGGTCCGCGGGCTCGCCACCACGGTGAGCGCGCCGCGGCGGTGTGCGCGTCCTCGCGTCCGCGGCACCGCGCGCGACATCTCGCGCGCCGGCCCGCTCGGGCCGCTCTCCCATCCCGTCCTCCTCTCGAGCCATGACGCTGGCCGCTCGGACCCCCCCCGAGACGATCGAGTTCGATCCGTTCGCCGGCCCGGCGGTCGTCGCCTCGGCGCCGCCGAGGGCGGCCCACCGCGCGATCTGGGCGGCCGCGCGGCTGGGCGTGGACGCGTCGCTCGCCTTCAACGAGTCGGTGACGATCCGCCTCGCGGGCGCGCTCGACGAGGGCGCGCTGCGCACGGCCGTGTGGGCCGTCGTCGCCCGGCACGAGGCGCTGCGCACGATCTTCGCTCCCGACGGCGAGGCGATGATGGTGCTCGAGCCGCCAGCCGAGGTGCCGCTCGTGGTGCACGACTGGAGCGCCCTCGACGCGGCGGCCTGCGCGGACGCGCTGGCGGCGCTGTGCGCGCGCGTCGTCGACGAGCCCTTCGAGCTGACCAGCGGGCCGCTCGTGCGCTTCGCCCTCGGCCGGCTCGGGCCCGAGGCGCATGCGCTCGTGATCACGGCACACCACATCGTCTGCGACGGGTGGTCGTTCGGGGTCGTCGCGCGCGACCTGGCGGGGGCCTACACCGCGGCGCGCGCCGGGCGCCCGCTGCCGATCGACGGCGCGCCGCGGCTGTCGGTCCACGCCCGACGCTCGCACGGCGAGGACGCCCGCGCGGCGCTCGCCGAGGCGGAGCGCTACTGGACGGCGTGCCTCGCGGACGCACCGGCGCCGGTGGAGCTGCCGACCGACCGGCCCCGCCCGCCGGAGCGGACGTTCGCCGCGGGGCGCGTGGATCACGTGCTCCAGCGCCCGCTCGTGCAGCGGCTCGCCCGCGTCGGGGCCGCCGACGGGGCGAGTCTGTTCGCGACGCTGCTCGCCGGCTTCGGCGCCTTCCTGGCGCGCGCGACGGGAGAGGACGACCTCGTCGTCGGGATCCCGGCGGCGGGGCAGGCGACCGCCGGGGAGCCGGATCTCGTGGGGCACCTGGTCCACCTGCTCCCGGTGCGCCTGCGCCCCGACCTCGGGTCGACGGTGCCGGCGCTCCTGCGGAGCGTGCGCGGGGCCGTGCTCGACGCGTTCGAGCACCACGCCCTGACCTTCGGGGCGCTGCTCGCGCGGCTGCCGCTCCCCCGCGACGCGTCGCGCCCGCCGCTCGTCTCGGTGGCGTTCAACCTGGAGCGCGGGGTGGGCGCCGCGGCCATGCCGTTCGACGGGCTGCAGGCGGCGTTCGCCAGCAACCCGCGCCGGTACGAACTGTTCGAGCTGTTCGTCAACGCGGTGGACGTCGATGGCGTGGTGACGCTCGAGTGCCAGTACAACGCGGCGCTCTTCGACCCCGAGTCGGTGGCCGGCTGGATGGCGAGCTACGAGCGGCTGCTCGAGGCGATGGCGACGGCCGGCGACGCGGACGGTGGCGAGCCGGCGGCGACGGTCGGACGCCTGCCGATCGTCCCGGCGGCGCACCTCGAGGCGATCGCCCGCTGGAACGCCACCGAGCGCGCGCTCCCCGCGACACTGCTCGCCCACCATCCGTTCGAGCGCCAGGCGGCGCGCACCCCGCACGCGGTGGCGCTGCTCGGCGAGGGGGAGACGCTCACCTACGCGGAGCTCGACGCCCAGGCCAACCGGATCGCCGGCTGGCTGCGCGCCGCCGGGGTGCGGCGCGGCAGCTTCGTCGGCCACTGCCTGCGGCGCCGCCCGACGATGGTCGCGGCGTTGCTCGGGATCCTCAAGGCGGGCGGGACGTACGTGCCGCTCGACCCGGACCATCCCGTCGAGCGACTCGCCTTCACGATGCGCGACGCGCAGCTCGCGGCGCTGATCACCGACGCGGCGCTCCCCGACGGAGTCCCGGCCGACGCGATGCCGACGCACGTGCTGCGGCTGGACGCCGACGCGGCCGCCCTCGCCGCCCGGTCGGCGGCGCCGCTGCCGCCCGACGACCCGGGTGCGGCGACGGCGGAGACGCCGGCCTACGTCATCTACACCTCGGGCTCCACCGGCACGCCCAAGGGGTGCCTGTGCACGCATGCCGGGCTGGCGAACTTCCTCGTGCACGGCGAGCTCGTGCCGGCGCTCGGGCCGGACGACGTCGGCGTGGCGCTGGCGACGGTGGCCTTCGACGCGTCGCTGATCGACCTGCTGCTGCCGCTCGCGGTGGGGGCGCGCGTGGTGGTGACGACGCGCGAGGTGGCCGCCGACGGGATGCGACTGCGCCGGCTGCTCGAGCGCGCGGGGGTCACCTTCATGTTCGCCACCCCGACCACGTACCGGCTGCTCCTCGCGGCCGGCTGGACCGGCGGCGCGCACCTGAAGGTCACCTGCGGCGGCGAGGCGATGCCGCGCGAGCTCGCCGAGGCGCTGCTGGCGCGCGCCGGGGCGCTGTGGAACATCTACGGTCCGTCGGAGACGACGATCTGGGTGGGAGCGCCGCGGCTGCGCCGACCCGTGGTCCGCGTGACGATCGGCGGGCCGACGGCGAACGCCCGCTTCCACGTGGTCGACGCGCACGGCGCGCCGGTGCCGATCGGCGTGCCCGGCGAGCTGGTCATCGGCGGCTCCTGCGTGGCGGCCGGCTACCTGGCGCGCCCGGCGCTCACGGCGGAGCGCTTCCTCCCCGACCCGGCGCGGCCGGGTGGACGGCTGTACCGCTCGGGTGACGTGGTGCGCTGGCTGCGCGACGGGCAGCTCGAGTACCTGGGGCGCAACGATCACCAGGTGAAGCTGCGCGGCTTCCGCATCGAGCTGGGCGAGATCGAGAGCCGGCTCGCCGCGCACCCGGCGGTGCGCGGCGCGGCGGTGGTCGTGCGCGAGGACCGTCCGGGCGACCGGCGTCTCGTGGCCTACGTGGTGCCCGCGGATGGCGAGGCGCCGACCGACGCGGCGCTGCGCGCGGCGCTCCGCGAGGCGCTCCCCGAGTACATGGTCCCCCAGGCGTTCGTGCGGCTCGCGACGCTGCCGACGACGCCGAGCGGCAAGGTCGACCGGCGCGCCCTCCCGGCGCCCGACGCCGCCGACGCGGTGCGCGGGAGCGAGTTCGTCGCGCCGCGCACGCCGCTCGAGCACGAGGTGGCGGCGCTCTGGGCGTCGGTGCTCAACGTCGGCGCGCTCGGCGTGCACGACGACTTCTTCCAGCTCGGCGGACACTCGCTGCTCGCCTCGCAGGTGCTCGCGCGGCTCCGGCGCGAGCACGGCGTCGAGATCCCCTACCGCCGCATCTTCGAGGCGTCGACGGTCGAGGCGTTCGCGCGCGTCGTCGCCGCCGCCCGCGCCGGCGAGGGCGGGGCGCCGAGCGACGTGGCCGATGCGCCGATCCCGCACGTGGCTGGGCGCACGACCGCGCCGCTGTCGATCCTGCAGGAGCGCGTCTGGCTGCTCGAGGAGCTGGACCCAGCGATGCGCGCGGCGAACAACGCGGCGGCGATGTGGCGGCTGCAGGGACCGGTCCGCGCGGAGCTCGTCCAGGGGGCGATGGACGCGATCTGCGCGCGGCACGACCAGCTGCGCACGCGCTTCGCGGTGGTCGACGGCGCCCGCGTGCAGGTGATCGAGCCCGGCGCGCGCGTCGTGCTCGGGCGCGCGACGCTCGCCGACGTCCCCGTCGCCGAGCGCGAGGCGGCGCTCGTGCGCTTCGTCGAGGCGCACTCCGAGGTGCCGTTCGACCCGGGGGTGGCGCCGCTGTTCCGGGGGTGGCTCGTGGAGTTCGCCCCCGACGACGTGGCGCTCGTCACGGTGCGCCACCGACTCATCTGGGACGGCTGGTCGTTCGACCTGTTCCTCCACGAGTTCGGCGAGCACTACGCGGCGCTCGCCGAGGGGCGCGAGCCGGCGGTCCCGGCGCTGCCGGTGAGCTACGGCGACTTCGCCGAGTGGCAGCGCGCCTGGGTGGGGACGCCGGCCGCGGCCCGGCAGGTGGCGTGGTGGCGCGAGCGGCTGGACGGCGACCTCCCGGTGCTCGCCCTGCCCACCGATCGCCCGCGTCCGGCGCAGCCCACGTACCAGGGCGGGCGCGTGGTGCTGCGGCTGGCCGACGCGGAGCTCGCGCGCGTGCAGGCGCTCGCCCTGGCGCGCGGGGCGACGGTGTTCCAGCTGTGCCTGGCGGCGTACGTGGCGCTGCTGCACCGGCACAGCGGCCAGCGCGACCTGCTCGTCGGCACCCCGGTGCGCGCCCGCACCCGCCCCGAGCTGGAGCCGCTGATCGGCCCGTTCGTGAACACCGTGCCGCTGCGGCTGCAGGTGGATCCGTCGCTCTCCTTCGCGGCGCTGCTCGCGCAGGTGCGCGACCGGACGCTCGACGCCTTCGGGCACCAGGAGATGCCGTTCGAGCTGCTGGGCGACCGGCAGCCGGTGCTGCGCGCGCTCTTCTCGCTGCAGGACGTCCGCACCCGTCCGCTGCAGGTCGGGCCGCTGGCGCTGAGCCAGGTGCACGCCGCGCAGCACACGGCGACGAACGACCTGATGCTGTGGACGATGCAGCACGACGACCACCTGCTCGCGGTGCTGAACTACAGCGCCGACCTGTTCGACCGGGCGACGGCCGACGCGTTCCTGGGGCAGTGGCGCACGCTCCTGCTCGACGCGCTCGACGACGCCGAGCGCCCGGTGGGCGCGCTGCGGCTGATGTCGGCGCTCGAGCGGGCGCGGCTGGTGGGCGCGCCTCCGGAAGCTCCGGCGCCCCGGCAGCCCCCGGTGGCGGCGCACCGGCGGGTGGCGGCGCGGGGCGCTGCCGACCCCGCGGCGATCGCGGTCGTCGAGCGCGGGGAAGAGGTGTCGTGCGCCGAGCTCCTGGAGCGGGTGCGCGCGGTCGCGTCCGCGGTCGCCCCGATGGTGGCCGCGGCGCGCGACGCGGGCAGCGGCCCTGGCGCCGCGCCGGCTACGACCGTGGAGGGCTCGACGCGTCGGGGAGGCCGGGAGGTCGTGGTCGGGGTCCGCACCGAGACGGTGGCCGCACGCGCGGCCGCGGTGCTCGGCGCGCACGCGGCCGGCGCCGCGGCGCTGCTGCTCGACCCGGCCGACGCCGGACCGTTCGAGCAGGCGCTCCTCGCGGCGGCGGGCGTCGACCTGCTGCTGACGGATGCCGACGTGGTCGCGGCCGCGCCGGCGGACGACGCGGTGATCGACGGCGATCCCGCTCCGACCGACGTCGCGCTGCTGCTGCCGTCGCTCGGGAGCGACGGCGCCCCCCGGCTCGCGACGCTCACGCACGGCACCCTCGCCGCGCTGCTCGAAGACGTGAGCGCCGCGCTCGCGTTGGGCGCGGACGACGTGGTCGCGGCGCTGCTCCCCCCTTCGGCGGACGTCGCGCCGGTCGAGCTCCTGCTTCCGCTGCACGCGGGCGCGCGCCTGCTCGCGGCGCCGGCGGACGCCTTCGACGACGAGGAGCTGCTCGCCGAGTTCCTCGCCGACGCCCCGGTCACCGCCGCGATCGCGCCGCCTGAGCGCTGGGAGGCGGTCGTGCGCGCCGGGTGGACGGGCGCGCCCCGGCTGACGGCGGTCGTCGCCGGCGAGACGGGCGACGCTCTGCTCGCCGCGCTCGCCCCGCGCGTCGGGCGGGTGGCGACGGCGTGGGGGCACCTGGACGCCGGGCTGTGGAGCGCCCTGCACGAGCGCGCCCACGAGGGGGAGGCGCCCCGCCTCGGTCGGGCGCTCGCCGGGAGTCGCCTGCACGTCCTCGACGACGCGGGCGAGCCGGTCGCGGCCGGGATGATCGGCACCCTCGTCGTCGGCGTCGACTCGGTGGCCGCGGTCGCGTCTGCCGCCGTCGAGCGCGACCCGTTCGCGCCGGGCGGAGGGTGGCGCGTGCGCACGGGGGACCGCGCACGGCGGCGCGCCGACGGCGCCCTCGACCTGGTCGCCGTCGACCCGGGGCGCACGCGCCTGCGCGGGGGCACGGTGGAGCTGGCGGGGATCGCCGCCGTCCTCCGGACGCACCCGGCGATGGAGGACGCGGCCGTGCTGCCGCGCGTCGACGCCTACGGGCAGTCGCGGCCCGTCGCCTACCTGGTGTCCGCGGGCGGAGCGGCGCTGCCGAGCGACACGGAGCTGCGGGCACTCGTGCGCCGCACCCTCCCCGACCGCGCGGTCCCGCAGCTGATCGTCCCGGTGGCGCGGATCGAGCGCGACGACCGAGGGCTCCCGCTGACCGCCGAGCTACCGTTGCCGGCGGCGCTCGCGCCGGTGCGCGCGCACGTCGAGCCGCGCACCGCCGAGGAGCGGCTGCTCGCGGCCATCTGGTGCGAGATGCTCGGCGTCTCGCGCGTGAGCGTCGGCGACAACTTCTTCGCGCTGGGCGGCCACTCGCTGCTCGCCTTCCAGGTGGTCGCCCGCGTCGCGCGCGAGACGGGGCGTCGCCTCAGCCCGCGCCCGCTCCTCCTCGGCACGCTGGAGCAGGCCGCCGAGCAGCTGCGCAGCGCGCCGCTCGTGTCCGCGGCAGCGTCGCCGCCCGTCGCCCCGGGGACGGACGCGGCGGGTCCCACGGGGCCGGTCGGGGCGTGGGAGGCGCCGCCGGAAGCGCCGTCGCGAACGGCGGGGGGGCTGCTGGCCCGCCTGCGGGGGGTGCTCGGTGACCGTGGCTGACCGGCGCTCAGCGCGACGGCGGGAGGTCGGCGGCGGGCAGTGGGCGGAGCGCGTCGTCGAGGAACGCGCGCAGCCGCGCGAGGTAGTCGGGCGCCGCCTCGGCGAATCCGGCGTGCCCGGCCCCGGGCACGAGCCAGAGCGTGGCCGAGGGCCCGACCGCGGCGTGGAGGGCGCGCGCGTCGGCGGGATCGACGGTGCGGTCGGCGCCGCCGTGCACGACGAGCACGCGACGCGGCGCGAGGCGCGCCGCGACGTCGACGGGCTGCTCGGCGGGGAGCGCGAGGCCGCCGAGACGCTGGCCGAGTCGGGCGCCCCAGCGCGCGGCGGGGCCGCCGTCGCGGTACTCGAAGTCGACCTGGGCGCGGAGGTCGGCGGGGGTGCCGACGAGCACCACGGCGCGCAGCCGCGCGTCGTCGGCGGCGACGAGCGTCGCGACGTACCCGCCGAGCGAGTAGCCGACGGCGCCGAGTCGCGCGCCGTCCACCTCGGGGCGTCGGGCGAGGAAGTCGAGCGCGCCGGCGAGCGCCGCCCGCTCGGCGGCGCCGTACTCCAGCCGCCCACCACTCTCGCCGTGCCCGGGACCGTCGTAGAGCAGCACCCCGTACCCGGCCGCCGCGAGGGCGCGCGCCTCGGGGAGGAGGGCGGTGCGGTCGCCCCCGGTCCCGTGCAGGAAGACGATCGCCGGGCCGCGCGGCGTGCCGTGGGGCGGGGCGTACCAGCCGCGGATGCTGCCGCCATCGCCCCCGCGCCAGGCGACGTCGCGCACGTCGGGGAGGGACGCGTCGGCGGGGCGAGCCACCGGGCCGCGGCGCGGGCTCAACGCCCGGTACTCGGCGCGCGCGGCGAGGACGGCACGGCGCAGCTGGAACGCGATCGCCAGAGCCACCACGCCCGACAGCGCGAGCAGGGCGGGAGCGGGCACGGGGCGGCGGGGGGCGCGGGACACGCACGGGTGGGCGGAAGGGACGCGGTGGGGAGCGCAGAAGATACGCACCCGACCGTCTCTTGCGGCTCCCGCGTCCCGGTCGGAGGCGCTCGCCGCGCGGTGGACGTCCGCGCCGCCGCGCCGTGCGTCGCGCGCCTGATGGACGTGGAGCCGGCCGCGCTCCCGGCGCTCCCGACGCCGATGACGTGGATGGCCGCGGTCCGCTACGCGGTGCGCGACGTCGACGCCGGTGCCGACGGACTGACGCGGTGGGCGGATGCCGTCGCCGCCGCGGTGCCGCCGTCGCTGCGCCGCGCCGCGCCGCCCCGCGTGGCGTCGTTCCTCGCCGGGCGGCGGTGCGCGGC
>ERZ1066119.1016-NODE-1016-length-16654-cov-7.906139_pt1 | contig 16654 bp, 7 predicted proteins | sample MGYA00382766_ERZ1066119 | MGnify/ENA primary metagenome ERZ1066119 (study PRJEB33369, sample SAMEA5778349) | biofilm metagenome | biome: Industrial cooling water; feature: Water cooling tower basin; material: Biofilm | place: United Arab Emirates | collected...
CTCCATCACCCGGCGGCTCGCGCAGCTCCATGCCGAGGGCGGGGACATCGTCAGCCGGATCGGCCTCGGGCTGCAGCTGCACCTCGCCGACAACGGGCTGGAGGCGGAAGTCCTCGGCCGCGAGAAGCATCCCTACTCCATCTGGCGCAAGATGGCCGAGCGGCACATCAGCTTCGAGCAATTGTCCGACGTCATGGCCTTTCGCGTGATCGTCGCCGACGAGGAGCAATGCTACCGGGCGCTCGGCCTCATCCACCGGCGCTGGCCGATGGTGCCCGGGCGCTACAAGGACTTCATCTCGACGCCCAAGCGCAACGGCTATCGCTCGCTGCACACGTCGGTGATCCACGACAGCAAGATGCGGATCGAGGTGCAGATCCGCACCCGCGCGATGCACGAGCAGGCGGAAAAGGGGCTGGCCGCGCACTGGGCCTACAAGGAAGGCAAGCCCGTCGCCGACATCCGCGTGCCGTGGATCGACGATCTGGTCGAGATCCTGGACCATGCCGAAAGCCCGGAGGAGCTGCTCGAGCATACCCGGATGGCGATGTACCAGGATCGGATCTTCGCCTTCACGCCCAAGGGCGAACTGATCCAGCTGCCCAAGGGCGCGACCCCTGTCGACTTCGCTTATGCGGTGCACACGAGGCTCGGCGACAAGACGGTCGGGGCCAAGGTCAACGGGCGTGTGGTGCCGCTGCGCACCCTGCTCGACAATGGCGACCAGGTGGAGATCCTGACCAGCGACGCGCAGACTCCGCAACCTTCATGGCTGCGCTTCGTCGCGACCGGCAAGGCCCGATCGGCGATCCGCCGCTTCGTTCGCCACAAGGAGCGGGACGAGACGGTCGAGCTCGGCCGCAAGATCTTCGACGAGATCGTCGCCCGCCTGCCGGTGCCGCTGCCCAAGGAAGCGCTTCCGCGCGCCATGAAGAAGCTTAAGGCCGAGGACGAGGATGCGCTGATGATCGCTATCGCCCGCAAGCGGGTTGGCGACGAGGCACTGATGGAAGCGCTGATGCCGGGTTCGACCGGGGAGGACGTCGCCCCGCGCCCCGCGGCCCAGCGCCGCGCCATCTCGATCCGCGGCCTGACGGCAGGAGTGGCCTTTCACCTTGCGCCCTGCTGCCATCCCATTCCGGGCGACCGGATCGTCGGGCTTCGCCGCGAGGATGAGGAGATCGAGGTCCACGCCATCGGCTGCGACCTGCTCGCCAGCGGCATCGACGCCGACTGGCTCGACCTTGCCTGGAGCGAGGATTCGGACGGCGCCGCCGCCCGCCTGTGCGTCATCCTGCGCGACGTGGCCGGCGCGCTCGGCGCCATGGCGACCACGCTCGGCAACAAGGGCGCCAACATCATCAACCTGCAGCAGGTGCACCGCGACGGGTCGTTCCACACCTTCCATGTCGATGTGGAGGTGCACGACCTGGCGCACCTCCATGCGATCATGGCGGCTTTGAGGGCGGCGGATCCGATTTCGAGCGTGGAGCGGGTGTAGGCATCCTCCCCATTCCGCTCCGCGGAACAGGGAGGATCTTGGGCGACTCAGCGCTTTCGCGCCCGCTCCGCGCCGCCGGCCGCCAGCACCGCCAGCGTCACCAGGTCGCTCGCGCCCGCCGTCATGGGGGCGATCTGCACCGGCAGCTTCATGCCGAGCAGGAAGGGCCCGAGAACATTCTCCCCGCCGAGCGCACGAAGCAGCTTGGCTGACAGGCTGGCGGACTGGAGGCCGGGCATGATCAGGATGTTGGCCGGGCCGTTCAGCCGGCTGAACGGATAGAAGCGCCGCTGCATCTCGTGGTTGAGAGCAAGGTCGGGCGCCATCTCGCCTTCATATTCGAAGTCGACCGTGCGGCTGTCGAGCAGGGCAACGGCTTCGCGCAGCTCGCCGATGTAGGCGCCGGGCGGATTGCCGAAGGTCGTGTAGCTGGTGAAGGCGACCCGCGGCTCCTGGCCCATCCGGCGGGCAAAGGCAGCGGAGCGGATGGCGATGGTGGCGAGCTGCTCGGCGGTGGGCCGCTCGGTCACCGCCGTGTCGGCGATCAGCACCGTCTGGTTCTGGCCGACGATGATGTTGATCCCGAACGGGGTCGCGCCCTCGTCATGGTCGATCACCATCTCGACCTGCTTCAGCGACTGGCTGAAGGGGCGGGTGACTCCGGTGATCATCGCGTCCGCTTCGCCGAGCGCCAGCATGGCGGCGGCGAAATAGTTGCGGTCCTGGTTGACCATCCGCTCGATCTCGCGGCGGAGATAGCCCTTGCGCTGGAGCCGCTGGTAGAGGTGGTCGACCGCGCGGCCGACCAGCGGCGAATTGCGGCTGTTCAGCACCTCGAAGCCGGACGGGTCGTCGATGCCGAGCTCTTTCAAACGGTCGTGGACGTCCTCGCGCCCGACCAGCACCGGCGTGCCGTAACCACCTTCCTTGAAGGCGATGGCGGCGCGAAGCACCACATGCTCCTCGCCTTCCGCGAACAGGACCCGCTTGGGATTGGCGCGGGCGGCCTCATAGGCGAGGCTGAGGACACTGACCGTGGGGTTGAGGCGGGCGCGGAGCGACTGGCGGTAGGTCGCCATATTGTCGACCGGCCGCTGCGCCACGCCGGACTGCATCGCCGCCTTGGCGACGGCGGCCGGGACCACTTCCATCAGCCGCGGATCAAAGGGGGCAGGGATGATATAGTCGGCGCCGAAGCGTTGGCTGATCCCGCCATAGGCCGCGGCGACCTCCTCCGGCACCGCCTCGCGGGCGAGTTCGGCCAGGGCATGGGCTGCGGCGATCTTCATCTCGTCGTTGATCGCGGTCGCCCGGACGTCGAGCGCGCCGCGGAAGATGAAGGGGAAGCCCAGGACATTGTTGACCTGGTTGGGATAGTCGGAGCGGCCGGTGGCGACGATCGCGTCGGGACGGGCGGCCTTGGCTTCGGGCGGGGTGATCTCCGGATCCGGATTGGCCATGGCGAAGATGATCGGCTGCGGCGCCATCTTGAGCACCGGCCAGCGTGCGGCGGTCGGTGTCGACCGCATGGGCGCTCTTCCACTGGTCGAGATCGTCGCGGCCGTTGTGGATCACGCCCGAGCGGTCGCACATGATGACCTGGTCGCCGCGCACGCCCATCGCCTTGATGAGCTCGGTGCAAGCGATGGCGGCGGCACCGGCGCCGTTCACCACCACCTTGACGTCGCGAAGCTCGCGGCCGGTGAGCAGGCAGGCGTTGATGAGGCCGGCGGCGGTGATGATGGCGGTGCCATGCTGGTCGTCGTGGAAGACGGGAATGTTCATCCGCTCGCGCAGCGCCTGCTCGATCACGAAGCAGTCAGGCGCGGCAATATCCTCGAGGTTGATCCCGCCGAAGCTAGGCTCGAGCAGGGCGACCGCTTCGATGAACTTCTGCGCGTCGGACGTGTCGACTTCGAGGTCGATCGAGTCGACGTCGGCGAAGCGCTTGAACAGCACTGCCTTGCCTTCCATCACCGGCTTGGAGGCAAGCGCGCCGAGGTTGCCGAGGCCGAGGATGGCGGTGCCGTTGGAGATGACGGCGACGAGGTTGCCCTTGGCGGTATAATCATAAGCGGTGGCGGGGTCGGCGGCGATGGCTCGAACGGGCACGGCGACGCCCGGCGAATAGGCGAGGCTGAGGTCGCGCTGGGTCGCCATTGGCTTGGACGCGATGATCTCGATCTTCCCCGGCCGGCCGCGGGCGTGGAAATGCAGGGCCTCGGCCTCGGAGAACTTGACGTTGCTTTCGGACATGGGGTGGGTCTTAGACTGCTCGCCCTCCAATCCCAACCTTCGTTCGTGCTGAGCGAAGTCGAAGCACGCGCCACCGGCCTTCGACGTCGCTCAGGGCGAACGAGGTGGTTACGTGCGGCGCTGCAAAGAGGTAGGGACCGACCATGGCCCGCTCGGACGCCGACACCCCGATGATGCAGCAATATCACCGCCTCAAGGCCGAGGCCGGGGATGCCTTGCTGTTCTACCGGATGGGCGACTTCTTCGAGCTGTTCTTCGAGGATGCGAAGATTGCCGCCGGCTGCCTCGACATCGCGCTGACCAGGCGCGGCGACCATGGCGGGGAGCCGGTGCCGATGTGCGGGGTGCCGGTCCATTCGGCCGAAGGCTACCTCGCCCGGCTGATCCGCGCCGGTCACCGCGTCGCCATCGCCGAGCAAACGGAAAGCCCAGCGGAGGCGCGCCGGCTGCGGGGGTCCAAGGCTTTGGTCGAGCGGGCGATCGTGCGGCTGGTGACGCCCGGCACGCTGACCGAGGAGACCTTGCTTGAAAGCGGGGCGTCCAACTGGCTGGCGGCAATCGGGCGCGCCGGCGACGACTGGGCGATCGCCGCCTGCGACATCTCCACCGGCCGGTTCGAGCTGATCGCCTGCGGAGCCCATGAGCTTGCCGCCGAGCTGGCACGCTTGGGGCCGGCGGAAGTGATCGGGGCCGAGCCGGTTGAGACTGTGGCCGGGCGCTGGGGGCACGAAGGCTTCGACAGCGCGGGCGGCGAGCGGGCGCTGAAGCGGCGCTTCGGCCTCGGCGATCTCGAAGGGCTTGGGAGCCCCGGCCGGGCGGAGCTGGCGGCGTGCGGCGGGCTCCTCGCTTATCTCGAGGCGACGCAGCGGGAGGCGACCGCCTTCCTCGGCCTCCCCCGGCGGATCGCGCGATCGCAGCATATGGCGATCGACGCCGCGACCCGGGCGAGCCTGGAAATCTGCCGGGCGCAGGACGGGCAGGTCGCGGGCTCGCTGTTCGGGGAGGTCGATCGCTGCGTCACCGCGCCGGGGCGACGGCTGCTCGGCAGCGATCTCGCTGCGCCGCTGACCGAAGCCGCGGCGATCCGCGAGCGGCTCGATCTCGTCGCCTGGTTCGGCGAGGATTCGCTCCGGCGCGAGCGGGTGCGTGTTGCGCTCAGGAGCCTGCCCGACATCGGCCGCGCCATGGGCCGGCTTGTTGCAGGTCGCGGCTCGCCGCGGGACCTTGCCGCCTTGCGCGATGGCCTCGGCGGTGCGGCCCGGCTGGCCGAGGCCCTCGAGGGTCAGGCGCTCCGGCCGGTGCTGCTCGACCGGCTGCTGCCGGACCTTCGCGGCCATGACGAGCTGACGGACGAGCTCGGCCGAGCTTTGGTCCCGTCACCGCCGCTCGAGGCGGCCAAGGGCGGCTTCGTCGCGGAAGGCTATGACGCGGAGTTGGACCAGCTCCGCTCCGCATCCAGCGATGGGCGGCGCGCCATCGCCGAGCTGGAGGCGCGCTATCGCGAGGCGACCGGCATTTCCGCCCTCAAGATTCGGCACAATGCGGTGCTCGGCTATCATGTCGAGGTGCCGGCGCGCCATGCCGAGCGGCTGCTGGAGCCGGACAGCGGCTTCACCCATCGCCAGACGCTTGCCGGCGTTGTCCGCTTCAACAGCCCGGCGCTGCACGAGGAAGCGAGCCGCGTGATCGAGGCGGGCGGCCATGCGCTTGGCCTCGAGCAGGCCCATTTCGAGCGGCTGACGGGGCTTGCCGTCCAACGGGCGGCCGACATCTCGGTCACGGCCGAAGCCCTGGCCCGGATCGACGTCGGCGCCGGCCTAGCCGAGCGGGCGGCGGAAGGCGGCTGGGTCCGGCCGGCGATCGAGGAGAAGCCCTGCCTCGAGATCGAGGACGGCCGCCATCCGGTGGTCGAGCGGGCGCTGGCGAAGAGCGGCGAGCGCTTTGTCGCGAACCATTGCTGCCTCGGGTCTGCCGATCGCCTGTGGCTGATCACCGGCCCCAACATGGGCGGCAAGTCGACCTTCCTCCGCCAGGTGGCGCTGATCGCCCTGCTCGCTCAGGCCGGCAGCTTCGTGCCTGCGAGCCGGGCGCGGATCGGGCTCGTCGATCGCCTGTTCAGCCGTGTCGGCGCGTCGGACAATCTTGCCCGCGGCCGCTCGACCTTCATGGTCGAGATGGTGGAAACCGCCGCGATCCTCGCGCAGGCGACGGAGCGGAGTCTCGTGATCCTCGACGAGATCGGGCGCGGAACTTCCACCTATGACGGCCTCGCCATCGCCTGGGCGGTGGTCGAGGCGATGCACGACGAGGTGAAGGCGCGGACCCTGTTCGCGACCCATTATCACGAGCTGACGCGGCTTGCCGGGCGGCTGCCGTGCCTGTCGCTCCACCATGTCCGCGCGCGCGAGTGGAAGGGTGAGCTCGTCCTGCTGCACGAGGTGGCGGAAGGCGCGGCCGATCGCAGCTACGGCATTGCGGTGGCGCGGCTTGCAGGGCTGCCGCCGACCGTGCTGGCGCGGGCCAAGGCGGTGCTCAAGCGGCTGGAGGCGGGCCGCGATGCGACCGGCGGGATTGCCGCCGGGCTCGACGACCTGCCCCTGTTCGCCGCAGCGGCGAGCGCGGAGGGAGCGCCGGCCGATCCGCTACTCGAAGCCCTGACGGCGCTCGACCCCGATGCGCTGACCCCGCGCGAGGCGCTCGCCGAACTCTACCGGCTGAAGGCCCTCGCTCAGCCTTCGCCGTAGGAGCCGATGCAGCCGAACATGGCGGTCAGCGCCGCCCGTTCGTCGGCACTGAGGGCGGGGTTCCAGATCTCGAACAAGAGGACCACCCGGACCTCGTCGCTATCGTTCCAGGCCTCATGCTCCAGCGAATCGTCGAAGATGAGCAGCTGGTCCTGCTCGACCGTGCGCTCATGATTGCCGACCCGCAGCCGGCAGCGCTCCGGCACGATCAGCGGCAGGTGGCAGATGAGGCGGGTGTTGATCATCCCCCAGTGCGGCGGAATGTGGGTCTTGGGCCTGAGCAGGGAGAAAAGCACGTTGGGTGCCCGGCCGGGGATGCGCGGCATCGGCACGGCGCTGAGCGCGCGCATCGTCGCCGGGCAGCGCTCCGCATTCTCCGCTACCGGCGCGCCGTTCTTCCACAGGTAGAGGGCGCTCCAGCGCGGGTCGCCGAGTAGCGCATGGCCGCGGTTGGCCCGCATGGAGTCGCCCTGCACATAAGGGGCAAAGGCGTGGTCGTCGGCGAGGAGGGCGCTCAGTTCGGCTCGGATGACCGGCGCCTGAGCGGCGAAGGCTTCTGCCCAGCCGAAGTCGGCGGGATCGTGAAAGGCGAGCTGCGGCAGGCCCGGATAGAAGAAGCTGGTCGGCTGCTGGATCTGGATGGCGCGGGTGCCGGCCAGGATGTCGAGCGCTTCGGCGAAGCGGGGCGGGCGCTGGTCGGGAAGGCCGGCGGAGCGGAGCTGCTGGTCGAGGTGGGCGGCGAAGCGCTGCTGCGCGGCGGCGACCTTGGCCTGCGCGTCCCGCAGCCGCTGGGCAAGCGGCGGCGGCGGATCGGAGGGAGCGGAGCTCAGCGCCAGGCCGAAAAAGCTGACCGCCGCCCGGTCGTCGCCGCGGCGGAGCAGGAGGTCGCCCTTGGCCAGCAGCGCCGGAAGGAAGCGCCCGTCGGCGGCAAGGGCAGCATCGAGCGCGGCTTCCTCGCCCTTGTCGTCGCCGAGCCCGCGACGGGCATCGGCCAGCAGCAGCCAGATGGGGGCGGGGGACTCCTGCCCGGCGAGCGGTTCCAGCACGGCACGCACGGCGGCGAACTCGCCGCGACGAAGTCCGGCGAGGCTCTGGTCGATGATCTGCGGCCAGTCCCCTCGCATTAACACAGGCTAACATAGAGCGCTCGCCGCGCAACGCCTCCGTTGGTAGGAAGGCACATGGCCGATGGTCCTGCTTTTCCGCCGAGCCCGGCGATGATCCTTGCGGAGGGCAGGGAGCGGATCGCGGCTGCGGTGCGCGTGCGGCCTCACGCCGGCATGGAACATGCTGCCGCCTACGCCGCGCTTGCCGACGAGGTCGTCAGGGCGGCATTTGCCCGGGCCTGCGAGGCTTACCCCAACCCCAACCCGACCTTGGCCGAGCGGGTCAGCCTGGTTGCGCTCGGCGGCTACGGGCGCGGCGAGATGGCTCCCTTCAGCGACCTCGACCTCATGTTCCTGACCCCGCAGCCCCGCGCGCCCTGGTGCGAGCAGGTGATCGAAGCGACGCTCTACAGCCTGTGGGACCTGAAGCTGAAGGTCGGCCAGGCGATCCGCACCCTGCCCGAGCTCCTGAACCTTGCGGCTGACGAGATGACGGTGCGCACCGCCGTGCTCGAAGCCCGGCTTGTGGCGGGCGACGCCGCCTTGTTCGAAGAGGGGCAAACGCTCTTCCGATCTCAGATCGTGGCCGGCAGCGCGGCCGAGTTCGTTGCTGCCAAATTGAAGGAGCGCGACGAGCGCCACGAGAAGATGGGCGACAGCCGCTACCTTGTCGAACCCAACGTCAAGAACGGCAAGGGAGCGCTTCGCGACCTGCAGATCCTGTCCTGGGTCGCGCATTATGTGCATGGGGCGGGCAGGCCGGTCGACCTCGTCGAGGCGAACTTGTTGACGCCGGCCGAACATGCCCGCTTTGCGCGTGCTTCCCGCTTCTTCTGGTCAGTCCGCTGCCTGCTGCACCTGGCGGCGGGCCGGGCCGAGGAAAGGCTGAGCTTCGACCATCAGCGCGAACTGGCGACTTTGCTCCGCTATGCCGACCGGCCCGGCAAGAGCGCGGTGGAGCGCTTCATGCAGATGTATTTCCTGCAGGCGCGGAATGTCGGCGACCTTACGGGTCAGTTCCTGGCGCAGCTCGACGAGCAGCTCGGCGCCAAGGGCCGGCGCTTTGCGCTTCCGACCTTTCTGCGCCGGCCGCGGCGGCTGCAAGGGTTCGTGGTCGATCGCGGGCGGCTGGCGCTTCCCCACGACCGATTCTTCCGCGACGATCCCGGCCGGCTCCTGTCGCTGTTCGCCGTGGCCGCACGCGAGAAGATGGAGATCCACCCCAGCGCCATGCGGGTCGCGACCCGTGACGCGCGGCTGGTCGAGCAGGTCCGCGACGACAAGGAAGCCAATGCCTCGTTCCTCGAGGTGCTGACCTCCAGGAACAAGCCGGACCCCGTGCTTCGCTGGATGAACGAGGCGGGCGTGTTCGGCCGCTTCGTTCCCGACTTCCGCCGTGTCGTCGCGCAGATGCAGTTCGACATGTACCACCATTATACCGTCGACGAGCATACCATTCGCGCGGTCGGGCTGCTGGCCGCGGTCGAGGCGGGAGAGCTGGCAGACGACCATCCGCTCGCCACGGCCCTGTTCCGGCAGATCGGCTCGCGCCGGGCGCTTTATGTCGCGGTGCTGCTACACGACATCGCCAAGGGGCGCGGGGGCGATCACAGCCTGCTCGGCGAACAGGTCGCGCGTGAGCTTTGCCCGCGCTTCGGGCTCGATGCCGGCGAAACCGACACCGTAGCCTGGCTGGTCCGCCATCACCTTCTGCTAAGCCACACGGCCTTCAAGCGTGATCTTGCCGATCCGCAGACCATCGAGGCCTTCGCCCGCCTGGTACAAAGCCCCGAGCGGCTGCGGCTGCTGCTGATCCTGACCGTGGTCGACATTCGCGCGGTAGGCCCCGGCATCTGGACCGAATGGAAGCGGCGGCTGATCCGCACCCTTTACGACCTCGCCGAGGAGCGGCTCCGGCTCGGCCACAAGCAGAAGGGCCGCGCGGAGGAGGTCGCGGCCAAGCAGGCGGAGCTGGCCGACAGGGTCGGCTGGAGCATGCGGGCGGCGCGGGCCCATGCCCGGCGGCTGCCCGACAGCTACTGGCTGGCCGAACCGATCGAGTGGATCGCCGCCAACGCCCGCCAGATCGCCGCCGCCGAAGCCCGCATCGGCCCGGCCGAACCCGACGTGATCGTGGAAGGGGATAGCGAGGGGGCAACCAGGGTCAGCGTGTTCGCGCCCGACCGGCCCGGCTTGTTCTACCGCATTTGCGCCGGTCTCGCCGCAGCCGGCGCTTCCATCATCGACGCGCGGATCCACACCACCCGCGATGGCATGGCGCTCGACAATCTGCTGGTGCACGACAGGCGCGGGCAGCCTTATGGCGACAAAAGGCGGAGGCTGCGGCTGGCGCGGGAGGTGCTCGCCGCCCTGTCCCGCGAGGAACTGCCCGCTCCGCCTGGCGAAAGCGGCCAAAGCGCGTTTGCGGTGGCGCCGTCGGTGACGGTTGCCGAAGGCGCGTCGCGGCGGTTCACCGTGGTGGAGGTGCAGGCGGCGGACCGGCCGGGGCTGCTTGCCGAGCTTGCGCTTGCCATCCACGGGCTCGGGCTGACCATCCATTCCGCCCATATCGCCACCTATGGCGAGCGCTGCGTGGACGTCTTCTACCTTGCCGGACCGGACGGAAGGAAGCTGCCGCCGGCGGAAATCGCACGGCTGCGGCCGGCACTTCTCGCCGCGGCGCTCGAGCAGGACGGCAGCAGCGCCGCGGCGTGATCAAGGGCGCTTGCTTGGGGCAAAAAAGGAAAGGGCTCCGCAGGCCTGAAGCCGCGGAGCCCTCCCCCTTGCAGCCGAAGCTGACCTCTTAGAAGCGGGTACGAACCGTCAGGCCGTAGGTCCGCGGCTCGCCCAGGAAGGCGCCGAACAGCTGCGACGTCGGCGTGCCGAACTGGCGCGTGGCGCGGAAGGTGCCCGAGCCCTGCAGCGTGGCGTCGAAGGCGACCTGGATGAAGTCCTCGTTGAAGAGGTTCTGCGCCCAGAGCTCGACACCCCAGCGGCCGCCCGGACCGGCAAGGCCGATGCGGCCATTGACCACCGTGAAGCCCGGCTGGACCTTTTCGAGGTCGAGGTCGGAGCCGGTATTGATCTTCGACTGATGGCGGGCATCGACATAGAAGATCGCGCGGATGCCGCTGTCGGTGATCTGCGGGTTGAAGCCGAGCGAGCCGGTCAGCGACAGCGCCTGGCTGTTGGACAGGCGGTTGCCCGGAAGCTGGAACAGCGCGGTCGACAGGGCCCGGCCGTTGGCACCGACCAGATCGTCGGCATAGCGGGTGTCGGCGAAGGTCGCGCCGACATTGACCGACACGTCGCGGACCGGGCGGGCGAACACCTCGAGCTCGATGCCGCGGCTGACCACCCCCGGCTCCAGATCGTCGTCGGAGCAGGTGCCGTTGCCAATCACATTGTCGCTGTCGGCGCCGCCCAGATCGGTCGAGCAGCCGTTGATGTTCTCGACGAAGAAGTTCAGCCCGTTGAAGGTGTTGAGCTGGAAGTCGCGGAAGCTCTGCTGGAAGGCGGCGACGTTGACGTCGAAGCCGCGGCCATTGAACTTGGCGCCGAGTTCGAACGCGTCGTTGAGCTCCGGCTCGAACTCGAGGAGGTCGAGGGTCGAGGTCGCGGTCACGCCGCCCGGTGCACCCGGGTTGGTCGAGGTATTGCCGAACAGGGTGCGGTTGAAGCCCGAACGGTCGAGGTTGAAGCCGCCCGCCTTGTAGCCGCGCGAATAGCTGGCGTAGGTCAGGAGGTTGGGAAGCGGCTTCCAGCTGATCACCGCGGTGCCGGAGAATTCGCTTTCCGTGCGCTTGCCGCGCTCCGGCCGGAAGTTGCCGCCCGGAACGCTCGGGATGACGCAGGGAAGCTGCTGCACGGCCTGCAGACCGAAGGCCGGGTTGGTCGGCGGCAGCGCGGCCAGGCCGGTCAGCGCCCGGCAGAGCGTGTTGTTGTCGCTGAAAGTCGCATCCAGCGTCTTGCGCTCGCGAGTGTAGCGGGCGCCCAGCGTCAGCCTCAGGCTGTCGGTGATGCTGATGATGTTGTGGGTGAACAAAGCGGCGTTGCGGCTCTGCTGATCGTAGACGTCACGAAGGCCGACGTTCGCGAAGGAGAAGTTCGGAATGCCGAGCGTCGCCGCGATCGACCCGAAGCCCGGGCGGGTCGGATCGGCGTTGAGCGGCGCAAGCTGGGCGCGCTGCCCCTGGAGCGTGGCAAGCTGGGTCTGCAGACCGGCAAGCTGCGCCACCTGCGCCGGGGTCCGCTGATCCACCGGGATGGCGGAAAGCGCCGTGATCCCGGCGGTGACCTGCGTGATGCCGCCCTGGATCTGGGTCAGGGCGCCAGTCAGCGCCGCGCTGTTGACGCAGGTCGGCGAGGTTGGAAGCAGGAAGGTGTTGAGCGCCGCAAGGCCGCTGAACAGAAGGCAGTTGGCGTAGCGATCGAAGTCACGGCCGTAGCTGAGGTTGTCCGCCACCTCGAGGTTTTCACGGGCGAAATAGCCGCCGACCAGCCAGTCCAGGCGGTCATTGAAGGCGGTTCCCTGAAGGCGGAGCTCCTGCGTGAAGGTCTTGAAGGTGTTGTAGGCGTTGCCGTCCCCGGCGCGGTAGATGATGTCGAGGTTGTTGAAGTCCGCGTCCTGGCCGCGGATGTAGTCGTTGAAGCGATAAGCGGTGATGCTGGTCAGTTCGGCACCACCGAAGTCCCACACGGCCTCACCCGAAACGCCCCAGTCCTTCACATCCTGGCGATAGTCGCGGCCCGGCGTGATTGAGACCCGGCGCGCGAAGGTGTCATCGTTGACGATGCCGCCAAGGGTGCGGACGAGCCCGGCGATGCTGGACGGCGCTTCGGTGACCTGGCTTCCGGTCCGCACATAGTTGCGGGCCCGCAGGTAGGTCGCGGCGCAGCATTCCTCGTCACGCTCGGCATAGTCGCCGATCAGGCGGAAGCTGAAGTCGTCGTTGGGGCGGTAAAGGCCCTGCAGGCGGACGAGATAACGGTCGCGGTTGTTGACGTCGCGGCCGGAGATCACGTCGGTAAGGAAGCCGTCGCGCTTCAGATAAACGGCGTCGGCGCGGACCGCGAAGGTCTCGCCGAGGCCGCCCGTGGCGCCGACTTCAACGCGGCGCAGGTCGTAGTTGCCGACCGTCAGCTCGGCATTGACCTGCGGGTTGAACGAGGGGCGGGCAGTGATGATGGAAATGAGGCCGGCCGACGCATTGCGGCCGAACAGCGTGCCCTGCGGCCCGCGCAGCACTTCGATGCGGTCGATCTGGCCAAGCTCGGTCAGGCCGGTGCCGGTACGCGAACGGTAGACGCCGTCGACGAACACGGCGACCGAGCTTTCAAGACCGGGATTGTCGCCGACAGTGCCGACGCCGCGGATGCGGGCGACGCCGGCGCCCGCTTCGGAAGAGGTGGAGGAGACGAGCAGCGAGGGGCTGACCTGAGTCAGCTGGCGGATGTCGGCGACGCCCGAATTCTCAAGGGTCTGCGCGGTCACCGCGCTGACGGCCAGCGGCACGTCGGAAAGGGCTTCGTTGCGGCGGGTCGCGGTGACGATGATCTCGCCCGCGTCGGCCTGCGTGTTCTGCGTGTCCTGGTTGTCGACGGCGGCCGCTTCGGCGGTGGCACCGTCTGTCGGCTGGGCCGCGCCCTGATCGGTATCGGTCTGCTGAGCGAAGGCCGGGGTCGAGATTGCGAACAGGCCAGCCGAAAGCAGCCAGATGGATTTGCGCATGAAGGTCCCCTCCGGTAAATGTAATACGTATGCAGAGGACCGGACTAGAGCAGCCTCGCCTCTCTTGGGAAGGCAGTCCCAAGGTCAGCGAGGCTGGTAGCTTCTTGGCTGTTACCTCTCCGCAACATCATGCAGTGCAGCAATTCTCATGCTGCACTGCACTAACCCTGCGAAGGCAGACTAAATTGCGAAAGATGGCTGTGCCCGCAGCGAAGGTTACTTGGGCGCAAGCACCATCAGCATCTGCCGGCCTTCCATGCGCGGATGCGACTCGACCTTGGCGATCTCCTGGGTGGCCTGAGCAACGCGCTGGAGAACCGCCATGCCGAGCTGCCCGTGCGCCATCTCACGGCCGCGAAAGCGCATGGTGACCTTGACCTTGTCGCCTTCCTCAAGGAACTCGACGACCTTCTTCATCTTGGTGTCATAGTCGTGGTCGTCGATGTTCGGACGCATCTTGATCTCCTTGATCTCCTGCGTCTTCTGGCGCTTGCGAGCCTCATTGGCCTTTTTCTGCGCTTCATATTTGAAGCGGCCGATGTCGAGGAACTTGGCGACGGGCGGATCGGCGTTGGGGCTGATCTCGACCAGATCGAGGCCCACGCTCACGGCCTGCTCATAGGCCTCACGCGTATACATCACTCCCAGATTTTCGCCATTCTCGTCGATCACCCGGACCTTCTGGCTCTGGATGAACTCGTTGTAGCGAGGGCCGGTCATCGGCGGCGGCGCCAGCGGGCGGCGCATCATGGGCGGACGTATAACGCATTCTCCTTGGGTAGATAAGCTGAGGCTGCCAGCTAGGCGTTCGCAGGCCGAGTGAAAAGGGGCGTCGTCCCTCAAGGTGCATTTTTCAGGCCGCTGTGGCGGGCCGGCGTCATGCCCCTCTCGTCGTCCGGCCCCAGCGCTCCTACATCAACGCGCAAGGAGTGAGATGGATCATGCTGGAGTTTCTTGGCGCACTGCTGCTGATCTTTCTGCTGTTCCTGGCAGTCATGATCTGGCTCGGCGTCAAGCTGACCAGGAAAGCGCTGCGTACGGTGCGCGGCTTTGCCCAGGGGTTCGCCCCGGCTATGCCGAACCTGTCCGCCATCCCCGATCCGCGCTGGGCCAAGCTGTCCGCACTGCTTGATCGACCGCAGCGGGAGCAGGCGCGGATCGCCCGCGAGCGGATCCGTGCCTTCCTGGGCGAAAGCAGCGCTGCCGGATCGCTCGACCCGCATCACCAGCAGCTCCGGATCAGCTGCGAGAAGAGGGTGCCGGAGCTGATCGACACCTGTCTCGATCGCTGCCGCGCGGCCCGCCCGGGCGAGCGTTGCGACTATGTGGAGCCGACCCTGGAGCGGCTGGTGCGGATCGGCGAGGAAGCGGAAGCGGCGCGAGCCTCGATCCGGGCGGTCGACGACAAGCGGCTGCTGACCATGCATCACTATTTCGACAATGTGGTCAGCAGGGATGCCGAGCCGCAGCCCTCCTTCAGGAGGGCAGCTTCGCGGAGCGAAGCGGGAGGCTCGGAGAACCAACCTCACTGACCCAAACCCCTCCGCCGCTTTCCGGCACTTCCCTGAAGGGGAGGGGCAGGGTCAGCGCAGATCAGGCGGGGTTGCCTCTGCCCGCAGCATCGCCATCGCCTCATCGAGGCTCATCACCTGCTGGCGCTCCTCGGAGCCGAGGCGGCGGACCGCCACCGTTCCTTCCTCCGCCTCGCGCTTGCCGACGACCAGCAGCAGCGGGACCTTGGCAAGGCTATGCTCGCGCACCTTGTAGTTGATCTTCTCGTTGCGGGTGTCGGCCTCGGCCCGGAAGCCGGCGGCGGTCAGCCTGGCGGTGACCTCGTTCGCATAGCCGTCGGCGTCCGAAACGATGGTCGCGACCACCGCCTGGGTCGGCGCGAGCCAGACCGGGAAGCGGCCGGCGTGATGCTCGATGAGGATGCCGATGAACCGCTCATAGCTGCCGAAGATCGCGCGGTGGAGCATCACCGGGCGGTGCCGCTCGCCATCTTCGCCGACGAAGGTCGCGTCGAGCCGGTCGGGAAGCACGCGGTCGGACTGGATGGTGCCGACCTGCCAGGTGCGGCCGATCGCATCCGTCAGATGCCACTCGAGCTTGGGCGCGTAGAAAGCACCTTCGCCCGGCAGTTCTTCCCAGCCAAATTCCGGCGTGGCGAGCCCGGCTTCGCTGACGGCGCTGCGCAGCTCCTCCTCGGCCTTGTCCCAATCGGCGTCCGAGCCGAACCGCTTCTCCGGCCGGAGCGCGAGCTTGATCGCGTAGGTGAAGCCGAAGTCCTTGTAGATGGCGTCGGCAAGCGCGCAAAAGGCCTTCACTTCCTCGACCACCTGGCCTTCGGTGCAGAAGATGTGCGCGTCGTCCTGCGTGAACTGGCGCACGCGCATCAGGCCGTGGAGCGCGCCGTGCGGCTCGTTGCGATGGCAGCAGCCGTTCTCGTAAAGGCGCAGGGGCAGGTCGCGGTAGCTCTTGATCCCCTGGCGGAAGATGAGGACGTGCGCCGGGCAGTTCATCGGCTTCAGCGCCATCCAGGTCGCTTCGCCGGAGATCACCGGACCCTCGTCCTCGGTGTTCGGCACCTCGTCGGGGATGACGAACATGTTTTCGCGATACTTGCCCCAGTGGCCGGACTGCTCCCACTGGCGCGCGTCCATTATCTGCGGGGTCTTGACCTCCTGATAGCCGGCAGCGTCGATCCGGCGGCGCATATAGGCCTCGAGCTCGCGATAGACCCTGAAGCCGTTGGGGTGCCAGAAGACGCTGCCGTGCGCTTCTTCCTGGAGGTGAAACAGGTCCATCTCCTTGGCCAGACGGCGGTGGTCGCGCTTGGCGGCTTCCTCGAGCCGGGTGAGGTGCTCGGCGAGCTGCTTCTTGTTCAGCCAGGCGGTCCCGTAGATGCGGCTCAGCATCGGGTTCTTGGGGTCGCCGCGCCAATAGGCGCCCGACACGCGGGTGAGCTTGAAGGCCTGGGGATCGAGCTTGCCGGTAGAGGCAAGGTGCGGCCCGCGGCAGAGGTCCATCCACTTGTTGTCGCCCTGGCCCGAGCGATACATGGTGATGGGCTCGCCCTCCGGCAGTTCCATCACCCACTCGGCCTTGAAGGTCTCGCCGGTACGGGCAAAGAAATCGCGCACGTCCTCGCGCTTCCAGACCTCGCGGATCAGCGGCTCGTCGCGGGCGATGACCTTCCGCATCTCCTCCTCGATCGCCGGCAGGTCCTCCTCGGTGAAGGCGCCGCGGCCGGGAGCGGGGGCGAAATCGTAATAGAAGCCGTCGTCCGTCGCCGGGCCGAAGGTGATCTGCGTGC
>ERZ1066119.1018-NODE-1018-length-16640-cov-83.945614_pt1 | contig 16640 bp, 16 predicted proteins | sample MGYA00382766_ERZ1066119 | MGnify/ENA primary metagenome ERZ1066119 (study PRJEB33369, sample SAMEA5778349) | biofilm metagenome | biome: Industrial cooling water; feature: Water cooling tower basin; material: Biofilm | place: United Arab Emirates | collected...
TTTGAGGCGATGCCAACACGCGGGTTGCTTAAGGTATTGACGAGAACGAGGTTAGGCTTGATAAATGATAAGTTAGAATTGATTGCAAATCAGTAGTGTTTTTTAGTCCAAATTTAGTCCAACAGTAGAACTATGAAATTTAGGAAGTGCTTGCAGCAAGGGTTTTGGGCAACGGATTTTCGGTCTGCAAAACCTCCATCCCCCGGTTCAAATCCGGGTGGCGCCTCTAAAGTTGTACATTAATTAATTACTTGTCACTGTTAGCAATGATGTCAATTTTGACCAATTGATATCACTGCTAACAGATTATTTGTCACGAGTGCTTACAGTTATATTTTAATAGTTGCAGACCCCTGCCTTACCTTCTGGAGTTTAGACTATTTTTACAAGTAAAGCCGTCAAACCCTTATTCAGCAATGCTTCGACGATTTATTTACCGTTTATGATTCCAATGCCAAGATTTCGCTTCGGCTTCATTTTCTGGAACTTTACAAGTTGCTTCTAACAAAGATTCTAGCTATTTAGCGGCTTTTTCATGCTCCCGTATGTATGTACGTGTGACTCTTGACACTGATTTTTATCTAAATTAATGATATTATTTCTCATCTATCTTTTAATAAAATCTCAAACCCAAAATTTTATGACCCTTGTTTTACAAGAATCAGCAGATTGTTACCATTTATTACCTACGACCTCACTAGACAATAACAGCAATTTTAAAGCAAAAACTTATGAGCTTCAAATACATGACCCCAAGGGGATTAGTTATGGTTCTAGACGTTGGTTTCACTTACGTCCGGGTATTTCTCTTTTGGTAGAAGACTACAATCTACAAGAAAATTTAGTTGTAGAAACTTGCCAAACTCAACCTTATATTTTTTTAGAATTAAGTTTTAGTCTTTTTGGTCATAACCCTAGTGTAAATTTAAGAACAGGGCAAAATTTTGTATCTCTGGAAATAGATACTGGTGAAAGTGATTATAAAGAATGGCAAGCTCAGAAAAAAATATTAAAATTAGATATTCATATTGAATATTCTTTTTTTCAAGGTTTAATACTTTCCCATGTAGATAAGTTACCTGTTAATCTACAAAACATAATTGAAAAAGCGAATGATGAAATAAATTATCTTCAAGTTGGTAGTACAACAGTGCAAATGCAAACTATTTTGCGGCAAATTTTAAATTGCCCATATCAAGCTTTAACAAAGCAACTTTATTTAGAAGGAAAAGTATTAGAATTAATAGCGCTACGTTTGGAAGATTTGCAAGAGTCCCCACTATTACATTCAACTACTACTCTTAAACCAGAACAAATTGAGAGTATTTATCAGGCAAGAGATATTCTCATTAGTAATTTTACTAATCCACCGACATTACTAGTATTAGCACGGCGAGTGAACCTTAACGACTGCACCCTTAAAAAGGGTTTTCAGCAAATATTTGGTACAACTGTTTTTGGTTATTTACACAACTATCGCATGGAACGCGCTAAAGAATTACTTTTGGATGCAAAGTTGCCGATAAATCAAGTTGCTCAAACTGTAGGCTATGCTAGTCGCAGCGCGTTTATGACTGCTTTTCGTAAAAAGTTTGGCGCCAGTCCCAGTGTTTATTCTAAGGAAAATTCCGTCTGGAGAACCGAAAAATTCCGTCTATAGAACATATTAGACTTCAGCTTTTCATCTACTTTCCCTACAATTACTGAGAATACTTACTAATAAAACTGTAGTTACAAGCAAGCAGTGTTATTTTAATGTGGGGAGATAAATGAAGTTAAATAAATTGTTTCCAAGCCTTCTGCTGGCAAGTGCGCTCGCTTTTGCGATTGGGACTTTGGCGCGAGCTGAGGAAGCAGGAGAGAATGAGAGCAGTAAAAATATTTCTCTCCTAAGTGACATCGAAGTTCCTGTAACGAGCGATCGAGTTTTGGTACAAACCCCAACCCCTATTGTTGCCCCTGTTGTTGTAATCACGGGAGTAAGGGCAAATCTTACCAAAAAAGGGGTAGAGATAATTTTAGAAACAACCCAAGGGGATCAACTACAAATTGCAAATCGCAGTACAGGTAATAATTTTATTGCCGATATTACTGGCGGCCAGTTGCAATTACCGTCGGGAGATGCTTTTACATATCGTTCGGAAAAACCCATAGAGGGAATTACGGAGATAACAGTTACAAATTCTAAGGCGGATACTGTGCGGGTGACGGTAGTGGGTGAGAACTCTTTACCCGCAGTTGAGTTATTTGATGATAATGCAGGGCTAATTTTTGCAATCGCATCTACAACAACAGCAACACAAGCACCAGAAACACCACAAGCCCAAGAAAAGCCAACAAGTGAGACACCTCAACAGGATGAATCAATTGAATTAATAGTGACTGGGGAGCTTTCGACGGGGTATAGCGTACCTAATGCATCAACTGCAACCAAAACCGATACACTTTTGCGAGATATTCCTGGTTCGATTCAAGTTATCCCGCGCCAAATATTAGAAGAACAGAATACGACGCGGATACAAGATGCGTTGCAGAACGTTAGTGGTGTTAACAGACAAGGGAATTACGGAGGAACAGATGCGGGTGGGTATAACATTCGTGGTTTTGCTCAAGAAGGAAATTTCCGCAACGGGCTTGCTGACAATGACTTCTATTCATCGGTAGATACCGCTAACATTGAACGCATTGAGGTTCTCAAAGGACCAGCTTCTGTTCTATTTGGTCAAGTTGAACCGGGAGGGATTATCAATGTGATCACGAAACAACCTCTTAGCACTCCCTATTATTCAGCTGACTTTAGTGTTGGTAATTATGCGTTTTATCGACCCAGTTTTGATTTTTCTGGACCCCTCACAGCCGATGGTTCTTTGTTATATCGCCTGAATCTGGCTTATCAAAATGCTGGGAGTTTTCGAGATTTTAATTTTACCGAACGTGTGTTTGTGGCGCCTGTAATTACCTGGAATATTAGCGATAGCACATCATTAACCTTTGACCTTGAATATCAAAACAATAATTACCTCTTTGACCGTGGACTTCCTTCTGTTGGCAATAGACCCGCTCCCATTCCTATTAGTCGCTTAATTGGTTTGCCAGAAAGTATTTATGACGATAATACTTTTCGTGCGGGCTATAGACTTGAACATAAATTTAGCAAAGATTGGCAACTTCGTAATGCCTTTTCTTTTGTCTCTGGTCAATCAGGTGGTACTTATGCTATTGGTGGCTATGAACTAGTTGATAACCAATTGGCGCCAATATATGTAGGTCGTGACGATTTCTCGCGAGAAACCTATACGCTGCAAACAGAATTAGTCGGACGGTTCAAGACGGGGTCGGTTGTCCATCAACCATTACTTGGGGTGGAGTTAAGAAGAAATGTGTGGAATTATACCTCATTCGATGTACCAGACCCCATACTGCTAGACATTTTTAATCCTAATTATGATGTTGAGTTACCTGCCATACCTGATGAAAAAACTTTCTCTTACACAACTCGTAGAGATACACTAGGAATTTACCTTCAAGATCAAATTACTTTTGCAGAGAATCTTAAGCTCTTAGTTGGTGGTCGCTTTGATGCTTTCTACCGCGAAGATGACTTCGGAACACCTGAACAAGAATCCCTCACTGCCTTTAGTCCTCGTTTTGGTATTGTTTATCAGCCAATTAAACCGATTTCTGTTTATGCTAGCTACACTCAATCGTTTCAACCTGATCGATTTCTCGGTCGCTCTGCAACAAATACCCCTTTTAAACCAACAACAGGAACACAGTATGAAGTTGGCATTAAAGCAGACATTAGCGAACGACTTTCAGCAACCTTAGCAGCCTACGAGATTACTAAAACAAATGTTCTTACATCCGACCCTAACGATCCAGATTTATCTATACAGGTGGGGGAACAGAAAAGCAGAGGTATTGAATTAGACATTAGCGGTGAAATTCTTCCCGGTTGGAACATTATCGCATCTTACGCTTACATCGACGCGATTACCTCAGAAGACAACAACATTCCCGTGGGCAATCGGTTGATTAATGTTCCCGAACATGCTGCGAGTTTGTGGACAAGCTATGAACTTCAAAGCGGTGATTTTAAAGGTTTGGGTTTTGGTTTGGGACTTTATTATGTAGGAGATAGAAATGCCGACCTGGAAAATACAAGCATTCTGCCCAGCTATTTTAGAACAGATTCAGCCATTTATTACAAACGGGATAACTGGAAGTTAGCTTTAAATTTCCGCAATCTCTTTAATGAAACTTACTATGAGACTTCTCAAAGCAGAAGTATAATTTATCCTGGCGCCCCTTTCACTGTCATCGGTTCGTTTTCGATTCAATTCTGAGATACTATGACCTTGATTTATGTTTAGCGCCTTCTTATATAGATACATTGGCTGGGTTCTGGTAGCAGCTATCTTGATTACAGCTTGTCAAGATGGTATTTCCCAGAACCCCAATGCAAAAAGTTACTTACCACTATCTACTGATTGTCGAGTAGTGGAACACGCGGTTGGGAAAACCAAGATTTGCGGCAAACCCCAGAAAATAGCGGTTCTCGAACCAAAAATTTTGAGTATGATTTTAGCCTTGGGTGTGCAACCTGCTGCTTACGCCGATGCCTATTTGTTGCGCTGGCGCCAATTTAACAACCCTAGCAAACAAATTCCCTACCTAGGTCAATTTGTCACCAGTCAACCAATTAATTTAGGAGATCGTTCTCATCCCTCCCTAGAAACTTTGACTCTAATTAAACCAGATTTGATTCTAGGCTTAAATTCTCAGGAAAATAAATTATTCTTTTCGATTGCTCCAACTGTATTAATCGATAATGATAAAAATTGGCAGAACAATATTAAAATTGTTGCCAAAGCACTTGATAGCCAGAAAAATATACCATCAATTATTTCCTCACAACAGGAACAACTAAATAAAGTTCGCACTCAATTAGCACCTCTCGTCAACACTCATCCGCGAGTGCTAAATATTGCTTGCAGTCAATCGATGAACTACATAGAGATTATATACAATGGAGATACAATTGAAATTCTAAAAAAAATAGGTTTTCAACCTGTATTGCTGGCAGATGTAGAACGAAAACTAGGAGTAAGGGCACAGATTAATCTAGAAACCCTTTCTCAACTAGATGCAGATATTGTAATTATCAATACTTGGCTAGATAATTGGCATGGTGAATCTATTTACACTGTTCCCGTTAAAAAACTCAAGCAAAAATGGGCTAAAAATCCCCTTTTGCATAATTCAAGAGCATGGAAAGAGGGACAAGTTTACTTTGTAGACTACACATTATGGGGTGGTGTAATTGGCGCCCCTATCGCAAATTCTCTCATATTAGAGCAACTACCCTCACTTTTACTTTCACATACCTCAAACTAGTGTCAATTTCAAGCTGCTTAATTAGGAATTTCAATGTCACAAACACCAATTTCCAGCAGTCTGCGTAATTTCTTAATTATCTGGATAGGTCAACTGGTTTCCAGCATCGGTAGCAGCATGAGTCGCTTTGCAATTGCAATTTGGGCTTGGGAAATTACAGGTAAAGCAACAACTCTGACTCTAGTGGGATTTTTTAGCTTGCTGCCAAGTATTGTAATTGCTGCTATCAGTGGTGCTATTGTAGACCGTTTCAATCGAAAATTACTGATGATGGTGGGTGACACAGTTGCAGTACTGACAACAATAATAATGATGCTGCTGTATCTAACGAATAATTTGCAAATTTGGCATCTTTATCTAACTGGTGCCATAGTTGGGACATTCAATCAATTTCAGTCTTTAGCGTACTCAGCATCAGTATCCGTATTAGTTCCCAAACAAAACTACACCCGTGCTAGCAGTCTAGAATTTTTGTCTAGTTATGGAAGTGGTATTGTGGCGCCCGCTTTAGCAGGATATCTTTATAAAATCATTGGTTTATTGGGAATTTGGTTGATTGATATTTCTACATTTGCAATAGCCATTAGTAGTTTATTATTTGTTCGCATCCCCAAACCACCACAAACCGATAAACATGAAAATCCCACCCATATTTGGCAAGGTTTAGAATTTGGTATTCGTTACATTTTTGCACGCAAAAGCTTATTAGCTCTTTTAATCGTCACATTGTTGTTTTGGTTTGCCCATGACCTTGGAGATTCTCTCTATTCACCGATGATTTTATCTCGAACCGGAAATAATACTGTAGTATTAGGTACTTTAGCTGCTGCGGCTGGTTTTGGTGGTGTTGCCGGAGCAATAATTATTAGCACCTGGGGTGGTTTAAGAAAGAAAATCAACGGTGTTTTATGCGGGATAATTGGCGCCGGATTAAGTAAAATTGTGTTTGGTTTAGGTCAAACACCTTGGGTTTGGATACCTGCACAATTTTGTTCTTCTTTCAATTTTCCTTTAAATGGTAGTTCAGACAACGCAATTTGGTTCGCAAAGGTTGCTCCTAATATCCAGGGACGTGTATTTGCCGCTCATTCATTAGCTTTGCAATTTGTATCAGCATCTGCTTACTTGATTGCCGGACTTTTAGCAGATAATATATTTGCCCCTGCATTAGCTGAGGGTGGCAGTCTTGTTGGAATTTTTGGGGGAATATTTGGAATTGGTGCGGGTGCAGGAATTGCACTGTTATATGTCATATGCGCGGTATGTATGTTATTGGTGGGGATAATTGGGTTTTACATCCCGTCATTGCGGAATTTAGAAAAGATTTTACCCGACCATGATTCTGAATATACAGAATCAATGCGACCCTAAATAGTAATATTTTTTACTCTTAAAATTCATGATACAAACCAGTAGTAGTTCATGTCATTAGTTTTGGAAGTAAAGATTTTTACTACAGAGACGCTCTTGACACAGAGGTCAGAGTTAAGAGGGTTTTAAAATAGTCAAAGCTGCTCCTAAGTAATTTTACGCTATTCTGTACCTGCCCAAGGTGGACGACCGGCGCCATTATGAATGGTAACTACTGAACCATCAGCACGGTAATGAAGAATCGGATAATGATAACTAATTATGTTTTTTCCTGTTTTTTGTTTATATTCCCGACAACTTCTGCCCTCGTCGGGAATATTGGTTTTTAAGAATGTTTGGTTACTTCTAATCGCGTCTTAAGTACAGAATTTGGGTTAGTGTATGTAACGAATTTTGGTTTACTTTTTGTGGATTTACGGATGTTGATACCATGAGACAATATCCTTTTTAAAGTGATGAGAACTGGGAACTTAAAAAAGCTACGTTTATTGAGAATACTCTTGAATTAGACCTGATATTGTTATTTATACTTAAATAAGTTGAGGAACTTGTGAGGAAGAGGTATGGCTTCAACTTTTCCTTTGTGCCATTCAACAATCTTGCCAGTATCGCCTTGTGCTAGTAAATCTACAGCAGCTTTACCAAAAGCAGTTGCAACTAAACGCTCTAACGCTGAAGGAATTCCCCCGCTGGATTACAATTATGCAGGGAGAAGATTTTTTCTGCAACACGTAGTGTTGAGAGCTTATTTAAAGAAAAACTAAGAAAAGTGTATTAACTCCTGTTAAAGATGGATAAACTCTGAAGAGGTAAACTGTGTTGTTAAAAGCAGGGGTTATCTGTAAATGGCAAGCTTGAATAAGTCTTTACATAAGCATACTGGGTTTGGCGCCTTACCTTTGGCACCTGAGTTGCGTAAAGCTAAAGCGTTTATAGTGCGGGGACAATGGTTGGAAGCACGTTATAGTTTAAATGCTCTATCACATGATTATCCCCAAAATCTTGATGTTTTATTAAATCTCGTTAATGCTTGTTACGAAGTAAAGGATATTCCTGGTTATACGCGCGCATCTGAGATGTTATTAGCTGTACAACCTAATAATGCTGATATTGCTTATGGGTTAGCTGGCGGATATTTTTTAATGCAGCATTTCTTATTAGCATTACAAGCTTTTCGTAATGCTTTGAGTAAATTTCCAAACCATGAACGCGCTAGTGATGCTGCTGTTAAAGTAGCAGAATTAGAAAGTAAAATAGAAAAACTAGTTGCTGATATTGGTTTGGTAAAAGAAGATGGATTGGAAATAGCTATATTACATGAACGTGGACAGTTATATTTAGAACAGTGTGAGTACGTGAAAGCACGTCAAGCTGAAGAAACTGTTTTACAAGCACGTCCTAATTTTATTTCGGCTTATAATAATCTTAGTTTGATTAGTTTTATTGAAAGTAATTTGAACGAGGCTATTAGTACTTGTCAAAAAGTTCTTGATATCCAACCTGATAATATACATGCGCTTGCGAATTTAACACGCTTTCTTTGTCTAAACGGTCAGTTTGAAAACGCTAAACTTATTGCCCAACGTCTCAAAGTTAGTAGTAGTGCTAAAGCTTGGGAATCTTGGACAAAAAAAGTTGAGGCACTCGCTTACTTAGGTGATGATGAAGGGATTTTACAAATTTACGAAGAAGTTCAATTACACGGTGACACGAAAAGCGGTAGTGGTTTATTTTACCACTTGGTTGCCGTGACTATGGCTAGGCTCTCTAGGCTTGATGAAGCACGTGACTTATGGAAAAAAGCACAAGGCTATTTGACAGGCGCCCATTTAGTACAACAAAATTTAGATGACCTTAAAAAACCGATGCAAGAGCGTCATGCACCTTGGGCTTTTAGTTTAGAACAATGGGTGACACAAAAAACTATCGACCAACTTAGACTAGTCATAGGCGCCAATGCTAAATCGTCATATGATGCACAAAAGTCAAAAGTCATACAAAAATTCTTAGCCGAACATCCTAATTTTGCCTCTTTAATACCCGCACTTCTAGACCGAGGTGACATTAGTGGGCGCGAACTAGCTTATAGTTTAGCTTTTTTAGCTAAAACCTCCGACATGCAAAACGCAATGCGTGACTTTGCACTTAGTCAGCGTGGTCCAGATGAAATGCGTTACCATGCTGCAACCAACTTATCAGCAGCGGGTTTATTACCAGAAACTATCCGCATGTGGTTACAAGGCAAGTGGCAACACATCAGTCTTCTTAGCTACGAATTCCACAATGAACCAATATTTAGGCATTCACCAGAAGTTCATGATATGCTAACACAAACGTACTGGTTGATGAAAACACCAACACCTGAAGCATTAGAACAAGCTGAAACAATCCTCAAACAAGCTTTAGAAATTACACAATCTCCCACCATACTTAATAACCTTGCACTTTGCTACGAATATCAAGGACGTAGAGAAGAAGGACAAGCACTGTTACATCAGGTTATAGAACAATTTCCAGACTATATATTATCTAAAGTCGGTATCGCGCGCGGACATATAGTCAAAGGTGAACTTGACGAAGCACTAGAAATAATCAAACCCATTATGCAGCGCAAACGCTTCCACTACGACGAGTTCTCAGCATTCAGCAATGCTTACCTAGAACTCTTAGTTGCAAAAAAACAACGCGATGGCGCCCGTGCTTGGCTAAAAATGTGGGAACGCATTGAGCCAGAACGTACAGATGTATTAAAATGGAAAGATAAATTAGAAGGGGGATTAATGCAACGCCCAGAACGTAGTAGTGACTGGTAACACTATATATATCACTATATATATATTGATGGCGCCCTCAGTGTGCGCCTAAGTATGCAATTAAATCCAAAGTACCCTCATGGGTAATTTCATTTAAGCTAATACGTGTTATCAATATTCCCCCTTAATGCCCACAAAAAAAATTACCAAAATTTTTGCATTAACACTTGACACACTCAAGAACTTTGGTTAAAACTGTTATAGAGGCAAGCGGAAAGAGGTTATTTCTCAGGTCTTCTGAGAACAGCTTCACAACGATAAAGAAAAACTTTTCTAAATCATCCGGAATGACTCGATTCAGCCCTGTATAACAAATTATTCCAAACGATAAAACAATTACATTGAATAGAGTAAAATTACTGAATTTCAATGATGTTAATTTTCTAAGGAATAAAAGTTAACTGGAAACATTTAGGGCTTTTTGTCGTCTTGAACACTTAAGTTTCTTGGTTAAATAAAATTAATCTTAAAGAACAACACACAACTAAGAGGTATATGAAAATGTTGAAGAAGTCTTTGGTATTAGGCGTATTAGCAGCAATGACAATGGTGCCAGCAGCATTTGCAAATGACCAGGTACAAGGAAACACCACTGTTACAGACATTAATGTAGGTGTCGTGGGTAATGGTAACAGAACTAGTGTTGACAATACAACAAACGTTGGTCAATACCAAACCAAGTATGAGTCACGTCGTGGTAGCAGATACAATCGTCGTAGCTGTCGTCCTAGTGGCAACCAAGTTCAAGGTAATGTTACCGATACTGCAATTTCAACAGGAGTTGTTGGAAATTACAACCGCACCCGTGTATCGAATGTGACTAATGTTAGCCAAGGTCAATCTGCGGCTTGCTATTAAGAAATAACTCCTATTAATGACTTTTACACACAACTATTAAGGTATATAACAATGTTGAAGAAATCTTTGGTTTTAGGCGTACTCGCAGCAATGACATTGGCGCCAGCAGCTTTTGCAGGTCAAACACAAGGTAACAGCACCGTTACCACTATCGAAGCAGGTGTTGTAGGTAATGGCAACAGAACCAACATTAATAACAGAACTAATGTTGGCCAATCTCAAACCAAGTATGAATCTCGTCGCGTTAGACGCCATTCTTATAAGTGCCCTGGTGGAAGCCAAGTTCAAGGTAATGTTACTGACACTGCAATTAATACAGGAGTTGTTGGAAATCGTAACAACACCCGCATCAATAATGTAACCAACGTTAGACAAGCTCAGTCTGCTGCTTGTTACTAAATTTAAATTGAGACGTGATAAATCACGTCTCTACAACAAAAACATCAAACATCGAAACAACACACACATAACTAATTTAAGGAATATAACAATGTTGAAGAAATCTTTGGTTTTAGGCGTACTCGCAGCAATGACATTGGCGCCAGCAGCTTTTGCAGGTCAAACACAAGGTAACACCACCGTTACCACCATCGAAGCAGGTGTTTCAGGTAATCGTAACAATACCAATATTAATAACAGAACGAATGTTGGACAATCTCAAAGCAAGTATGAGGCTCGTCGCGTAAAGCGCCACAGAAGTAAATGCGCTGGTGTCAGCCAAACTCAAGGTAATGTTACTGATACTGCAATTAACGCAGGAGTTGTTGGAAATCGTAACAACACCCGCATCAATAATGTAACCAACGTTAGACAAGCTCAGTCTGCTGCTTGTTACTAAATTTAAATTGAGACGTGCAGAGCGTAGTGTCCCGCAGGGAATTAATCACGTCTCTACAACAAACATCGAAACAAAACACACACAACTAATTTAAGGTATATAACAATGTTGAAGAAATCTTTGGTTTTAGGCTTACTCGCAGCAATGACATTGGCGCCAGCAGCTTTTGCAGGTCAAACACAAGGTAACAGCACCGTTACCACTATCGAAGCAGGTGTTGTAGGTAATGGTAACAGAACCAATATTAAAAACGGAACTAATATCAACCAATCTCAAGGCAAGTATGAGTCTCGTCGTGTGAAACGCCACACTCGTAAGTGCGCTGGTGGAAGCCAAACTCAAGGTAATGTTACTGATACTGCAATTAATGCAGGAGTTGTTGGAAATCGCAATAACACCCGCGTTCGTAACGTAACCAACGTTAGTCAAGGTCAGTCTGCTGCTTGTTACTAAATTTAGATTGAGACGTGATGTATCACGTCTCTACAACAAACATCGAAACAAAACACACACAACTAATTTAAGGTATATAACAATGTTGAAGAAATCTTTGGTTTTAGGCTTACTCGCAGCAATGACATTGGCGCCAGCAGCTTTTGCAGGTCAAACACAAGGTAACAGCACCGTTACCACTATCGAAGCAGGTGTTGTAGGTAATGGTAACAGAACCAATATTAAAAACGGAACTAATATCAACCAATCTCAAGGCAAGTATGAGTCTCGTCGTGTGAAACGCCACACTCGTAAGTGCGCTGGTGGAAGCCAAACTCAAGGTAATGTTACTGATACTGCAATTAATGCAGGAGTTGTTGGAAATCGCAATAACACCCGCGTTCGTAACGTAACCAACGTTAGTCAAGGTCAGTCTGCTGCTTGTTACTAAATTTAGATTGAGACGTGATGTATCACGTCTCTACAACATCAAACATCAACACCACACACACAATTAACTTAGGTATATAACAATGTTGAAGAAATCTTTGGTTTTAGGCGTACTTGCTGCTATGACATTGGCGCCCGCAGCTTTTGCTAATGATCAAGTACAAGGTAACAGTACTTATACCAACATTAATGCAGGTAGCGTAGGTCACGGTAACAGCAGTTATATTGACAACACAACTAATGTTGGTCAATACCAAGACAAATATGAATCTCGTCGTGGCAGACATCACAGAAATAAGTGTTCTGGTGGAAGCCAAACTCAAGGTAATGTTACCGATACAGCAATTAATGCAGGAGTTGTTGGAAATTACAACCGCACCCGTGTGTCGAATGAAACCAACATTAGCCAAGTTCAATCTGCTGCTTGCTACTAAATTTATCAATATATAGGAAGGAATAGTTAAAGCAGTTATGTTTAAAAAGTCTTTAATTCTTGGTATACTTGCAGCCTTTGCAATGGCGCCTGTGGCATTTGCGGGTGAACAAGTTCAGGGTGATACCGGAAACACAAATATTAATGCTAGTAACGTTGGTAGAAACAACAAAATCCGTATTGTAAACAGAACTTACGTTATTAGGTCACAAAGAAGAGCTAAAAAGCTTTTATGTCAAACCCCTACCAATCAAACTCAAGGAGGCACCAACGACACAAACATCTCAGCAGCAAACAACGGAAATCGTAACCGTATCAAAATTATTAATACTAATGTTGTTCAGGGTCAACAATCTGCTGCCTGTTCTAATAGATAGTACACAAAAACACACAACACTCTTAGGTATACAAAAATGAAAAATTCTATCTACGCTCTTGGTTTATTAGCTGCTGTACTTATGATTCCTAATGCAGCATTCGCTGGTTCCAAGCAAGACGCAAATCAAGAACTCAATCAATCTGTATATGTTAATGGTTCTGGCAACTCAGCCCATGTTAACGGTACCCAAATTACCACGCAAAACCAACGTAAAAGAGGATATTGCAGCCATCGCTCTGGTTCTCAACGTCAATATTCCGACCAACTTATGAATCAGAACGTTGGAATTGTAGGGCGTCGTAACACAGTTAACGTTAACGGAACACAGAAAACAACCCAGCAACAAGCTAGAGGTTGCTAATAGAAACCGGGTTTCTACGCATTCATTGTCGCAGACAAATATTTATTTATATTACAAATATTGACAATAAACCCGGTTTCTTCAATGTTTCTTTAATTTATTATCACATATACGGAGAAAATCATGAAACTAAAATTAATTGCTTTAGCTACTGTAATGAGCGCGCTGCCAACACTGGTTCCCACATTTACACCAAAAGCTAGCGCTACCTGTATTAACGTTGCTGTTGATAACCAAATTGCAGTTGGTGCCAAACGAGCTAATCAAACAAGAAACACCAGTCAAAGCATCAGCAAAGATTGTTTTGGTAATACCTCTACTGCAACTGGAACTCAAGTTTACACCGGAGGAGGTAGAGTCAATCAAAGCATCAATAGAACCCAACATCTATCTGGTGGTAAAAATCCAACAGGAGTAAGAATGCCACATATTAACATTAATGTTGGCACTCAAGTAAACGTACCTGGCCGCAAGCGCTAATTAGAAACCCGGTTTCTTATTTATATCTTGTAATAAAAACAACAATTTTGCTTAGAAACCGGGTTTCTTTAATTTAAGTAATTGTAACAAATTGTTGCCCCCTCCTGGGGGCTTTCGGCATTGTTGGATAAATTAGTAGTAGAGACCAGATATATTTCAGTCTCTACATTTAGATTTAGACATTTTATACTTTTATCTCTAATTAAAGCTTATGCGAAAAATACTTCTTTATGGTCTTCCCCTTGGCTTAATTATCAGTCTGTTCACCTTGTTCAGCAATAATTCTTATAGCCAACAAACCTCAACAGTAAAAACTAGTATTAGCTCAAAACAAACTTCGTCTCCTAAGCTACTAAAAAGCTCCGCGCCAGAAATAGACGACGACTCGTATGAAGATACAGAAGATGTTGATGATGATAACGTCAACTTTACATCTTCCAGTACTCAAATATCAGATAACACAAACATTCAGAGTGATAGCATAAATATAAGTGCAGCGAATCGTAGACAACCTCATATACTAAAAATCAACTCTGGTGGCGCCAAAATACGAGGGACAATCAAAATTAATGGGAAAATAGTCAGGCGCCTAAATGGCAAACAATCTCAGATTAATTTATCACCCTACTTAACAAGAGGACAGAAAAAAGTAGAAATATCAGGTAATTACACACCAGCGACAGCATCTGTAAAAGTAGAAATGAACAGTACTGACAACAATATCACCCAGCAAACAAGCGGAGATGGAAACATAAATTACACCTTAAATTTAAACGTAGAGTAGGGTGCGTGAAAGCTATTACAAACCACAAAATCAAAAAGCTTTCACACATCAATATCAACGTATAATTTTACACTAGTACATTTCAGGAAAAGGATTATACAATTTTAAACCTCGATACTTAGAAAATGTGAACCACGGTTCACATTTTGCTTCCAAGGCGCCCAAGACTGCTCGGTGCGCGTTCACGTAAACGTAGTTTTCCCTTCAGGTAGTGTACCGAAGGTAAAATTCGACAAAGAACAAAACCCTGTAGATACCTTATTAATTCGTAACCAAGCAGTATTGGATTAGGAACTGCATATTTCCATCTTTGCTAAAATTTTTCAATTAATATAATTCTTGAGAAAGGTTCTTTAACCCTGTAGGCTTGTTACTATTGTATAACACGCCTAGTGAATGAGGTAATAGTTTTGAAATGCCGCCCCTCAGGTAAAAATTATTTAAATTTATATACATTACAAATACTTATTAATAAACCAGCCTTTAATAATGCTTCCAATAGGGTAAAGAATAAATAAAGCTGGGGAAAAATTACCAAGATAAAAACTAGCAAAACCAATTATCCATGAAACAACACCTAAAAATAGCCAGTACATATTCAGTTGAACAGGTTCTAAATTAGGTTTATAACGATTTTTGATTAACCAAAGTTGAGCAAATCCTAATATAAACCCACCCGTAATAGCTAAACTCGGTAAGCTAAGTAAAAGAAAGATTGATCCTTGTCCTCTGGTATCAACGTTCATAACATGTAGTACAATCAAATCATGCAAAAACATGACAAAAAAGCCAGTTATGCTTGTAACAAAAAACCATCTATAAGCAAAGTTCTTATCTCCAAACTTCCAAAAAAGCGCTGCTCCTTGTAAACTTGCTAATAAAATCCAATAAATGAAGTAAACGACAATCGATGTTTGTATATTACCGTAATCAGCAGGGCGCCAATTAACTGAGCCAAATATAATTCCACTTACTATCAAGCTTATGCAAAGAGTACTAATTAACGTCCAACTAATTACAAATCTATTTTTCATCATAAGAATATTACCAAACTATATAATATATGTCAAATTTCTAAAATATTATACGCCAACCGAATGACATATCCGTTATTTAACCGAGCCAAGAAAAATCACTAAAGGCAAGCTACATTATACTACAACGCTGTTATTTGAAAATTTGGGAATTAAGAGGATTGAACCACATAATCCGGAGGATTTCCCGCAGGGTAGACACAAAAGACACAAAGAAGAAAGAAGAAAGAAGAAAGGTGTTGGGGTATTTTTTTGTTTTGGCGCCAAAGGTTTTATAATTATTATGGAATTCTAGTTTCGTACTCAAACAGCGCGCGACTGTCTTCTGATAAATCTGTTGAACCTCTCAATAACATTTCGTCGTTGAGTCGATATATTAAGTTATATCTAAATGGTTCATCGACTATGAAGACTCGCGATACTGATAAGGATATATTTCTATTGACGTTAAATCCTGCTTCTGCTGCTAATCCTAATACTGATGAACTTCTGTTTGTGCTACGGTTGTTGATGACTGTGGGATATAAACGTAGTTCGCTTAATCCTATTGTTTGACCGAGTGAACTGATTATTCCTTGTAGGGGTGTTAATATTCTATTTCCTGCTGCGGATATTATTCCTAGTCCTCCGTCTTGTTGGTTAAATGCATTAACGATAGTTCCCCCTATTAAAGATACTATTTCGGCTCTATTGCGTCTTGGGTCACTTGTTAATTCTAAGTTGTCGTTTATATTACTTGCTTGTCCGTTGACACGCGCAAATACACGCACACTGCGTAATGTACCTAAACTTGTTACTGGAACTTCATTTATTTCTCCCGATATTGATGATGTGGGTAATCGAGTTGCATTCGATTCTGGTACTATTGCTAACAATCTTACATTCAGTATTGGGTCTAAACCTAGACTTGGTGTAAACGTTGCTGTTTGCTCGTATCCCCGTTCTAATACAAATTGTGTAGCAAATAAGTTTATTTGTCCCCCTGTTAAGTTGATTACTCCTTCAGGAAG
>ERZ1066119.1019-NODE-1019-length-16619-cov-6.756158_pt1 | contig 16619 bp, 10 predicted proteins | sample MGYA00382766_ERZ1066119 | MGnify/ENA primary metagenome ERZ1066119 (study PRJEB33369, sample SAMEA5778349) | biofilm metagenome | biome: Industrial cooling water; feature: Water cooling tower basin; material: Biofilm | place: United Arab Emirates | collected...
CTGCAGGCGCGCGCCCGCGTCCTCCTCGACGGCCCGCGCGCCGCGGTGCTCTGGCCGGCCACGCCGCTCAAGCGCGTCTCGCTCAACCTGCCGTTCGTCTGCCTCCTGGTCTACCTGCTGGTCGTCCACAGCGGTCGGCTGCCGATCGGGCAGTACGTCCTGGCGCTCGGCCTCGCCTTCACCCCGATGCTCCCGGGCGGGCTGCGCTTTCCGCGCCCGCTCGTCTGGTTCTCCGCGCTCCTCGGTTGGGCGCTGGTCTCGGCGCTGGCCTCGCCCTTCCAGGACAAGGCGCTCGAGATGACCTACGAGCTCGCCAAGGTGTGGCTCATCGCCGTGCTCGGCGTCAACGCGCTGCGCACGCGCGAGCAGCTGCGGCTGTTCGTCGTCGCCTGGCTCGGGCTGTTCGCCATCTTCCCCGTGCGCGGCACCCTCGCCAACTACCTGGCCGGGATCGGGACGAACGGGCGCTACTACTGGAACTTCAGCTTCGAGAACCCCAACGACCTCGCCTCGTTCTGCCTGCTCCAGGTGGGGCTCTGCTTCGCCCTGCTGCAGGTGGAGCGGGTGCGCTGGGTCCGCCTGTCGGCGATGCTCGGGATCGCGGCGCTGTCGTTCACCATCGTCATCACGCAGTCGCGCGGCGGCATGCTGGCGCTCGGCACCATGTACCTGATCGCCTTCGTGCGGCAGCGCAACAAGCTGCGCATGGGGCTGCTGCTCGCCGGGGCGGGGGCGGTGGTGCTCGTGGCCGCGCCCGAGAAGGTGTTCAAGCGGCTGGAGGGGCTCACGGTGCTCTTCGGCGGCGTCGAGAACGTCGAGGCGGCCGACAAGGAGCAGTCGGCGGCGAGCCGCTGGGCGATCTGGCAGGTGGCGAGCCACATCTTCTCCGAGCGCCCGGTGACCGGGATCGGCTGGGGCACCTACGCCACCGCCCACGCCCGCTACGAGCCCGAGGTCGACGGCGTGCCGATCACGGCGCAGGGCAAGCGCGACGCGCACAGCACGTACATGCGGCTGGCGGCGGAGGTCGGGGCGCCGGGGCTGCTCTGTTTCGCGGCGATCATCGTGTCGTCGCGCCGCATGGTGTCGCAGGCGCGCCGTCGCCTCAAGACGACCGCCCCGGAGCTGGACGGGTTCCTCCTCGCCCTCCTCGCCGGACAGCTCGGCTACCTCCAGGCGGGGATCTTCGGCTCCTACGCCCACCTCCCCTTCCTCTACCTCTACACCGGCGTGATGGTGGTGACGACGACGCTCTACGCCACGCTGCCGGCCGGCGCGCCCGCCGTGGCGACGCGGCTCCCGGCCGCGCGCCGGCCGATGGGCGGGCGCTTCGCCCCGGCCGGGGCCCCGGCGCCGGCCGGCGTCGCCGCGGTGCTCCCGACCCCCTCTCTTCCCCCGCGGAGCTAGCCGATGTGCGGCATCGCCGGCTTCGCCGGCTTCCCCGAGCAGGACGAGGCGGCGCGGGCGATCCTCGCGCGCATGTGCGACGCCATCGTCCACCGCGGCCCCGACGGCGAGGGCGCGCTCGTCGAGCACCCGGTGGCGCTCGGGATGCGGCGGCTGAGCATCATCGACGTCGCCGGCGGGTGGCAGCCGATCGGCAGCGAGGACGGCGAGGTCCAGGTCGTCTTCAACGGCGAGATCTACAACCACAAGCTCCTGCGGCACCGGCTGGAGCAGGCCGGACACACCTTCCGCACGCGCTCCGACACCGAGACGATCGTCCACGGCTACGAGCAGTGGGGCGACGGGGTGCTCGACCACCTGCGCGGGATGTTCGGCATCGCCCTCTGGGACCGCCGCCGCCGCCGCCTGCTGCTCGCCCGCGACCGCTTCGGACAGAAGCCGCTCTACCTGTGGGAGCAGGAGGGGGCGATCGCCTGGGCGTCGGAGCTCAAGTCGCTCGTCGCCTTCCCGCACTTCCGCGGACGGCTGGACCGCGAGGCGCTGCTGCGCTACCTGGCGCTGGGCTACGTCCCCGACCCGCTCTGCATCTACGCCGGGGTGCGCAAGCTCCGCCCGGGGCACCTGCTCGTGTGGGAGCCGGGGCGCCCCGTGGAGGAGCGCGCCTACTGGTCGCCGGTGCGCGCGCCGATCGCCGGGATCACCGAGGGGGAGGCGGTCGAGGAGCTGCGCCGGCGCCTGGCCGACGCCGTCGAGTGCCACCTGGAGTCCGACGTCCCGCTCGGCGCCTTCCTCTCGGGAGGGATCGACTCGTCGGCGGTGGTCGCGCAGATGAGCCGGCTGGCCGAGGGGCGGGTCAAGACGTTCACGATCGGCTTCGAGGAGGCGGGCTACAACGAGGCCCCCGACGCCCGGCGCGTCGCCGAGGCGCTCGGCACCGAGCACACCGAGCTCGTCGTCCGCCCCGACGCCGGCGTGCTCATCGACGACCTGGCGCTCGCCTTCGACGAGCCGTTCGCCGACTCGTCGGCGCTCCCGACCTACCTGGTCTCGAAGCTGGCCCGCGAGCACGTGACCGTCGCCCTCTCGGGCGACGGCGGGGACGAGCTGTTCGGCGGCTACACGCGCTACCAGCGGGTGCGCATCCCCCGCCTGCGGAGCACTGCGGTGCGCCGGGCGATGCGCGGGCTCGTGCGGACGCTGCCGCACGGCGCCTACGGGCGGAACTACCTGCTCAACCTCACCCGCACCGAGCGCGGGCGCTACGCCAGCACCCTCGCCTTCCCGCTGAGCGTCGACGAGGGGGGGGTGGTGCGGCGCGAGCTCACCCCCGACGCCCTCGACCTCGAGCGGCTGCTGGGACCGGAGTTCGATCGGTGCGCCGGCGGGGGGCGCGACTTCCTGGCGCAGATGGCGCTCGTCGACGTGATGACCTACCTGCCGGGCGACATCCTCACGAAGGTCGACCGGATGAGCATGGCCGTCTCGCTCGAGGCGCGCGTGCCGCTGCTCGACCACGAGTTCGCCGAGTTCGCCCTGGCGCTCCCGTCGTCGCTCAAGCTGCAGGACGGCACGGGGAAGCACGTCTTCCGCCAGGCGCTGCGCGGGCTGGTGCCGGACTTCGTCTTCACGAAGCCGAAGAGCGGCTTCGGCGTGCCGCTGCGCGACTGGTTCCGCGGGGCGCTCCGCCCCCGCGTCGAGGCGCTGCGCGAGCGCACCGCCCCGGTGCAGGGCTACGCCGACCGGGCGGCGCTCGAGCGCTACCTGGACGAGCACCTGGCGGGGCGGCGCGACCACTCGGCGGCGCTCTGGCGGCTGCTCGTGCTCGACGTGTGGCTTCGCCGCCACCCTGGCGCGAGCGCGCCCTGAGCGGCGCGGCGCGGTGATCGGCAAGCTGCGGGGGCGGAGCGTCGGCGAGCTGCGCGAGCGCTCCGCCCAGCTCGCGCACACCTGGGCGGACCGCGCGGGCGCGCCGTGGGTGGGGCGCCCGGTGAGCGCCGCGCTCGCCGGGCGCGCCGCCACGCGGCTGGCGCTCCCGGTGCCGTCGGACCGGGCGTGGGCGCGCGAGATCGCCCGGCGGTGGCCGGAGCACGCGGCCACCGTGGTCGCCCGCGCCGAGGACGTGGTGGCGGGGCGCTTCGCCCTGCTCGGCCTTGAGCCGGTGGCGCTCGGGGCGACCCCGGACTGGCACCGCGATCCGGACGCCGGGCTCCGCGCCCCGGCCGGCCACTGGAGCACCGTCCCCTATCTCGACCCGGCGGTCGTCGGGGATCACAAGGTCGTCTGGGAGCTCAGCCGGCAGCAGTACCTGCCGACGCTCGCGCAGGCGTGGCAGCTCACCGGCGAGCGCCGCTTCGCCGACCGGGCCGCCGAGCTGCTGGCCGCCTGGCTGGAGGGCAATCCGCGCGGCCAGGGGATCAACTGGGCGAGCGCGCTCGAGCTCGCCTTCCGGTCGATCGCCTGGACGTGGACGCTCCACCTGCTGCGCGACGCCCCGGCGCCCGACGCCGGGCTGCGCACGCGCGTGGTGCAGGCGCTGGCGGCGCACGCGGCGCACCTGGAGCGCTACCTGTCGACCTACTTCTCGCCGAACACGCACCTGACCGGCGAGGCGCTCGGGCTCCTGTACGTCGGGACGGCGTGCGCCGGGCTGCCGCGGGCGCGCCGCTGGCGCGAGACGGGGACGCGCATCCTGCAGGCGGAGGCGACCCGGCAGATCCGCCCCGACGGGACGTACTTCGAGCAGACGACCTGGTACCAGCACTACACGGTCGAGTTCTACCTGCACGCCCTCCTGCTCTGGGAGTCGCTGCACCTGCCGGTGCCGCAGGTGGTGGGGGGGCGCGCCGCGCTCGCCGCCGAGGTGCTCGCGGCGGTCGCGCGCCCCGACGGGACGATCCCGCTGATCGGCGACGACGACGGGGGGCGCACCCTCGTGCTCGACGGGCGGACTCCCGGCGACTTCCGCGACACGCTCGCCTGGGCGGCGGTCCGGCACGGGCGCCCCGAGCTCGCCGCGCTCACCCCCCGGCTCCCCGGCGCCGCGGCGTGGGTGCTCGGCCCCGAGGGGGTGGCGCGCCACGACGCCCTGCACGCCGCGGGCACGCGGACCCCCACGGGGGTGCGCGCCTTCCCCGACGGCGGGCTGTACGTGCTCGGCGACGCCCCCTCCCCCGCGGGCGACCGGATGGTCGTCGACGCCGGCGCCCACGGCGTGCTCACGAGCGGGCACGCGCACGCCGACGCCCTGAGCTTCGACCTGGTGGTGGGCGGGCGTCCGGCGCTCGTCGACCCGGGGACGGGGCGCTACGTTGGCCCGGCGCGCGACCTGTTCCGCCACGCGAGCCGCCACAACGCGGTGACGATCGACGGCCGGTCGGCGGCGGAGCCGGCCGGATGGTTCCGGTGGCGGACCGTCGCCCACGCCCGCGAGGAGCTGTGGGCCGCGCTCCCCGACGGGGCGGTGCTGGCCGCGGGGATCGCCGACGGGTGGGCCGACCGCCCCACGCCGGCGACGCACGGGCGCACGATCCTCTGGCGGCCGGGCGCGTACTTCCTGCTGCTCGACCGGGTGACCACCGGCGAGCCGGCCGAGGTGGCGCTCCACTTCCGCGCCGCCGCCGGCCTCGCCGGGGCGTTCGCCGGGGCCGACCGCTGGCGCCTCGCCGCCGACGGCGCGCCGCTGCTCGACGTGCAGGTCGCCCCCGCCGCCGACGTCGCCGGGGCGTTCGCCGACGATCCCGGGGAGGTGGCGCCGCTCTACGGCCGGTTCGAGCCCGCCGCGGGCGCCCGGTGGAGCGCCCGCTCCCCGGGGCGCCTCGCCGTCGCCACGCTGCTCGCTCCCCGCCGCGATGGCCGGGCCGCGCCGGCTCTGACCGCCGAGTCCGACGGCTGGACCGTGCGCGGCGAGGGGTGGACCGACGTCGTGCGGGTCGGGGGGGACGGCGGTACGCCGACGCACCTCGACGCGCCCGGGGTGCGCGCGACCGGCGCGCTGATCTGGGCGCGACTGGAGGGGGGCGACGGCGTCCCCACGAGCTGCTTCGTCGCCGCCCCCATCGCGCTCGCCGCCGACGGGCTTCCCGAGGGGAGCCACGCCCAGGCGTCCTGGGTGGAGCTGCGTCGCCGGGGCGCGGGTGGGTGGACGCTCGCCCGTGGCTGACGCGCCCCCGCCCCATCCGGGCGCGCCGAGCGCCCGCCCCACACCGCCCATGCACATCCTCTGGCTCAAGACCGAGTTCCTCCACCCCGTCGACAAGGGGGGGCGGATCCGCACCTATCAGATGCTCCGCGCGATCGCGCGCGAGCACCGCGTCACCTATCTCACGCTCGACGACGGCACCGCCGCGCCCGACGCCGAGTCGCTGGCGCGCGAGTACAGCGAGCGGGTGGTGCGCGTGCCGTTCGCCGTCGCGCCGCGGGGGAGCCCGCGCTTCTTCGCCGAGCTGGCGGGCAACCTCGTCTCGCCGCTCCCGTACGCGGTGTCGCGCTACCGGTCGGCGCGGTTCGAGGGGGAGCTCCGGCGGCTGGCCGCCGCCGGCGACGTGGACGTGGTGGTGTGCGACTTCCTCGCGCCGGCGGTGAACCTCCCGCCCGACCTGCCCGTGCCGGTGGTGCTCTTCCAGCACAACGTCGAGGCGGAGATCTGGCGGCGGCACGCGGAGGTGCGCAGCAACCCGGTGGCGAAGCGCTACTTCGGGATCCAGTTCGACCGGATGGTGCGCTTCGAGCGCGAGGTCTGCCGGCGGGTGGCGCACGTGGTGGCGGTCTCGGAGGCGGACGAGCGCCACTTCCGCGAGCGCTACGGGGTCGCCGAGGCGAGCGCCGTGGCGACGGGGGTGGACACCGCCTACTTCGCCCCGTCGGGCGCCGCGCCGCGCCGCCCATACGAGCTCGTCTTCACGGGTTCGATGGACTGGCTCCCGAACGAGGACGGGATCGCCTGGTTCGCCGAGCGGGTCCTGCCGCGCATCCGCGCCGAGCTGCCCGAGGCGACGCTCACCGTGGTCGGGCGCAATCCGACGCCCGCGGTGCTCGCGCTCGGCGGGGGGGGGCGGGGGATCGAGGTGGTGGGGCGCGTCCCCGACGTGCGGCCGTTCGTCGAGCGCGCCGCGCTGTTCGTCGTCCCGCTGCGCATCGGCGGCGGGACGCGCCTCAAGATCTACGAGGCGATGGCGATGGGCGCTCCGGTGGTCTCGACGACGGTCGGCGCCGAGGGGCTGCCGCTGCGTGACGGGGAGCACCTCGCCCTGGCCGACGAGCCCGAGGCGTTCGCCCGCGCCTGCGTGGCGCTGCTGCGCGACCGGGCGCGCGCCGAGGCGCTGGGGGCGCGCGCCCAGGGCTACGTGCGGGCGCACTTCGACTGGGAGCGCGTCGCCGCCGACTTCGCCGCCACCTGCGCCCGCGTCGCGCGGCGGGGGGGAGCGCGTCCCGCGCCGGTGGGTGCGGCCTGACGGGCTCGCGCCGGGGGGGCGGGGGAGGGAAGGCGCGCGAGGGGGCGGCTCCGGTGGAGCCGCCCCCTCGCCTACGTCACCACGCTGCGGCGCGCTCGGGGCGCGCGGTCAGTGCGCGCCCTTGCGCAGCAGCATCACCGGCACCGTCAGCAGCATGATCTTGAGATCGAACAGGATCCCCTGCTGGCTGATGTACTCCATGTCGTAGTCCACCTTCTTGCGGACGTCCTCGATGCAGGAGTCGTAGCTGTGGTTGATCTGCGCCCAGCCGGTGATCCCGGGCTTGACGCGGTGCCGGCAGTTGTACTGCGGGATGTGCTCGCGCAGCCGCACGCAGATGCTCGGCCGCTCGGGGCGCGGACCGACGATGTTCATCTCCCCACGCAGCACGTTGATCAGCTGCGGGATCTCGTCGAGGCGCGTCTTGCGGAGGACGTGGCCGAGCGGGGTGATGCGCGCGTCGTGCTTCGACGCCCACACCGCCTGCCCGTTCGCCTCCGCGTCGACGGTCATCGAGCGGAACTTGAGGATGGTGAACGGCTGCCCCCCGAGGTCCTCGACGCGCCGGTCGGCGTCGGCGTCGGCCGGGTCCTCGCGCCGCGCCCACCGGCGATCGAGCCCGACGCGCGTCTGCGTGTAGAACACCGGCCCGTGGGAGGTCAGCTTGACGAGGAGCGCGACGAGCACGCACAGCGGCGCCAGGAGCAGCAGCGCGATCGAGGCGATCGCGACGTTCACCAGCCGGTTGAGCACCTCGCTGCGCTCGGCCGGGGCGAAGGCCCGGCTCGAGGCCGTGCCGTCGGGAAGCGGCGCGGGTTTGTGGAGGCGCAGGACGCCGGGCGCACCGCCGGTCATGGCGCGCACGTCGGACGCGTCGCCTCCACCGAGGAGCTCCGGCGGGAGCGTCGGCTCACGCCCCATGGTAGTCCGCGAGGATGACAGCAAGAGTCAGTACTGGTAGGAAGCGCGGATCAGGCCCAGCACCGCGATGACGGCGGAGAGACCCCAGAAGACGAATCGAAGGCTGCTCCACGAGAACCGCCCCGAGCGAGTGCCCACCTCGACCTGATCGCCGGAGCGGAGCCCGACCTGCGCGACGGTCTTGCCTTCGCGCACGGCCTGCTGGAAGCGCTTGCCGTTGACGACCTCCTTGTTGCCCCGGCGGACGACGATCTTGTCCGACTCGGAGTTCTGCGAGAGGCCGCCCGCTGCAGAGAGCATGTCCAGCAGCTGCATGTCCGACAAGACCGAGATCGGTCCCGGTCTCGCAACACCGCCGACGACGGCCAGCCGCACCAGCGGCTCGACGCGCACCTGCGGCGTGCGGTAGAAGCGGCGCAGGTGCTGCTCGACGACCGCGGTGAGCTCGGAGCGCAGCACGCCGTGGAGCGGGAGCGGCGCGAGCGCCCCGAACTCGAGCACGGGGCCGTCGCGGAGCGCGACCTCCGTACGGACGAGGGAGTCGAGCGTCAGCGTCAGCAGGAAGCGGTCGCCGGTGCGCAGGTCGCCGGTCTCCAGGCGCTGCGTGATCGCAGTGGCCTCGGCGCGCGCGCGCGTGCGCTCGGCGGCCGGCCGCGCCGGGTCGTTGGCCTGCTGCTCGGCGCGCGCGAGCAGCCGGGTCAGCTCCTCGCGCGTGGCGTCCTCGGTGGTCGCATCGACCTGACGCGCGCCCGGCGGGAGCGTGTCGCTCCGGGCGACGGTGCTCGCCGATGCGGTGGTCGCCGCCGCCGGCGCCGGACGGGCCGGATCCTGCGCCGGCAGCGCGACCGCGCCGAGTGCGACGACCGCCGCCGACACGACCGATCGTGTCGCGCGCAACGCAGGGGCGACGCGCCGCAGGAGCGCGGCGGTGCAGGTCCGGGGCATGAGAGCAGGCAGAAGCATATGGCGCTCGAGAAGCAATGCAGCGACCGTGCTACCGCCGCGCTGTTGGAGTCGTTCCGCTAACCTGGTGCGGGGCAACTGCTTGGACGCGGCGCCCACGGCGGCGGCGAGGCGGCGCCACCTCGACTGTCGAGGCAATACTACATCCATCGATGCGGCCCATCAACAACTTACGTCGTCACGGGGGTGCACCGGCCGGGCGTCCCGCCCTTCCGACCGCTCCGTAAACTTTTGTCCGGCAAGGAGCTAGCCAGCTCGTCCACACCGCGTCGAAGCGCCGGCCGTCGCCGCGTGCGGAGTTTGCCGTGGAGGCAGCCCCATCCATGTCAGCAGACCTCGAGATCCGCTCCGCCCCCGTGGCGCCCCCCGCCGCTCCCGCTCGCGCGCTCGTGATCGGGGACCACGAGTGGACGGCGCTCGCGCTCGAGGCGGTGCTCGCAGGAGACGGGTGGCAGGCGGAGCGTGTCACTGCCCAGGACGCGGCAGGGCACCTCGGCGCAACGCCCGAGCCCGATGTGGTCATCCTCACGGTGCGATGGGGTGACGCCCGCCGACGACGCGAGGCGATCGAGCTCTGCTGCAACGTCCGTGCACACGGGCTCGTCGGTGCGGGGACGCCGGCGATCTTCGTCACGTTCGACGCCATCCGGCGCGACGACCTGCTGGCCGCCTACGAGGCCGGAGCGTGGGAGGTCTGCCAGCTCCCGCTCGACGCGGCGCTGCTCCGGGCGCGCCTGCGGGGGTGGCGGGGCGTCCGCCCCGGGAGCGCGGCGCCGCGCCCGGCGACGCCGCTGCTCGACGAGGAGACGGGGCTCTACACGGCGCGCGGGCTCCTCCACCGCGCCGCCGAGCTGACCGCCGATGCCGTGCGCACGGAGCGCCCCCTCGCCTGTGTCGCGCTCGCGCTCGATCGGTGTCCGCCCCCCCTCTGGCTGCGCCGCCCGGGGGCGCGGCCGGAGCGGGGCGCGCCGGCCGGCGAGGGCGCCGACCACGACCGCCTGTACGCGCGGCTGGTCGCGCGCGTGCGCGGCTACGGCGGGCGGGCGAGCGACGTGTTCGGCCACACCGGCGGCGGGGAGTTCGCGGTGCTCGCACCCGGAGCCACCGCCGACGACGCGCGACGGCTCGCGCGCCGGCTGACGCAGCTGCTGCTCGATCAGTGGGCGCAGGTGGCCGCCGGGGCCGCGGGCCTCGGCGATCCGTCGCGATGGGAGGACGGCGCGCTGTCCGCCCCGGGTGACGGCGCCGCCGTCCCCCGCTGGGGGGTGGCCGAGCTGACGCCCGGCTCGACGCCGCACGGCGCCGCGGCGGCGCTGCTGGGCCAGGCGACCGCCGCCCTCCGGGACGCCGCCGGCGCAGGCGCGGCGCCCGACTGAGCGGCCGGCCCGCGGACGCGGGCACGCGCGCACGCGGCCGCCAGAGCGGCGCGACGGACGACGGGGCGACCTCTGCTGCGAGAGGTCGCCCCGTCGTCCGTCGCGCCGATCGGCCGGGGCGCGGCAGCGCCGCCGCGCTCCCCGCGCCCGATCGCCCTACCGTCCGGCGGTGAGCTGAGCCGGCGCCTCGTCCTCGCCCTCCTCGACGAGGGCGTACTCCGGGTCGTACGACATGTACTGGTACATCCCGTCGTCGGTCTTCACCTCGTTGAGCACGACGCCGACGACGTGGACCGGCAGGTTGCCGAGCACCTGGAGCTTGGCCTGCGCCAGCTTGAGGTCGGTGGCCTCGCGCCGCAGGACGACGGCCAGGTGCTGGGTGGCCGTGCCGATCGCGTAGGCGTCGGTCCCGGCGCCGAGCGGCGGCGTGTCGACGATGATCGCGTCGTAGTCCTGCGCCAGACGGGCGACGAGCTGCTGCATGCGCGGGGTGGCGAGCAGCTCCGGGCCGCGACGGTGGCGGGCCCCGGTCGGGATGAACGCGAGCGAGGCGTGGTGCGTCTGGTAGAGCACCTCGTCGAGCAGACTGCTCCCCTCGAGGAACTCGACGAGCCCCGGGGTGGACGGCAGGTCGAAGGTACCGTTGAGCTGGCCGCGGCGCAGGTCGCCGTCGATGAGCACGGTGCGCCACCCCCCCTCGGCGAAGGAGAGCGCCAGGTTGCTGGCGATCAACGACTTGCCGTCGTTGGCGCTCGGGCTCGTGATCGTCAGCGTCACCTTGTGGCTCGGCATCGACGCGTAGCGCACGTTCATCCGGATCGTCCGGAACGCCTCGACGATCTGGGCGACCTGCTCCGGCGTCTGCGGGCGCGACTGGTCGATCCGGGGGACGACCCCGAGCACCTGGAGGCCGAGCTCGCTGGTGGCCTGCTCGGGGTAGCGGAAGCGGCGGTCGAAGCGATCGAGCAGGAAGGCGAGCCCGAGGCCGAGCCCGAGCCCGGCGGCGATCCCGAGGACGATGATTCCCGCCTTCGTGCTGGCCGTCGGCTCGAGCGGCATCACGGCCGGATCGAGGATGCGCACGTCGGGGCTCATGCTCTTCTCGGCGAGCTCGGCGTCCGAGGCGCGCCCCTGGAGCTGGTTGTAGAGCTCGGTGGCGCTCTGCACCTCGCGGCGCAGCGCCTCCTGCTGGATGGTGCGCGACGGGATCCCCTGGAGCTCGCCGGTGGCCTGGGCGACCGTCCCGCCGAGCTCCCCCTCGCGCTGCCGGAGCTGCGCCAGGTACTCGCTGAGGAGCCCGGGGATCGTCGCCTGGAGCCCACGCAGCTGCTGCTGCGGCTCGGCGAGACTCGGGTGGTCGGCGGTGTAGGTCTGGAGCAGCACGCGCATGCGCTGCTGCCGGTCGAGCAGCTCGCGCAGCGCCGCCTGGAGCTTGACCGCCGCCGGGTCGTTGTTGACGGCCGGGATGCTGAGGATCGCCTCGATCGGCGTCTCGGTCGCCGTCACGCGGGGGCTGACCCGCTCGACCGCCTGGCGGGCCGTCCGGACGTTGTCCAGGTCGTACTTCTTCTGGAAGTAGTTGTCGAGCGCCGGGTCGGAGCGCACCTCGACGCCCCCCAGCCCGGGTCGGACCGAGACCCCCTCGTTCGGCAGGGCGATCGTGGCGACGCGGAACTGCTGATAGGCGCGCTCGGCGGCCGTGAGCTTCTCCGCCGCGTCGGCGCGCTGCTGGTTGAGGATGCGCGAGAACTGCGAGACCCGCTCGGTCTTGATCTCGGTGGCGATGCGGACGAACTGCTCGCCCCAGGCGTTCAGCGTCTCCGCCGGCTTCTGCTGGGCGGTGCCGGTGAGGGTGAGCGTGATGATGTTGGAGCCGCGCTCGAAGTTGTCGCGCAGCCGGCCGAGCACCTCGACCGAGGTCTCGCGCGGGGTCCGCACGGTGAACTCGACCTTGCGGTCGGCGCCGAGGGCGCGGCGCGAGGGGCGCCAGGCGAAGCCGGCCGTGCGCCCGATCGAGTCGCCGACGATCCCTTGCTCGTTCACCAGCCCGATGTCGTCGCGCAGGGTGTAGCGCGGTCCGTTCACCTCGAGGCGATAGCGCCCGGGGATGAAGCGCTGCTTCGTCTGGTCGAGCGTAAAGCTGCGGAAGAGCGTCGAGTCGGCGGCGCGCGCCGGCTCCAGGTAGAGCGACAGCTTCATCACGACCGCGTCGGCGATCGCGAACGACTTGAGCAGGTCGCGCCACGCCTGCGGGTTGAGCCGCTGCTCCTCACGGATGGGGCCGCTGACCGCCGACTCGCGCCCGCCCTGGGCGGTCAGGAGCAGCGTCGAGCGCACGTCGTACTTGGGGTCGACGTAGCGCGTCATCACGGTGCCGATGCCCCCGCCGACGAGCGCGAGCCCGACGATCAGCCACTTGAAGCGGTTGAGCGCCGCCAGCAGCCGCGGGATCGACAGCCCGCCCGCGGACTGGGCCGGCTCGGGCGCGCCGTAGGCGGCCGGCAGCATCGCCGGCTGCGCGGGCGCCAGCGCGGTCGACGGGTCGTGGAGGACGGGGGTGAGATTCGCGGACATGGAGGGCAGACGCGAGGAACCGGCCCGATGCCCGGATCGGGCACCGCTGGCGGGAGAGTATCGGCGCCACGGCGAGATCCCCGCAGCGCGGCACCCGGACGGAGGCCGCGGCGCCCGAGGAGGGGGCGCGCGAGGCTCCCAGCGGAGCCAGCCGTTCAAGATTTCATGTGGCGCGGCCGACACAAGGGTGTGTGATCCACACCACACCTGTCTCGACGCCACCCCTGCTAACTAAGTCGGCTGGGGGGCGGTGTCGAGAGGCGGCGCAACGCGCGTCCGGGGCCGGGGTGGAACCCTCGTACCCCACAGAGCGATGACGGAGCCCGTCACCAGCGCCCCGGACCGGCCAGAGGAGGCCGCCGACAAGCGCGCCCTGCGCATCCTGGTCGTCGACGACGATCGCACGCTCCGCGAGGGGTGTGCCAACATCCTGCGGCTCGACAACCATCACGTGACCGTCTTCTCGCGCGGCGAGGAGGCGATCGACGCGGCCCAGCGACAGCACTTCGACGTCGCCCTGGTCGACCTCTACATGACGCCGGTGAGCGGGATGGACGTCCTGCGCGCCATCGTCGCCGCCGACCCGCGGACGCTCGTCGTCGTCATGACGGGGAACCCGACGGTCGCCTCCAGTCTGGACGCGCTGCGCGCCGGGGCCTGGGACTACCTCCCCAAGCCGTTCTCGGCGTCGCACCTGCAGGTGCTCGTCGGGCGCGCCGCCCACGCGGTGCGCACCGGCGGCCGGGGAGACCGCACGTCGCTCACGCCGGCGGCGGCCGCTGGCGCGGCGCCCCGCCCTTCCCCCGCCGCCGGCCCCGCCGGCGCGGCGGCTGGCGAGGGGGGCGCCGACGACGGCGGCGCGCTCATCGGCGACTCGCCGGCCTTCCGCCACGCCGTGGCGATGGCCAAGCGGGTGGCCGCCACCGACGCCTCGGTGATGATCTGCGGCGAGAGCGGCACCGGCAAGGAGGTGATCGCCCAGCTCATCCACCGGCACAGCCGGCGGAGGGCCCGGAAGCTCGTCGCCGACAACTGCGCCGCCCTCCCCGGCCCGCTGCTCGAGAGCGAGATGTTCGGGCACAAGAAGGGGGCGTTCACGGGGGCGGACCGCGACAAGCCCGGGCTGCTCGAGATGGCCAACGGGAGCACCCTCTTCCTCGACGAGCTGGGGGAGATGCCCATGGCGCTGCAGGCGAAGCTGCTGCGCGTGCTGCAGGACGGGGTGGTGCGCCGCGTCGGCAGCGAGCGGCAGGACGCCGTCGTCGACGTGCGCTTCGTCGCCGCCACCAACCGCGACCCGCACGAGGCGATCCGCCAGGGGCTCCTGCGCGAGGACCTGTTCTACCGCCTGTGCGTCGTGCCGATCAAGCTGCCGCCGCTGCGGCAGCGCCCGGACGACGTCGCCCTGCTCGCCCGCCACTTCCTGGAGCGCAGCTGGGCGCGGCACCGCCAGCCCGGGACGCCGCTCCCGGTGCTGACCGACGAGAGCGTCGCCTTCCTGCAGTCGCGGAGCTGGCGCGGCAACGTGCGCGAGCTGCAGAACGTCATCGAGCACCTGAGCGTGCTCGCCGAGCCCGGGCGGCCGATCGAGCCGGCCGAGATCCCGCTGTACGAGGAGGAGTCCACCCCCGCGGCCGGGGGGGGCGTCGGCCTGCCGGCAGGGATCTTCGCCGAGCCCTTCCACACCGCGAAGGAGCAGCTCATCGCCCACTTCGAGCGCGAGTACCTGACGCGGCTGGCGGCGCGCGCTGGCGGGAACATGTCGAAGGCGGCGCGGCTGGCCGGGATCGACCGCACGACGCTCTACCGTCTGATGGAGAAGCACGCGATGCGGCGCGAGGAGCCGCAGAACCTTCAGGCGCTCTCCTCCTTCGCGTCCTGAGCCGCGACGATGCCGGCCGGCCGCATCACCACCGCCCCGACAGGGGATGACGCGCCCCATCCGCTGACCACCAGCCGATCGCCGCTGCTGCCGTCGCGCTTCGCGCCCGGGGAGCGCGCGGACGTGTGGGAGGTGCTCGACGACGCCGCCACCTGGATTTGGGCGCGCGGCGGAGGCGGCGCCCCGGAGCCGGCGCCGGGCACCTCCCCCGAGATCCTCCGCCAGGCGCTGCGGGTGCTCTGCGTCGCCCTGCGCGCCGCGGTCCAGAGCGGCGAGCCGGTGGCGCTCGGCGCGCTGCCGTGGGCCGTGCCGGTGCTCGAGCTGGTGCGGGCGCTCCGCGCCCGGCTGCTCGAGCAGGCGCTCGGCGCCCCCGCGGAGGGTGCGGTCGCGGGGGGCGCCGCGGGCGACCCCGCGGGGCGTCCCGATCCGGCGGCGGTGCTCGCCGTGCTCGGCGCGATGGAGCGGCTGGAGGCCCAGGCGCGGCGCGACGGTGCCCGCGCCTTCACCGACGCGCTGCAGGGCGGACAGGCGCTCGAGCTGCTCGTGGAGATCGCCCACGACATGCGCTCGCCGCTGGGATCGATCCTCTTCCTGGCCGAGCGGCTGCAGGGCGAGCTCGCCAACGCGCTGACGCCGTCGCAGGCGCGCCAGCTCGGCCTCATCCGCGGGGGGGCCTACGGGCTGGCGGCGATGGTCGGGGACGTGATGGAGCTGGCGCGCGGCGGGGATCGCCTGGCCGCCGGCGAGCCCACCCCGCTCGCCCTGGCCCGCGTCGTCGAGGAGCTGTGCGCGATCGTCCGCCCGCTGGCGGAGGAGAAGGGGCTCGAGCTGCGCGTCGGGCGCATCCCGGCCGGGGCGCGCCTGGGGCACGCGGCGGCGGTGCAGCGCGTGCTGGTGAACCTCGTGACCAACGCCCTCAAGTACACGCGCGCCGGGTGGGTCGCGCTGACGGTCGAGCCGCTGGACGCGACGCGCGTGGCGTTCACCGTCTCGGACAGCGGGCCGGGGATCCCCCCCGAGGTGCTCGCGCAGCTCTTCCAGACCTTCCGCCGGCGGGCCGCCGGCGACGACCACGCGTTCTCGAGCGCCGGGCTGGGGATGGCGATCTGCGGCAAGCTGCTCGGGGCGATGGGGAGCGAGCTGGCGGTCGAGTCGGCGGTGGGGCGCGGCACGCGCTTCCACTTCGTCCTCTCGCTCCCGCCGCTGGCGCCCGCGTAGCGCCGGAACGGGTGCGGCGGCGGGTGCGGGGACGCGCGCATCCCCGCGGGTGGCGAGGGCGGCTATACTGTGCTCTCGCCGGGGGCGTGGCGCTCCGGCGCGTCCTCCCGCTCGGCGCCCCGCCCGGCCCTGCCTCCGACACCGCGCGCCTACCGTGACCTCCGTCGTTCGCCGTCCGCCGCCGCGCCGTGGGGCGAGCGCCCGCGCGCGTGGCGCGGCGCCGCCGCGCCACTGGCTGCTCAAGTCCGAGCCCGACGTCTTCGGCTTCGACGACCTGCTCGCCGCGCCCGACCGCACGACCTGCTGGAACGGCGTGCGCAACTACCAGGCGCGCAACTATCTGCGCGACGAGATGCGCGTCGGCGACCTGGTGCTGTTCTACCACTCGAACGCCGAGCCGGCCGGGGTGGCGGGGACCGCCGAGGTGGTGCGCGCCGCGTATCCGGACCCCACCGCGTTCGATCCGACCGACGAGGGGTACGACGCGCGGAGCCGTCCCGAGGCGCCGACCTGGCTGATGGTCGACGTGCGCGCCGTCGAGCGGTTCGCGACCTTCGTCTCGCTCGAGATGCTGCGCGCCGAGCCGGCGCTGGCCGACATGGTGGTGCTGCGGCGCGGCAATCGGCTGAGCGTGACGCCGGTGACGCCGGGCGAGTGGGCGGCGGTGTGCGCGCTCGGAGGGCTGGCGCCCCGGCGCCGGCGGGGGTGAGCCGTGTGGCGCGACGTGGGCGCTCGTGGCGCGCCGGGCCGTGCGCCGTGCGACCGTCCACGGCGGTGCCCCGGATCCTGCGCGCCCGCTAGATTGCGCCCGCCGACGGCCCCGTGGAG
>ERZ1066119.1033-NODE-1033-length-16452-cov-7.175825_pt1 | contig 16452 bp, 11 predicted proteins | sample MGYA00382766_ERZ1066119 | MGnify/ENA primary metagenome ERZ1066119 (study PRJEB33369, sample SAMEA5778349) | biofilm metagenome | biome: Industrial cooling water; feature: Water cooling tower basin; material: Biofilm | place: United Arab Emirates | collected...
CACTCGTCCCGTAATAACCGATTGCCGAGGTATTAACTAATACGCTGGGTTTGGGATTTGCTTTGGCGATCGCCTCGACAACTTTTTGCGTCCCCAGTTTGCGGCTATTGAGAATTTCTTGTTTGCGTTGGGGTGTCCAACGTCCTTCGCCAATCGGTTCGCCAGTTAAGTTGACTACGCCATCACAACCCGCGATCGCATCTTGCCAAGCACCCGATTGGGTTGGCGTATAAGCGACAATTTCTACATTTGGAAAAGCAGATTTAGGAAATACTTTTTCTGCTTTATTGACGTTACGACTAAAAACTACAACTTGATGACCGTCCGATCTTAACCGCTCGACCAGACGACTGCCAACAAAGCCAGTGGCTCCAGTAATTGCTACTTTCATGAAGTGAGTAGTGAGTAGTGAGTAGTGAGTAGTAGGGACATTATAGATGTGCGCCTTGACTCTATTTATTTAATAGCTGTGCGCCCCTACTCTATTTATTTGATTCGCTGTAAGCCATGCCGTTAGCCTCGGCATAGCGATTCATAAACCGCATGAATCTTTCCCAGTGGTCTTCTTGCTCGATCGCAAACGTACAATCTAGGCGTTGAAATTCATCTCCGTCCATGCCACCAAAAATGAATTTGGTAGAGTCAGGCGTGACTTGAATTTCACCTTCTTCATCGACTAAACGCACGAAGTTATTGAATTTTTTGGTAAAACTATTGAATCTTTCCAAAGATTTGAGTTGCTCAAAGCGCAGTAAAACCGAACGAACTCCCGAACGGCGATCGCGACGCAAGCTGACGTTACTCAGGTCTTCGGGAATTCCTTCAAAGAAATAGATTGCAGCTACAGAAGTCATTGTTCGACAGGGGCTATAGGCTTTGATTCTCCTCCCCCCCTTTTTAAGGGAGGTTGGGGAGATCTTCTGTGACGTAGTTTTAAAGAAACGGAATCGAGAGCTAAAAATTACGTAGAGAAGCTAACATATGTTAATTATCTCTCTAAAGTGAATGCTTGAAACAGACATTTACTCAAATCTATAATCTTTACCTTGGTATTGATGTACTACGATCGCAGTCGAGCGCACTATGTAGGTGACTTCGTCTGGGCGATCGATAATAACTTCGATATCTCTGCCGTTCTATATCACTGATAACTAATAACTGTAAGAATTCTGCAACATCTGTTCGCGAGACGATCGCATGAGTTATCTTGTAGATCGAGCTACTGCCGCTTCAGTACAGATGGATTGCAGGTATGAAAAAGTTTATTCTACTGTGTTTGTTTATTGGCGGGCTGTGGTTTGCCCTGTCAAGCTTTCAAGGTTTAGCCGCTAAGGGCGAATATCAGTCTATTGTACTCGATTTTCGGGAAAATGTACCTAACACGGAGATAGAAGCGAAATTAAACGCGATCGCGCAACAATACAAAGTCACGCCTCGGCTCAATAGTGAGTTTTCCGCAGCAGATAACGTATATGTTGTAGAAGGCGATCGCCAAACTCTCGCTAGCCTAAAAAACTCCAAGATAGCTAAATATACCGAATATATCGAACCCAACTACATTTACCGTGCCTATGAGGTTCCCAACGACCCCCAATACGGTCAGCAATGGAACATGCGTAGTATTAGTATCGAGTCGGCATGGGATGAGACGAAAGGTAGCGGCGTAACTGTTGCTGTGATTGACACGGGCATCAGTCAAGTTCCAGACCTGAAAAATACCAAATTCGTTGAAGGCTACGACTTTGTCAATGACAAAGTTGCAGCAGATGACGACAACGGACACGGGACTCACGTAGCGGGTACGGTAGCTCAATCGACCAACAACAATTATGGTGTTGCGGGTGTTGCCTACGAAGCCACGCTGATGCCTCTGAAAGTTTTGAGCGCAGGAGGTACGGGCACGACCGCCGATATTGCCGAAGCCATCCGCTTTGCCGCTGACAACGGCGCAGGCGTAATTAACATGAGCTTAGGTGGTGGTGGTGAAAGCGAAATGATGAAAGAAGCGATCGCCTACGCCTATCAAAAAGGTGTTGTTGTCGTCGCCGCCGCTGGAAATGCCAATCGCAACGCCGCCGAATACCCCGCCCGCTATCCTCACGTAATTGGAGTGTCGGCGATCGATTCAGCTGGAGAAAAAGCTCCCTATTCCAACTTTGGGGCGGGAATCGATCTTTCTGCCCCAGGTGGCAGCAATACGGGGAAAATCGTCCAAGAAACCATTGACCCAGATACGGAAGAACCAGTATTTGCCGGATTCCAGGGAACCAGCATGGCATCTCCTCACGTCGCCGGAGTCGCCGCCTTAATTAAAGCCGCTGGGATACAAAATCCAGACGAAGTAGAAAGCATCCTGCAAAAGTCAGCCAGAGTCGTGCAAGATGACGGACTCAACTACTACGGTGCGGGACATCTAGATGCCTCCGCCGCCGTGAAGCTTGCCGTGCGCGGACAAATTAGCTTCAAAGATTTCTTCCGCTGGCTGCGGGATAACGGCTACCTCAACCCCCGTTTCTGGATTGACGGCGGTGCAGTGGCGCTGTTACCTAAAATCGCGATGGTACTCGGTTCTTACCTCTTGGCTTGGTTCTTGCGAGTTTACTTCCCCTTTACCTGGAGTTGGTCGCTGTCATGGGGGTTAGTTACAGGTAGTTCGGGTTTATTTTTCCTCAAAGGATTTTATATTTTCGACCTACCTCAATGGCCCTTCCGCTTGCTAGGAAGTTCCATTCCCGAACTCGGTAGCGCCATCCAGGGACATGCCGAATTAAACCCATTCTTTGCCAGCGTGCTGATTCCCTTCGTTTTAATCGTGTTACTGCTGGGAAATCCGAGTTGGAAGAAATTTGCCGTCGGTACGGCTTTGGGTATCGCGAGTTGCTTGTTAATCAGTGCTTTTATCGCACCCGATTTAGGCTGGTTGGGAAGTGGGGCGATCGCTCGTATATTTCTGATTGGTAATGCTTTAGCCTGTTATGGTATTGCTTGGTTAGCCATGAAAGGCGAAGGTCAGATAGCTTAATCAATTAACAGTGACTAGTGACCAGTGTAGAGATGCAATCTGCCACGTTCTACATCTCTCATCCCTCCTTACTCCAAAGGGGGGATTTTTTGTGGCTGATTTCGGCGATCGCCCTAGACTGCTAGCCCCCAGCTCCTAATATAGGAGTGGTAACATGACACGAACTAACTAGTATGAGTATTAACGTTACGGGAACGATCGAGCGGCGCGATATTGGTACTGGAGCTTGGGCTTTGGTTGCAGATGACGGTACGACCTACGAAATTCCTAGAGGAACTGCAAAGGAATTATTGAAGGATGGACAAAAAGTTAAAGTTGCCGCAGAGGTAAAAGAAGATGTGATGAGCCTAGCAATGATCGGTCCTGTTTTAGAGGTAAAATCTTTTGAAATTGTCTGAGAATAGGGGAATTATCTAGTAGGGTGCGTTAAGTAATGCACCCTACGAATGTTTTCTAAACAGGATTCTAAACAGAAGTCAGTTAGCAGATACTACTTCTTGCAACCGCGTTCTAAACTCCCCTTTAGGATGACCCCCTTTCACTTCGCCAATAATTTTGAAGTCTCCTTCTGGCGAATCGCAAATAATATAAGTGGGCCATCCCATTTCTGCTTTATCTGGATATTGAGTTAATAAAATCTTGCGATACTTGCGGTAAGTTGTAGTATCTTGCATTTTGACGTCGATAAATTCCAAGCCTAATTCTTCGCTGACTTTGCGGTCGTAGAAGGACATTTTATGGCAAATTCCACAGTCTTCAGACGAAAATTTAATTACTGCTAACGACATTCCCGCTCAACCTCGTAGTTAAGTAGCTAAAAATTTTTCTTAAATTATAAAGTGCGTGGTGCGTGGGGTGTTGCAGCGAGCTGACAAGCGTACGGCACGGTGTTAGCTGTGTCCTGGTGCGTGGTGCATGGTAAGAAATCTGAAATTCTCATGCCTCTTACCTTTTGCCTCTTGCCTTCGCGCAGTGTAGCGCCAGCGTTTATGACAAATGACAAATGACTATTGACCAAATACTGAATTACATCTATCACAAGAGCGATCGCTCGTGCAAGAGGGGAAGCACGGGAACGCAGATGAAGGTTTGCTGTTTTTACTTAACGACTTCAGAGAATTTACGGACAAAATCACGTCGAGAAACAGATATGCTTAGTAACTTGAGAGGATCTAACGATTTTATGGAAAGACATCTAAGCAGTGGTTAAGCGCAAATCTCAATTTTGGCGTTACGGTGTGGCGTTGTTAGCAGTGGCGATCGCCCTAGCTGTCAAACTCTTTCTCGCTACCCGATTCCATCAAGATAGTCCATTCATGCTGTTTTTCTTTGCCATCCTGGTTAGTACTTGGTATGGTGGCATAGCAGCTGGATTAGTCGCAACCGCACTCGCAGCATTTTTGAGTAACTATTTCTTCTTATCTCCTCAGTATGTATCATTCGTAACTAACTGGGAGCAAGGAGTGCGCTTAGCCATTTTTGTCCTCGAAGCAATTGCTATCTGTACTGCTATTGCTATCCTCAACTCTGCTAGAGTGCGAGCGCAACAGAGCCAAGTAGCAGCCTTACATTGCCAAGCTACATTACTCCAAAGTGAAGAACGTTTCCGCCTGCTGGTTGAAGGCGTGAAAGACTATGCAATTTTCATGCTCGATGCTGATGGAATAGTTGCCAGCTGGAATGCAGGAGCAGCGAGAATTACAGGCTATAAAGCTAGAGAAGCAATCGGGCAACACTTCTCTCGATTCTACACCTATGCCGATATAGAAAGCGGTATTCCCCAACAAGAATTACAAATAGCGATCGCGCAAGAGCGATTGGAAACTGAAGGCTGGCGGATACGACGAGATGGCTCTCAGTTTTGGGCAAATGTCGTCACGACAATTCTCAAAGATGGTAGCGGACAAATTAAAGGTTTTTCTCAAGTCGTGCGCGATGTTAGCGAACGTCAACGAACTGAAGAGTTTCTCCGCCAGAGTGAAGAGAGATTGCGTTTGACTTTAGAAGCATCGCAGATAGGAATTTGGGAATGGAATTTGCCCGCGCGAGAAATTAGGTGGTCTTTGCAACAAGAAGCTTTATTCGACCTCGCACCTGGGAGCTTTGCAGGCACTTACGAAGCTGTTCTCGATCGCATTTATCCAGAAGATCGAGTTTCATTTAGTGCAGCTATTACCCATACGCTGGAAAGAACGGGACTATTTGAACAAGAATTTCGCATCCTTAGTGCTGATGGTAGCATTCAGTGGTTAGCAGGACAAGCCAAAGTTTTTTACGATGATGCCGGTCGAGCGACGTGGATGACTGGCATTAGTCGCAACATTTCCGAGCAGAAGCAAGCGACAGCAAGAATTCAAACCGTACTGCAAGAAAAAGAAGTTTTGTTGAAAGAAGTTCATCACCGCATTAAAAATAACCTACAAATTGTTTCTAGTCTACTGAGCTTGCAATCGAACTATGTTAGCGATCGCCAAACGCTAGAAATTTTAAAAGCGAGTGAGAATCGCATCTTTTCTATGGCGGTGGTACACGAGCTATTGTATCGATCTCAATCTCAAACTTTTGTTCAAATTAATTTAACTGAATACATTGAAACGCTAGCTAGTAACTTATACAGTACTGCTAACCTCGATTTCAACCAAGTCGCTCTAAAAGTTGAGATAGAACCAATTTGGGTAAATATTGATATTGCTATTCCTTGCGGCTTAATTATTAACGAGCTTGTAACAAATGCACTGAAACATGCTTTTCCTATGGGACAAGCCGGGCAAATTTATATTACCATTAAATCTCAAACTCATAGCCCTCAAACTTATGGTCTTCAGAGTCACGATCGGATCGTTATCAAGGTAGGTGATGATGGAATTGGATTACCGCTAGAACTCGATTGGCAAAATAATGAATCTCTAGGACTGCAAATAGTCAATATATTAACCGACCAGCTAAAGGGAAGTATTGAATTAACTAAAAAAGATTTTGGCACGGAATTCACAGTGGAATTTTCGATATAGATCGAGTATGTAAAAGAATGAATATTTCAGCAAAAATATTAGTGGTTGAGGACGAGGTTATCGTTGCCAAAGATATAGAAAATCGGTTGCAGAGGTTTGGTTACAGTGCATGTGAGACTGTCTCCACTGGAGAAGAGGCGATCGCAAAAGTTAGCGAACATAAACCAGACTTAGTACTAATAGATATCCGCTTGCGAGGATTAATGGATGGCATAGCGGTAGCTCAAGTCTTGCATCATAATTTCGATCTCCCAATCGTTTATCTAACTGCAAATACAGACGAATGCATTCTAAATAGAGCGCTGGCGACAAAACCATTCGGTTATATTATTAAACCTTTTAGAGAGCAAGAACTAAAAATAACTATTGAGCTCGCGCTAGATAAATATTTAGTGGAACAAACACTAAAACAAAACAAATACTGGTTGAGAAGTGCATTAAAAAATATTAGTAATGGCGTAATTGCCAGCGATACAGAAGGAAAGATTACTTTTATGAATCCAATTGCCGAAACTTTAACTGGTTGGAATCAGCAAGATGCTCGCGGGAAACCAGCAACAGAAGTGGTTAAAATAATTCATGCAGAGCCTCTAATTTCAGAACACCCAATTCAACAAGCTTTACAGAAAGGCATAACAGTTGGAATTTCAGAGCGATCGCGTCTGATTGATAAAAATGGGATGGAAATACCAATTGACGACTGCATTGATCCTATTAAAGACGATCGGGGAAATATTATAGGCACGATGTTTGTTTTCCAAGATATTAGCGAACGACAGCAAGTCGAAGCCATGCATCAAAAGCAAATTGAGCAAGAGCAGATGTTAGTGCAAATGGAAAAAATGCACGAACTCAAGGATGATTTCTTAAGTACTGTTTCTCACGAATTACGCACTCCTATTGCCAACATGAAGATGGCAATTCAAATGTTAAAAACTTCTCCTAATAATGAAAGAAGACAGCGATATTTAGAAATTTTGCAAGCAGAATGCAATCGAGAAGCTGAGTTAATTACAGAACTACTCGATCTGCAAAGGTTAGAAACAGCATCTTATCCCGACCTCGTACAAGAAGCTGTTGACTTGCAAAAATGGCTGCCCCAAATTATGGAGCCTTTTCTGATTCGCGCGCAAAACAATCAACAATTACTAGAAATTCAGCTTGCTGCCAATCTATCTCAAATTTTGACAGACCGCGCCAGCTTGGAGCGAGCGATCGCCGAATTAGCAAACAATGCTTGCAAGTATACTCCATCGGGAGGGACAATTGTAGTGAGCGTGCAGCCGCATTGCTCGTCTTGTACCTCTCACCAATTACCAATTACACGCACGATCTTTACCGTCCGCAATCAAGCCGAAATTCCCACAGCAGAATTACCGAAGATTTTTGAGAAATTTTATCGCATTCACAATAGCGATCGCTGGAAACAAGCAGGTACGGGACTGGGATTAGCTCTAGTCAAAAAATTAGTAGAACACCTCCAAGGAACGCTCCAAGTAGAAAGCAAAGAAGGATGGACTACATTCACTATAGAATTACCGGATAGAACAATAAGCAGCGAGTAGTGACCAGTTATCAGTGACTAGACACCACGCACCACTTACTCCTTAACGACCTTTAACTGCTCGAGACTCGGATCGGTGCATCCAGTTATATATCCACCCCTAGCTTGAATCTGTTGTAAATATTCCAACGCTTCTGAGGTAATGATTTCTCCGGGCATTAAAACAGGAATTCCTGGAGGATAAGGACAGACAAGTTCTGCACTGATGCGATCTCGTGTCCGATTGAATGGTAGTGTTTCTGTTGGAGCGAAGAAAGCTTCGCGGGGTGTGAGTGGAGAGTCAGGAGTCAGGAGTCGGGAGTCGGAAGTAGAATGATTTTGACTTTTAACTTTTAACTTTTGACTTACTGGTGTAGATCTTTCAGCCAAAACCGCAAAACCTTCTGCCAGTCGCTCGATATCTGCTACTGTGTTGCCCAAGGAAATAATAAACGTGAGGTGCTGCAAAGATGGTAATTCGGCTGTAACGCCTAATTCTTGATGCAAGATTTCATCCGCCTCAAATCCCGCAATCCCCAAACCAGAGACGGTGACGGTAAGCCTAGTTGCGTCAAGTGCGATAAAGCCTGGGTTTTTTGCTGGCAGCTGTAAAACTGAAAGGCAAGGAATTTGGCTAATCCGGTTTCTGGCTTGATCTGCTAAACGCAAAGTTTTCGCCATCAGTTCTTCTCCGTATAATGCCATTTGCTGCCGTGCGGCGTCTAAGGAGGCTAAAAGTAAATAGCTGGGACTGGTAGATTGTAATAGTTGTAAAGATTTATTCAGGCGATCGCGATCGATTCTATTGCCTCTAACGTGTAGCATTGAAGCTTGAGTGAATGCTCCTAAAACCTTATGGGTTGACTGTACGCTTAAATCTGCTCCAGCTGCTAAAGCAGGGGTAGGTAATTTGGCATGAAAGGCAAAATGGGAACCGTGCGCCTCATCAACTAACAAAGGAATATTATATTGATGTACTACGGAGGCGATCGCAGCTACGTCACCACATACGCCATAGTATGTCGGATATACCATCAGCACTGCTTTGGCATCGGGATGTTGAGCCAAGGCTGTGGCTACTGCTTCAGGAGTGATACCATGAGCGAGATCTAGTACCGGATCGTATGCAGGAGCCACAAAAATGGGAACAGCACCAGAGAGAATGAGACCTGCGATCGCCGAATTATGGACGTTACGCGGCAGAATTATCTTATCTCCTACTCCGCAAGTTGCTAAAATCGCTGCCTCTACACCACATGTAGAACCGTTGACTAAGAACCAGGTTTTTTCTGCTCCAAATGCAACTGCGGCTAATTCCTGCGCCTCCTGAATGATTCCTTGAGGTGCAAATAAGTTATCTAACTCTGGCAATTCTGGTAAGTCAGCACTAAAGATAGCTTTACCAAAATAATCGACTAGCTGCTGAGTGATTCCTTCTCCCCGTTTATGTCCTGGGGTGTAGAAAGGAGCATGATTTATTCGAGTCGCACATTTCCAAAGAGTTTCCAGAATTGGAGTTTTAGCTTGAGAGATGAAGTCAAATTCCATCAGGCATACACTAGCAGCATCAAGACGATCGTATAACAATACGCATGTCTAGCCGCACGCACGATCGCCATGTCTCGCTAAAATCGTCTGTCTACCAGCCGTCTTCTTCTGGTGTAGACTGTCCCCAGATTTCTAAATCCAATTCGTTCAAATAGGTAATCGCATTGCCAATCTGAAGTTTTGTACCGTGAAGTTCTAGATCGAACCAACCATCATCGCGTCCATTTGCACTCAGCAAAGCCGCCAGAATATTCACAGTGATTCCACACTGGGAAGTGAGGCGAGAAATGACTGGTTCGCCATGCAAGCCTTTAGGGATGCGAATCTTGAGCCGCGTTTGAGTTGGTCTATGCGTACCTAATTCTACGTCGGTTTGAATTGACATAATTATCTTCCACAAAGGTTAGTCTTTACATCCGATATCGCAGTTCTACAAGCTATAGCTCAATCTACGGTTAATTTATCGAAATAGTGTATTTACTAGTTATGCCTGCAATTATATCGACTGCAAAGCAAAAAGGCAATCAAAATCTGCGATTTATCTATTGCCCCTTTGAAAAGGGGGTTGGGGGATCGCAAAACAGGCATTCACTCAAAGATCCCCTCTAACCCACGGACGCTTTACTCAACGGGAAGAAAGAGCGCGTAAGTGTCTTCCCCTTTCTCAAGGGGGAACAAGAGAAAGCTGTACGCTGCGTTAATTGGAAATCGGTAATTGATAATTGACAGTTGGAGTTGGTTATTTGTCGCTCACCACGCACCACTCTTCACCACTACTCACTACTTACTCTTAATCGATCGGTAATAACCGATCTAATATTTTCAATATCTGCTTGCGTTTGAGCGGTGTTTGGTGTCAGCAATACTTGAATTTCATCAAAAAAAACTTCTGTTCTAGGCAGAGAGATGGTTGAAACTATTGATTGTTTCATATCTGCATTGAGATGTTTGTACATCAAACTGAGATGGGGATTGAGCGTAAAATCGGACGGATGTTTAGACTGATTCCGAATAGTTTCTGTAATCTGACTGAGTGTTGTACTAGGATGAAATTGAACGAAAAGAGTTTTAGTAAATTGGTCTGTATATAAGATGCGATCGCACTGTAAGCTAAAAGCCTTAATTCCTCGAACTGCTCGATCTAAGATTTCATTTAGAGATTCATCATCTGCAAATTCTCCCCAGTAAATTGTAACGTGAGGAGTGAAGGAGAAAGCAGCATAGTTTTCGGCAAGGCGATCGATAACTTCTTGAAAAAATTGTCTATCTGCGGCAGCGGGAATTAACCAAAATCCAACTTTTTGATTCATAAAGTTTTATTTATGGTGACAGAGGTGGGGGAAAACAAATATCGTGCTGAAATTGGGTTACATCTTCCGTACGGTGAATTGGTAAGATATACTCTAAATTTTCGTGAGGACGGGCAATAACGTGATGGGAAAGGATCTCGCCGCCATTAACGCGCAATACAGCCGCTAATCCAGCCGCAACAGCGACATTTACCTCAGACACAGCTCCCCTGATAATAACTGTAATGCGACCGATATCGGTGTTTTCGTATGCAACTAGCGTCACCAGCGCCGCTTTACACATCGCATCCCCAGCTTCCACCGCAGCAGGAACGCCAGCAGTCTCAATCATACCGATCGCTAATGTTGCCACTTTATCAGTGAATAGTGAGTAGTGAGTAGTGACCAGTAAGTACACCATACATCCTACACTCTTTCCCGGCTCCCGCCTCTTGCCTCTCGCCTCTTGCCTACCCAATCGAGAGATACTTAACTAGGAACGATATATTTGGATATAGCTGTCCCTATCAAACAGACAAAGGAAGTACTGATGGAACGCAAGCACGCAGAAGTCTTGACACTGGTATCCCGTAGTGGAAAAGTTCTCTCTACTTTCCTGCTGTCTGTAGGTATTGCAAGTGCTGGAGTCGCAGCTAATAAGACCATTCTCGCTCAAACAGCTACCCAAACTAGCATCAGCCAAGAAAGAAAGGTAGCGCAGTTACAGCCAGATAGCCAACAACAAAGTCCAGTCCAACAGCAAGTTCAAGCAGAAGCAAATCGTATATTCAGCCAGACGTTAACGATATTTAACATTCTGCTTGCCGTCCTAGTACTCATTTTAGCTTTGGCGATCGCCACTCTATTTTTGCTACGGCGATCGGTGGTGCGCGAAGTAGCCGATTTGGTTGCAGCACGTATTAAAGAAGTAGGAGAGTTAGAAAATAAGCTGAATACTGCTAACCAAGAAGTGAAAAAGCTGTTACGTGCAGCTCAAAGTATTGCTGAGAATATGGACAACGAGGCAGATACTTTACATCAAGAAATCAGCGCTAAAAGAAGTAATCTCTCTCAGTTAATTTCTGAAGTTTATCAAACTAAAAATCAAGTTTTGTCTGAATTAGCCGCTCAAATCAATACTTCTAAACAAACATTGGAAAATTTAGAAAATCAGTTCTCTACACAACTGACAGATTTACATTTAGGAGCGCAGCAGCACAGAGATTTGATTTTACGTAACTTAGAGCAATTAGGAGCTGATTTTTCACCTCAATTAATGGAACTGCAAGCTGACGTGCAAGCACAAAAAGATGCGATCGTTCAGAATTTGAAGCGATCGGAGCAAGAATTCATCCAGCAGTTAAATGATATTCGAGGTACAACTCAAAATCAACGAGAAGTGATTTTGGGTGACTTAGAGAAACTGGCATCTGTCTTCAGTCACCAACTCTCAGAATTTCAACTCGATTTCCAAGGACAAAAAGATGGTGCTCTACAACAACTTGAGCAGACAAAAACTAATTTTGATACTCAAGTTTTAGCATTACAAGCAGACGCACAAGCACAAAAATCTCTGACGTTACAAGAATTCGAGCAAGTGAAATCAGAGTTCGATGGCGAACTGTCAGTACTGCAAGCAGAGATCGAAAAACGCAAAGATACTGTTTTACGACAATTTGTTCAAGCAAAAACAGATTTTGACACTCAAGTTAATGCCTTCAATGCCGATATTGTCGAGCAAAAAGATAGTTCTCTGCAAAATTTCAGGCAGGTAGAAGGTACATTTATTACCCAATTATTTGAACTCGAGAAGCAGGCTGCAAACCAGAAAGATTTGACCATTCGCAATTTAGAAAGGTTGAGTGCAGATTTTGCACCTCAACTGGCTGCGTTACAGGCAGAGGTACAGGGACAAAAAGATGGAATTTTAAATAAATTACAACAATCAGAAATAGCCTTTGTAGCGCGACTAAATGAGTTACAACAACAATCGCAAACTCAAAGAAATTTACTAGTAGAAAACCTGGAGAAATTGAGTCTAGAGTTTGCGCCTAAGCTTGCAGAAATGGAAACAGATGTGCGGGAACAGAAAGATACAATTTTACGTAATCTGAGCCGATCAGAAACAGATGTCGTGAAGCAACTAGCGGCGCTGCGATCGAGTATTCAAAAGCAGCGAGAGGCTGTAATTCAAGGGTTGAAACAAGCGGAGGCAGATTACAAACAACAATTGAATGCTATTCAAACGGAGGCGCAAGCAGAAAGAGATTCAATTTTACAAAATCTCAAATCGCTACAATCTGAATTTGCACCTCAGTTAGCTGAAATTAAAACTGAAACAGCACGGAAGTTTCAAGAGCAAAACGATTTGGCGTTAGAAAATATAGCAAAGTTGCGGCAAGCGATCGCAGCTCAAATCTCTGCATCTGGGACAAAACTGCAAACGGAAATCGAGCAAGCCATTCAAAACCTCAAAACGCGAGAAGTTGAGTATGAATCTGAGGTGGAAAATACTCAAACTGGAATTAAATCTCAACAAGATCGGACGATTCAAAGTATAGCAGACCTGGAAACTGCAGTGAGAAATAAACTATCAGGAATTCAATCAGAAATTCAAAATCGTAAAGATAAAACACTGCAAGCGATCGATAAATTAGAAACCACGCTGTCTAGCTTCTTGAAAGATTTGCAATCGGAGGCAACAACTCAGAAAGAATTGATTTTGCATAATTTAGCAGAAGTTGCGCCCAAAGCGATCGCAGAAGCGGCATTTGCCGAAATGACAGAGAAACTAGAGGAATTAACAGCACAACTCGAACGCCTGAAATCAAATCAACCGCACCTATTCCTCAATCCAGAAGATTGCATGAATCAAGGCAATACTTTATTTGCTGAAGGTAGATACGAAGCCGCCATTGTCGCCTACAATCGGGCTTTAGAATTGAAGCCAGATAACCCCGATGTCTGGTATCAATTGGGAATGGCACATTGGGAATTGCAACAATACGAAAAAGCGATCGCGGCATACGATAAAGTATTGGAAGTTCGTCCGAATAATCCCGAAACTTGGTATCAACGCGGTTTGGCATTGAAAGAATTAAAACGCTACGAAGGTGCATTTGCAGCGTTTAATAAAGTCCTTAAAGTCGAACCAAATGATGAGAAAGCCTGGTTCCAGCGTGGAATTGTCTTAGGAAGAGCGAACAAACTTGCTGAAGCGATCGCAGCTTATGACAAAGCAGTAGAAATTAACCCTCAATACTATCAAGCTTGGATCGACCGCGGTGTTGCTTTAGGAAAACTGCAACGTCATGAAGAAGCGTTTCAATCATTTGACAAAGCGGTACAAATTAAATCCGATAGTGCGGTAGCGTGGTTGAATCGGGGGATGGCATTAGAGGTATTAGAAAGATATGAAGACGCGATCGCATCTTACGATAAGGCGATCGAATTTAATCCAGATTCCTTCAAAGCTTGGAACTCTAAAGGTTATTTACTCGTACAATTAGAACGGGATGCAGAAGCATTAACAAGTTTCGATCGCGCTTTGCAAATTAAATCCGATTATTCCAATGCTTACTACAATAAAGCTGCTTGCTATGCCTTGCAAGGACAAGCCGAAGCTGCCTTAGAAAACCTGCAACAGGCAATTAAACTCAATCCCAGCCACCGCGAAGAAGTACAAGCCGATCCTGATTTTGAGGCATTAACTAAGGATCGGCGCTTTCAGCAAGAGATTGGCGGGTAGTTGTCATTAGTCATTTGTCATCGGTCATTTGTTATTAGAAAGTAGTAAGTAGGAGCAATGCCCACCGATCGAAGATTGCTATGGAATGGGGTAAAATCTTGTATGCTTGGCAATCTTTTTTCGCAAAACATTACAAATAATCGCTACAACGTCAATTTTTGAACTTAAGTAACGACATTTTCCAACTTTTTGTATTGTATTGCTATCTACTATAAATATGTATTTTAAACTACAGAAAAATCTCTAAGGAATTGAGTTTTCCTGGGGGTAGATATGCATTGGCGGAAGAGATTCTCCCTGTTTGGCTTGCTGCTAGTGGTTAGTTTAACTGCGGTCTTGCTATCGACAAACTTACTAGCTCCGAAGCTGACTCTTGCTACAGAAGCCCTGCTGCAACCTGCCCCAACTCAACCACTCGGTTACTACGACTACTTTGGAAAACTCCTCTCTCCCCAACAAGCAGCAAAACTCGTGCGGCAAAAGGGTATCGATCCCGCATCTCCAGGAGCTTACGAACGAATTGGAGCCGTCCAAATTACCCAGCAGTTGATAGAAGCTGGAGATAATATTTTCCTCAATCGCAAAGTTGGTGACACGCTGGGAATTCAAGGTGTCCTCGGTTTCGGTGCGGGCTTAGCTCGGCTTCAACCAGAGTTAATTGCAGCAATACAGGAATTAGGCGGGCGACCGACCACTAATTTACGTCTTATTCTCCAGCAAGACTTAAAGCTGGGCAGTCATTTCTATCCCAAAGGAAGTGCGATTGATACTGGTCTGGATATTCTTTTGGGAGCGACTTTTCCAATTGGGCTGAAGCCTGACGGCAACTTTACTTGCGCGGTATGCCATGACGTTACATCTCAATTTGGCGATCGCCTCAAGGGAGTACCCAACGGCGATCTCAACGTTCGCTTTTTGATCGCGCTCGCACCTAATTCAACAGCAGGCTTTGCTCGCTTAGATCTCGACCCGCTCGATCCCAAATATCAAGGTAACGGTAAAGCGGTCATTGATAGTCGCGGCAATTTAGTCACCTTACCCGATCCGCAAAAGTTTGAGGATGCTTTTGACGATACGTTGCTAGACGTGCCTTTCGGTCACTTCGAGAGTTCGCCTGACGGCATCAACAACACGACTCAAATACCGAGCGTCTTCACTTTTAAGGGCGGTCCCTACTTTTTCGACGGGCAGTTTGCGATCGGTCCCTTTGCCGGATTGAGCGCTACTAGTAACGGCGTTCACTCATCTGAGGGTAATTTGCTAGCAGCAGCTCAGCTCAGTGCCGAGACTTTAGGCTTAGATCCCGAAGTTTATTTAGGCGTTGTCCTGCAAAATGCTGCCGATCCTCGCTTGCGTTTACCGGAAGGAGTACGAGTAAAACCTTCAGAATGGCTGCGCCAGGTTGCACCCGATCCCGAGCAAGCAGAACTAGAAGATCAGTTTCCGGCTCCTGGTGCTGGTACGTATCCCAATTTGCGACCTAGCCTATTTACCTATAATGGAGCAATTTTCAGCCCTGACAGCTTTGTTCAAGACGATATTGCTAGCGGTCCGTTTTTGTTTGCCAATAATGCGATGGCTGCCTTTCAAAATAGCTTAGTGCCACCTCCCAATCGTACCCAAGAGAACATTACAGCACTGGCAAACGGTTCCGTGCGGCGTGGCGCTCAAGTCTTTCAACGGGCTAATTGTGCGACTTGTCACGCGCCTCCTTTCTTTACAGACAACAAAATTCATCCTTTGAGCGAACTAGGTACTAACTCAGCGCGCGCGCGATCGCGTCTTGACTTGAAAGACGTGCTAGTACCACCCAAGCTCTACACGCTCAACAATCCCGTACCTGTACCTGCTGGTGCTGAAGTGTTAGACGTACCAACAGAGGGGATTAGCGATAGCCCAACGACTTTACCAAAAGGTTTCCTACCAGATGGCGGCTACAAGACTCTTTCTTTACGGGGAGTATATCTCAGCGCCCCTTATCTGCATGATGGTGGGGTGGCAGTCAGAGCAGATAGCTTAAAGATACAACCCAATGGCAGTTTTACGGTAGTCGATCCGAGTGGTTTAGGATTGGCAGGAACTCTGAGCGTCGGCAAACCTGGTGATAGCAAGAGTAGTTTGCGGGCACTGCTCGATCGCGAGTTGCGCCGCCAAGTCATAGCAGCAAACCAAGCTAGCCCAGCATTAAAGCGCGATAATCTCGATGGGACTGGACATCATTTCTATGTAGATCGAGCTGCTGGTTTCACTCCCGCGCAACAAACCGATTTGATTAATTTCTTAATGGCGCT